>SDBT01000439.1_pt1 | contig 65845 bp, 92 predicted proteins | sample 2277101 | NCBI WGS metagenome assembly SDBT01 (sample SAMN10404973, study PRJNA504765) | marine sediment metagenome | isolation source: marine sediment core GS10_PC15, 103 cmbsf | place: Arctic Ocean: Southern Knipovich Ridge | collected 2010 | reverse complement strand
GACCGCGAGGCAGATGGCGTGGGGGGCGGTTGACGCCTTGACTCTATCACCGACGCCCATATCAACCACGTACTCCCCGCCGATCTTGTGAATGGGGAACGAGAAGAATTCCTTCTCCACCACCTCCCAAGCCGCCGCGATGTCGAGGGAGGGCGACCAGGTAACCCACTCCCCGATAAGGCTCTCCCGAGTGCGGAACGCAACAAACCCGTTTTTATGCTCGATCCAAGATACGCAGGGCGTCCACTGCGTGCCCTCACACCTCTCATCAAGTTTGCTGGCTGGGACAACCTCCCACTCCATCGCCTTCTCAGCGATGAATTCGTCAAGTTCTCGTCCCGCCGGCGGTTCCTCAGTTTTCATGATTTTCTCCAATGCACAAAAGGGTTCATCTATGCGTTTTAGCGGACCTTCCCCAGCCTTGTATCCGTATCCCAGTACACGCGCCGCTGATCTACTAGCCTGTCTACGGCCTTCCGGATATCTTTCTCCGTCTCCTCTTCAAAGATAAGCCATAGAGCCCCTATTGGTATCGTGTGGAGCCGGCATAGATCCGCGATCAAGTCCTCTAACTTAACCATGGCTTCATATTTCACACGATTCATCTGTGACTTCATCGAACCAACACCTTCGTTCTCCAAGAAACACGACTCCAGGCGCATGTCAGAGAACCGTTAGGGCCAGGGCCGTGGGTGACAAAGTTCCCCTTGCTATCCACATGGACTCGACGCCCACACCCCCGGCAATGGGCAGTCTTGGGTACCCAACTCTTCTTTTTCATGTTTTCCTCAATCTGCACAGAAGGCTTCATCTCTGCCTTCTGGATGCAGCCGTTCTCATCTGCCGCCGAAACCCCTTCCACATCCGATAAACCTCTGCCATCGCCTTGACAAAGGCCCTCCCGTGGCCTGCGTTGGGACAAATTGCATGCGCGAGCTCGTGGATCAAAGTGCGCCACCAGTGACTTCCATAAAGTTCCGAGTCGAGACGGATCTTATCGGAATGGCACATGCCCAGCAGGCGCCCGCGCATACCCTCCACGATGATCTCCCGATGCTTCACCCCTCGCGCGGTTGTCACGTGATCGGCGAACGCCTGGGCAATGTCGGTATCCCAGTCCAGGTTGACGTGCTTGATGACCCGGTGCTCAAAGTTGCGCCATGTTGATTCGCGGGCAGCCTTTTCAACAGCGTCTTCTTGGACCCGCACCAGTTGGATTGCGGGGTAATCCACCTGGACAGTATTCCGCAGTGCGCGCATTGCGCCGAACACCCGGCGCCTTGCATTGCGCCTTGCGATACGCCCCTGATTGCCATCCAGTGTTTTGACGGCCTGCTGAAGCTTACTAACCGCTCTTTCAATCTTCATCGCGCTTTCCCTCAAATGCACAGAAGTGTCCATCTGCGTATTACAACTTAATGATTCCACGGTCGAGCAGATGACGCGTCCAATAGGCGCCTCCAACGGCGCCTGCCATCAACGCCAAGACCACAATGATGGGTTCTCCGCGGGTTCCAGCAAGACCCAAACCCGTCACTACGCAGGAGCCCATCACTCCGGAAAATACCGCTGCGGTCAGATACCTCCAGGACCGGCGCCACCACAGCCCCCACTTCCGCAACTCGTTCATCACACTTTTCATCGAATCCTCGTGGCTAAATATCCGCCAGGTTCTCCTTGGCACAGCTGTCACACGCAACCCATTCTGCCTTCGGATTGTTCTCAACGTCCCGCACGTAGAAATGCGGCCTCCGTCGCACGTCTCGCTTCAGTTTCTTGCAGCCAGAGCACCGGCGCCGCCGCTTTGCTTTCAGCTTCGTCCCCATGGACCCGGTCCTTTCCAAATACACAGAAGTGCTCATTTGTGAAGTCATTCCTGAACAAAGCCTTCCCATTCCTCGGAAAGCGTGTCGCAGTTATATTCGCCCTTGAGCCAGGTGCACGCCTCATTGGCATGCAAAAAGATTTCGCCTTCGTACTGGCCGGTGATATCACCAGCATTCAGACCGTTCTTGAGCACGTCAATCTGGGCGTCGATGGCCGCATGGTTGTCGTCACCGAAGGCTGTAAATCTCTTCACTTTCGGCTTCATATCCTCTAGCGCCTCGATTTCCGTCTTGACCTGTTCCTGCGTAGGCTTGTTCATCGTGTTTTCCCTTTCGCGGTCGCGGCCGCTCTCTCTCCACACACGGGACCGAGTCCCGTAATCAACGAATTGGGCTCCGTAAGCACCCGATTACATTTCAGGCATCGACCTTCCATCATGAGTTTATAGCCCTTCTCTGCCCAGGGAGACAGCGCTGCATCGAGCGCAAGGCTCCAGAGCATTTCGGCATACTTCTCCCAGAGCATGTCAGCTCCGCGCTTGTTTGCCCAAATATGGATTCCCTGATCATCGACAAACCCGAAGCCGGTGTAATCGCTCTGGTTGTCGGGACCGGTCAGGAGGCCTATGACCCGGCGCCCAGGAGCAAATTCGGAAGTGTCGACCTGGGTCGAGATGCGGAACGTCCGGTGATCCCCAGTCGCTCCGGAGTGGATGGTGTAGATGCCATTGAATATCTTACAGACGGGATTGACCATTCCTGCTCCTCATCGCTACGCCCTTCACAGCCACAAGTATACGCAGTAAACTCATGGAAAGTCAAGGGGTCGGCGAAAAATAATTCGGAGGAGCTAGTCCTTCTTTTCTGGAGGTTCCGGGGGAGCCTTCTCGTTGGCGCCAAACTCAGGCATCTTCTTGGCAACGGCTTCGAACAGCCGCAGGAGGGCTTGGAAGCGGTCCGGATCGTATTCATCTGGACTCCCAAAGGGAAGCCGGGCGAGATCGATGAGTACTGTCCCGCGTTTGGTGAGATACACGGTGTTAACACCGTCCTGATAGATCGTGGATGATCCACCGGCACGACGCATCTTGATCCTCCGGGCTTCCTCCTCAAACCACTGGCGCGTGGGCGCGTCCGCGGCAATCTCGGGGCTCCCAGCCCATTCGAGGATCCAACACTCCTTGCAAAGGAATCCTCCCTGGTGAGGTCCGTGTGTGAAAGGGATGGCTGACGGGGTTCGGTGGACGGGCTCTCCGCACTGGGCGCATGTCGTTGGGACCGGCGCAGAGCGCGCAACCAGGAGCGGGTTAGATACCTTGACGGGCGTCGGTCCCTTCAACTCCTTCTGAGGTGCTGCCGGAACAACCCGGTGCGAGTCCGGTTTCGTGATCTCGACCTGCTTTTCTTCGCCGTCCTTCATCAGTTTCTCAGTCTCCTGTTCGCCGGTATCCTACATGAAAACCGGGTCGTCGTCATCATCGGTAGATCCCCAGTTTTCCCCCAGGTACCTGTCGTAGATCTGCCGAAGCTTGGCTTCTTGACCGTTTTTACCAGGCGTGAGGTTTTCTCCATCCCGAAGCCTCTTGAGCATATCCTCGAGGAACTGGACCTCCCACGAATTGAGAGACTTGTCCATCCCGTCCAGATCCTCGGCCATCTCCAGGAGTTCATCCATGGGATTTCCCGTTTCCTGAAAGGTCCACACCGAGCGTCAGTTGGGTGGTGCCAGAGGGCGCCAGTGGAGAGCGCGACGGCTTCTTGCGTTTCCTTTTCGGCTTCGCCTCCGGACCCGTCAAGCTAGCACCTGCGTTCCCACGGACCATGTCCGTCCGTTTGCAGGTGTGGGCCGTCATATCGGAATGGGCAGAACAGTAAACCCCATTGCACCCACGACACCATTCGGTCCATTTGTGTCCACATTCTGAGCCGCCACACTTTACTGTTTCAAGAATCTCTGCACGGTCTACCCGATTTTTCATAGTCCTTCCTCACTTGTAATAATCCCCTCAAGCTTCAGGTGAGCCAATTCACCAGAACGGGGGAACGTCGGCGTTTTATGTGCATCCGGCATCGCTCCGGAAAGTCGCCCATCTGCCAGCAGGTCACCAAGGATCCACTTGCAGAGAATACATCCGACGCCTTCACCATCCGGCACATTCTTTCTGAGCCGGCCGGTGATCTGCTTTAGGCGTTCCGGATCGATTTCAGGTTGTTCTTCAGCCATTCCAATAGTTCTCGCTCATGTCCGTTTCCTCGCACCCGTCCCTTGACCACCCGCTGGAGAGCCTGGACAACACGGTGACGTTTCAGCGCAAACTCTCGGTCACCTTTCCAGTACTTCAGACCGAAATCGATATACCACTGGGGATTCCGACTTTCAACCACGCGAATCTTGTGTCCCTCGAAGTGTGGCTCCGGTGCCGGTACCAAGATGATTCGATTCTGCTGCTGTTCAAGATCCACCAGCGCCTGCGCAGCAAGCTCCTTTTCCTCTATCGTTGAATAGCGTGTGTACGTGCGATGATCGATTCCTGGCTCCGCATGGGATTGCTTTATGGGGCGGTACTTCACATCGGCGCGCCGAACCCTAGTCCTCTTCCGTTGCCCAATCACGGTAGCTTCCTTACTTGAGTACAGTCTGAAGTTTCTGTACAGCAGCAATCGCCTGGTCACGCTCTAACCCTGGCTCGATGATCGCAAGATCCAAGATTGTCGTCCAGACTGTTCCCTCCGGTCCGATCCTCAGCGGCGTGTCCATACCAGGCAGTTCCACCCGTCCAGTCAACTTTGTGATTTCAAACTGCTTCACGGTCATGGCTTCGATCACCGCAAACTCCTCGTTTCCGGTGAGCTCGTAAGGCCAGCCGTCATGGAGCTCCAATAGAATCCCGGTCCAGCGACGCTTGGCGCGGCAGAAAGCTGTCTCCTTGGACCCGCAGCGGCACACCCCGCTCCAGCCAGCCTCGCACCTAAAACCATCCCTCCAGACGGTCCCCAAGTAGACAGCTCCCTTGAAAAGACGGACCCCACAGCGCTCCTGTTTCAGCTCTTCAAACCGATCCATTATGGGTGATTTCTCCTCTTTTCGGGGCACGTGGGCTGTGACGTGCCCCCGCTACGTGCCCCCGATGTGGATAAAATGCCTATATCCTTGATAATCAACACTATATAAGTTTTTGTGGTGTGGAAACTTTCCAATTGGGGGCACTTGGGGCACGTAGTGCCCCTATAAGCTTCCCAATTCCCTCCCCTCTTTTTCTCTCCCCCTCTCCCTCTATTTTTTTTCTGCAACATTCCAAATGCTTTATAAGGAGCGGAGGTGCCCCAAGTGCCCCTGCTGCCCCGGCATCTTCGATTCTGACTCGGAATCGCCTGTATAAATCTTACACACATGGACATCGGTCCTATGCTCTCCGGACCGATGTCCATCCTAACCATCGATTTTGGCAAAACTGCTAGGCCAAAATCAATTTCCTCAAAAGTCATTTCATGCATAAGAACGCCTTCAAAATATCGCTAGAATTGAGACCCAGGACCGTCGTCTTTTGTAGGATAACCAAAGCCCGCTATCTCGTCTTGGTCCGTTTTGGGTGCAACCCCGTCTATCCACTGTATTCCCGTCCACAACCGAATCCCCTTGCGTTTATGTTCCTGGGCCCCGAAATCCCGCGCTGATTTCGCAAAATTCTTCGCGCTCACAGGTCGCATCCCCTGCTCCTCGCACCAGCCGCTGTATTTCTGGTAGAGCACCTTCCGAGGGATTACGCTAGTCGGATCCTTCTCGCAGCACTCGATCATGAAGTCGAGTGCATTCGAACACTCACGTTTGTACGCCTCGATAGCCCTGGAACTTGTGGCCGACTCGGTGAACCTCTGCTGCTTCATCAGCCTCTGAAGTCCGGCCAAGGCCTTGTTGAGCAACGCTGAAACCAGTCGAGGCTTCTTGATTAGGATCTGGTCGTAGTCCAGGATCTGCTTTGAAGTGTGTCGAAAGCGGTTTGGAAACTCAACAAAGATTAGCCGATCGAAGTACGCAGCTGTCTTATCCACTGATCTGGGGAATTCATTCGCACTGAACACCAAGCGTGCGAATGGAGTGAAAGAATAATGATCTTTGAATTTCCGCTCTGCCGCAATTGGGTCACCTGACACGATCGACTTGAACTTGCCGGTGGACTTCAAGATATTCGGGTCGAGATCATGATATACGTTGGCCAGCTTTCCAAGTAACCCAGCGGTAGCGAACTTGTTTTCTTGGATCTCGTGAAGCGAAATGGTGCTCACGTTCTCTTCACCGAGGAGGTGCGTCAGGAGCTTTAGGAATGTACCTTTTCCGTTACCGCCGCTTCCGATGGCAACGAAAGCTTTTTGTAGTGAAGTGGACGGGATAAGCAGGTATCCCATAAACTCTTCGACAAGAGGTATACAGTCATCTGGAAAAACCGCCTTGAAGAAGGTGTTTAAGTCATCGCTCTCGGCATCAGGATCATAATCCGCATTCGCTTGTATGAGAGACTTATGGCTCGGGTCGTGTTTATGGAGCGTCCCTGTGCGCCAATCCAACATCCCATTCTTTAGATTGATCAGGTTCAGCGCCGTAGGGTTGACAGTTTCATATTTACACTTTGAATACTCCGTAAGCATATGTAGCACTTCGTTCATGCGTTCCTTGCTCGACAGATTACCTAGATGACGGCAGGCTTCTTGGCGGATGAAGCTCGCACCATCTGGGAGGAACACACCATTTTCATATTTGTAAAGTGTTACGCCTTCTCCATTCTCGGCGATGGGTGTCGCAAGGAAGTCATATTCACGATGAAACCACTGAGCCAGAATAGGTGCGCTAAAGTTGCCTTCTTCATCGAACCAGGGCTTTCCTGTTCGCTTGGCGCGAGCCTTATCCTTGGCGCTCGCCTCCTTTTCCTGTTTCTGCGCCGGCCCCTCCTCCACGCGTCTGACCTGGTCCTTTACCCAGATGTCCTCGATAATTTTTACGAGCTCGTCTTCGTCGAGGGACGGATTATTTTTATCCTCGTTCCAAGCCTTCATCGTGTAGATAATCGATCGTTTTGGGAGGCCCTTAGCAGCGTAGTGGCCAGCTAGAGCCACGGCTGCGTTATGTCTCCCCCCGTAAGGACCTCCACCCTCGTCTACACCTTCGGATTTGATCTCTTCGATCCGGGGGTCTCGCGAAATTGTGCGGATCGCGCCCTTTTTGTCCGCCTCGTCCTCGCGCTCTTCTTCACCTAGACCAGGCTCGATTGCAATATCCTTAAATTCTGAAAGGGTGTATCGCGTCCAAGTCGCCTCAATTACCCGGCACCACTTGGGATCTTTAGGATCCTTCAGGTTGAGGAAGCCAGGAAGTCGCAGGACACGGCGGGGGTCGTGGACTGAATCTGAGTCGTGAAATTCGCCCTGGAGCCCAGCGCAGACCGGTCGAGCCTCAGCAACAGTGTAGGGCCGATCGAGGCACCAATATCCATGAAGCCCATGCCCGCTCTCAACGATTATTGACGGGCCGAGTCCTCGCTCTTTAAGAACCTCGATCATTTCATAGAATTTTTTACGGACACCTTTTTCGTTTCCATGGAAATCAACGTCAACCCACAAAACAGGCAGATGACTAACATCGCTGTTCTTCCCATGACGCTTAGGTTTCCGAAAACGCGGCGCACAACACTGGTGGACATTTTCTACTTCATTTCGATTACGCGTCTCCAGCATCTTGTGAATTGTTGGCCAGTCACGAAAAACCTGAGCCACTGTGTAGAAGACAGCTGACATACGCTTGGCGTCAGGGTCTTCCTGCGTCGGTGTGTACTGGAGGAGGTCAATTTCCACAATCCAGTTTGGATCGCATCCCCGCCATAGCTCAGAGATGAACCTGTGTGTTTCTTTGATACGGGCTTCAATGGATGTCGACATGCTTCCAGATCTTTCGGGAAACAACCATACTTATTAGTTGAAAGCTGACGTCGTACCTTTTTGCAAGCTCCTTCAGCGAACTGCCGTGACTTCGATGGTATGCGCTGATTATTTGGCGCACTTTTGCTGGATTCAGCTTAGAGCAGCCGTGCCGTTCCCCATGTGGCCGTCTTTCGGGCTTAGTATAAGAACCGTTTCGCTTTCCATATGCGCGACGCTCAGGATGCGTGTGAGAACCGTTTCGTTTTCCACGTGCGCAACGCTCAGGATGCGTGTGAGAACCGTGTCGTTCTCCTGTGGCCATACGACCTTTCTTTGCCGCGTCGTTAGTATTGGTTTTCTGTGTACCCAAGCCGAGGTGGAGCACGTTTACACAGCCGGGTAAGTCGCACCGGTGAAGAATGTCGTACCCTGGTGGGATTGCCCCCCACACCAGCTGCCAGGCGAATCGATGCGCCCCTTCTTTTTTACAATGGAAGCTGAACTGTCCATACCCAGTCGAATTGCATCCCGCAAGCCACACCAGGCAGCCTTTTTTAGTAGGCCGCTTGGACACCTTTTCAGAAAACCTATCCTGGAACGATTTTCTCACGACGGAAACCCTCTCTACCTAGAAACCTTCAGGTCTATTAGAATTCTCTCCTAAGCTGCGCCCGGGGCAGTCGGGGAGAAGGCCCAAGGCGCAGGAAGGAGAGAAGGGGGAGCATGCGTCCGGTTAGGACACATGTCTCCTGCCTTCGTCGCTAGAACTCAGGGTCGCCTTGAGGTTCCTTTGGTGGCGCCGCGCTGGCAGCCGGAGCAGTCGTTGCTGCGGCCGCAGGAGCGGTTTCCTTCTTGCCAGAGCCCGACTCCGGGGTCCAGGCGTTGAAGAAGATGATCCTGTTCTGCTTGAACCCCTTGTAGGTCTCGTGCTTGATTCCGATCTCGCACGTTTTGCCTACCCAGGTGATTTGGGTGAGTTCGTTCAGGTTCTTGAGATCGCGGCCAAGGATCGTGGCGATGTCGCGCTTGAGGTATCCAAGATTCTTCTGGGTAACCCAGAAGACCTGCTCGATCACTTCGCCTTGGGTCTTGACCTTCTCGCTGATCGCGGGATCCAACATTTCGACAGGCTCGAGGATCTCGAGGAAGAGCTTGAACCCCTTCGTTTTGCTCTTGGCCTCGAAGATCTCGTGGTCGACCAGGACCCCGGCTCCCGTGAGGTCCTGCTGGCAGCAGGCCACCTTGTAGGTCCCCTCGGGAACGATGCCGATTGAAGCGCCCGCTTGGGCCTTCTCGGTGGTCTGAAAATCGGATTCGAAGTCTCCGAATTCGCCTTCTGGATGCGTCATAGATGCATTCTCCTTTTTTCCACTAACCTCACCACACCCCGACCGCCGACATGACGGTACGGGTAAAACCCGAATTACGACGTTACAGCAGCAGCAGCAGCAGGTGCCTTCGGCTCGATAAACGGATTCCCCTTCTCATCCCGGGCCAGGACCGCACGACCAGCGAGAACCTCCCCCAACTGCGCGTAAAGTAGATCAACTTGGGGCTTTTTGAGATCCTTTGTAGACTCCACATTGAACATGGCCTTGAGCATGGCCTTGCCATCCTTGGAGGCGAACTTCGAGCCGTTGGGCCAGAGCGTTTTCCCGGCGCGCGTCATGAGGACCTTGATATCCTCTCCGGTTGCGTCAGGAGCATTAGGCTCGAGGGTGAACTTCTGGAAGAGCTTACCAACAGTCTCGGCGACACTCCTGATGCCCTCCTTCGGCTTGTCGTCGCCCTCCGTACCAGGCGGGGGGATTTCGATACGCTCGGGGATAGGCGCCGCCGGCGTCGGCCCGTCCATCACGCCGATGTAGGGCTTGAAGAGCTGTTTGTAGACAAACTGACGTGTCACGTTATGGACGGAATACTTCGGCATCCAGTCGTATCGCGTCTTGCCCACTCGGATGAAGAATGTGGACTCCTTCTTTTTGACGTTCTCCTCGGTGAAACAGCGGAGAACCAGGTCGAAGATGTACTTCGTCTGCTTGTCGGCGTCCATGAGATAAGTACCGGTTTTCCGGCGGACATCCTCGCCCTGGCGGTTGGTGGTTTCCTCGTATTCGTCACGCTCGCGCATCGAGAGGATGACGTGCATGGGAAGCCGGATCAACCGGTTGAGGAAGGCCGCCCAGCGCCGTTTGATGACGGTCCATTCCGACTGGGACAGGATCTCGTGACCACGCCGGTTCTTGACGTATTCGACCATATCGTTGACGAGGTCCATGTAGAACACCGTCAGGGAGTCGATAGCGAACGTCGCGTTCTCGGGGGGGTTCTTCTCCAGCCAGTCAAGCAGTCCGCCGAGCTCCTTCCAACGGCTGATGTGCTTGACGTTGAAGTTGTACTTCTCCCGGTAGGGATCGCTGCCATGCTCAGTATCCGCGAGGTACACATTGGGGAAGGACAGGATTAACTTGGTTTTGCCCGTCCCGCCGTCGCCGAACGCTGCGATCTTCAGGAACGTCTTGGTCTTGATTGCCTTTTCGAACATCTTGGGATATCTCCTTTTTCATTTCCCACCAACAGCTGTCAAACCCTAGTAAAACCGCTTTTCCCTGTGGCCTCCTTTCTGTCTAGTCCCGTCGTATAGCCCCTCTGGGTGCGTACCGGCTGATGGCATCCTTGAACCAGGGGGGAAGCATCCGGCCGTGCTTACTGAAGAAATACTTAAAACCGGAGTCGATGATGTAACAGTAACCCCAGTCGTTTTTGGAGCGTACGATTCGCCCATAGCTTTGAACGATTTTGAGGCAGGTGAGCCAACCATAAAAATTGTCGTCGCGGTTGGCTCTCTCGCTTACGATCTTGTCACCTAGGTCGGGCCACGGAACCTTCGCGATGATCTGGAACCGAGCCAAGGAGCCCCGAAAATCGAAACCTTCATGCATGGCAGGGGCTACGATCACGGCGTCGTCCACCGACGCCAAGGCCGACATCATCAGTTGTTTATCACCACCGAAATCCGCCTGGAAGAGAAACCGGGGAGACGCGACATCATCCCGGAGCACGTTCGTCAAAGCAAAAGAATGGCTGTGAATGACCCCACGCTGACCTGCGTGTCGGTCAAGAAGCTGCTTAATTTTCGCTACGAACTTGGGTTGTGTGGGGTTGTCTGGGTTCCTCTTTGGGGAGAAGTGCTTGGCTCCCATATTCCCCACAAATTCAAGATGGAGGGGGCGGTTCTCGGAAGGGAATTCACAAGGCGTCACAATGTGCTCCACCTCGGAAGGGTCGATACCGAGGTTTTTCGCCCAGAGCGCCATGTTGAGAATCGTAGCCGAGAAGATTACAACCCGGTCGGCATGGCGAAAAAGCAGCTCTTCAGCGAACACCTTTGCGTAAAGCGGGCGCGCCATGATTTTCCGAGTGGGGTCCCCGCGCCGGGTCTTGTAGTCGATCGTCTCGAGAATCCATTCAGTCCTGTCAAGATTGCTCATGAAGATTTTGAGTTTATCCTGGAGCGACAGTAATTCCACTTTCTCCATCTGGCGGAGGTCGGCATCCTTGGAACTGCCGCCCTCATCGAGCATCCGGAGTTGGGAGTCTATAAGTCGGACTACATTCTTTTCGAGAAGCCAGTCTATGAACTGGTCTTTCCTCGTGATTTCCCGGTCGATCGTAACCCCGATGATTGAAAGGGCCCACCCTGTGAGCTCAACGGTGACAAAATTCATGAGCTGAGATTCGATGTTATGCCCTTCATCGATCAGCATTAGGGCCCGGTGTTGGAACCGCTTCATCCTTCGTTGAAACAGGAAGGAGGAGAAATTGAACAACGTAAGCTTGGAGTCGTTGCACTTTTGAAGCTGCTTCCAGTAGGGGCAGTAATGAAGCTCCGGAGGCAACCGGAGTTGTGTTGCCGCGGCGAGAGGACTCTCCACGTTACCCTCTTCATCCTCCTCTAGGTATGGTTCTGCACCTAGAGCATCGATACAGGCCAGGAGGATGGCCTTGTTATTCTGGTGACAAACAGCCTTCCCGGCGTGCATGCTGACCGTGGCTTCTGCATGAGTACAGGGATAGTTGGCGCGTCCTTTGAGGATTTCAATCTGGGGTGCAGGGAAATCATGCTCATATTGATCCTGTAATGCCTTTTGCGCGGTGATCATGAACGCACCACCGTCCTTGGCCACGACATCGGCCGCGGCCTTGGCAATAAAAGAATTGTGAGATATGAACCCGTTTGCTGTATACGCGTGCAGAATAGGGACTTGAATGTCAGCTACATCAGCTACGCCTTTATCTAACGCGGTAATCTGAGTAAAGAAGGGGCGTGTCTGGCAAAGATTTAGTAGAAGTTTATATTCTGGTGTGTTTGAGGCTTCCGGCATTGCCTTTAGAAAGCGTTCTAACTGCTCATATGATGGGCGTCGGGCTTCATAGAGATAAGCACCTAAAACGCTCCTATTGACGCCTCGGATGGCCAATGTTGCAACGCTCCCTATTCCGTCTTTAACCACGCATTGTGGGAGGACGTGCCTGCGTGTTTCTTTGACGTAACTTTTATAGACCGCCATAAGTGCGCCAGGGAGTGGAACTACGTCAATATTGGTATTTCGATTTTTGGTAAGCAGTCTTTGGAATCGCGTCTGCCGCTTCACATTAACGAAGCCAATTTTCTTAAAACCCTCTAAGTTGGAAGCGGAAATCGCAAGTTCATAATAGGTTCCTTTGCGGCCGTTCTGGTCATGTTTGCATTTGATTGTAAGTGTGGAAATCATTCCATTATAGAGAAGAAGGGTTTGCAGCTGCGTGGCCATTACGTGTGAGGCAGTGAGGTAATGCACTGATGAGTGCTCAACAAACCCATCACCGGAATACAGTCCCCTTAAGAACGAATGTTGAACTTCTCTTGGTGACGAGAGAATGCATTGTGGGATACTCTTATTCTTAGCTAAGCCTGTTAGGCCGTTGAGCTTCAAGAACTCCACAACCTCAGACCCACACGCCACTAACGTAAACGCTAAAGACTCTTTTTTTGGGTGTCGAAAAACCCGAACACCCTTAAACTTTTCCAGCCATACCAACTCAGCCATGGCAGCCACATCATCATCGGCCGTTGTGATGTCCACAACATTTGGCCCATAGTTCCCTTCCGCCACCCACAGCCCCATAAGAAAGGCTGTTTGCGTGTCTAAGGTTCCTGGAAGCTCTATCGCATGGTGAGAAGGGTGGGATAGACGTTTTGGAAGCCTTAATCTAACTAGGGTTTGGCTGCAAGTGGTTTGAACACGGTTTAGTGGTACCCAGTCCCCAATACGTAGTTCGTCCATTCGTTTCCAGTTCAACTGGTTTGAATTTGCAACCACGATGCGATGGTTACGTGTGGCTTCGAGGGTAAGACCTGTCCGCGTAGACATTTTAATGGTCGGTTGATTCTTGTATTCAACGTAGTTGATGGGCGCTCGTGGTTGGTGACTAGAGCCGGTGAGGCGAAGGGAATGGACGGAAGGGGTTGGGTTTAGTGCCTTGAAAGTATCTATGGAAATAATTCCATCACGGGTAAAAATAGGGGTGTCGGTTTTTACGCACTTACCCCCGCCCGTGGCCATTTCGACGAGCACGAAACGCTTGCCGTTGGTGAAACCCTCGTTCAGACGCTGAAGCGCTTCCTTCTGGGCATCACGGGGAGTCTTCCCGGTAGGGAATTTCTGTAGGAGTTCTTCGTAGGTATGATCCCACGGGGGTCGTGAATTTTGCCGGGACTGCTCCCCAGTTGACTTCACCTCGCTAACCTCACAACACCTCTCCTTCGCCGGAAGCCCACAAGGCCGATCTGCGTCTTCCCCTTACGCGGATGGCCTGGTTCGAGCTCGTAAAGCTGCGCCGCCCCATTCCGTCAGTTGGCACGGAGTGTGACCACCGTCCTCGTTGGGCGTGAGAGCGGCACAGCCTTTCGGGTTCGGGTTCGTCTGGCCGGTGGTCACGAGTCCAAGTATATGATCGGAGCAAGTAAACGCAAGTAAAAAATCAACGTCATCACTGCAAGAAGCTTATCCCGGGGGTGCGACAGGATAGGGCACGGTGTAGAACGTTCTGAAAATGATGGAAGTTCAAGGTGTGGTGGGTACACTGGTTGGAGCGATGTCCGACGACACCATCAAACTGGCGCCCCCATTCGAGATCGTGCTGAGCGAGAACGTCAAGGGCCGGTACGGCTACAAGGATGCCCACGTAGACATCGAACTGCGGCTGCCGGCACCCATCTCCACGGTGAAAGAGTTCTACACCAGAGCATTTGAGGACGAATACGTCCGGGTTCTGGCGAAGGCTCTGGGAGATGCAGAACTCCTCGAGGCGATGCCTGAAGAGGAACGTGCCAGGGTGAAGACCCCAATCAGCGTGGATTTGGGAGGGCCAGTCAGCGGGAAATACGGATTCCAAGATGGCCACGTAGAGCTCATCGTGAAGCTGCCGGTCATATTCCGGCCGGTTGTCTGGAGCGGCATCCATATCGAGGTGTTTGACCGTGACGAAGCCAAAACCCTCCAGGAGGCCCTCAAGAAGGCGATCCTTTGGAGTGACCTGGAGGGGGAGGAAAGGCAGCGAATTGGGGCGGAATCCTGACGAATTTGCCCTGACATCTCAGCACCTGACATAGGGGTTAAAGTCTATAGAGCTCTATAGAGAGGGGTCTCTCAGCAGGCAGAATAAGTCAGTTTGTGAGGTCAGGGGCCTCAAATATCTCTTCCGCTCTAGACATAAACGTGCCCGCGGGCTATGATTCGGAGGAATGACTCCCATCGTTGTAAAACGCCATCCTGACATGAGGAACGGTGCCTCTGCCTACCCTGTGAAGCAGATCCGCTATTCAAGGGGTTTGGCTGGTCGTCCTTGGCATCCAGCCAATCGGGCTCTTGCTCAATACAATGTAACTCCGGGGGAGCCTTCTACCGTTCAACGCGTTGCACAAGTTGGGATCCTTGCTGTTGGGCTTTTTACGGCATTTCTCGCATGGCCCCACCGCAGGAAGTTCGGAGGCGCCGTTGCACTGAGCGCGGGATCTGGGGCTATCGGCGTGGGGCTGGCGTTTCTGACGCTGGATCTCATCGGATTCCGCCCTGGTGGCGAATGCTTGTGATGCGGGCTTGACTCGTGACCTAGGCAACTGGTACATCTCGATATAGTTGTGCAGTGAGGTTCGTGCGTTTCGAAACGCAAAGGAGGCGTCGTGGCTGAAAAGACGGGCCGGAAGGCAAGCGGTCGGAAACTCACCAAGGAACAGAAAGCACAAGTTATCGAACTCGCACTGAAAGGGGTTTCGTCAGGAGAAATCGCTCTTCAGATGAACATCGATATTCTCAGGGTGAGTGGGACTGTCAGGTCTGCCAAAAATATAGGGGCGTTGCCTCCCGATTCGGCTCCGAACGCCCCGGTTCCCTCTGCCGCTTCGATTCCGCCAGTCCCGTCGCCGGCGCCCCCGACTCGTCCCGCCTCCGGAGGACAGGCACCACCACCGAGCGATGATGGATACGTGTGGTCTCAAGACCCTGAAGGAGGATTCTCACATCCGGCCCAGGCAGTGAAATATCTCGTTGAACGAATCGCTCCGCAGAACGACGGCATCGTCGGATCGCATGCGAAGGCGCCAGCCGACGACGAAGTGGCTCGGGCGTACGGGCATGGCTTATACAAAGTCAGCAAACAGATCCCGGGCAAGCTCCCGGAAACTCGAGAGGTCAATGTTAGCAGAGCCTTTGGTGAGTCGCGCTGGCCGCGAGACACGTCGCAGGTCCCAACTCCGCCGCGGCCGGGATACCCGGGTCGTCCTTGGCAGCGGAGGATGCAGATGCAGGGAGACGAGGGAGATGGAGGTGAGCACCTGCCGCTTCCACCGCGGCCCATGCCTCATCCTCCGGCGATCCCTCAACCACAGTATGAAAGCCAGATGCGCGGAGTTGAGGAGTTTGCGCGGCGGTCAGTTCAGGGGTCGGAATCCGTCGCTGTCACCGTGATCGACAAGCTGGCGGGCCTTCAGGAGAAAACCCTTGAGCGTATGGAGTCGCAGGCCACACGCGGACCGGATACGTACATGCGCGACTTCTTCACGCAACAGCGGGACTTCGAGCAGCGTACAGCGACCGACGAACGAGTCAAGGCGGATGAACGGCGGGACGACGAGCGCTCACGCGAAGAATCTCGTCGGAACGACGAACGCAAACATGAGGAAATGCGTCAGGACTCCGAACGTAAGCGTGACGAAGACCGGCGGCACGAGGATGAGGGACGGCATCAGCGCTGGCAGGATGATCAGGACAAACGCCATGCGCGTGACATGGAGCGCATCAAGGAAGAGCGCCAGATGCTACTGGGTCTCGAGGATAAGAAGCTCAACCTCATTCGGGAAGAGTCGAAAGGCCGGGAGGATATCCTTCGTAAGGAAATCGAAAACAATCGCGAGCGGGTCGCCGAGATCCAGGAGACGTCAGAAGCTCGGATGGAGGAAATGCAGACGTCAGTAAAAGTCGATCTCGAACGCGGGCGTAGCACCATGGACAGGGAGCACGAGATCCGTCAGAAGGCTCAGGAAAACGAATATGCTCTAAAAAGGGAAATGCTCGATATCAAGGGGGAAGTGATTAAAGCTGAACAGGCCTCGGGTCAGGATGACTGGACCAAAGTCCTTGGTGTTCTGGGGGATGGCGTTAAGGACATTCTCGGTAAAATCGTCGATCTCAAGAAGTTCCAGATGGCCACCCCGGAGGATCGTGCGGCTGAGATGGCAGGGAAGCCAGCTCCGATGCAGCAGGGCGATGTTCAGAGCATCCCGGCTGGGGCTATTCCTGCGTCGCCGCCTCCGGCACCGCACCCTGCACCCCAGGCATCCCCGACAAAAGAGCCGGGAGGCAATGGGCATCCGCCGCCGGCTCCCGCTGGGGGGCCGGGAGTACTGAACATTGAATCCATCTTCCAAGATAGCCTCAGGGAGCCGATTGCCCAGTACATTTTGAAGGAATGGTCGCTCACGCTTACCCAAGGAAATGATCCCGCGATGTTCGTCAACACGTTTATGGAGTTTATGAAGGACGAAACGCCTAACGGGGCTTCAGGGCGAAAGGCGTGTGCAGCCTTTGCCCAGCTGATGGACAATCGGGGTTGGCCGGAGATGAAACAGATAATCGTGCCGGCACTTCCTGAAGATATCAGGGCGCCTTTTGATCTACCGGGTGCCCCTGCGTTTTACAACGCGTTCCGAGTCATGGCTTGTGAATCTGTGCGGGATTATTGGCAGATGTATCTTGCTGAGAAGCAACGGATACAGCGGGAACGGCAAGCAGCCACGCAGGGCCAGACCACCCCGCCCGTCAGCGAACAGAAGGAGCCACCACCACAGATCGAGATGGAGGAGCAGAACGCTACACCGCCAAGCGAAGAGCTTGTCGTAATACCGGAGGAACCCAACGCCACGGAATCCAAAGTGGATCCGGGACCTACTACCGCAGTAGCTTCGGAAGAAGCACCACCGGCAGAAAAGCCCCCGCAGGAAGCTGGACAGGGAGGACAACAACCAGCTGCATAAGGAGCGTTCATGGACCGCAATCTACTTGGCAAGAAAAAGCAGGGGGCGGAGTTCCCTGCGCGAGCGATTTCGGCTCCATCTCCGAAAGCAAACGAGGTACGGCGTACAGCGCTTCCAGACGATTTTGGCGGAATCCGATATGAAGTTGGGCGGATGGCCAAGTTCGTATCGGAAGCGCGTGGGGACGCCGTTGTTATCGACTGCGCCAGGCTTGCCTCATCTCATTGGGGAAGAATGGTCGAGGAAATATCGGCCCGTGAAGGCAACCCCGTGAGTGCGCACAATTCGAAAGCGATTGCACTTGAGGGTATTGATCTCTGGTGTCGGGAGGTATTCCGTTACCAGAATGACGGGGCTAACGTGGAAGTGATTCAGACGCCTAGGCGTATGGTCAATATGACAAGGGCTCCAAAGGACATCCTCAAGGCTTTTATCGAGCCGTTCTATCGGGCCTTTGAGCGAAATGATCCATCCTTTCAGCGGCGGAGCTATGCGGCCCCTCCGATGGTTGTCGGGGACTGCGATGAGGCAGCCACGCTCGTGTGCGCGCTGGCCGCAGCAATTGACATTACACCCGTGACTTTCCGTTTCGGTGGAAGTGATGGTACTCTCCATCATGTCTGGGCAAGAATCCATGCCGATGACGAATGGTACGATTCGGATATCACGGAACCGGATTTCAGATTAGGTGAGGCGTCACCGTTTGAACATTACGAAAGTTACGAGATACCCTTGTGATGCATCGACTGGGAGCCATCGAACTTATCGAACTGGGAAAGAGCGACCGGGACGACTCTACGAGCCTTCCGGTTCTCCGTCGTCCCTTCCTGGGATCCAGCCGGCCAATGCTGGCGAATCAGGTTCAGCTCGGAGCCCTCGACTTCTTGGGAGATATCGGTTCGTTTCTGACGGGTGAATTTGAATCCCTGTTCGAAACTTTGGCAAGCATTGTGGATCTCCCGTTGGACATTGCTTCATCGGGAGTTGGGCTCCTCTTTGACAAGCTTGTCAGCCTGCTTGTCAACGTGCCGATTTTGGGTGTCGCGGCAGCCGAAATACTTTTACTTGGAAAAGCAGTGCTCCAGTGGGGACTATCGGTTCCAGGACTCGCCCTGGAGGACATCGGCAACATCTTCAGTGAGATCAAGAACGCGATTGACGCAACCAAGACTGTTGACGAACAGAAACGAGACGCAGCTGAGGCAAAGAGCAAGATTCTCGCCCGCGCGGAGCAGCGAGGTGGCGTGGAGCTCCGGGAGGCGGTCAAAGCGACACTCGAGGGCAACGCTCCTGACGCCGCTGATGTGCCGACCCGGAGGACAGATCTCCCGGCGGGCGCGGACCAGGTGGGAGTTGTAGGCAAGAGCGATGTCGAGAAGCTTCTGGAGATTGGAATCCCGATTGCGGGTGCAGCGACCCTTGTTTTTCTTGTACTCACTTAGCATAATACTGCCTGATACGGGAGTTGAGCCTGTCGTTCAATTCTCTGGAGACCTCCATGTGTGACAAGGAGATCGGCATGAAGAAGTCGCAACAAAAAGGCGACATGACCGAGGGAAATGTCACGACCATCGATTTGGGTGAGAAGTTCGATTCGGTGATCCGTGAAGAGGCCCTCAAGCTGGCCGGTGCCAAGGGAAAGGGCGGACCCAAGTCCGCGAAGTCCGCTGGTTATCGGCCGGGCATGTACGGCGGGTATCGCCCCGGAATGGGAGGATATCGGCCCTGGCATCCTTCCCGCATGAGCGGTGGGAAACTCGGTGCGCTCATGAAGCTGCCGAGTGGAATTCGGGAGACGTCGAAGGACCTCTTCACGGGTGGCTTGATCGGGACCGCGGGAAACCGTGTCCTGGCGTGGGTTGCCCCTGGGATCCTGAAGACGAACTCGAAGTTGGCCGTCGAGGCAGTGGCCTTCGGCGTGACGCTGATTCCCTACGTCGTCAAGCAGAACGTGACGACCTTCGGGATCGCGCTTCCCGGTTTCTTCTTCTTCCTCGGTGCACTGGCGGATTCCGCCATCAGTGCGACCGATTTGCTTGGTCCGAAGCCGGCCCTCGCGGGCCCGCAGCGTCCCCAGCATTCGCATCAGGAAGCTGTGCTCGCCGCCCGGCGCAAGCTGGCCGAAGCACACCAGAAGATGCAGCGCCCCGTTATGCAGGGCGCGCGCCCAGTGATGGCGCGTCCCCGCAACGTCGCGTAGCAGTACCGTCGACCTGGATGTGAAGTAAGTGGTGTGGTTGTTGTGGTGAGGTCGACGGCACGGCGGTGATGTCGCCGGAAGGGTTCCGGCGGTGCCACTGCCGTGCCGTGATGTGATGTCCCGGTGGTTTGTGTCATTTTTTTTCGGACATTGGGACTCCTATTACGGAGGCACACGGTAATGCAACACAACGCTTATCGCTTTGTGGCGCCTGAGTATGCGGCGCTCATCAACCCCACGGCCTGCTCGGCGTTCGCGATGCGCTGCGAAGGTCGCGCCGACATCAAGGAGCGGTCCACCGTTTCGACGGGAACCATCCTTGATGGCACCGTCCTCTCGGTCGAGTTGATCAACGAGACCACCGAGAACGCGGTCTGCGACGCCAAGATGTTCATCACGCCGTTCGTCGAGCTGTGGAACGACGTGGACCTGACGTACGGCTGTCGCTTCGTGACGTCGAAGCTGGAATTCTCCATCGACGGTGAGCTGGTCATCCAGGACAGTGCAGTGAACAACCACCTGCTCTGCCCGGCCTGCCTCGTTGTGAGCCAGCCCACCGTTGCTCCGGCGACGGTTCTCCTTGGCTGTGACTGCGAGCTCGCGCTCCTGGGCATGTGCCAGATGTTCTTCCTTCCGAACGGGACGAAGATCACCGCGACCCTCTCGTCGATTCCGACGGGTGGCGGTGACTTGATCCTCAACGGTGGGGTCATCCTGGTGAACTACACCACGAAGGTACGGCAGGGCTGCCTCTTCTCGGTGGGTGCTCTGGACGCCCAGCAGCAGGCCTTTGCGGTCAACTATCCGTGCAACGCGACGTTCGCGGCTCCGGCTGCTCCGCAGGAATCGGTGCCCATCAGCGGCCCGGCGGCAGGCCCGAGCTTCGGACCGGCCAACCTCGGATAGATCCGCGTCGGATTCTCTGAGAGATAACCCGGACGGGTGGGGGTGCTTCGGCGCCCTCACCCTCCGGACCTTTCTGAGGCCGCCGTCGTTTCAGATTCCCAGACCGAGGAGGGTCCATTGTGGATACAATATTTTCCAAAGGCGCCCTAGGGCAACAGGGGGCCACGAAAGGCGCTCCTCACCCCGGACTGGGGAGTAAGGGGCGTCGGGACGATCAACTCGCCGAATGGCTCGCGACGTGTCCCCGGATGGATACGACGAGTTTCATGCGGGCGTGCTTTGGGAAGGGATCTCTTCCCGCTGCGCCTTGGGCGAAGCAGGACCATCTCCTCACCATTCAGGATCTCGTCCAGATCCTCTGCGTTCTCGGACACTTCGAACCCAAGGGACTCACTGAGCCGACGGCCTGCGACATTGTCACCATCTTCGACAAGACCGTGGAGGTGCCTCCTGCGGCTATTGACGGTGACGGTAAAATCACACCGTCATTTGAAAAACTTATCCGGTTCTGTGCACCCTCCCATCGTTCACTGGTCGTCCACGAGCTTCGAGCCACTCCTGCGAATTTGACGGCTACCCAAAGTGGAGAGGTGTTTTCCAAGACCCAGCAGGTCATGGGGTTCAGTGAAGCATTCTGTCCTGCAGGCGAAGCCGGGGATGGAGACGATATCGGAACGTTCCAGGCGGCGGAGCACATTGTGCTCTGTCCGGAAGCAGGATTTGACCTGCACGCCAGAAATCATGATCCCTTCTCTCCGGCTTTGTTTCACGTCTTTGCCAGGATTTGGGCGACGTGCTAGAGATTAAAGCGCATCCGGTACAGCTTGCTGGTGCCAAGTGGGCACCCTCGAGGGGAGCCCAGCTCCGTGGTGCCGAAGAAGATGCACAGCAACTGGAACAGTCCGTTGATGGCATTGCTTCGTACCTGCTTGAACTTTCGGAACGTCTGCAGGCTGACCTGGTGCTGGCGTTGGATCCCGTCCGGTTCGAAGAGTTGCCCCTGGTGGCCACACCGGGAATGCTCACCCAAAACGAAATCATCGGGGCTGTGGATAAGGCGGCCGTGGGGCTCTCAGAGCAGATTTTGAGGGTACTTCAGCCCCCTCTGGGTCCTTACGTCACGCCTGCCTCGGCCGAGGTGTTGGCATCAGCGAATACCAGGGTGACAACGATTCGCGAGACTGTGGTCATGGCCCTGGAATTTTCACCTCCTGAGGAACTTTTCCTGCATCCGTTAATCCTTCAGGATTATGCGGACACGTTTTTGGAGCCGGCCACGAAGATGATCAGGCTTGCCGAGGAATCTGTGGTAAGGCTGGAGAGCGGAAACGTTCCGGTCTACGAAGAGTCTGAAAAGGCTTTCGGCTTTTGGAAGATAGTGACTGTTGCCGGTGTCCTGGTGGGGTTGGTTGCAATTGGAGTCATTGCGGGACAAGGTGAAAAATAATGGGAAGTTCACTGCCAGGGTTCGAGATTCCGACGCGTCAGAAGAACGACACCCTCTTCGAGACGAAGGCTCCTCTCCTGTCGGGAACACGCGTGCTGAGCGTTATGCGAGTGGATGGCTATGGCAGCTTGGCAGTCTTTGCGACGGCCAGCGGGGTGTTTGAGCTGCGGATATCCGAGGCATGTGAATCAACGGGACCATTCGCTCAGACGGATGTTCTCCCCTCGGTGTTGGGGGGCGGCGAAGAGACGGTCTGCGAACACATCATAGCTTGCGGCCCGTTCATGAGAGTTGAGGTCGTTCCGACGCCAGGACCGTTGGCGGAGCTCGAGGTATGCATACAGGGCGTCCCTGTCCCTTAGAAGGAAAATATGGCACCTCCAAGGTTTAGGATCTCGACGAGGCAGAAGACGGACGAGCTTGTAAAGCTCGGCCAGGATGATCTTCTTGCCACGGGGGCCACCTTCACCAGTCGGATCGTGAGGGTTGAGGGGTACTCGGGAGTCTCGATCCTGGCGATTGCGAATGCTTCGTTTACCATTCGCGTCGAGGAAGCCTGCGAGTCCGATGGAGATTTTGCCCTTACCCAGACATTTACTTCTGCGGCAGACCCGTCCGGACTGCACTTCGTTTGTCAGAGGGTCGTGCCGTGTGGAATTTTCGCGAGAATCATTCTTGAGAATACAAGCGGTGCAGCACAGACAACCTTGTCGATGTGCACGACCGGGCTTCCCGAAGGCGGTGGCGGCGGCGTAGGCCCTCCGGGACCTCCAGGACCTCCGGGCCCTCCGGGAGTTCAAACGGATCACGCGGCAACTTTTGTGGTTAATCCTGCCGGAGGTGCGGATTTCACCACGATCGCTGCCGCGTTGGCAGCTCTTCCGGCAGCCGGCGGTTGTCTCTTCCTGAGGGAGGGGACCTATCCCATTACCGCCACCATCACGCTGCCGGCCAAACCGGTTGCGATCCGTGGGTGCGGGATCGAGTCGGTTTCGATTGATTTGGGGTCGAGTGTCATCGCTGCCTTTACGCTTCCAAGTGATTTTGCATACGGGTTCGCTGACTTTAGTATTGACGGAGACAGCACAGCAGGACAGATCGGGTTCGATGTTGGTGCCGGGCTGCAAGGCAGTTTCCCAACCATAATCAACCGGGTAGACATCAACAACGTCGACGTCAACGTCTCGGTCAATGTTGCGGCGTTTCCCATCTTTGATGTCTTTCAGTGCATTTGGGGCACCAGCCTGCTCGCGTCGAGACGTACATGGACTGGTCCTGGGGTGTTCCGCGCCATTCGGTGCAGGTTTGAGGATGGTGGAATCCTTGGAAGCCCAGACATTCAGTTCACCAACTGCGCCATTGAGCTCGACACCGGGGGGACCGTTGCGGACGCGGAGGCTGAAAACACAGAGTTCAGGATTTCCGGTGCTGTTCCCCTTTCAATCAACAGCTCAGGAACCGCAAGCTGCAACCTCATCGGTTGTAACTTCAGATCAGTTGCAGCCACGAGAGCCATCGACATCGTACTCAACGGAAGTGGGGTGATCTCGGACTGCGTATTTGAGGGGACGTTCAGTGCCGAAGCGATCAGGATCGCGGGAAGCGGCTACATCATCAACGATAACATTGGATGCGACGTCACGGAAATAGGGTCAGCTGACAACAACCGTTACACCAACAACGAAGGGTTTGGAGGCTCTACGATCATTGGCGGTCGGTCCCTCGTGGAAAACGAGAACTTCCGTAACGTCAAGACTTGGGGTGCGACTGGAGACGGCGCTACTGATGATGCTGCCGCGATCCAGGCTGCCATTGACGCGCTGCCCACTGCAGGTGGGACGGTGTACTTCCCGGAAGGAATCTATCTGATCGCCACCACGCTGACTATCCCGGACAAACCTGTAAAGTTTCTAGGGTCCAGCTGGGCTTCCATAATCGATCTTGGTTCGAGCGTTATCGCAGCGTTTACGATCCCCAGCAACAACCGATACGCATTCGAGGATCTGCTGATCCGCGGGGATGCGACCGTCGGGCAGATCGCTTTTAACGACACGTCCGGGTTGGTCAGTCCGAGGATACGCAACCTTCTGAGGGTCAGGACGGAGAATGTTGCGACGGTCATGAATATCAGTGCTGGAAACAGCGCCATATTCTCCTTTGTCCAATCGAGCCTTCAAGTGGCGTCCGGGGTCGGGAGTCGGATTGTGTCTGGCGGAGGAACCGCGACGGTCCACGCCTACGACACCGGAATGAGTGACGAAAGCGGAGGTGGCGGTTTCAGCGGAACGGTTATTGCGCATTTTCACCGATGCACATTCAACCTGTTCAACGCGGGAACCTTTACAGGGCCGAGCACGTTCATTGACTGCGTTCCGTTCGGTGAAACATTGACCATAAGCGGTATCGCTGGAAGCAGGATTATGGGATGCCGGTTTGCTCCCGGTGGAACCCTGCGGGCTATTGACCTTAGCGGCACAGCGGCCGCCAACGTCATCCAAGGGAATAGGTTCGCTATCGGAGGGGGTACTGAGGCTATACGTACGGCTACCGACTTAAGCATTATTTCCGGGAACAGCTCATGCAAGGTTCTTGAAACCGGTTCTGCGAATTCGAACGTTTACTCAGACAACACCGGCTTCGACGGTTCCACGATCATCGGGGCTGACAGTGTGGTGGAGGATGAGAACACCAGGACCATAACCACCACACCGGTTACTCTGGACCTGGATGACCGGACGCTCCTGGTTGACTCCTCAGGTGGGGATCGCGTTCTCGATCTCCCGACGGCAGCCTCAGCAATCTATCACGTTTATAAGATCAAGAAGATCGCCGCGGCCAATACGGTCACTATTGATCCGTCGGGCGCCGAAACCATCGATGGGGCGGCCACACTCGATCTTACTGATGACGACGAGGCCGTCATCATTCAGTCAGACGGCACGGAGTGGCGTATTCTTTCAGGAGCCGCCACGGGGGGTGAGGCTCAGATATTCATCGGAACTTACACCGGAGATGGGACGGACTCGCAGGCGATTACGGGAATCGGATTTGCCCCGCAGTTCGTCCGGATCTGGGAGCGACAGATAGCGGACAATGCCGCTGTAACAACATTTGAAACGACCACTGGAATTGTTGATGACAACGCTGCGGGAGGCGCCATCCAAATAGCGGGTACCTTGCGCTTCAGGACCAATGCGATCATCAGCATGGATAGTGACGGTTTCACGGTCGACGCCAACGGGGCGGATGATCCTCCCAATGAAGATGGAATAATCTACAACTTTGTGGTGATCGGATAAGCAATGCCAGCTATCTACTATGACGGCGCGGACATCAACAAGATAGTCGCCTTCTATAATCCCTCAGGAAGTCACGACGGCAGCTGGCCCGGGATGACCAAGACGACGACCTTTACGGGGGCATTTACGCCAGGCGTAGCCATCCTTCAGCACAAGATATCTGCTGACGTCATCACTGAGATGACGGCGCCTGAGAAGGCATCCCATCCGCTTACGGTGACTGATAGGAGCGAGCCTGTAAACTTATTTCATGCTCCTGTGCGGGCTGTTACGACAGCGGCGCTTGAGACTCATACCCGATCCGGGAATGTTCTGACCAGAACTGGCAACGGCGCTCTTCCAGCCCAAGACGGTATCACCCTGGTTCTTGCGGACCGCCTTCTGGTGAAAGACGAAGGGGGAGGAACGCACCTAGAGAATGGTGTTTACATCGTCTTCCAGCTTGGAGATGGTTCAAACCCTTGGATACTCCACCGTGCAGATGATGCTGAAACAAGCTTTCAGATGCAGACCTGTTTGGGTGTCGTGGTTTCGGAAGGAACCAATGCAAATGTGTTGTTCGTGCTCGCCACAGTAAACCCGATCACGCTCAATACCACGGCACTGACGTTCAGGATGCAGGAAAGTGATCATATTCGAACGGTCACCACAACCCCGGTTACGCTTTCCGTGCAGGACAAAGGTCTCGTTGTGGATGCCACGGGAGGCGCTGCGGTCGTCAACCTTCCTGCCGCGGCTACAGTGCCTTACAAGATCTACCGGGTGAAGAAGAAGGACTCAACGGGAAACACAGTCACCGTCGATCCGAATGGTGCAGAGTTGATCGACGGTTTGTCAACTAAGATTTTGACAACTCAAAACCAGAGCATCAATTTCCAGTCTGACGGAACTGAATGGTGGATTTTCTAAATGGCTTATGATCCGATTCCATTCGTAGATGCTGCAGGCGTTGCGGTCTGGTCTGCCAAGGTTGCGGGCGATTCCAACAACCGGGCCCAGATCACGGCCGATGGGCAGATGTCCTGGGGTCCTGGGAATGCTGCGGTTGACACTCACATGAGTCGGAGTGGTGTAGCCACCGTCTCCTTTGGGGAAGTGGCTGGGGCTGGCGCTCATACGATTTCTATCTACAATTCCTTCACAGATGCCAGTAACTTTTCACGCTTTGATATCGCTGCTGCCGATAGTGGGATTACGATGCTCTCACGGAAGTTGGGAAGTGGGGTTCAACGCAATGTTATTATTGCGACGCTGGTGGGCGGGACCATTAATTTTAGAACCAACAATAATACCCGTTGGTTGGTGGACTCGAACGGACATTTTGTTTCTGGAAGTGATAATGGCTTTGACCAAGGTATCGTGGGTGCTCGCATCCGTTCTATCTACTGGGGCACTCAGGCGCTGGGGCCGGTGGGAGCAGCAACCTCTGGGAACGTGTCGTACTCCTTCTCTGGCGATGATGATATGGGGTGGTTCCGGCAAGGCGCTGATACAATGGCATTTTCGTCCAATGGAGTTGGACGTTGGTTGTGCGGGAACAGCCTTTTCCAAATGCGTTCCGATTATGCTATCTCTTGGACGAGTGGTAATTACGATGGAACGCGGGATCTCTTCCTCTTCCGCGACGCCGCCAACACGCTGGCGCAGAGGAATGGGGTGAATGCTCAGGTCTTTCGCGTCTACAATACCTTCACGTCATCGACTGACCATGAGCTTTTAAAGATCGAGTGGTCTGGTGACGCCTGCTCAATTCTCACGGATGAGGGTAGTGGCGGAGGAACCGCTAGAAATCTTACCATTGGGGTTGACGGTTCTGCTTCACTAAACCTTCGCGCAAACGGGTCTAATCGCTGGCAAATGACCTCTAGTGGTCACTTTAACCCTGTAACCGATAACGTTTACGACCAAGGCAACGGATCTGCCCGAATCCGCTCCATCTACTGGGGCACGCAGGCGCTTGCGCCTGACGGGACAGCAGCAGCTCCTTCTATTAGCTTTGCAGCAGTAACTAGCACAGGTATATTTCGGGCTGGAGCAGATGACTCTGTAAACATTGCTCGGCTCGGAATTGCTCAGTTTGCAGTAAAGACTAATTTTGTCGGGATGCAGAGTAATGTACTTTTCGGGTGGGGCTCTTCTGCAACGGTCCCCAGTACCAATCTTGATGTTGTACTCGCCCGCGACGCCGCTGGAATCCTTGCGCAGAGGAATGGGACGAATCCTCAAGTACACCGGTGGTATGGAACGTTTACCAATTCTTCCAATTACGAACGTTTCACAATTACTACGTCCGCAGGGGTGACCGATCTTTTGCAGGAACAAGCCGGGACCGGTACGGCAAGAGGGTTGCGTATTGGTCCCAGTGGTAATGGTTCCATGCTTTTCCATAGCAATAGCACTGATCATTTCCGGCTCACGGGTGGCGGTAACTTGACTTGGGATAATGACAACGCTAACGACATCGGCGCAGACGACGCGACGAGGCCGAGGAGTGGGTTCTTCGGGACAAGTATTAGCATCGGTACAGGGGTCCCAACAAGTGGTGGGCTTAGGCTGGCCAACGCAACAGCGATAATTGGACGTAATGCTGCTGACAGCGCTCAGGTTGTAATGATGACTTTTACGGGAAGTGACGTTATCAATGTCGGTGGTGGCTCTACTCCAATTACGTTTGATACTTCTGGTACTGTCACGATGGGCACCGGGACTACTGCGTTTAGAGGCATAGCTTCGTTCAGCGCTGATAACCTCCATGACATCGGAGCTACCGCTACAACCCTTCGGCCACGTACAGGGTTCTTTGGAACTTCAGTTAACGTCGTTAACGGATCTGTCCTTCTTGATACAAATGGCATCACCATGGGTGATGCGAAGAACATCATTTTTAATGCCACAACTGGGACAAAGATTGGAACCGCGACGACTCAGAAGTTCGCTTTTTGGAACTCTACCCCAGTTGTCCAGCCCGTCCACATCGTAGACCCCACTGGGGGTTCCGTGATTGATATTGAATGTCGAGCACAACTTGTGTTGCTGCTTGCGGACCAGGCCACCCTTGGATTACAGGCAGCCGCATAGAAAAGGAGAAACAATGCCCATCACGTACAGTCTTAAGATCGAGAAGAAAACGGACGGGAAGTATCTCGTCGGCCTTCGTGGTGAGGACGACGACGGCAAGGTGACGCACGTCTGGAAACCGTATGCCACCAAGCCGGACAAGGCCACGGTCAAGGCCGACTTCAAGACGCGCTTGAAGGATGACCAGGATCAGGACATCATCGGGAGCTCGCTCAAGGAACAGCTTGACAAGTGGTTTACGGATCGGGATGCTGACGTGGCTGCGGCCGATGAGACGCCGGCTGATTCTTCGATCACGTTTTCGTAACAGCGAAAGGGGTTTCCGATGGGCAAGACCAGGCGCGTTATCCTTCATCCCATGCAGTGTATGACTCTCTACAATGAGCTTTTGAGCACTACGGTCAACGGTCGCCCGGAAAGGGATCTCGCTGCTGCCGACAGGGAGCTGGGGAAGATAGTTCAGGCCAAGCAGAGTGACTCCCTGGACGGAAATGTAAAATTTCAAAAGCCCGACGATGTTGTTGAAGCGGACTTCTCCTTCAAAGCTATGCGTGGATTTAAGCTCGTTTTCGTTCAGTCCATCAGCGGGTTTGGGCAGAACAAGCCTGCGGCCGCCTACGGGTTCAAGACGTACAACCTGACGCCCATCATCGAGGCATTTGGAAAGCAGATGGTTCAAGCGGTGGAGAAGGAAACGAAATCTGACGACGGGGCAGACGAGGATGTGGACTGGAACGAGGAAGCCACCGAAACCGAAGAGGTGGTCGATGGAGATTCCGTTGACCTTGATGGCGACAAAGGTACGGAATCGGAGCCTGTGCCCCAGGGGGAACCTGCATCAGCATAATGACAACATGATGAGGTGTCGCTTTGGAAATATTCTTAGCTCTCCAAGAAGGAGGAACCCAGCCGCCGGCAGGCTGGGTCGAAGCCGTTGTGGGGTCTTTGGCCACTGCAGTAGTGGTCTTGTTTCTCATGGTTTTGAAGGCCAAGGATACCGCCCGGGAAGATCTTCAGAAAGCCAATGACGCTCTCATGGCCGCGAAACAGAAACAACTTGAAGACGCTGTGGAGCACGAACGTGCGATGAGCAATCTCAGGGGACGGATTGGCCAAAGAGGAGGCACTGATGCCTGAACAAAAGAAAAAGAGCATTGATGAGCAGATTGAGGAGAGCAAAAAACGGTCCAAGGCTGACCTGACTGAGATCCTCGATTTGGTGGATCAGGCACCCGATGAAACAGTCAACGGAATGCTTCCTGATATAGACCGGCATCTTGAGAAAGTCAGGAAGAAGTGCAAAGATCTTCGTAACGGGGGGTCGGGTCCCCTCAATGGGGCTTTACAGTAGAATATTCGCTGTCTATACTACCTTTGCTCTTATAGGATTGGAGATAGGCTAAATGGCCGAAGAAACGCCCGCACTGGAAAAAAAGAAGCAGAATGCGCTTATCGACACGCTGCTAGGAGCCATCAAACTCGATTGGATTCGCCCTCTCATCTACAAGGTGGGTGGCCGCAAGGTGGCTGTGGGTGGGGGTGCCCTGGCTGTCATCAACTCGATCGTTGCGACAGACATGTCCGACTGGCCCAAGGCAATCGCCTGCTTCTCGGCTGCCATGGTCGCAGGGATCACAGCGTTCGCAATCAGTTACGAGGATGGCAAAAAGGTAAAAGCGTAACAATACGCTGGAAAGGGACTGGCACATGAAACGGCTTGCTCTGGGGTTTGGTGTAGCTTTGGCACTTCTGTCGTCTGGCTGCTGCGGGGTCCTTTCCCGCGAAGCAGCCTTCCTTGATGGCGTCAAGCAGTACACTACGGAATCGGGGATGCTCAAGGAGTACGAGGCGTACATCGACGCGGATCCGAACCTGAAGGCCAGCACCAAGGAGATTCGCAAGGACACTCCCGCCGGCCTTCGGGCGCTTATCGCCCAGGAGGAAGAGGCGCTCAAGAAAGACGACTAATCCATCGAAACCAGACGGGAAAGGAAACTGCTGATGGCTGACGAAGTGGACAAGATCGCGGATCAGGCCTTTGATGTTTTCAAGGATGCGCTCAAGGGGTTCGTGGAAGACCAGGAGGTCGACACGTTCGCCAAGGAACGGATCAAGAAATATGCTCAGGAATCCTTCTACGCGCTCAAGGCATCGTCGGACGCTGAGAAGGCAGAGCATGAGGCCAATCTCAAGCACCTCGTCGCGCAGGCGCGTGGTGAGGCGCGACGGCTCCAGATCGCCATTTCAAGCGATGCCAAGGAAGCAGTAGGCTCCGTTCTCGAAACGATAGGGAACATATTCCTCAAGGTGGCTCCCAAGCTTCTTGCTGCTTTGGCTCTGTAATAGGAAGGAGAGGGTTTCTTTGACATCCTTCTTACGCTAATGCGTAGGAATTTCGGAGAACGAATGAACGCTCTCAGATCGGTTCGCGTTTCGCAGGGATGTGCCCTTACGGGAAACCCGCTTAGGTCTTACCTTCCCTTCACGCGCAGTAACGACCTGCCCGGCCGCCAAAATATTCTTAGCTGCATTTACGTCACGGTCATGTTCCTTACCGCAGTTTGGGCACTGCCAGTTGCGGCAACTGAGAGGGAGTTCCTCCAAAGTGTAACCACAATCGAAACACCGTTTGCTGGATGGGTAGAATCGACCAGCAATACGAAACTCACGTCCATACCACTCACATTTGTACCGAAGCATTTGGCGGAAAGTGCCCAAGGAAGCGTCCGAAAGCACGCGAGCAAGACGGTGATTCTTGGTCATGCTACGTACATTCAGATCTTCAATGGCGACCACGTCAAAGCGTCGAACAAGATCTGTGGTAACTTTGTGAAGGTAGTCAGCTCTAGCGTCGGCTACACGAGCGTGGAGTCGGGCTACACGGAGTTTTTGGAGAGATCTTCGCTTAGACCCTTTTTTCTTACGTGCCTGCGCTTGATGTGCTCTAGCAAGCTGCCGCGTCTTTTTTTGAAGGTGTCTGGGGTTACGTATCTTTTCGCCGTTCGAGAGCGTTGCCAGTGTGGCTACGCCCAGGTCGATTCCAACTGCCTTATGGTTAGGCACCAGTCCCTGTGGTTCCTCATCAAGGCAAAGGGTAATAAAATATCGATGTGCTGTGTCCTTTATTACGGTGACGGTAGTGGGAGGCGACTTAAACTCTCTAGACCTGTGAGTGTTCAATCTACCGATTTTAGCCAAAGACAAGGTTTTGGTGGTTGTCTCCCAACTGAAGGCAGAACGGGTATATTCGGCGGATTGCTTCCCGCTCTTCTTTTTGAAAGTGGGGAACCCTGCACGCTTTTTGAAGAAGTTTACGAACGCTGTCTGAAGGTGCCTAAGAGCTTGTTGCGTAGGGACGGAGGAAACTTCATTCAACCACATGTGATTAGCAGTCCTTTTGAGGATGGCCAACTGGGAACTCGATTCAGCCATCCCCACAGCTCTACCATCCTTGTACGCATCTGTTCGAAGTTGAAGGGCCCAATTGTAAACATACCGAGACGCCCCAAAGGTGCGAGCGATCTCTTGGCGTTGTTGAGGGGTTGGGTAAAATCTAAAACGCCACCTAACTTTCATAAAAGTAGTGTGCTTTATGGTAGGGTGGGAGTTAAGAGAAGGGAGTCGTTATGAGACTGGGACAGATTCCACTGGCGCAGCCCGGAAACCGGATCTTGGAACAGCGTCGGCACCTTGGACAAGCGGACGTGCTGACGGTCCAGGTAAAGCGTGACGGGATCGCCGCTCCCGGAGTGGCCGTCGAGGTGATGCTGGCTGACGGCTCCAGGGATGAAGGCGTGACCGATGAGGGTGGCACCTATGCTGTGAGCTACGGTTCCGAGGCATTCGGGATGGCGACGGTTCTCATCACGCCGCCAGCAGATGTCCAGGACATGGGCGAGGACACCGCACAGGGTGTCGATCTGGCAGGTGGAACTGCTGACGTTCTCTTTGAAATGCACAGCATTGCTCCGGTAGCGACTATGGATGAGACCAAAGGGCTGGTGGCCGGTATTGCGACGGTGGTGCTCCTAACCATTTTTGGAGCCAGTCTCTGATAATTATATGAGCGTTGAAAGCACTGTCCTTCCGGACGAAACCATGCGCCAGTGGTACACGCGCAAAACGCGTGGAGCCCTACGGGCGCTCTTCGGCGCTACTGTGCTCGTATTGGTTGCGGCGGTGCTTCTCTGGACTTTGGCTGAAATGGACTTCCTTGCCCGGATGCAGACGTTCAATGGTGCGCTCATCATTCCCTGCTTCGGTGGCATTTGGATTGCGGCTTTTTTGTTCATCTGGCTCATTCCGATGCGGGAGTTGTCCTTCCGGGGTCAAGAGTCTCTCGATCGGATGGAGGCGCGCACACAGAAGGCTCTTGAGGACGAATTCATTCCAACGGCACAGATTTGGAAGCGAATTGGTGAGCGGGTTGAACAAGTAATTCTCCCTCGACTTGAAAACGAGCTTTTACCGCGACTTGAGAAAATCGCGAAAGAGACGGAAGCGAGAATCGGTCCTGCCGCTGAGAGCGTGAGACGTATGGAGAATATTGCCGATGGCAAGCTTGGGCTCCTCGTCACGGAAGCTCGCGAGGCGGCTGGAGCGGTAAAGCAGTTCTTCGGACCTCAGGGAGCTCCGGCCGATCTCGATAGCGCGCTTGGACTCATGTCGCAGCCAAGAAACGGACATCAAGTACCACCTGTGCGGAGGGTGTAGATGGTCGCACATACGTTTTTCTCGGCGTCGCCCTTCAAACCGAAGGGGTACAACCAGTCGGTTGCGCCTGTCCATCAGCTGGGGCTTAATCTGGACGACCTGGTCGATTTCTTCGGGGATTTTCTCGGGGTTGAGGATCTCAACGCGGGTAACGTGGACGAGTTTTTAGCCAAGCTTGACAGCGTAATTGATGAGTTGCCCGTTGGTGCGGTTAAAAGTGGGTATTCTTCCCGACGGGCAGAGTGTATGGCGAAAAGCGTACCCAGCAAGTACCTGTGCCTGTGGGATCTCTTCCAGGATGTCAAGAGGACACTCCGCGACGGGGATGGGATCACACCGACACCGAAGGTGCCCCCAGCTACCCCACCGCCTCCCAGGGCTGACGAATTTCCTTGGGTTCCTGTCGGTATCGCTGCTGGTATTAGCACTGCCGCATTGTTATATTTGGTGTTCCGGCCAAGAGTCGGAGCTGGAAAGAAGAAATAGGAGGAGAGCAACAATGAACAGCACGCAACTTCAACCCGTGGCGCAGAATGGATTTTTGCCTGCTGCCAGAATCGCTGGTGACCGACGTCCACAGTACACCCCCTATCGAGGGGGTGGCAATCAAACCTTTGCCGGTCGTGCCTATGGAACCCCTGGCTTCCTGGGAGCGGTCCGGCTGGGGCAAACTGCTCAAACCTGGTACAATCGTGCTCGGGCCGCTAGGGAACGTTTCCAGACCCTGAAGGGGCAGATTGCGACCATCGATAACAAGGTTGCCCGCGACACCATTATCGCGTGGTTGGGAGGCCCTGGCATCGAGGGTACTCCCGAGTGGCGTTATGCGGGGGTGACCTTCAACTTCACTACGTCCGTCGCGCAGGAGGGCATCCAGGCCTATGACAAGTCCGACAGGCAGGGGCGTGTGGAGCAGCTAGAGTCCTTCAACGACGAGCTCAGCCAGAAGATCGAATCGGCGCGGGTCACCTACGGGTCGCGGTCCGTGCCAACGGTCCCCGGGGTTACCCCGCCGGCTCCGACAATGGACCTGACGCTGCCAATCCTGGGAGTTGGCGCCCTCATTGCTGTCGCGGTCTTCTTCGGATAGGAGGCACAGACGACATGAACGTCACATCATATCGGCCTTTACAAAAGGCTGCATGGCGTCCGGCGCTTCGTGGGAAGCGTGCCATTCAGGTAGGCCAGGCTGGTGTAGAGAAACTAGGCGTCGGAGGTGTTCTGGCACCGGTTATCGGTATTGCAATTGCAGGTGGCGCGGCCTATTTGGGGGTCCGTGCGGGTCTCAGGGACACCGGTGCGACCCAGTGGATTGGGTGGGTTGTGGGGCTCACCGGCCTCATTGCCGTCGTTACGACCGTTACAGATCTCTTTTACTTGGGCGGTCTGCCTCGATCGGAAGCGGGACAGCAGGTGGCAAACGGAACCGTCCAGCCGTAGGTTGTCGTTTTTTCGTGGTGATGTAGTGAGGTGAGGTTTTAACTGGACCACGATTACGTTTACTACTCTGACGGAGGAATCACGATGGTCAAGATCAAAGGCAAGCATTACAAGCGGGTCGCTGCGAAGAAGAGTGGCGGCTGTGGGAAGGGCGCGCGCCGGTTCAAGCGCGGGAAGACGAGCGGTTGTTATGTGCTTGTCAAGACCAAGAAGCGCAAGAAGGGCAAGCGCTAGAACCCTCGTCACCAACAGCACATACGCCGCGTCCCTCATCTCCCCATAGGGGGACGCGGCGATGAGGGATCCTTGGGATAGCCCAAGGCACACGTCTAACGCAGAACAGCTCTTCTCTTGATAGCGGATGGTGTGTTATGATTCCTACAGATTGGACCGAGGTTTGACACTGGAGGAACGATGGCTGCAGCAGATTCTTTCAAGCCACAGGGACAAGAGTTGACCGTTGTCAAAGGGGTGAACCCCGTTGGCGCTGAACTCGGGAAGCATGTTCGGGCCCAAGGGCAGCCTCAACCGCTTCAACCTGCTCCTCGGACTGTTCAACAGGGAGGCGAGCGGTTCACGGCAGAGACGGCACCGGTACAGATGGGTGCCACGCAGACTCCGCCGGCTCCCGCGCCTGTTGCCGCGCCTCCAGTTCCTTCGTCGCCTCAGGCACGTGGACAGTTCCAGCCGGCACCTCCTGTACCGATTTCCCCGCAACAGATGGGTGCACGGCAGCCCGTTGCGCCTGCGCCGGTTGCACCCGCAGCGCCCCCTGCGCCTGCAGCACTGGCAGGTGTTGAAACCTTCGCGGTGTATATTGACGGTACCGGTCCTGATGGGTCGCCACTTACCACGGATCCAATTCCGGTTCAGTTCCCGGCGGGGTCGATACTTTCGGGGATGAGGTACGAACGAGCACACGGATGAGTTATCCCATGACGATGATGTCCGGAGGGTCGCGTGACGAAGGTTCGCGATTGGAGGGGGTCGTCCAGAGCGCCAGGGAGCTCGTCGCGTTTGCTGATGGGGATCCGGCACTTGCCGCCAAGGCAGGCGTTGAGGTTGCTGCGCTTGAAGCAAAAATGCTCTTGGGAGATCCGGCGTTGCGAAATATTCACTCGAGGAGCCTGGGATATCAGGACCTCGGGAAGCTTGAACGTCTCGAAGGCATAGTCACGATGGCCTCGAATCGCATGGAGGCGTGTCTCAGTGCGATGGAGGCTGAGGAGTCCGGAAAAACCGTAAATAATCTTGGCCAGATTATCAGTGTCACCGGTGGTGCCATTGGTATTCTCAAGAGCTTCTTATAGAAGGGGATCGATATGGCTGCGATGGGTTGAGGAATGCAGGTAACCCTCCGTTCGGCGAACGGAGAGTCTGGTCCTGCGCAAGAAGAGCAGCCTCGCTCCCTTGGTTGAGGTGGTGGTGGCAGAATGCCACCTCCTCCGGAGGAGGAGAGACCGCCTATTCCGCCCGGGTATACCGTACTTCGTGGCGGACAACAGCATCAGGGCGCTCCGCGCGTGACGGCATTGGGAAGACCCAGCGCTGTAGATCGTGCGCCGGGACAGTTCGTTCCCAAGGGATATCAGACACAGCCATTCGGCGGTGGGCAGGGGCTACGCCTTGGTGAGATCCCGATTTCCAACGCCCGTGCTGTACACCAGCCGACATTGGCACAGGTCACGACGGCGCCTGCTCCTGGTGATGACACTGTCGCTGTGCCTCCACCGCCTGTACCGGCTCAAGCTACTCAATCCGTTTATCGTCGCAAGGCTTGGGGACTGCTCAAGAAGAAGGATGCGGCTGAACTGGCAGAGTATCTTGCCGAGATCGAGAAGCGGATGGTGGCTGCGGACATTCCCGTGGGGATAGTCAAGCAGATCCGTGAGAAGCTCGACGCCTTTGCAGCCAGCAATGTTCAGGAAGGTGCGGAGATCGACCTGTCGGAAACGGAAGCCGCTGCGCTTGATGTGGCCATCATGAATCTAGAGCAGGTCGAAAGCTCAGCCATGCCATCCTTTACGACCGCCGCGGCCGTCGTGGCGGGGGTGGGGATTCTGACGGTGCTGGTGATCGGTTAGCGATGATGATGCGGATCGATAGGGTGACAGGCTTTGCCGCGGCAACCCGGCCGTTGGGTCGACTGGTGGCAGCCACCCCTATTGGGCCGCGGCGCATGGCGCAGGCCGTCGTCATCGAATCCGGGGAAGCCTTGGAGATTAAGAAGTACCTGGATGAAGTCATCCGGCAGCTTGCAGGGATTGAACAGAACTTTTCGAACCTCATTGTGGCGCTGGGGACTAGTGGCGCTTCTGAGGCCCGCATGCAAGCTGAAGCTGCGGTGCAGATGTACCAGAACCAGCTCATGGGAGTGGGACAGTGAAGATCACAACCAGTCGTTGAGAGCTTACAGGATTGATTCGTCCCGTCGGGACGATTACGATAGAGAAAACCAAGATGGTGGCAAAGGATGTCTTGGTGGCGAAGCTCTCTGGCGCAGTGAAAGGCACCGTTGCCGTTGTTCGCAAAGGAAAAGATGATTTCCATATGGTGGCTCCTCCGGAGTTGGGAGGGACGCGCCGCATCGATGCAGATTCTCTCACCGATGGCCTTCACCAAGAGGTGTATGACATGACCGACAAGGTGAAAAAGCGTCAAGCCAAAGAGAAGAAGAAAAAGAAGCAAGGAGGTCGGAAACCATGAATCCAATAGGTTTTCCAGTACAGTTCCCCACCTCAGTGGGTGAGATGCCTGCGGTGAAAATGGCCCAGCAGAATCGGAGCTGGGCTCCTGCGCGACGCGAACCACCGATGATGGCGCGGCGCATGACCCGTCCCGTCAGTTCGAATATGTCCGGAAAGTTGGGGCAGACCGAGGCGATGCTGTGGGCCAGAGGCTCCGATATTACGTTCTCGATTTTGACAGGCCTTGCAGCCATCGTCAGCGGTCTCACTCTTATCATGGAGCTTGGAAAGGGGGAGAAAGCGAGGCGCGCTGCCGTCCCCGAGCGGCCCGGGATGGCGCCCCGGCCGGGAATCCCAGGGAGGCCGTCCGAGCCTAAATGGTATTGGATCGGTGGTGTGGTGACGGTCATGGGGATCGCGAACATCTGGTCGAGTATTAGCCGCGCTGCGGCACTTCAGGTACCCGTTCAGGCAAACTCGCCGACGACAACACCAGGCTCGTAGGAACAAGCTGAGGAGGAATTAAGCAATGCATTTTGTCTCTTATCCGGCTACGGCGATGCCGAGCCGCTGGCGTCCTGACGGGCAAGTTGGTGCAGCCTTGTCCGGATGGACACCTGCCCAGCGTCAGACTTGGGCCCAGGGACGCCGCTTGGGGCAGGCTTCGACACCTGTTGGTGCGCGGGAAACCCCCACGGAGCTCATGGTGTCGGTGGGGACAGCTCTTGCGGCAGTGGTTGCAGGATTGTCCTTGGCATTTGGTGCGCCCAAAGAAAAGACCACCCTTATGTGGATAGGGATCCTCGCGACCACCATCGGGGGCCTGAAGCTTCTCCAGACCGGGTCTAAGCTGGGCTAGAAGTTAATGGAAGCAACGGCTGCGATAAAGACGCGGCCGCTCGGGATATCTTCGCCCGTGCGTCCGTGGCGTCCTTCCCCATTCCGTCGCGGTCCGTCTCCCTACAACTTTGCAAAGGCTGGAGAGCGCGCTCTCAGTCAGCGAAGGAAGGAGTTGTCGGGGGCACTTTTTGATGATCCTCTAATGGCCACCTTCCTGAATGGTGGGGCAACTATTTTGGCCGCGGCAGGCACGGCCACGTTCGACAGCATCTGGCTCAAGGTTATCGCTTGGGGAGTGCTGATCGGGGCCGGCGCCCAAACGCTCGTGAGTGTGAGCCGGGTTCTTGGGAGCGAGACATGAAGATGCCGTTCAGTGAGCTCTCGCCGGGGTCATGTTTTCAGCGTGGAAAGCGCGGTGGGGTACGGAAGAAACTGGAGAACGGACGGGCCCTTGCCATTTCCAAAAAAGGAAAGAAGCGCGTCCGGTCACTCAAGGGAGATCCGTCCATTGAGGCGGTCTCATGTCCGTTGAAGTTTCTGGGGGAAGGCCTTCGAAAGGCTCCAGGTAGTATCATCGAGATAGGATCTCGGGAAATGCAACGCAGACGTCGCGGCTGTTAAGCGTGGAAGGAGAGAATCATGGCTGAAGAACTCATCGAACTGGGTCGCACCCGCCCACGTGGAAAGATCCGACGCAAGGCTTACACTCGAAAGGATGGCACCCGCGTGAAGGCCGGCTGGGTCAAGGACACCGGGAAACCCGGAAAGACTCCAAAGAGCAAGAAAGTTCTTCCGAAGCCCAAGAAAGGAGATCTCTCGTGCCGTGGTCGTGACTGGAGCCACAAGCAGAAGGCTTCGACCCGGCGTGGGATTCTCAAGTGTATTGTTGAGAAAAAGCTTCGCAGAACTAAAGACCCGTGCCGCGCGGCAATCCTCGATCTGAATCTCTTGGCCAACTTCACCAAAAGGACGTCGCCCTCCACGCATCAGAAGGCGCGGGCTGACATGGCGTGGGTCCGTAAACAGCGTTGGTGTCGTCTCAAGTCCAAGATATCGGGAAAGAAGAGCGGCTACTAATCAGATCCAGCAGACCGCAATGCTTGGCAATACAGATGACACACTTGGGTGTGATGATCGGACAGCAGTCGCTTCCGCAAGGGGCGCCGGCAGGGAATCTGCGTACCGTCGGCCTGACACGAGCCGAAGCCGAGATGATGGTACGTATCGTCGAGAGTGTCGTGGACTTTGCCCAGAACTTCCCGGTCGAGTTTCACGCCTATTGCCCTAGGGATCGGTGGCTGCCGGCCCTCGAGACTGCCGGAAAGAGTGTTCACCTGATCGAATCCCAGCTTTCAGCGAAAGCTGACATCATTGTCGTTCCTGCGGATCACCTCTTTGGGGTGATGGATTTGGATGAATGTGTTTCGGGAGCCAAGGACGCCCGTCTGTCTTCTGGAAAACTGGCACTCATCATTTCGGCTGCTGGAATGATTGGCCAGACGCTTTTGGGTATCGGGTATCTTGCCACACCAGCCTACATCGTTTCGCTTGCCCTCATTCTTGGTCGTCCTGCGACGGCTTTCGTAAAGGAGAACCCAGAGCACCCATTCAAGCCGGATACTATTTCTGCGGCAATGGATGGGAGGGTTCGTCTGGGCGACCATACCGACAAGGCAAAGGTTATCGAGCGAGTGATTGTGTCACCTGTCAATCGCGTCCAGAGGTTCCATTGGGGCACCGTCACTCCCATTTCCTTCTTCGGAAACAAGGCCACCTGTCTATCCAAAGGTGAGTGGCGCGTTCGTGTCGAAGGGTGGGGTGGCGATCGGATCACCGTTGAAGATGGATGGCGTGTGGCCGAGGGAACTTGTGAAAGCGCCAGGAATGAAATTGCCGTCTGGGAGCGTGTGAAAGGGCAACCGCGGGACACCGGATTCCCCCCAATACCTGTCGATTCGGGCCATGAAGAAACCTTTTGGATCGACTACAAAGGCCCCCTCACGGAAGAGGTCTACCGACGCGCAGGACCGTTCGGTTGAACGGGTGACGCCAAAGAACATGCCGAGATGGATGCCGGCATGGACCTTCCTGGAGGGAAGGGGTCGTATACTCTCTATGACATCAACGGAAAAGTTGTGGAGGCGTTGGGATGAAGAAGAAACAGTTGCTTGCCGACAAGTTGGCGGCCGGGACTGCGGTGGCTTCGGTGAGTGCAGCCTGGTGGCCAGCCCATACCTGCTCAGTATCCCTTTACGTCAAGGCGATGTACGACATGAAAGGACGAGGACCGCTTGGGGCAGATGCCGTTCGTGTAGCCAAAGGGTGGGACAGGCATGTGGAAGATGATCACGAGCTCATGATTCAGCACACTTCGTTCGAACTTGCGCTTGTTGAAGCAGCCAGGCGTGCCGACAGTGTGGCGATCGATCAGGCCCAAGCCTCACTCACACAGAATCTTATTGAGCAGATGACGTGGTATTCGAGTCGGTTGTCAGCTTTCCCGCAGAGGACGTTTGAAGTACTCATGCGGGAGCACATCAGCTTGTTCCTCGAGGCCGTTCTCCATAAAATGGATGGCAACAACCGGAAGGTTTCCTTATGGGAGCGGAAGCGAGGGCACAATGCGGTATTACTCGGCGCGCTCATGACTGAATGGATTTGAGATTGTAATGACAGAAGCTTGCCGCCCTGGTGTGCCTGTAGAACTGGCCGATGGTCAGGTCATCATGCCTAATGACACGATCACATTGGCGGCGCTCTGCGAGCTCGTACCGCTGCTCCTCGAGACGATGGCAGCCACGCCGCAGGGAGGTAATGGAACCCCGACACCCGGAGCTGCGGTACCGATTGCGGGAGGGTCCGTATTCCCGCCGGCGGGGGCACCTCCAGTGCCCGGACAGCGTCCAGGCGCGATTGTCGGTGCTCCCGGCGGACTCCAAGCTCAAGCTGGCGGCGGGTGGGGCGGTGGCGGCGGTGGTCGCGGCAGCCCTGGGACTCCGGGAGCCACAGGGCCGCGCGGACCTGCGGGTCCCGGCACCATTCTTCCTGTCATCAAGACGGATGGCAATTTTACCGTGGCGTCCATCTCCCCGTTTGTGCCGATCCCCGGAACATTGACGCCTTTCACTACCACAAGGAGCGGTGCGTCAGTTTTCCTGGTGCAGGCTGTATTTGGTGGGGATACGCTGACGGGCCTTTCAAATGGCCAGCTTGGAATTCGGGTGGACGGGGCAGATTTCCCTCTGACGGCGAACCTGATCAACACGACCGCTGCCGGCGTAGACCAGTTCCTTGCATCGGTACAGGCGTCCTTCCCGGTGACACTGACGCCAGGCGCTCATACCGCCGAAATCATCATTCGTGGAGATACCGCTTTGGGGACACCCCAAGGGTCGCCGGTAACAGTCCAGGCGAATGCGACGATTCCTCTTGCTCTGACGATTATTCATCAGTAAAGCATGTGGAAACCTTCTCAGTTTCGTATGGGCCTTGGCAATCCCCGGCTGGGCCAGTCAGCCGCTCTTACAAACAGGATGGCCGCGGCAGTGGTGGCCCAGGCCGAACCACGACTTCGTCAAGTCATCAGCGAGGAGCGCAATAGGTGGGCCGACGCCATTATGGTCGGACTACCCTATGCCGGGATCTCCCTGGCAACAAGTCTTGCGACGACCTACTTATTACCGTCAGGGGAGACGGCGTGGAAGGTGGGAGGTTACGGGGTTTCGTTGGTGACGCTCCTATATGGCGTATGGGACGCCGTCGACTCGCTCAAGGAGCCGACCCAGCCGGAACCTCGAGACGAAAAGACGGGCATCGTCCAGGACGTGATCTCGACGTTTGTCGATCCTGCAAGTAGCAAGCTGGCACAGGACATCGTCGAAGAGGCGATGCCCCGCGTGGAGAAGATCGTGGAAGAGGAAAGCCAGCGAGCCACCGACGCAGCGCATGCTATTATTCCGTGGCTGGGAGTAACGGCTTTGGCATTTCTCGGAACCGCATACTTGGTTCCGGCTACAATGCCCACGGCGAAGATGGCTGGTTACGGTATGGCTGCAGCATCAACGTTAGTCGGGCTTTATCAAGGCACGGCAGCAACGCGTTAAAAGGAAGGGAGACGCAATGAGAAGTATGTTTACGAGGTCCGCATGGTCTCCCGCGTCGGGAGTTCTGGTCGCGTCACTTGGCCAGACGTGAGAGTTGCAACCTGACGGCCCTGCTGTATGCAGTGGTGATGAAGAGGTTCAGGAAGATGCCCAGCCGGACGTGGATCCCCAGCCGACACCGACGTACAATGAGGATACGGGCATTGTTACCACTGGAACGGGTCCCGTGCCGTTGGAAAAGTTTCCGTTGATCCCGGTTGCTGCCGGCCTCGGGACACTTATCCTGATTGCAGCCTTGGCATAGGAGGTCAGTGATGCAGCAAGTTTCATATCCGGTGGTTAATCGCGGCACCGCACGCATCGGCGCTGCGGAAGTCGCCGTGTGGAGTAGGTTTGCGAAGACAGCACACGTCGGAGAAGCCGCTGATCAGGGCGTCTATTCGAGCTCCACTACACGTCCCAAATGTGCGTGTAAGATCCTCAATGGAGCTACGCTCGGCCAGGGCTGCTCCATTCCCACTGAAGGCTTTCCAGGTGGCGCTGCACCCGGAGATGATGGCCCGTCAACGCTTGCCGTGATTGGAGGCGTGACGGGGGTTGGCGTTATTCTGGCACTCGTAACCGGGATTTTATAAGCCAAATGCCGCGGTACCGTCAAAGCCGCAAGCACTGGGATCCCCGACGTGCGGATCCGGTATTCCAGGAACTTGCGGAACAGGTAATCCGGGAGTCGGACGACATCTCGGACTTCTTCTATACAGGTGATCTTCCTCTGGGGAAGACTTGGGGGATGACATTCTCAAGAAGTCGGGACAGTGACCTGGTTGAGGTGTCAAATTTTGAAGCCATTCAAAAGGATCTTGAGGAGCGGTTCGGAAATGATGTAACAGTAGAGCGGTTCAACCACTGGGCGGTCGGCTGGGTGGATCGAGTAATGGTTCGAATGCTTGAAGATAATGGGAACGTTACGCCCGCTGGGATAGCTGTGCTTGAATGGCGGAAGCAGCTCGATGATTACCCTGTCGCTGACGAAGAGGACTTTTCGCGTCGCGAGTACGAGGCTACTATTGAGAACATTCAGGACGCGGCGTCTGTAGATGAAGAAGAGGCAGGGCGGGTTTACGACTGGCTCTCCGAATACGAGGATATGGAACTCCAACCACAGGATGGAGGAGGCGCGTGGCCGAGCGACGAGTCGTTGCATCAGGCGAAACTTGCGCTCGGCCTTGAGGAGCCCGAAGAAGGTGAAGAAGAACCGCCTCCACCACCTTACTATGATCCAGCTCAGATGGTGCTCTGGCCTTCTGGGTCGTAAGATTCCTAAAGGAAGGCTTTAATTCGCCGCGATGCAATGCTAGAATTCTGGGGACAACCATGCACGTAAGGACTGGTGTTCAGATGTTTGGGGCAACCGGATTCCGCCAGGCAACTCCGGTTAATCGAGCGCTTGGCCTACTTGGAGCCAATCGTCGCAAGCCTTCCTATCGGTATACCCATCGTCCTGCAATGCTTGGCTCAAGCTCTCAGGCTCGAATGAGTGGAAGGCTATGGGATGAGATGCCACTTACGCTCGGGCTTGCCGCTGGAGGGGTTGGCGCGATCATGATTGCAGACATCCTCCCAACGCCATTTAAGACCATCGCACGGGTTGCCGGCGTGGGTCTTTTAGCCGTCGGAGCCATCAACCTGCTGACCGGAACCGCAGAGGCCACGGATGATACCGAAGAGGTCACGAGAAAAATTCCCATTGGGGATCCGACTGACTTCGAGAAGGTGTCAGCCACGATTCTGCGGCCGAGTCGCAACAGCGAGATCCCTCTTGGATTCCTGAGCTCGGATTACGACGTCGAGGTGTTATGGCGGAACGCGTCGGAGAAAGAGCTCACCATTCAGTACCAGGTCTACGTTGAGGAGACGCCGATCGTCAAAGACATCGAGTCGAAATTCCAGGGGATTGCGCACAGTGGGGCCGTTACACTTGGGCCGAACGAGGCAAAGACGGTCGAGATGGAGATTCCCTTGAAGAATCTGGGCTGGGGCGCCGCGGCCACGGCCATCAACTTCTCGCTCCGAAAGGTATCCACGGCAGGACAGGCTTTCGAGGTTGCCCAAACCTCCTTTGCCGTGTATCCCAATGCAGTGGAGCATTTCTTCAATCCAGCGGCATACCGGTGGCCCTGGTCATGATGGACAACAGGTTTCGGCCACTCGGCGTGGATGCGGCCTATCGGCCGGCACGGCGCAGGCCAATGATCTCGCAGATCGAAATCAGCCCGGAGATCAACGCTCCGATCAACATCGGCCTGGGATCTTTGCCAATTGTCATCGGCTCCTTTGCGGGAGCTGTGGTGATGTTTGTGCTCGGTAGTCAGGCTCCCTCGTTGAAACCCTTTGCATTGGTTGCAGGTCTGGGCTTGGCTGGATTTGGTGCATTTAACCTCTTTACGCGTGATGCCTCTGCGGCGACAATTCCTGGAGGCGAGGAACTTCCAGGGACGGCATCTCCTGCCGGCGGCGGAGACGCGTCGGTGAGTCCGTCCATCGCGCCCACCTCGGAGGAGGCTTTCCCACTTATTTCCGGGCGAGTGATGAGCCCGAGCGATTTTCAGACAATCGACCAGTCACCCTTTTCAAACGCCGTCCCTGTCCGGGTGAGGCTAACCAACCCGAGTTCGTCGCCTATCACCTTTGACATGGTAATCGAGTCGAACGAGATCCCCAGCCCGTTCGGAGGGGATGTGACCAACAGCGAGTCCACCCGGGTATCTCTCGGAGCCGGCGAAACCCGTGATATTGATGTTACCATCATGTTGACGACGTGGGGCTGGAGCGTGGACACCGTGGACGTCTACCTCACCGTGCTGAAACGACGGATTTCAGGGGGCAATCAAGCCGTCCTGGCAGCCACCCATTTCGTCGTGGATTAGCTTCATTTCCACACTACCAGACCCTTGACTCCGATGAGTTTACGGAGTATAACCCGTATACTTACGGAGGATATTATTTGATGGCTTCGGCAGCCAAGAAGAAACGACGCGACACCCAATACACTCTCGACACCAGTGTGGTTCGTCTCAGCCACGAGGTCAAGGACCACATCAAGGACAAATCGAAGTGGGGGGAGTCCATTGACCAGACACTTCGGAGGCTGCTTAAATTGAAGCCGTTGACTGGAACGGCTCAGGAGAAAAATAAGCGTGGCTGAAGATAAAATCGAGTTCAAGATCGGCGGTTTCTGCAGGTTGAAGGCTGAGGCGGCTGCCAAGGTGGACAGCACTCCGGCGCGGCTGCTCAAGGCGGGTTGGCCAAACAAGTTCCTGATCGTGGAGATCTACGATGAGAAGGACAAAGGGCAAATCCTCCGACTGGATCCCTGTTGTGGTTGGATGAAGGACCTCCGGGATGATCAAAAGAATGCCTGTGAAGCCCATCCGGCAAAGTTTTTTGAAGTCCTTCCCGGGCACATCTCCGAAGACATCGAGAAGGAGGAGGCAGAGGAAGAAGCGGTTGGCCCTGCGGGTGGACGTTACACAGGTCTCGGGGTTGGAGACAATAACGAGGATCTCCTGAGTGTTGAGTACGTCAATGGGGGAAAGTCCAAGACCTTCTTTCTACGCCGTGCCGGACAACCGCCCATCGTGATCAGGGGTGCAGGTGCACAGCGACTGATGAAATTCATCGATAAACTCGGTATCATTTAACCCTACACCAACTCGGAGGATCGCATGCCGAATCCGGATGACTTACCCCAAATCCCACTGATTACCCCCAGTTTTAAGAAGGACGCGTCGAAGGATCCGAAGGCAAAGCATTACGCGGTTGTTCTTCGTGCTGGGGTGGGTCAGCAGGTTTTTACGTTCTCAATGGATAATGATATTTCTGCATCCGTTGCGGCCTTATTTCTGGCGATGCAGTACTTCCCGAAAGTCCACACCCTAGAGGTCTATCGTAAAGGCGCCGGAGATCCGAACGTAACCTCAGATGTAGGTGAGGGGATCTGCATGATTCCCATGTCTCAGTTGCTCAAGTATGCCGCTCCCCAAATGGAAAAGCTTACCGGGTTTGTACCTTCGGTCATGGCCGATCTCGTGACGCCCATAGAGCGGAGCGAGCAGGGCGTCCAGGATCTTTCCGGAAAGGTCAAGGAAGCGTCTACGGGTGGAGCACGCCAAGGGGGAGGCAAGAGGTGATTGAAGGTTGGGCGCCCTGTAGAAAGAGGCAGCTCCCTCCGATCACGCATTGTAAGAGCGGCTGCTGACGATGCTCTCGTTGGCGATCTTTATCCTGGTGGTTTACGGGTTGTCCAATGGGGCCACGGTTCTGAAGGCCAGGGCAGTCACCCGGGGGCTTCTGGGGTGGATTCCTGTCGTACGCGGGATCGCCTATTGTCCCGCCTGTTTTGCCTTTTGGGCTGGTTTTGCAGTGTCCGTCTTTGCCCTTTCGCCCAGTTCAGAGGTTGTGGAAAATCGATGGGTTGCGGCCCTCTTTGATGGGTTCATAGGGTCAGGGTCTACCTGGCTTCTGCACACAATCCAGGAGCGGCTCACGCATGGCGTCCCGGAACCTGGGGAACAATGTCCTGATGCGGGAAAGGTCTAATGGAAAAAGAAACGGTACTTATCACAGGCGCGGCTGGATTTTTGGGTCATCACGTTGTCAGTCGTGTACGTGCCGCAGGGGCGGAGGCACTTCCGATCGTGCGCAGCCACTACGATCTCTGCCATGAAGCCGAAGCGGCTCTGGCTGTATTGGGGTCCAAGCCAACACACATCATCCATACGGCTTTTCATTGGGGCTCACCTGGGGTGGCTTTCCGTGACAACATGGCAATTGGGATGAACATTCTCCACAGCGCGGCCGTCAATCGGTCCCGGGTGGTTCTCCCGCAGATCTACTACGGTGCGCTTCCGTGGGAGAAAGGCAGCAAGATTGACGTCGATGCCGGATGTGACTCTCAAGATGCCCTTGAGCGGATGTGCGAGGCGTATGAAAAGCAGTACGAACTCGATTGCGCCTTGGTTCGTCTGCCGACGCTATACGGCCCGGCGTCCCCCAGGCCCGACCCTGTTTCGTTGGTGGCTACGGGGGTATTGCAAGCTCAGATAAAAGGATCATCTGAGTGCACCATTCCGTTCTGTCCCGATGAATCCTTCAAGCTGATGTATGTCGGAGATGCCGCAGAGGCACTCGTGCAGGTGGCACTATCGGGGGCTGAGGGGCCGTGTCGTCTGAAGTCGGTTGGATCTATTTTAATTGGGCTGGTCATCGAGATGGTGGTCAAGCTTGTAGGCTTCAAGGGGAAAGTGACTGTCAAGGAGAAGCCTTCAGTTTCCGGGATGCGTGTGATGCCGGAAGAGGATGACGTTAACGAAGTTGATATTGGTACCCAGATGTCCATCGAGGCTGGGGTTGATCAGGTTCTCAAGGCGATGGTGGCCCAAGCCAGCCACAAGGGGGCCTCAGAACCACTGTCAGGGGCCTCTAAGCCCTCAGGTCGCTCCAGAACGCCTGGGAAGCCCCGTACGCCGCGTCCCGCCAGTAGGCCGGCTCCATGAAGTATATTGTCGTTGAACGTCCTGTAAAGGACATAGATGGCCTTTTGATGGCTCTTAAAAAGACGATGGCCAATTCGGTCATTTCTGTTGCATCGGACCCCAAAAAGACCTACGTTTACCTTAAGAACGAATCCCAGGAGAGTCCCTCCGAACAGGTTATGGCGTGGCAGGATCCTCCGGAGCTCATGGCCTCCCTCGAAGGGGATATTCCCGTTGCAGATGGGAAGGCCAAGGCTTCCGTGATTATCTCCCATGCAGAGCCGTTCACCAAGGAGGTCCAGCCGGGAAATTTCAAAGTCCAAGTGGATTCCAAGAACGGGCTTAAGCTTTCTTTCCGAAAACTGTCTCTGAAAACGGGCCGCGCGCTGCTTGAGGTCGGTCCAGCCACAGACCCCCTGGTCGACACTATCTATATCACCGATCCTTACAAACGCCTTTCACCGATTTCAATAGATGTTCCTTTTGCTGAAGTACCCCCCTCTCCTGAAAAGGATGGAGCAGAAATCACTCCTCCGAAAAGGTCGAAGGTGTGGAATGTTTTTCGTAGACTGCGGAAGAAATCATAAGAGGTCACTATGGTTGGTGGTGGTGGGTTTGGTACGCGTTTCCCTAACTCAGGCGGGAGGGGTCCCAAAAAATCAAAGCCGATCAGTGTACCGGCAAAAGTCACCAAAGCTAAACCGCCGACGAGATCCATTCCGGCCCCACGGGTATCCCCAGTCAAGCAACCCGAAGCTCAACCTGTGGTTCCCTACCTGCCACCAGCTCAGGTAACGTTGTCGTCCGAAGCTCCTTCTGATAGGTCACCGCGCCGGTTGGAAGGTTCGCATGAATTCATGCTGAGTATCCTCATCCCGACATTGACCGCCCGATCTGAGCTACTCTCGAAACTACTGAACAAGTTGGCAGTCCAAATTGAGGCCGCTTCACCAAGCGACAAACCTGATGTAGAAGTGGTTATCAGCGAGGACAACGGCGAACAATCGGTGGGCGCCAAACGTAATTACCTTCTCAACGAGGCAAAGGGATTGTTCGTGGTCTTTGTAGATGATGATGACGAAATCAGCGATGACTACGTCTTCCAGATTCGGAATGCCATCCTGGAACGTCCAGATGTGGATTGTGTTGGGATGCGGGCCATTATGACGACCGGGGGGAAGCATCCGACACCCGTGGTGTACTCCAAGCGTTACGAACGGCCTGAGACTCGTGATGGGATGTATCTGCGACCGCCGCAGCATCTCACGCCGATTCGCAGGAGCATTGCCGTCCGTCATCAGTTTCCAGATATCAACTTTGGAGAGGACGCTACCTGGGCGAAGGCGCTCTACAACGATATCCAGAGCGAATACTTCGTGGACAAGGTCCTCTACCACTACCAGTTTGAGCCTTCAAGGACGGCCACACAGAGTCATGTTCGCCAGAGCCCCGTGGCCAGTGACAATTTCAGCATCGTCATTCCGTCGGCCAGGGCAGAGAATCTTGTTCCGTGTGTCAAATCAATATTTGCCATGGAGCCGACCATGTCTCCTGACCGGATCATTGTGGTCGATGATGGTGCCAGAGCTTTTGCAGAGTCCCAGATCCCTGGAGTGAAGTGGGTTACCGGGAAAAAGCCGTTCTGCTTTGCGCGGAACGTAAATCTTGGGATCAAAGAAGCTCCAGGGGATGTCATCATCATGAATGACGACGCCCAGCTCCAGACGAAATTTGGCATGGCGAGCATGAGTTACGCGGTGCGCAGCGCGTCGGGGGTCGGGGTGTGCTCAGCTGCGATCAGCGGATTCGTGGGTAATCCAAACCAGAAACCGGTTGCCCCTACGGGGCTGCGCCAGGACCCCCGAATGGTTGCCTTCATCTGTGTCTATATCCCAAGAGCCGTTTTGGAGGCCCTTGGCAACTTGGATGAACGCTTCGTCGGTTATGGGTTTGACGATGATGATTATTGCCGCCGTGTCATGGGTGCAAAACTGCGCGTGATGATCTACGACGGCTGCGTCGTTCGGCATGGAGATAAGAAGGGCACTTCAACTTTCCGAACAAAGCCGGAAATCCACGACCTGTTCACGCAGAACAGGAAACTCTTTGAGGAGAAGTGGGGCAAGACGAGCTAGGGGGACCCATGGCCAATATCACGCTTTTATTTCCAACATTCAATCGCCTTGAATTCACCAAGGTGGCACTTGAGACACTCCTGGAAAACACGACTCCAAAGTTGATTGAGGAGTTTTTAGTCGTAGACGGTCCATCTGATGACGGCACTACCGAGTATTTGACAGCCCGGTTGGCCAAGCCGACGCCATTCCCCACTCGGCTTATTCGCATAACCGAGCGGCATGTTGTCCAGGCGATGTTAATTGCGCGCGACCTCTCTAAAACACCATTCATTGCCAAGATAGATTCGGATACGATCGTGCCCCCCGGGTGGCTCGACGCCTGTGCTGATGTCATGGGTCGTAACAAGAATCTTTGGGCGCTTGGCATCGAACCTTTCAGCGAGATCAAAGATTGGCCGCCGGAGAAGCGCGGAGTAAACAACGCTCAGTTCGTCGGAGGGATTGGCCTCTTCCGAAAGCAGGCGTGGAATGGTCTACACGCAGGGAAGCCCCCGTTTTTCGGGTGGACGGAGCACCAGGAGAAAAGCACCTGGAGAAAGGGGTGGCTTAATCCTGCAATGCGGGTCTTCCTGCTGGATCACATTCCATTTGAGCCCTTCTGCTCCCTCTCGAAAACATACGTCGCCAAGAAATGGCAGCGAGCATGGCCCTTCTATCCTAAGTCGTGCGCCCCCCGTTGGGAATGGAGATTCCCGGACTGGAAGAGGTGATACGGTGGAGACTGGAGGGGTTTTCATATACAGAGGGCGCGCCTACCCCTCGTTGTTGAAGCAGGGTGGGGCTTCCCGTTACATCGCGCCCTTAGCGTTGCAGTTTTGCCAAGGTAACGGGTTAGATATAGGCGCCGGAGACGCACCCCTCCCCGGTGCGCGTCCTGTCGATATTCGTCATGCAGACAGGCACGACGCCATGAATCTCCCGGCAAAGGGTGGTGAACTGGATTACATTTTTTCAAGCCATTGCTTGGAACATTTGGATGATTTTGTGGCGGCACTTGAGTACTGGATCTCCAAGCTTAAGGGAGGGGGGGTGCTTTTTCTGTACCTCCCTAGCTGGGAATGCGAGTACTGGCGCCCATGGAACAATCGGAAGCACAGACATCAATTTGAGCCTCACCATATAAAGGACTGCCTGGTCGCGCTGGGGCTCAAAAATGTTCTCGTATCAGGAGTCGACTTGGCGTTCAGTTTTTCTGCCGTGGGTTTCAAGCCAAAATAACGTGACTGCCGAATACACACTGTCCCGGTGGATGGGTATGCTTCCGAAGGGAACCCGGATTGTCGGAGCACCACGCCCTCAGGATGAAGATCGGGAAAAACGGTTCATCATATCTCCGATGAGGACAGGTGATTCCTTAGGTAGCATTCACTTCTTGGAGGACGGAGATCAGTACGAAAGCTGGGTCATTTGCAACAGGTACAATGAGAGCGTATGGGATTTTGTTTATCGGGGGACGACCCTTAATTTAACCGGCTACATCGTCCTTCCGATCGATGGGCCATATCAAGAGCGACAATATTCCGACTTGGCAGTTACGTTTCCTACGCGCCTCAGCCATGTGCGCAGCTACTTTTCAAAGATTGGCACACGAGTGGTGGTGCCTATCGGACCCTATTTAGCCCTATTTAAACTCCCTCTCAAACATGAAGTCTTACGATCGCCCTTGCCGTCCCCGCGCATCACCCTCCAGACGGGATCAGTATCCACGTGGAAGAATTACGGTGAGCTTGCGAAGATAGACTTTAAGCGTGTCGCAAAAGGGTTTCACCTGTACAACTTTGTTTTGCACAATGAACCTGTCGTACCAGGCGCAACCCCTCTTAAAAACAAGTCCATAATGGAGGTGGCCGCAACGATGCTGGGGGCCCGTCTCCATATAGGGGTGTTTAGCAGCTTGATTTGGCTTGCCCCGATGCTCGGGACGCCAGCTATACTGTGCAACGCCTCAAATGGTGGACGTAATTGGGGAATCACGCGATTCAGTATCTCCAAAACCTACGGGAACGACCTGCGCGGAAGTAAGGACCTCTTCAAGCCCAGCGCACAGGAAATGGAGAATGCCATAGAATCGGCACTTGCCAACTCATGAATTACGAAAATGCATTCACTTGGAATAACCAAGACGGCCGTGGTTTCTTCCCTGTGAAGAGTAGGGGCCAATATGACAGGGTGTACTGGAACCGTCTTCTCGATATGAAGGACACCCCGATAGGTCAAGCACTTGTCGAAGCTAGGGTGCGACTGGTGGACAATTATTGCAAAGGGGAAGTCGTTCTTGACTTCGGAGCAGGATCAGGAGCCTTTACCCTGAAGCGCGGCCTGAAAATCACACAAGGCTACGATGTGAACCCATTATCCGTGAAATGGTTGAAGAGCAATAAGGTGTGGAAGGACCCTTACTCCACCTCTGTTGTGAATGTTTCTTTCTGGGATGCGTTGGAGCATATTGAGAAGCCTCAAGATGTCCTAAAAATGGTCCTGAGTCATGTTTTTGTATCGATCCCAATATTTACAGGACGAGATCAGGTGCTTGCGTCCAAGCATTTTCGGCCAACTGAACACTTTCACTATTTTACTTCAGAGGGGTTCAGGCGCTGGATGCTCCAGTTAGGATTCTTTTGCCTTGAAGAAAACATGATGGAAACCAGTCTTGGTCGTGAGGGGATTGGCACTTTCGTATTCAAGCGCACTGACAAGGAATAACCCAAAATGACGGCTATTCATACATCCTTTGTGATGGCGGTGTTGAATAGAAGTCGGCTATTAAAGAACACGTTGGAAGGCTATCGCCGGTATTCCCCTTATCCAGGCGTTGAATTGGTGGTTGCTGACTACGGGTCTACAGATGATCTTCTCGGCGTCCTGAATCATGCCAAGGGTGTCTTTGGGCGAATTCGATGTCTAATTCTTGACATATCCAAATCTGTCATTCCTATCAACCCAGAATTCAATAACCCTGCTGTAGCTCTGAATGTGGCCATCAGCGCTGCCCAGGCAAGTTTCATTATGACGAGCCCTCCTGAATGCTACCCCCTTGCCGACAACATTCGGAAAGCCAGGGCCGTCATGAATAACGGTGCACGAAAAGCGGTGCTGTTGGGGAAGGCGATGGGCATGCCGGAAGAGGCTTCCGAGCTCATGGACAACGACGGATGGATGCCGGAAAACGAAAACCAAGTATACCAAAGGATGCATAGGCGCCTGATGCCGGTTTGGGCGTCAAAAGAAAAAGATGTCTTGCGTCCCATTCCGTTCTTCATGGCATTCAGGAAAGAGGACCACGAAAGGATAAACGGGTTTGACGAAGAGTATGTGCGGGGCTATGGTGGCGAGGACAGAGACTACGTGCTTAGGTTGAAATCGGCCGGGGCTGAACCAGTGTGGGACGACTGTTGTGTGGTGTTGCATCAGTGGCACCCTCGAATCCCGGGTGGACCGCACGGCACTGATCCTGGGAGTCCCAACTGGAAGCGAGACGGGGTAAAGGCAAACTTGACACATGAGCCAGGGTCTTTGAAACTAGTTGCTAAAGAGGTGAGTTTTTAGCTTCGCATGGAAGTTTTATAGAAAGGTGTCGCCTGTAATGGACCCCAAATCTGACCCTTACAGCCCGTTCAAGATCGTTCACCACGCCGACAGGCTCGATCAGATGCGGAAAGGGCAACAGCCCGTTCCGCTTCAGGTTCAACTTATCATCTCTGACCTCTGCAATCACAGCTGCAACTTCTGCGCCTTCCGACTTGAGGGATACACCTCAAACCAGCACTTCGGCATCAAGGATCCGGTCACCGAGGTTGTCAACAATAACCCGAACCGGATGATCCCCTACGAGAAGTGCGTTGAGATTCTTGATGATTGCGTGGAGATCGGGATCCCGGCCATCCAGATTACCGGCGGCGGTGAGCCGACCGTGCATCCAAAGGCAGCCGAAATCTTCTGTGATGTGCTCGAGCGGGGGCTCGATCTGGCCGTAATCACTAACGGCACCCTGATTTCCGATAAGATGCTAAAACCCCTCTCCCGCGCAACGTGGATCCGGGTGAGTGTGGACGCTGGAAATGAAGACACCTACGCTAAAACACGTGCAGTCCCCACAAGTTTTTTCAGTAAAACGTGGAAGAATATTCGACGGATTGCTGAGTCAAAGTCCGACGCTACGCTTTTGGGCGTTGGGTTTGTTATCACGCGAGAAAACCACAGGGAAATATATAAATGTGCTGAACTAGCCAGACAAAGCGGTGCCGATAACTTCAGAATCAGTGCTGCATTCACTCAAGATAATTTCGAGTATCACAAGCCGCACTTTGATGCCGCCGCGGAGATGTCCAAGAAGGCAGCAGCGGATTTTTCTGATGCCCGATTCAAGGTATTCAACCTCTTCGATGATCGAATTAGCGATCTAAAGCAACAACAGCCAGATTACTCATTTTGCGCGTTCATGCACCTTATTGTGTATATCGGAGGCGACCTTAAGGTGTACCGATGCTGCGTGACAGCCTATAACGACCTGGGTGAATACGGATCCATCGCCAACCAGAGGCTTAGGGATTTCTGGAAAAGCGACCAAAAAAAAGACGGCCTTCGTCAATTCGACGCCCGGTCGTGTGACAGATGTATGTTTAATAACAAAAATAAGTTTATGAATTACTTAATTTCCTCTGATGCTATGCACCTTAACTACATTTAATTCTGATAGGTCCGGTTCAAACAACCACCCGCTAATATGTTCCTCCTTGTCATAGGCTGTGGGCGTTCCGGGACGCAATTCATATCAAGCCTACTTCAGAAAAACAAGATCGACGTGCCGCACGAGTTGGTCGGGTCAGAAGGCATCGTAGGGGGAGATATCGCGGCATTTCAATCCAGGGCGAGATCCCCATGCACGCGAGGGATAAGCCCGTACGAGGCATGGGCACGGCGCACGCACGTATTTCACCAAGTACGCGCGCCGTTGCCGGCCATTCGGTCGATAGCAATGACCGGGAATTGGAGTTTTGTAAACAAATGGTGTCCTGAAGTTAGGGGTGCGTCACGAATCCTAAAATCCATGCGGTATTGGTTTTTCTGGAATAAGCGCTGCCATGAGATTGCGACCTGGACCTATCAAGTGGAGAAACTAGAGGCCTTGTGCGACGAGTTTTCACAAAGACTGGGGCGTAGGGTGGAATGGCGCCCGGAGCTCTCCACCACCCTCAACACCCGAAAGCATTTGCATGGATATCCACAATGGACTGAAGGGGATCTCTGGGAAGCTGATGGGGAGCTCGCCCGTCGTATTTTTGAACAAGCCATGCGGTACGGGTACAGCGATCTTGGTGAATAAGGAAGGGCTTTCATGAAGGCCGATATTGATGTGATCGTACTTCAGTACGGGTGCCCTGAGTTAACCGTTCGTCTTTTCCAGTCCATGAAAAAGGCCAAGTCACCGATTCGGGTTATTTTTGTGGATAACGGAAGCACCGACAAGGAACATGCCGTGGCTTCTCAAGCTCTAAAAGAAACCGGTCTTCCAGTCGTGGGGGTGCGTCTGGTTCCGAATATGGGTTTCCCCAAGGCTGCAAATGTTGGGCTGACCCTTTCCAGCGCACCCTATGTGGTTATTCAAGGGAATGACACAGAGGTGTTTGGTGAAGCATACGAGCGAATGAGGCGGGCTCTTGACGCGGAGAAGTCTCCGGCGATTGTAGGGCCTTTGACATCAGCCTGCGCAACCCCGCAACACGTCGAAAGGATGGGAAATCGATGGCCGAAAGAATATGACAGACTACAAAAATGGGGGTTTCTCAAGGCTTCTCACGGACGGCGGGCTGAACTTGCCCGCAAGATCCTAAAAGGCACCGTCAAAGAGTTGCATGATTTTATCTCCTTTTTTTCTATCATGATGAGCCGGCCTACTTTTGAGAAACTCGGATTACTGGACCCTATTTTCAGTCCAGGGTTTGGAGAGGATAACGACTACTGTCGACGCCTTCGCGAAGCCGGGGGCAAGCTCTTGGTCTCCCTCGATGTGTACATGGTCCACGTACATCGGGCGACTTTCTCCAGGAAGATGAGTAAGGAAGATATCTGGGCACTCCAGAAGCGTAACCAGAAGATACTCGAGAAGAAATGGAAGAGAGCAAAGAGTTAATAAGAGGGTCATTTCCGGCTGCTGAGGATTATCTGGCGGCCGAGCCCTTCCCTTATGCTGTCATCGATGGTCTATTCGACGCAGACATGCTGCGTCAAGCGGAACAAGAATTCCCATCCCCACAAGCAGCATCGTGGCATCGATTCGATGGTGTGACTGAGGTGAAGCAGATAGCTACAAAGCTTTCAGATATGGGGAACGCACAGCAAAATCTGATAAATCAGCTGATGAGTGAAGGGTGGGTAAAAGAGATCTCTAATATGGCCGGGATACCAGACCTTATCCCATTTCTTCGGGGTGGCGGCCTCCATATGACGGTGTCCGGCGGGTTCCTGGGCATCCATGCCGACTTCAATCGTCATGGGGATTTTTACCGTCGGATAAACTCCCTGCTGTTCCTTAACGAATTTTGGGAAGAGGAATGGGGTAGCCACTTGGAATTATGGAATGGTAGTCGCTGCGTAAAGCGTATTGCCCCCATATTCAACCGCCTTGTCCTGTTCAACACATCGGATAAATCATTTCATGGTCACCCGGCACCACTGAGATGTCCAGTGGACCGCGCACGAAAAAGCATTGCGGTTTATTACTTCACCAAACAGGCGCCTTTTGGAAGTTCGAAGGCGCACTCAACCATTTTTTTGAATACAGGAGGGAGCTCCTCTCATGGGTAACGGTATCGCAGCAGTACTCATCGTAAAAGATGGCGCAGAAACGATTGGCCGCTGCATCAAAAGCCTTGAGGGTCTGGATGACGTCCTAATCTACGATACGGGGTCAGCCGACGGAACACCGGATATTTGTCGTAAGCTCGGTGCGACCGTTGTGCAGGGTCCTGTGATCAGGCCGTTCCACTTCGCTAATGCCAGGAATGCCGCTCTCGAACAGTCGAAACATCCCTGGGCGCTCACCATCGATGCCGATGAGATCCTGAAAGAGGGGTCGCTCGAGATTATGCGAACAGCGCTCAATACACCCTGGAAACGAGGGTTCTACGGCACCCATCTGAACTATCCACCCGACGCGCGCAAAAAAGACGAGCCGCTGCCAACCTCCCGGGTGATGCTTTTCGAGAAAGCCCATTGGCGGTGGAAATGGCGGATTCACGAACGTCTTTTTGCGACCTCAGGGAAGGCTCGAACCGACAAGCTATCGGGGGTCGTCATTGAACACCGTCCGAAGGGGGATCGGCTGACGCGAAGAAACCAGAACCTCGAGCTCCTTAAGATCTCCATCAAGGAGGATCCGTCGCACGTCTTCGCCCTGCTTCAGCTGGGCATCGAGTATAGCCACCGGGAAGACTGGGGGGCGGCCATCGAGCCACTGGCTGAGTACGTCCGTATAGGCCGCTGTGAGGGCTTCCTGGGCCGCGCGGCTGCCCAGATGCATCTTGCCAAGGCTTTGGCCCGTAGCGGCGATCTACAGAGCTCTATGAACGTCTTTGTGGCGGCCCGGGAGAATACTCCAGGACGTAGAGAGCCTCTCTACTGGGCGGCCGTGGAGCTCATCAAAGTGGGACTTTTCCCAGACGCCGCCTGGTGGCTCGAGGAAGCCCTCAAAATAGCTCCCAGCCATACCCCTGCCTTCCCCTTGTATTCTGGCGCGGCTCAAGGTAATCTGATCAAAGAGACCTTGGCTGAATGCCGGCAGTTGATGAAAAAAGCGGAGGTTAAGCCGGTATCTTAATCGGAGGCATCCAGCGTGATCGCATATCGCCCCGCTGCCTACCGTCAGTATCATCTCACCGGCCCGCGTGGGCTCGGTCAGACCTTCGATGAGATGTTGGGGTTTTCTCCAGCCATGGGTGACGTAATCCGTCTCGTTTATCACTCCGGCGGGGCATGGTTGGGATTCCATGTCGCCCTGGCCAATGGCAAGCGTCCAGTGCTATCGACCATCGGATGGTTCATCGGTGCGGGGATGGGTATTGCGGCGATTCTTGACGTGGTGAGCCTCGCCAAGAGGGTATGTGGGACTCATCCGTGACAGCCCTCTTTCGTCCGGCCTTCATGGCAAGCCCATCCTTCAGCGTGAAACCGATCACGCTGGCGGTTATGCATGACGATATTCCTCCAGAGGAGCTCGCGACAGCGCTCAAGAATGCCGTTCCGCAGGGGTTCGTTGGGACCTCTCCTTACGTCGTAAAGACCCTCGATGGCGAGTACCTGGTCTACGCTGATGGAACCGCTCAATTTGTCCCGTTGGGCAATTCGCCCGGAGAACGAGTTGCGCTCAATGGATTGGGGGGTATCTCCATCGTGAATTCTGGAGTGGTGCTCGGACGGTTGGATCCCAGTCGGCGTCACTTGGGTCAAGAGGCTACCCCCTCCAATCAGTTGCTGGACGTTCGGGTAAACGTCCTTCTTTCGCGTGGGGCCCTGCTCATCCCACCGGTCTTAAAGGATGTTGGATATAGCACGTTTGTTTCCAACATAATGCAGCTTCTTGGAATCCCGGTGGGGCGTGGACTCGGCTATTCCGGGGAAGCGGTTCAAGCTCGTTTTCTGATGCCTCCTGGTATCTGGACTGAAGAGGAAATGGAGGATGTGATCTCTGCTGCTGCAGCTCCGAGCAATGAGGAGCTTCAAGACGTTGCGCTTATTGACTCTCTGTATAAATGGCCCCTGGGTGGAACGATTCCACAGAAAATAATCTATTGGGGTGGGGGTGGAGGAAAAGTCGTTGAGCGTGTACTTGATGAAATCGTATGTGGTAGAGAATGGGGGATCCGTCGGGGATACGTCGGGCCGGGAGTTGATGACCCATTCTATTGCAGCGGGGCTTCCCAGGAGGGGTACTTTCGGTTTAGGGGGTGGCCTACTACAGCGGTATACTTTGGTCTCAAGCCTGACGAGACATGGGGCGATCAGCGTCTGGCTACACACAACGCGAAAGTTTTTTCGGATGAGCTTCGCACATACCCATTCCCGGGACCCATTCCTCTTGCTCCCGGGTTTTGGTACGAGGCTAATCGTAAAAAGCTGGCTGAGTTTGTAAATTCCGGTCTCATTTTTGATGAATTTCTTGCGCGCCTATTCATTACGGGGCTCGTCGTGGACACCATCACGGCGGTTTCTGAACAGATCATTTCTTGGGCCGAGAAGAGAGCCAAAAAGAAGCAGAAGTGGGCGATCATCCGGATTGCTGGAGCTGTTGCTCTTGGCATAATATTCAGTGCCGCATTGGCTCCGGCCTTGGCATCCATACTCCCTGCCGGGGTCCCGATTAGCGGAGCCACGGCTGCGTCGGCTATCACGTCGTTTGCACAGGACAAGTTCACCGAAGCCGAACTGGAAAGAATGTCCAAGGAGCTGGAGGAGGCGGCTAAGATTTTTGAGGTGAATGACCCGGCTTTTGCAGAACAATTAAGAATAGCGAATAGTACGCTGGGGTACATTGGAGGCGAACTCGAAACTAGTGCTGACACGCTTTCACAGATGGATGAACAAGCCCAGAATCCTCCCCCGACGCCTGACGAGTTCGGTGTCAACACGGAGTATCCTGAGAGTTCTCCCCTTCAGAAAGCCCTCCTAGGGGCAGGGGCCGGCGTCGGGGTTGCCGGTCTCCTATTATTCCTGCTTCGATGAAATGCTCCATTCCATGCTTGCCATTGAGGCTGTCTGAACGCTATCATTGCTGAGTCGCCACAGGTCATTGCTGATTGAGGTATTTTTATGATGATGAGGATTGCTCCAAGCCGAATCGGAAGTTTCCAGCCTCTACTTGGCTTGGGGAGCGGCCGTATTAAGGGTCCCCTCCTCAACCAACGGCGTCCAATGCTCGCCAATATAAGTCCTAGTCTGAACGGCCTCTCATTTGTGGGGATCCTCCAAACATTGGCAGAGTGGCTGAGTGTTGCGTTCACTACGATGGGCAGCATTGTTGATATCCCCATGGGCATCCTGAAGCAGGGAATTAACATCACATTCGACGGCCTTGCGAGCGTGGTGGGTATGATCCCGGTACTCGGCCCGTTGCTGTCGGAGATCGTGCTGCTGGGCGGAGCGATACTCGCGTTTGCCGTTATGGTCCCAGGCATGATTCTTAATGAGTTTGGAAATCTTCTTGAGGGAGCTGCCAAGTGGCTGGATACAAAGCTTCCCTCCGACGAGAAAAAAGAGAAGATTGAGGAGGAAAAGAAAAAAATTATAGACAAGGCCCCAGATGACATCAAGGATACGGTCGCGTCGGTTCTCAATGCCGCTGGCATTGGAGGTACCAACACACAGGGTGAAGTGGCCGCTCTTGCAGCGAATGCTGGCGCGGTGACGGGGAACACTGACATAATCGACATAAGCGATTCCGGCGATGGGAGCCTGATCCCATTAGACCAAGAAAAGTCCTTTATAGAAAAGATTGCGCCTGTGGCAGCTCCTGCTGCGGCAGTTGGGCTCCTTCTGGCAGTGATTCTCACGTAAGTATTTTATGAATAGCTTCATGGGACGGTCATTCGGTAATTTCTTTGGAAGCCGGCTCACGCCTCCTCCCCCACCACCACCAAAAAAGAAGCTTGGGCAAGTCGGAAGTTTGTGCTGCTCAGCTCCTGACGGCTCCGGCGGCTGGTGTTTTGACGCGAATTTCAATGCCAGCGGAAGATGTGGAGCTGTCTGGGGTTACGATCCGGCTTCCGGTGGTGACATCTGTGTTCCCGACACTTCTGGAGATACTTGGAGTGTAGGGTGGGTGCATCCAAATTGTCCGAGCGGAGCTGCACCACCGCTTCCGCCGCCGGCAACGCCACCTCCGGAGCCGGAGCCGGAACCGGATACGAATTTTTGCTGCAGCCCTGACGGTGACCTGCTTATCTTCACCGATGGAACGCCCTGCTCTCCGGGGACCATTGAAATCCCTAAGGGTGCTGAATGCGTCCCGTTTGGACCGGAGCCTGTTCCCTTCCCCGAGCCTGAGCCCGAGCCCGAGCCTGAGCCCGAGCCGGAACCGGAGCCCATTCCGGAACCGCCTCCAGGGGCCAGGACGTATTATTGCTGCCAGCCTGGCGGGAACCTGATTGCCATTACCGATGTAACGCAATGCCCTCCGGGGACCACTGAAGTGGCTGAGGGCACTGAGTGTCCGCTGCCGGCGGATGAGGAAGAGGCTTTGGCGTGCCTGACAAACGGAACGTTCGATCTCTATGATGTGAATGGACAACTCGTCGCGTCGGATGTAGCCGAAGCGGACCTTCCGGCCGGTGTGGAGATCGTTGCTGTCGATGATCCGCGTTGCGGGCCTGCACTGGATCCGGACGTTGTGTCTCCGACTGATGGGGAGCTTCCCCAGGATATCCCTGCACCTGGACCCACTGCGACGTCGATTCCGAAGACTCCGCTTTCCCCGTTGCCCGGAGCTCCTCAAGCGCCTCAAATGCCAGGGCAGGGGCCCTTTACCAGCCAGTTTTATCCCTGTGGAACAAAACTACCGGTCAGCGTGAGAAGTCTGCGTACCGAAACATTACCGTCGCGACCCGATTCTTGGAAAGATCAGTGGAAATCACTTTATAGCTAAGGAGACAGACCCTCATGGCCAAAGCAAAAACGAAGAAGAAAAAGCGGAAGGCTTCGCCGCACCTGAAGGCGTACCGGGAGTGCTGGAAGGAACTCAAGTTCTGCCCGCTTACCGACAAGTACACCCCTGCGATCAAGAAGAAGGCGAAGGCCTGTGTCGAGCGTAAGCTGGGTAAGAAGGCGAAGAAAAAGTAAAAACCTTTCTGGCCTCGTGCCTTACACCCTCTACATTCACGAACCACTGCAGGAACTCCCTGAACTGGCCCAATACGGGTTTCCTCCGGGGACCTACTTCAGCACAGACCTCGAGTGGGTTGTTGAAGATGCCCTCTTCGAAGCTGCAGAGGAGGGCAGACCTCAGGTTGTGATTACGATCGAGGCACCCGATGAGGTCTTAACCGTTCTTGAAGGGGACATCCAGGAGGCGCTTTCTCCAACCGAAGTCGAAGAGGAACAGTGGGAAGAGGTCTTCGAGGAAGGGGAAATCTTCGAGGAAGAGGAGTTTGAGGAGGAAGTTTCTGAAGTAGAGTACGACTTTGAGGCACCTCTGGAGTTTGAAGAACCCCTCGAGGAGGAGGAAGAGGACGAGGATTATTGGCCGGAAACATTAGATGACGCCATTCAGCTTACCGATTCGGCCACCCTGGCCACGCGTCTTGATGCGCAAGCGGCTACTGTTCTTGGAGAACCTGTTGAGTTCTTTCAGGAGGATCTAACTCCGGAGGAATCGGCAGCCGGCATGTGGTATGGTTTCACCATGAACCCAACACCACTTGTAGAGTTCATGGCGTCATATGCAAAACGCGTCTTCAAGAGACTTTTTCGTTCGAGGTGAAGCAATGAGGCTCCCGTACGAGATGGACCAGTCGGAACTGGCTGAACTCGTTGCGCGCATTCAGCGACAGCTTTACTTCGAGCAGGATCCAAAGAACGTTTTTATCTGGAACCCTGCAAAAGACGTGGATTGCCAGGCCTTTGTGGACATTTTGGATGAACTCATGGCCCGCAGCGAGCTCCATCCGGGCTTTGTGGAATTCAGGAAGCCTTACGTCCACAGGCCACAGGAGGTGGAGTTCCTGGAGGAAGGGGAAGAGTCGTTGTCGGGGCCGCTCCAGCGCAACCCGGAGCTCTCGATCAATGAAGGGCGCTTGATCGGGCATCTGTCACCGAATATGCAACTTTCGGACATCGTATTTCCTCCCACATTGAGCAAACTAATCCTATTGAAGCGTGGGGATGTGGAAGATCTCAGGATCCTGTGCGACCAACTTCTCGAGTTCATGCGAGATTGAGGGAGTTCCTGATGGCTCCTATCTATGCAGATCTTGACGCAACCCTAATACACTCAGATGATTATGCGATCTATCCGCGTCCTGGAGCAGCTGAATTCTTGCGCCGTCTCGCCGGCCACGGGGATGTTTACATTCTGAGTCACGCAACACTACCCCATGTTCACCGTGCACTTCCCTATCTGGGCCGTGGTTCAGAATATCTTTCGGGGATCTTCAGCCGGGAGGATCTCCAGCCCGTGATCGATCAACTTGATTCTTTAACAGCAACGACTCTACCGAAGGCTGATCTGAAACGTCTTCGTGCGAGCATCCAACCCTTGTTTCCAGCGGGTGTCATTTTCGATGACCAGCTGGTCGGCTCTGATCCCTACTTCATGAAGTCGACAGCATTGGGAATTGGGGGTGACCTGTGGATCCAGGTCCCGGCATACACTCGGGTTAATCTGAATGATAATGCTCTGGAGCAGGCCTACAAGAAGTTCTATCGCCGCTTCGTCGGAGTCAACGCGTGAGCCTTCTCGGGAGCGATCCCGTAGCGCTCATGCGTCTCGTCGAGATTGATGAGATCTCTGATGCTGAGGCCGCCATGGAGGTTCGAAATATACCGCCGCGGTCCCTTATCATCGAGCCGAAAGCCAATGGCTGGCTTACCCAGGTTGTCCAGGGGCGACTTTGGTCACGGAGAGGAAAAGATTTAACTCAGAAGTTTCCGGAGATCGCCAGGCAGATTGCTCAGTTCACAAATGCCCACCTTCTGGGAGAGCTCGTCTACTGGGGTCCGCGTGGGTACATGGAGGAACCGGCAGTTACGCACGTGGCCGGCACGAAAGACCCACAATCAGCTGTTAGAAAGCTGGAGCAGATGATGGAAGAGGGTGGGCAGTTCCAATTGATACTCTTTGATGCGCTCGTTGCTGCTGGACGGGACATCAGCCAGAACCCGACGGCCTCTCGTATAGCGCGGCTCCACGGAATGCTGCGCGAGGAGAGTTGGGATCTGGCCCTCTCCCCGCTTTACAACCTCTCCGAATGGAAAGGTGTATATGAGGACAATATCTGTATGGGCGGCGACGGGATAGTCCTGAAGAATCCTGAAGCCCCCTACATCTGGCGCCCTTTGGGAGAGCACGAGGCCCGGCCTCAGGGGTATTGGTACAAGCTAAAGCCGTCAATGGTGGACGATTTCGTGGTCCAAGGCACCCACCGCGGTCCTCGAGGAAAGCTTCTTCTTGAGCTCGCCCAGTACCACAATGGGCAACTTGTGTTTGTGAGCGACATGAACAATCTCTCCGTTAAGAAGGAGGAGGAGGTTTTGCGCCGGCTCAAACGAGGACCGCTCGTGGTCGAAGCGAAGTTCCAGAGCCGTTTCCCCGACCCTCCTGGAGCCCTTCAACATCCCCGCCTGGTCCGGATTCGGGAGGACAAAAGCCCTCGAGATGCTACACTGCCAGACAAATACGCACCATGAGCACATCTGTTCGCGGTCTCGAATACATTAAACAGTTGTTTACCTCTGCGGCTCCTGTAAAGCCCGGAGAATTCACCAATATCGGATAGGGGAAACAGCAATGGCTGACGAGTACACGGATAGGCAGTTGACCTGCGTGCAGTGTGAGACGGCATTCACGTTCTCGGCGGACGACCAGGCGTACCACGCTCAAATGCAATTTGAGAACGATCCGAAGCGCTGCAAGCCGTGCCGCGCGGAACGGAAACAGAGCTCAGGTGGTGGCGGCGGTGCCCCTCGGGAGTTTCACGAAGCCGTCTGTGCCGACTGCGGCGGGGTGGCCCGGGTTCCGTTCAAACCCCGCGGCGACAAGCCTGTCTACTGCTCGAACTGCTTCGCCAAGCAGCAGCAGTCCTAGCTTTTAGAGAGGTCTGTTAATGTGCGCGACTTCCAAATGTGGTGATGAAATACTGCAGTGGTTCCCAAATAGAAAGGGGCGCGCAATGAGGCTGGCCTATGTTTTCTCGATGCTGTTGATGTGCAGCTGCTCTCTATTCGGCAAACGCGACATTCGAAAGGACTGGGGTGAACCCACTTCTGCCGGTTTTCGTGTCCAATACGATGACCAAGGATCTGTATCGACGGGACGGCTTACGAAGCAGGAGGTGTTAGCCCTCTTTGACGTTGCCCAGGCAAAGGCTAAACAGGATCTTCTAACTCATCATGGGGTAAGCCCCGAGACGTACGAATTGTACGCACGGAGTTCGAGATATCAGCTGGTGGATAACAAGAGCTTCCCGACCGATGTCAGTTCGACAGGGCATGCTTCTGGGATGACGTTTGGTAGCATGATATTGGTAGCCCTCTATACACGTCCTACACCAGTATTAAGTCAAGATCTTGTGCCCACATCGGCTCCTCCTTGGACCGTGGTTCATTATACGCCCACGGATGGGGTTACGAGATGGAGTTACGGCGTGCTTAATCCCGTCAACCCATTCCCAGCGCTGCTACATGAACTGGGGCACAGAATTATACCGGGCAAGTTCGAGCATGCGCCATGAAAAATCGGAACAGCATCCCTGAGCGCCTTATCGGTGCTCTGGGCATGGGCTGGCTCCTGGGGAGCATGGCGGTAAGCATGGGTGTCGAGCACCCATCGAGCGTGGTCATCGCACTCCTGGGGATGGCACTGGGTTTCCTGATCTGTGGGGAAGCAGGGCAAAAGGAATACACAGAATAAATGATCTGTGCATTGTGGGGTTGGGCTCGGCGCTTCGTACATTCTTTGGTGTATATGTGGTGTGGATGCCGCTGGGTGGATGCCTACGACGGGTGGAAACCGGTGCAGATTGCCTGTACTTGAGGGAAGGTATTTTGGACGAAGTATCCGTCGGATACATAGAATTCAGATTAGATGAAAAGAGCACCTAGGGCTCCCGCGCAAAAGTCAGAGCCGTTAATCCCAGGAAATCCCAGTCGGGCGGCCAGCTACGCTTTAGAGTCTAAGCGGATTCAGGCAGAGCTTAAGCGTCAAAGAAGGACCAAAGCTAAACGCTAATGTAGCTTGACTCAATGGAGTTTACTGCGTATACTCACCCGCGATGAAAGCCACACCCAAAAGTCACCGAATGAGAGATCTATGAAATGAGTGCTCATCGCTGCATTCGGTGCTTGGCCCCCAAGACGCCAGATTACTGGCTGTGGTATCCTTGGCTCCCGCACCCGGGTGAGGAACCTGGTTCTCATTACTGGGTAAGTAGCAGCGGAATCGGCG
>SDBT01000438.1_pt1 | contig 65887 bp, 128 predicted proteins | sample 2277101 | NCBI WGS metagenome assembly SDBT01 (sample SAMN10404973, study PRJNA504765) | marine sediment metagenome | isolation source: marine sediment core GS10_PC15, 103 cmbsf | place: Arctic Ocean: Southern Knipovich Ridge | collected 2010 | reverse complement strand
TTTATTCTGGCTAGCTGTTGCTGGTCGAAGGTTGCCTCTTCGATTATCTAACTTATTTTGATTGCGATGATCTGTTTGCGCAAAATTCTTGAAACCTTTTCGCTCCAGAATTACACGGTGCATATGTACTGCTCGCTGTTTGCCGTTTGTACGATCAGTACGAATAGCATAACCTCCATTTGAATGATGCTTATGGTAATGCCACTTCCACTGCATTAAATAATCATAATCACAATCATCAACCAGCGCGAACTTGCCTTGACTCAAGGGAATTTTCTTCATGTTACTCCTCATTCCAGGGAAATACCAGCCAGTCTTCTGGCTTCTCGGCAACATAGAAGTCGGGCCGTGGCCCCTCTGTGTCCCAAAACAACACGGCAAAGGCGTTGCCCTCAAGCCCATAGTGTTCAGCGAATGTATTATATGTCCAACCTCCGTCAATCAAATCATCAACGATAAGATTGCCGGCCGGCTGGGTGAGTTGCCCTTCAATGATAGGCGTCTCTCGGAGAACATCCCCATCATAATGACTGATACGCACACTCTCATGCGGTAGCTCTAGCAGAGTGGCCAGGCGCTCGCTAATGGGCAACCCGCCATTAGCAATTCCAACGACACGGGAAAATTTACGATAGCTGTTCGCCTGCACACGCCAAGCTAGCTCTTGAATCATGCTATTGACTATGAGTTGTGGCAAGTAGATTTTCATCTCTTATCCTTATCCGCGTAATGCGTTTCTGCGCGAATTTGGAATCCATCAAATCCTTTGACAAACGCATAAGGTCCACTACCAGCAGGTTTCTCTATTTCAATCTGAACTACTGACCCGGTGGCTTTTCTGAAAATTCTAAGACGACTCGCATACTGATTCCTTATAACAGCGAACAGTTTTCTTCATCTCTTCAATAAACATAAGGATGTAATCTGCTGTCCAACGCTTGATTTCTTGGAGAGTCGATGTAGTTGGAAACTGATACATAGCTACAGGTGTGGCTGTAACAGGGTCATCAAGAAAAACTCGAACTTCAATATGTTTGTCATCTGGACTATTTCCTGAACACTCAAAAGCCTTGTCCGAGGTCGGGATCGGGCCAGTTTACAAACCCAGTCAGATTGGCAATCTCAAACTTGATTCCCTTGGACTCCCAATCTCCTGAGTCTGTTGGATTCTTAATTCCTAGCAGCCCTTCTAATTCGAGTGTTGCGACTGCAACTTCAGAAGCCGCAAGTCTCCTGCGTAGCCCCTTCAACCAATTTTTGACGTCACTGGTCGTTTCACCTGCTGCTTCTATCCACCAAAGTCTTGGATGACTTGGTGACCCTGTTTCTCCTTCCAACTTTATGTATTCAGGCGCAGGAGTTCCACGATCATTTTCATACCTAATCTTGATTGTTGTCATTTTCAATCTTTCTTATTACAAGCTCATTACGGTCTAGGAGCCTGTTGTTCACAAAGTTCCTCATAAGGTCGAATCATTTCAGCTTCATCAGGAGTAAGCAATGGCCCTCTAAAGCCAGGAGTTGACAGAATACCTTCTATCGTGTCCACACCCAGACATAGGCGAGCAGCCAAGGTAGCGACCCGGCGGTCCCGGTCCAACCTCATTAGTGAGTCTCTGATTTCAAGAAACTTCAAAGGTTGTCGCATGGCTTCACCTGTTCCCACAGCTCATTGATTGTCGCAAATGTTGGACGAACTTCTATCAGCCACTCGCCATTCGCTAAGAAGGTGCCATTCCTTTCTTCACCCATTAAGTCTGCTGTCCAATTACGCCCGATGCCATGAAGCATCTCGTGTATGTCAGCAGTATTCTTACCGTGCAACTCTCGGTGTGAGAAATATGCTTGGGCATACATGGAGAGCGAATTACGGCTCCAGTCTTGAGCACGCCAGAGGAAGTAGTTGACTACCTCATCTTCAGGAACATTGAACGCTCTGGCATCGAACGTCGCCAGGCCGGTTACACCCGCAAGCCTCATGCAACGAGCAAACTCAGCCGTCATAATCGAGGCACTTACACTCTCAATCTTAGACTGCTTGTAGCCAAACCAGGGCTGTGTCTGCAAGTTATCATAGTCTGTCAGCAGGAAGCTGGCCTCATCACTCTGGATATAGCCTAGCTTGAATCCTTGCATCTCATTTGCAACAGCCGTAGCTGCCGCAACCATTGAGTCAGAGAACTTTGAGGAGAATGGCTTTGGAAAGTTGCGGGTGAACGTATGGAACGCTCTCCCATCGATCCGTATCACTACGGGTGTGCGACGCGTCAAACAATGTTGCGCCGGCCGCTCATAATTTTGCTTCATTCTGTCGCCGAGTGAGTCTGGCATTATAATGCTCCCTCCTCCCACTGTATTAACGCTGAATTTATTTTCAGCGAAAGGTGTCGGTATGAGCCTTGTTCGTTCATATACTGTAGGAGACAATCTGCTACATATCGAGAAGCCATACCGCAAGTCATTCCCTCTTGGCCTGGTGGGCCACCCCAAAACCAAAGTGGACCAATGTGCGTAATTAATTTGCATAGGTTGCGTGGATCACGCCCCAAAGTAGAGAACGGCATCGCCTTGGCGTCTCTGTCATCCCTATAAACAGTCTCTTCCACATAATTTTTGTTAAGAGACCTAAGCAATTTCAAAGCTTCATATAGGGTCAAGCTTTGCACAACAGACAAGATCGCTCTCATGCAATCACTGACACTTACTTGTGATTCTGAAACTTTTAGCATAGCTTACCAATTTGTCTACGTGCTCGGCCCCTTTCTCATGAGCTACTAAGAGCACCTTATCTAAAACCATTGTAAGGAAAGTTCCCTTGAACTTTCTGCCACCAAAGGGGCCACCTTGAAAATAGAGAGGACGGATGTTGACACATAATTCATGACTGTCGTAATGATTCAATAGCTGGTGTGCCGGGAAATGGTGGTAACCTTTCAACAGAACAATCACTCTGTCATGGTCGAAGTCTCCGAGATGCCTTAACAAAATAATTGCCTCAGCCATCGTGAGATTACAAAGGTCTCTGCGCCAGGTATCAATCCAAGCATTAGCAAGCACAGCCATAGGTGCATTACTCATGGTGAAATATGCTACCCTGAATATTATCATGACCCTCACGAGTGGTGCTATAGCGTCCAATAGCCTCGTGGTAAGTTTCGCTGAAAGCATAAGCTACAATCAGTTGTGCTGCCATTTGTGCTGGCACATCTTTCAACCAGAGTGTCACAAAGATGGCGGCGGCTTCTCTGGCTTTATGCCTGGGGCATGGGCCAATGTAAATGACTCCGTGCTTCCAACTAAGACTCCAGCCGCGAATGGGGCCTTTTCGTTTCCGTCCTTCAGTATCAACAATAATGTCACACCATGTAACAGTGACATTGTTGTCGGCTAAGATTTGTTCAGGGTCGAAATCAAACATTGAGTTTTCCTACTTGTCTTCAGGCCATTTGAAATCAGATTCTACGGCGTCAGCAATACGCTTAATGCGAATAGCCGCCTGCGTGTCAACAACAATTTGACCAGTACAGGGGTTATCGTCTCCGACAATATAACGGAGCAAGGCACGGAAATGACCAGGACAGCACTCCCAAGTCGTTCCGTAACACCATGTACCATCCCACCGCTGACTCTCGATTGCGTACTTCCATCTATTCATCGATCTCAACCTTGTAGATTGCAGGAAATAGCCATCTTTGAGCTACCAGAAATTTAAGAGCGTGATACACCCTAGTTTCTCCGTCAATGTCGCCCCCGCTCCCGATAGTGTACTCATATACTTCTTCAATCTTAGCAGCAAGAGGTTTGAGGCACGGCCGTACATCCAATCCCTCGGCTTGAGCAAGCATATTTTCTACAACTGACAAATCTATCTTTACAGTCTGACAAATCCTACATGGGAACATATAGGATTGAACAGATTCATGGCAGCCCTTCCAACCGCAAGATACACAGTAAAGGCAATATGATTCGTTAGGGTGGTAATAAGATTGAACGACTCCACAGCCCTGGCCAGCCTTAGCACAGACCGGGCAAGCAAGTACAGTGTGTCTATCACGTATAAATGTGTCAGCCATTGGTTCTTCCCCATTCAACAAGGTCTTCATGGACAGCATCTAATTCATAAAGTACACGCTCGTACTCGTTCTCAAGCTTCGCAATTTCAGCATCATCACCGTCACGTTCAGCCATCTCTTGGTCTGCCCACAGACACGTAAGCTCATCTTCGAGATCAAAGATCAGTGCTCTCAAACAGTCTGCTTCTGACATTTTGATACTCCTTCTGGGATACGTGTTACACATTTACAAAGTTGTAATTCACTGGGATAGTATGCAACTTCAGCCCTGCGCCCAATCAATTCTACATACACCATTAGCCGCCCGGCGTCCCAGTTTGTTACTCTACATACCCGCCCAATTATATCCTCGTTTTGAAGCGATTGTACCGGATCACCAACAATGAACGGATTTTCTTGTGAGTCTTTAAGAGTCATGCTGAAACTCCCAACGACTTAGGGCCACAAAAGCCCACCACTGTTTTTCATCTGGTGACGCACTGCCGGCTGATTCAATCTGGTAACAATGTTCCATCCAGCCCACTGTTTCATCGTGTGTAGGCAAGTAATGGTATGCCAGCGCTTTTCTCAGTTTGCGACTTCGGCTTCTAATTCCTCTAAGCGTGGCTCGGCTTCTTTTTGGACCTTGTCCAAAGCTTCGCGCTAATCTCTCGGCTACTTTTCGGCGCCCTTTAGCCACGGCGACAGCGACTTTATTGACTAGGGTGCGTGCTTTACTGTGTAGACTCATTATGGCTCCACTGGATAATCTAATTCAAGATGTTCGTACTCATAATCCCAGTCACTTCGGCATTCCAACAGCCAGCGAGCAGACTGGGCATCACTTTGTTTTGCTCGCTTGTATCAATCAAGCTGATCTGCGTCTAAGTCATTGTAGAAGCCGTTCTTATCTTGAAGTTTGAACAAGTGGAGATAAGCCCGGTCACGCTCAGCATCATCGCGGGCATAAACCGAATAATCGCCATGTTTCCTTTTTAAGACAATAATCATTCAATCACCACAACTGTTCTGCGATTCTTTTGAACATGTTCCACGGTACTAAGTCCATACAACTCGGGGTCGTCGCCGTAATCCGGCTCCCATTCAAGGTGAGCGCCTTCTACGTGGGCGACTGCGGTAGTAATGCTGCAACCAATGCGCCGATAATGATGATCTGGCGCATCAGTCAGCAGGAATGTCTCATCAGGTAGGTCAGCCGTTAGTTTGCGGAATTCGCCTAGTGTTCTCATGTTTACCTCTATTACAAGTATATCTCATACTCAGCAAAAGTCAAGTGGAGTCACGGGGACTTGAACCCCGAACCCCTTGCGTGCAAGGCAAGTGCTCTCCCAATTGAGCTATGACCCCATCATCGCAGAGCCACCATACTATCTTGCCTTCCGTTGTAGAAAAAGTTCGGTCCCCACTTGTCATATTCTCGCATAGCGGCGGAGAAATTGCTCGCAACACCTACCTTCCTTAGACGTTGCGCTGATGTCAACTTCAATCGGGTAAGCATACGGCCAAACAAACCAGAAGCACATGCGTAAGTATGATCTGGAATTGGTTTCCAACGATTGCCAACATAAGCGTCCATCTGGTAGAAAAGGATGGTTCTAGCCTTTGCCATTTTCTTCTCCTAGAATCTCATGGATTCGTCTCAGTGTCTCAAGGGGCATCGCACGTAACTTGTCACGCTCGCACGCTATAACGATCTCATAACAAAGCTGATTACGTTGTTTCTTTACTCTTAGCTCCGTTATCTCGTTATCTCTTGGCCAGCGTATACGGAACCTATTCCATCCTCCGATATCACCATTAACTTCCCGGCCATCGCGCTTACGAAACCGTGTACCATTGATGATAATTTGTGTCTTAGTTACTCGCTCGACAGTTACAGTGTCACAACCACGCCCAAGAGGGGCAAAACGGATGAGTGTGTCTCCAGCTTGCACATCTTGAAGTGTCATATTAACCTCCGCACCCGCAAGGATAGTGGCCACAGTATTCGCAAGCCAAGTGGCTCGCAATAAACTCTGCGCTTGTCATCCATCTGTGATGCTCTAAAGAGTAAACTTCATTAAACGCTTGAATCACTGCCATATTATGTACGGCGGCGAGTATCTGTGAGTTATTGTCTGCGAGTACCTTGAACCGTTCTACAAGATGCTTGCAAGATCGGACACTGAGAGCCATGTCCGGTTCATCCATCATCACTAGGCTATTGCTTGTGTCTTTCAAATTGTCAATAAGGAGGATGTTACATTCACCGTGACTCTTAAACATTGCGTTGATTTGAAACATCGGACTAGGGCCAATATGCGACAAGATACGAGGGTTATCACGCTCGAAATCAAACTTGAAAGAGCGACACGGATCAACTTTCATCTCCGTTTTTTGAAACAGATCCTTGTCTCGGTCTTTCTTCACCCCAGCGTTTTGGATCGCTTTAAGCAAACTGCTCTTGCCACACCCTTGGTCGCCAACCAACAGATTGACGCCGGGCCGAAAATCAAAGCGGTCGCCAGCTTGGAAGCAACGCCAGTCGCCTAAAAATTCAATGCTATGGATCATTCTTTTCTCCGAATCGTGGGCAGTAAATCAGTTTCATAGTGTCTTCACTACTTCAACAGCCTGCCTCAAGTCAAGGAAAGCTGTTTTTATCTCCGAGTAGAAAAAGAGCGCCCTATCTACTCGTGGATTGTCCATAAAGTTATCATAGCTAAGCACATAGCTGCTATCTCGGCAGTCACCATAGCATGGCTTGAAGTCACAATCTTTAAGAGCCTGCAAGCTGAGACGCCGAGGATAAGGGTTATCAGGGAGGCAATCGCTCCATTCCTCATTTAGCCATGCAGCACTAGCGATGGCTTCACGAATACCGTGTTTCTTATAGTTTGCCTCATCATCGTCACGACGCCAGTTACCTTCCTCGCCATCAAAGTTATACTCTGCGTAATACCAGCGAATATGAAACTTATGACCATCAAGGATGTAAATGTACCGTGTATTCTGTGATGTTACACAGAAGATCAGCTTTGTTTCATGTGGGATATAAAACAGCGTGTTGTCCATATCATTGAAGTCATGCGGATTATCTTCAGTGAAACCCTTCTCTTTGAGTGTTTCGACAATCTTCTTCACATCATCAATGTTCGCGGCCACTTTTCTACCAACAAAGTGCTCAACAACCCACTCTAGGTACAATTGACCAGCATCTTTTGAATCTTCAATGTCAAACAATTCAATGCAGGAAGCGAGCGCGATGGGCGCATTGAGATTCAGCGTGGCCGTGGAGAAATGCTTTTTGAAAACAGCGCGCGCTTCATCACAAGCAGCCGTAATAGCTAAATCCCGTTCTCGTAATACGGTCATAAGCTGGCTAAGATCAGTGTTCATGTTTACTCTTTTTGTATGATTTCCTCTAGCATGTCTGCTATCATTGCATCAGCAATAGTTTTCGCACAATTCAAACAGAGACAGGTAATACTACACCAGGGTTGCTCACCTTTAAGATCGACTCTTTCTAGCGGCTTTCTAGTGGGGAATCGGTCTACTGGCCTGTGAAAAGTGACCATCTCTTTTTTGTCAAATATATCATCTAGACAAATGGCGCACTGAGCGTGTGTGAATTTCATCGTTTCTTCTCTGCCGTGTCCTAAATGGGTTAGTTGCTCATCAACATCAGACAATTTGCGGATCGCCGAGACCCATAACCTCAATCTCTTCGCTAACAAACTCCCCTCCGTGGATCTTAAACTGCACAAGGGCATCCTCTTCCGATTTCGCCTCCACAGTAAAAGTTTGTGTACCTTGCGCCGTTACCTCACAGACAATCGTATACTTTTTCATTGTTTAGACCTAAAGGGGTTAGTCGGATACTTGCTGTCCTTACCATCCTTGTGCCGTGCCTCAACCTCATCCCACAAATCGGCGAGATCAGAAGCTTTTACCCTGCTGGCAACAAGGGCGAAAAGCCCTATGCTTTCCGCTATCGGCGCATCTTTATCAGTGTAAAGGCCGAGTTTTCGCGCAATTTGAGTCTGTACTACAAAAGGCAGCTCGAAAATCGATATGTTAGAAGCCTTTCTGGGGTCATTTGTATCTCCGAATTAGGATTTGACATGACACCAATGAACACTTAACCGGGTTCATGCCTGTAGCAATCTCAAATTGCTTATCAGCCTCCAGAATGTTGTTAGCCTCACACTCAAACAATAAGCCGGAATGGTGTCCTTTCTCATTAGACCAGTATTTGTAAAGTGTCGGCTTGCTCATCATTAACCTCTATCACAAGTCTATATGCTATAGCCGAACTTGTCAAGTGATTTCTGAGGTCGGCGAGAAATTTCTACCTCGGGCTCACTATTTGTCCAAGGCTTTTTAGTCTCGGCAAACCGCTTCTCAGCTTCAAGATGCCACTTTGCGATCTCGCCACGCCCCTCATGAGTGGTAACTGTCTCATGTCCAAACTCTTCCTGAGCCTCTTTTTCGACCACATTGTATGCCGCCCGCCTCAGACAGCGAGAGAGGCCCGCCGTAATCATCTCAGTGTCAAATGGGTATCGACCCTCATTCCAGTCTCGTAGCACATACTGTAGCATCCTGGCTAGCTCATCGGAATCAGCTAACTCGCCCCAGTTTTGCAGCTTGAACTTCAGAGTTAAGGTATAATCCTTAATATCAGGCAGATCGTCATCATTGCCAATACGCACAGACATGATAGGACTAGGCACTTGAAACCTCCAACACTTTGGTATACATCTTTACTAGCTCAACATGACCAGCTTCCATCGGAGAGTCGGCCGGCTCAAGCCCGCCGTCAAGACAGAAAGCAATAATTCTGGCGTCTATTTCGTCTACCGCAATCACCGTATAATTAACAGGCTCATTCTCGCCATCGTCTGGTAAGACTTCAACTTTCCAGCGCTTCAATCTGATTACTTTAGTGGACATGGCGGCTCCCAATACTCCTTGGTATAGACTTCATTGCTGATACGATAAAACATAATGGATTGCTGCTCATAGAAGTAAGCAGTCATGTCGGCAATAGCTTCCATCTGTTTCTTGGTACATGCAATCCTAACTGGAATCATTCTTTCGATAATTACTTTCTTATCTGGAGCCGCCCAATGACCCCGAACCGGCGGTAATATAGTAAGACCGCCAGTCATGCACCGCACTTTATGATCCCATTCCCGATGCTTCCTGAGTTCAATAGTGTTGCCAAGAATATCAGTTGCCGGAACCAGTATCTCCCAAATGCTACTCATAGTTTCCCTCGGTGCTTGGGCGTTTTCGTTTCACTTTTCGTGAATGACGGAATTCCTGTTGACACTTTCCACAGAGTCGAAGAAAGCCCCGCTCGTCGTGCGTTCAAATTCCCAAACGCGCCCTCGTGCTTTACACACGTCACATTTTCCTCTAAGATAGTCTCTTGGCATCTCTGCACCTCTTTTGTAAAGTCTGCCCGGTGGGAATCGAACCCACGTACTCCGGCTTATAAGGCCGGCGCTTGATACCCCTCAGCCACGGGCAGGAAGCGGAGGGCGGGAGAATCGAACTCCCAAGTGTATTATCACTGCCTGTTTTCAAGACAGGTTCCATAGCCAATTCGGATGCCCTCCTACTTGACGTGTTTCCATGTTATCCGTTTCACAACATAGTATATTGCTACAATACTCACACCGTATTTCTTAGCGAGCTGTGTCAATGTGTATTTCTTTACTGTGTGCAGTTTCCTGATTTCTCTTACTTTCCTGTCAGTAAGTTTCGCCATCGGTTGCTCAACTCCTATGAGAGTTGGTTTGGTAGATTGCCGACCTTTTTCCAATTTATCTCGATTATTATCTGCTGGAGTCCTTAGCCATAAATGTTTGGGGTTGCAACATGGAGGATTATCACACGTATGGCAAACGCACAGTTCACCAGGATCTTCGCCGTAATGAAGATAATACGCCACCCTATGTACGAGCCAGGAATTATGAAATGCTTTGAAACAACCATAACCCGTTCTGCCGTATGTATATCCTTACCATTCCCAGCACTCATTAGGCGCACCTTCAGATACACGCGACCGGAAGAGGTCTAGATACTTCTTAGTAAAGACAGGCATGAGTTTATTCATAAGTGCCGGGCGAGGGACTCGAACCCTCATGTCCATTTGGACGCAAGTTCTTAAAACTTGTGCGTAAACCAGTTCCGCCAGCCCGGCATAGTTGCCTCGGCGAGGAGTTGAACCCGCAACCACGGGAACCTGTCCCACTGAGGGCTTTATACAAACTCTCTTGCTGGTATACGCCCTCTCCAATCTCTTAGGGTGATTAGTAACCAATCGGAGAGTGTTGTATCTCTGACAGCGTGCGGCTTTTCACGGCATCCGTCGATTTTTACTTTGACTACTACCCGCCCCTCTATAATCTGTGCGCCTCGCAGCCAAAGTTTCACATCTTCAAGGGTCGCATAGCTGTGAAAACCACTCAAGTAAGGGTGCCGGCGTGACCCATCTGTCACCATTCTTTTTTACGGCTTTAATCCACTGACCGACAGGCAGCAACCTGCTACCATCAATACCGTGGAATAAAGTCTTTGGCCGGTAGCCAAGCAGGTCGCAGCCATGCAAGTCAAATATCTTGTATGCTGTTTTCATAATTCATCACCCTGGTAAGGGTGGCCGGTGAGAATTGAACCCACACCTTCGCGTTCACAGCGCGACACTCTAACCGTTTGAGCTACGGCCACAGTGGGCAATGCTGGATTTGAACCAGCGACTTATACCTTGTAAGGGTATCACTCTAACCAAACTGAGTTAATCGCCCTCTTTATAATAGCAGGATGCGGCAGGCTAGCTTTCCGGTCGCTTAGCGACCGGCTGCCGCATCCCGTGTGGTGGATAGCTACTACTCAGCCGATTTGGCAGCCGAGCCACACCACATCAAAAAGCATCAAGCGTGATCGGGCCTAGTCCGATGCCTTGCTCTCAGCTTCCTCTCCTCTATGTTATGGACGGGTTTGGTTTTGAATCCAATTGTACTAGCCACGTACTGGGGATGCCTCCCATGCAACCGAGTCGAACGGTCACTAGGCCACGCCACCGCGTCCAAGCAGGGGCGGAAGGAACTGAACCCACTCCTCATGGTCCAAAGCCATGCGTGCTGCCAGTACACCACACCCCTCTATTTATTCCAATCCTCTGGCTCTCTTAAATGGATCTTATTCACGTCAATGCTCTCGCAAGATCGCCCGCCTCCCCTCTCAATAATGCCTACTGGATATTGACCATACCCACCTGACCCTTCCACATAATCAATAGACCAAGCATGTAGGCTACAACATTCCCAAATGCCATCAAAGATAATCCAACAACGACGTGGCAGTGTCTTACTCATAGTATATCCCTTTCATTCAGTGGGCCGGGAGGGATTTGAACCCCCAAAGTCTGTTAAGACCACGGGTTTACAGCCCGCTGGCTCCGCCAATAGCCGGGCCGACCCAACATAGCGGGCAGGATAGGAAGGACTTGAACCTTCAACCACTGGTTTTGGAGACCAGCGCTCTCCCAATTAAGCTACCACCCTACGGAATCAATATGTGACAACAACGAAGCTTGGCAGTCGACCTAAAGAAGGAATCGAACCTTCAGAGCCATAGGCAACTAGCTTACTGCTAGCCTGGGCTCAGACCACTGCCCGGCAAAGGAACTAACAAGCCTCATCGCATACATTGACCCGGCCGCCGCTAGACCAACGGTAGTTTTCACCGCTGTCACTTCCGGCCGACGATCTAGACACACGGATTGGAATTGTCTCTCCGCGCCGTTTCACAACATGCCCTTGCCGCCCTGATTCGAGTATCGGATAAATATCGCCTTCTATTTGTACATAGTTTATAATTCGCTCATCGTCTTGATAAAACTCTGAAAATTCAGGGATATATGCTGGTTCGTCTTTTCCAAAGCCCGGCAGCGTACGCTGTCTCCGACAATCAGGGACATAGGCTTTTAGTTGCTCCTGGATGTGTGCCACTGTGTCACTGTTAAAATGCAAAAGCCAAGACCAGTCGATTTTATCTTTGTGCCATCGATACAGGACTCGATCAACAACAAACATCAAGAGCGAGCCAGTATACTCTCGGGTACCATCAGGACCGCCGCGAAACTTCACCATAACTTCTGAGGCATGTTTACCGCTTTCTTCAGCAATACCTATTTCCCACGGAGTTGTCCAGAAACTACGCCAGTTTATCTCCTCTCGTGTGCAACAGTAAATTTGCAGCACCCAAAGAGCTTCGTCAATGCTCCAGACTTGGGCGATTTCGAGCAGACGCTTAAATGCTGTATTCATGCCCCCAGCTTCTCCGCCGTCGTCAAATGTAGTGTGTTTTCATTGAATAAAATCATGTCGCATAGCATAGAAAGAATTGTACCGTCATACCATCGCCCGTTACCTGGTGGACCACCATAAAAGCGGATCACACCAAAATCACCACAAGGCATAGTTAGCAAGTCTTTTTCCAATTTCTTGCTTGCTTTTTCTACTGTCCACAACTGGCCATCCCAGATGAAATTCTTAATCCCACTGTACTCCTGAATAATACAAAGTAGAGCAGCCTCAGTTGACATGGCGGTGAGTTGCTTTTTCAAGTCGGTAATCTTCTTCATTGCTTGACTCCTCATTACAAGTCTATATGACTCAGGGGATTTGTCAAGCGTAATCCGAGTATCTTTCATCTGGGCCAATGACGCCATCGAGCGCCTGCAACCCTTCAAGCAGTACAACCACTGCAATACGGTCAAGCAGGAGAGTAAAAAGAGTGCCGCGATAAGTGCCCCATTTATCAGGCGGGCCACCGACGAAATTGGCCATAATGTGTTTTGCATACTTGCTCTGAAGAGGGTTCTCATATTTCAATACTCTGTTTGGAGTCCATTGTATCTCAGAGTCATTGCCATCAAGAACATAGAATGTATCATCACCACTGCCCACTTTACTCAGAATTTGGCAGGCACGGCTCACTTTAATGTACTGGAGACGTGTATTGTAATGCTTGAGAACATTGCGAACAATACCGTGTCGAAATGCCGCAGTTCCAGTTTCCAGCACTTCATTCACACCTTTCGGGGTATACCCAGTACACTTTCCGTCACCTCCAAACCAACTTCCGCAATGTAGTACAGTATTCGGTCGAGTAGGAATGTGTACAGACTCCCCTTGTAGGTGCGCAAAAGCCCGCGCCCCTTCGGTGGGCCACCGATGAAGTGTATCAGCACGAAGTGAGCGTACTGATTCGGACTCAACGAGTCTAGCAGTTCCCAAACAAACATCCATTTGTCACCTCGGCGTATACGATCAGTAGATGCACCTAACCGCTCAATCCAGTCTTGTGTTATCAGTACAGTCGGGCTACCAAACCTATGAAGCAGGTGGTGGCAATAACGCACAACTGGTAGCTTCTGACTCAGTTGATCCAATTTGGTCACGACAACTACCATTCAAAACCTCCAAGAATTTACGAACCACATCATCATAACCACTGACTACACAGTAAAACAGCTTGTCAATAAGCATGGTCAACAGTGTCCCTTGATACCATTCCTCCTCGCCAGGTGGGCCGCCCCAAAACCAAATCCTTGCACGACTCGCCAAATGTCCGAGGCTTGCGAACTTGTTGGAGGCAAGTTGTATAGGAGTACCAACATCTTGACCCGAATGGATCTCATGTGTGCCACAATCAAAGATGTAAGTCAGGTAATACACTGCACGAGTCACAGTCAAATGCTCTAGCGAATGATATGCCAAATCACAGTCGAGTAGGTTATGGTAAGACATTTAGTACCTTATTGGCGAATAGGATTCAGGCAGCGCTTTGCTACCTTCCGCTTCACTGAGTAGTATCCGGTCTATCAAAAGCATCAGCAAATTGCCACGAATAATTCGTTTCTTCCCTGGTGGCCCACAGATAAAATTGAAATCTCCAACATCACGGGCGCAGATATTCTTAAATTCATCTGATTTAACGATATCATGAGGGCACTTTTCAGCCTGTTTCCAAAACATCGTATCGTGGCCAAAACCCATGCGAGCCAAAAGTATGGCGGCTGTATATGCAGACACGTCACGCCAGCGGTGAAGGTGTTCCTCAATTTTACTTGTCGGTATTTTGTGCAAGCACACAGGCTTCTCCCTCAAGGTCTAGCCCGATCAATTGGGCGACAGCGGTAGCGCCTCGTTGCCCAATTTCGTACATTACGCGGTCGTCCAAAAGTGTTTGGAGTGTGCCCTGATACCACTTCAATTTGTTGGGCGGCCCTCCCCAAAACCAGAAAATCGGAGTCTCATGCGCCATACGTCCTTGAAGGTCAGGAAAGCATTTCTCAAGCCCTAGCTCACAGGCTTGCCACCTGTTGGGCGTTTTCTGACCTTTCACGTGTACAGTATCTTTGCTGTACCCATAGACTTCGAGGATGCACAATGCACCGTCGATGCTAATACAACTCGTTATCGCCCTGATTGAAGCAATAGCTTGCTGATACGCGGACTTCTCTTTTACACGTTCAAGTTGTTGAAGAATGTTAAGTGATTGAATGTCCATAGTATCAACAGGAACTAGAGCTCGGCAAGTTGTCATTGTGTCTTCCTCTATCTTAATTCTATATCCTATTTGCTCATTGTCAAATGGAATTCAGATTATGAGGATTTTAATGGTTAGTTTCAAGTTCGTCAACAGTCATACCGTCAGATAAAGCTTGCAATTCCGCAATCATCGTGTATCGCAAGGAGTTCATTTCCGAACTAATGGGTGTCCATTTTTCGGCACCTGGCTCACGAAAAGCCTGCACTGTCATCCAACGATCACAGAAGCGGGCAAGTTCAGTTGCTTCCACATCTAAGTCATCAGGGACATAAGGATCACCATCTTTAACTTCGCAAAGGTGTAAGAAATAGGATAGACCCTTATCTATAAAGCGAACCTTAGCATCATCATTTGGGAGTGCTTTGTGAATTGACGCCGCAAAACGTCGCGCAATTAAACAGCGAATAGGCTCACTTACAATACCCCGTAAACTCAAAATTACATCTGTTATGCTTCGCATAGCCAAGGAGTCCTCTTAAATTGTTCAGAGTGATTCATACTCTTCCTCAAACGCGCCTGCTTTACAAAACAACCAGTCTCCTTCAATGTTGGTGATGATCCAATCCCCTGGACAGACAACACAAATTCCTTGGGCATACGTGTCAAACCATCCGTGTTCACTCATTAAGTGCTTATGACACACGCAGCACGTTCGCTGCGTATTATCACCGACATTAGGGTAAGGTGTGACCGCAGGGTGGTCCCCATCCTTGAACCACTGGGCTGCCTCGACAACGTCAGACTTCTTACGATATTTGGTCATCAATTTCACTTTTGCTCACTGCTTCGGATAGCTAAGGAATCTCCGGCTCTGGTGGATAAGCCTCAATACGACCCGTGGCCTGCTCAGACCAGTTAAATTGTGCATAGTGATTTGGAGAGTAATACGTTGGGGCGTTACGAATTGTGAGAGCAAGATGAGCTTCGTCAATAATGCCCGTATCGCCAGCGTAGATACCACTACTAAATTCATCACAAAACCACGCATTAACTGTATCGACTTGCACGTCTACTGCGGCTTCTCCCAATTTCTCCCACTCAATAATACGATTGCCAACTCCCTCAACTCTACCAGCGTGCAAAAGAGCGGCCCGGTGTTGTGAATGCAAGCGGTCCCAATTAACCCAAGGTGGTTTCACCCAATGCTTACCACGCTTGTCACGAAGAAGGCGCTCCGCTTTAATCTGGTCGTATGAGATGCCACGTGATGTTGCTTCTTCAATACACATCATTCCAAGACGAATGTAAGCCTGCTCCCACTCAGACCAAGCGCACCATATATCCCTTTGCCGCCAGTCTAAACGCTGTGAAGAGGCGGTTAGGCAGCGTCTACATTCCAGAATCAGCCTAAGTGTTTGGTACAGTGTGGAATCACTATAACAAGTTACACTTTTTCTGAAGTTGGGATATGGCAAGAGGATTGTGCTGAACATGGCATTAGGCTGACTGTGCTTGGAATAGGTAAAATGTTGTCGCGGCCATAAGGCTGAAGTCTGCTAAAGTTAGGTCCATAACGATACCGATGAACAAGGACGGCAGTTTTCCCGTTGTAAGAGATTAATGTCTCGCAAGTTGTAGTCTCCTCTGAGTCAAGGTGAGTCGTCAGAATCACCCAACCCACTTAAACATCACGCATTGCATGTCACGTCGAGAGTCAAGCACATAATGGCGTTTTTCAATCACCCCATCTAAATGTGTCTTCAATAGGCGGTCAAACCTAAAATCTTCTGTTGGCACGGGTTTTCGCCCCGCCCAATAGGTAAGCGTAATGTCTTCGTAATATTTTACGTCAAAGGTATTCACTTGTTTAGTCCGCAAGACTGACAAAGTGTCATAATCACAAACAGTATTGGGACACCATGCTCTGGATTAATTCTCGGGTAGTGTCCATTTATCGCTAGTATAGCGGCAGCACCTATGCTAGCTAATACAAGGATCAGGTAGACTATGAATCTTAGCATGAAGTTCCTCAGCTTCTTTTCGGTCACGAGCCAACCACTCTTTATGGGCCTCAACACGACAATGATGGTTTTGAAGCATCTCTTTGACCCAGTTATCGTCCTCAGTGTGCCGCTCGCCGCAAGCACAGATACCAGCTATCAGGTCACAACCTGTCTCGAAACGACGCTTACCAGTGTGAACCATGCGTCGTTGCCACTTGGCGGGGTACTTAACAAATTGGCCTTTGTGGCCAAATCGCTTCAAAACTCTGACTACCTTTGACATGCTCAAATCCCGGGTCTAGTGGTTCTTACTGCCTATATTCAAGTCTATATCACGTCAGAGTTTTGTCAACAGAAAACTTCCGGCACATATCAAAATCGAAGAAAAACCATCGTTTGAAATGTTGAATATGCTCATCGTGTGCAATGTGTTGAATGTACTGACGAACCTCGCCCCATGTAGAGAAAATCATTTCGTGTGGTAGGGTGGCAAGTAGCCAATTTGGGGTGCTCACCTTCCCCTGCTCGATACGAACAATGATTGGCTTCTTTTGACGGTTAGCGAGGAACAATTCTTCGTAAGTGCCACAAGCATGAACATTCAAATCAATGTTCACTACAAGGAAATCAGAAATATCAACCATGCGCAAGTCGACGCATCGAACAGGTTTGACTTCAGGCGCAGCCAAGTCAAAGTCCCCACTGATCTTTAACTCATTGACCAGCTCCCGCATCTTAGCGTCTTCAATTCCAATATCAATTGGCTTATGAGATGGGTCAAGCCAGAAGATTTCAAGGTCAGCTAAGTAGCGTTGAAGGGCGATTCTCCAGCCTTCACCACCATCTGCTACACGATCCATAGCGCCGCAGAGATACCCGCGTGTCTGCTTGAGACGATTAAGTTGTGCCATTTAACTCCTCCCTCTCTTGTAGCCAAGGTTCGATAATAAACTCCCATAATGAATTCGTCCGCTCTGCGTCCTGCTCATCAACACTCATGTGATACCAACACGGCTGGTCAATATCACAAGTACAATCCTCTGCATAGCAGCGGCGAGACTTAAACCACTCTCTAATAGATTGTTGTAATTCTTCTGTATTCATCGCTTCTCCAATGCTAGGATTGCTTTCGCCAAGACAGCAGCTTCTTCCAACGTGTTGACTCGGAATCCGGGCGCTCCTCTAACCAAGAGATGATTATGAGCGTTAGTTTCTTCCATAATCATAATAATCGGAGTACCTTGACTGTCTCCCCACGCGAATTCCATCATTGTGCCAATGCTAATCGTCTTAGCGTCAAGCAAGTTGGCAACCATCAGATCGCAACGCATTGAATCCCAGCGGTCGCGAGTGTAAACACCTTTTGGACACGAGGAGGCTGTGTTATATTCATGGCTGTCAATATCAGTCTCGTTAGCAAGGTACTCTTTACCCCGCATGGGGCTAAGACACTTAGCGTTAAAACCCGCAAGCATCGCTGTAAATTGAGCCCGCCATGTGGTAGCCCCAGCATAGGAGCAGCCACCGATGGGACCAGTCATGTAGACTAAGTACTCTTTCATGTCACTCTCCTATACTCCATCATATGGAAACAACTCCTCAACCTTTGATGAGCCCAACCGTGTACAACCCAGATCCAAGAAAAGTTCAGCATCTTCATAGGTCGCAATACCGCCGCTCGCTTTCACTTGGCACCTGCCGCCTACAGCGACCTGCATCAAGGTAACAGCTTCAGGTGTAGCACCCATAGAGCCATAGCCTGTAGAAGTCTTGACAAAATCTGCGCCGGCGTCAGCACACAACCTACATACTTTCCGGATAATAGTTGGTGGGAGGTAGCAAGTTTCAAGGATGATTTTAACAAGGGCACCCCATTCATGGCCAATACTAACAGCGGCCTCTAAACCATCCATAACCTTATTCCAACGACCGGACAAAGCTGCACCAATATCGATAACAACATCAATCTCATTAGCGCCTGCTCCAATTGCCTCATACGCTTCAAATGCGATGATATTTGGCATACTATTCCCATGAGGGAAATTGACTACAGTGCCCACACCAATGTCTGTGCCTTCAAGTTCCCTAGCTGCTACATCAATAAAGGATGGCTTTACACAGACCGAGGCACAATTGAAACACGCCGCCACGCCGCAAACACGGAGAGTGTCATCCCCAGTGTACTCTGGTTTGAGAGCAGCGAGATCAATTACAGGGCAATTTTCTCTGGAGAATATTTACACATAATTTGACACCTCTCATATAGAGTAGACTTTAACACCTAGTGTTTCCTGATACCTGTTAATCTTTTCCTCGACCCTCTTGTCACACATAAAGAGAAGTACGAGCCGATTTAACATCACATCACACACTGTACAAATTGGTCGCCAGAGTGAGTCATCAGCGCACGCGCTCCATTGTTGTGTTGCAGGACTCCCACATCTAACGCACGGGAGTCTTTTTAATCCTCGATCCGTGTAAGGCTTGCGTCGGCCGTGTCTCATTTCACACCCTTTAGAAACTTTTTAACTCGGTCAATAGTGACCGCGTAAGTGCCATCTGGTCGGCAACCAAACAGCACTCCCACTAGTTTCCCGTCTTTGAGAATGGGGCCGCCAGAATCACCGCTTCTTACCATAGTGTCGATTTGCATTATATCACCTGGGGAACCTTGGGACGGAGCGTAAAAGGCTAAAACCTTACCACTCTCAGCCTCATACCAGCCAGAGCCGTAGCCCCCAACTGTAACAACATCACCCTTCTCAACCAGCTCTCCTAGCTCGACTGCTGGCAGTAACACTGGCTCAATCTTCAGCGCAGCCAGATCCCACTTCTTGTCTTCCTTTACAACCTTGGCTTCATAGACAGACCAATCTGGAAAGACAACTCGCACCTTACCAACACGATCTTGAACTACGTGCCAGTTGGTGATAATGAGATCAAAACGAACCAGTGTGCCAGTTCCATTTGAACCAGTGTCACCCTTATCTTCAACAATAACATGCACGACATTGGCTGGTGGCACATCAGCGCTTGCAGGAATGGCCAAAGCAAACATCAATACAATTGCTGAAAGAAATCGCTTCATCTTACTTCTCCTCGAATGTGAACCAATGGTTGTAACATACTGGTTTGTCTTTGAAAGGCGCGTTTTCTGCAAGCACGCCACAAACTTCACATTTAAGCTCCTGCCACCTGATTTTATAGCGATTGTTATCAGCGTCAATCATAACACGCCCGTCAGCCGCTTGATAAACATCAAAAGGAACATCCATCCCTCTCAAGTTGCTACAACCTCAGCCTCTTGATTGTATTGGCGTAACAAGTCGATGAGTTCATGAATTTTCATCGTTTCACCTTTTTAGGAAATTTGTAACCACAATCACACGATGCCTTGCGAACATGAACCTTGGCTGAACATTGAGAACAACTTTTCATTGGTGCTTTTCGTGTTCGCTTCCCTCCGACCTTTTTCTTCTTTCTCAGAGGCTTATAACTTGGGTCCGCGCGCAACTCGCAAGCAGTCTTTGCAGCTTTGAAGGTGCGATAAATGGGGCGTTTTCGGTCAACAAAATCCCACATGATTCCATTAGTTTCAGGTACAAAAACACTGACGCTACACTGATAACCTGGTGGGACAGAGACACGGAAAGCCTGATTTCTCCAGACAATACGATAGCGACCACGGCCGCCACGCCATTCCTTGCGGTGCTTAGGGTCTATGTCATCAAAATGTTTGCGAGTCCAGTTCATAATCTCATTTCATTTGCTGAATAACTTCGTCTAAATGCTTGAATGCCTCATAAACAAGAAGTCGTCCTTGTTCCAGCTCTTCACAATTAGCGGTTAGCACTACATCAGGATCAGAACAAATTGTTTTAACAGCTTTAAGCTTTTCTACAACATCACCGAAGTACGTTATCCAGAGTTTGTAATCAACTTTCAGAACGTCCCACTTTTTTAACTGTGCCTCAAGTCTGGAATCAACACTGCCACAGCTTGGGCGTGCCGTACATAGGCAGCTTCATTTAACTCCATTTTGATAATGACCGCTTCGTCGCGAGAATAAGCATACTGTCCAGTTCCAATTCTAGTCATGTCTAACCTCCATTAACATAGTTGCCGCTAAACCAGTTCCGCCTAAAGCCGCAAGCATAGTAACCACACTGCCGGACATTATTGCAGCTAACCACACCCCGCCAAGAAAGCTACTTGCTAATACATTGTACATCTCAATACTCATACCCTTCCAAACAATGAACAACAATGCCGGCGATTTTGCGCACGTTATCTAAACAAGGCAATACTCCAGGGTTATTGGTCCAAGCATCCTGGGCAGTTCGGAGATAGGTGCTTAACATCACTAGATAATCATAAGGATCATGTTCAGAGCCATCTGTTCGATTTGTGCCAAGATTATCCTGATAATCCCGCTCCCCATCGATCACAGGGAAAACATCAATAGGATGCTCATAACGTGTTGCATTAATTCTCTCCGCGACCGGGGCACATCCAAACCTTCTAATGCCACCGTGCTGCATCATACAATGGACAGCATACATGAGAATATCCACTAGGCAGCGCTGCATCGAACCCTCATGAGGATATACAGTAACAGCTCTTACACGGGCTTCCTCAATAGCGACGAGCCAATAACACACACCCTTCATTGGCATGTTATCTGCATTACATCTAGCCCAAGTTTCCAAAAGCAAATTGTAGACTTTGTCCCGTGTCATAATCGTACTTTCTTAGTTATTAATAAAATGGCTATAAGCCAAGTAAGTGACAGCAATAGCCGCAAGAGTGGCGACACCAGTTGCAGCCATCGCCGCTACCAACCAGCTTACAACCTCACTGACACCCATGAACACTGATACGCATTGCTTAAACTTCATTTCTTGCCTCTCATTCCTCTGAAAAAGCGCGGATGGGCTGGTGAGTAGCCACGAAGATGAATGGCTGGAATATTCTCACAGGCTGGTTGAATAATCCTCCCGCCGCATTTAGGGCAGGGAATTTTCAGACGCTTCTTACCATCTGCCATACTGCAAATCTCTTCAAGGCGGTAATCACAATCAGAACATGCGTGAATGTACATAGGCATAGGTGTTAATCCTTTATAACAACACAACGATTTACTTTAGAAACTGTGATACGTCGGCCCTTACTATTAACCCCATGCACAGCACCATCGCCCAAATCTGTAACTGTCATGTTTGTTAGCCACATGGCTGATTGGCGCCGAACTGGATACACAATCATGCAGCCGACTTCAATCTCACGTCCAAGGAAATCTTTCATCTGCTTCTCCATTCTCGATCACCAGAGGCAACCAAATCATGTTCTTCTGCAATTTTCTCACAGTATCCGGCATCAGTATCAATCAAGATGCACGGGTTTTCTGTCACAGCGCAGACGCGGGCCATTGTGCCTGTGCCTGCAAATATGTCACATACCGTATCTGTCGACTTGCAAGAAAGACGTATACAACGCTCGTAAAGTCCTTCATTCAATTGAGTTGGATGCCAGCGCCTACGTTGCTTGCTGTTGCCCACCACACGAGGGAAATCAAAAACATCGCTGGGCACCTTGCCGCGTGGGTCAGCGCGCCCATCACCATTAAGCTGCCGCCAGGATGGCACCCGTACCGCGTCTGGGTAGATAGGTGAGCCCAGACGCGTTAGCCTCACCAGTGGTCTATGGTTGTTACCGAGATCATGTTGATTGTGCTGACCAAAAGTAAAAGTCTGGACACAAGGCTTAGCTATCCATGCAGGATAGCCCCCTAAGAAACTATGAATCAAATAGCCCATAATATATGTATAGACCGCATTGTAGCTGATCCATATAATATCGGCTTTCTCTGCGCCCAGGATGAGAATACTTTTAAGCAAATCATGATAATCTCGTTCAGACAAACGATCACCATACTCACTGTAACCCAGGCCGATGTTATCTGGCGGATCAGCAAATATCATCCGTACTTGCCGCATCTGAGGGAGAACATCGCGGAAGTCACCATTGATAAGTGTTATCATGGCCTTCCTTTGTAAACAGGCAGTGACTCCCAAAGAATATAATCAGGAATCTCAGACGCACCAATGACCATGTTTAACAAATCAAAGGCATAGTCGCATACCTTAACCATACCCACATAATTGATCTTATCAGCATCGTCAGTAGGACGGTGATAATCGCTGTGACTGCCAGTATGCAAGAATACCACAGGAATACCCGCAGCATTAAATACTACCTGATCGCTTCGCGCCGCGGCACGATAAGTGATACTCTTCGCATAGGGATACTTTTCGTACAACTCTTTTAGAACATCAGGAATATCTGGAATGAGTGTGCAGAGAAAACGCCGCCGCTTACCTTCTCGAAACCGCCCAACCATATCGAGATTGAGCATAAAGACATGACTCTTAATACTAGGTGTATCTTCAGGAAAGAGGGGGTTTTCTACATAGTATTTTGAGCCTATAAACCCCCGCTCCTCGCCGGTGTACCACTGAAAGACAATCGTATAACGTGGCTTAGGGCCTTCTGAAAAGCGTTTAGCAAGCCCTAGTATAGCAGCAGAGCCAGAAGCATTGTCATCAGCCCCATTGTAAACACGACCTCCGCGTGTGCCCACATGATCCAAGTGAGCGCCTACAACAACCACAGTATCAGGGTTTGTTCCTTCAATCCAAGCAATGACGTTTTTACAGGATCCAAAGCGAGTGGGCACCGGCTGGTACACGACTCGCAGCCCGTACTCTGTGCAGAGATCATATACATACTCTGCTGCTTTGGCATAGCCTTCTGAAGCCATGTAACGACCTTGCAATTCATCAGAGGCCAAATATGTTACATGCTTCTCTAACTCGTCGGCTGTCTGTGCATAACAGGCAGATGCCAAAGTTAAAGATAGCCCACAAAACAAACTACGAAGCAATTTCCTCATTTTCTGCACTCCATGTACTCATATCAGTGTAATTTCGTGATCGAATCCGTCGGAACGGTCTTCCGGCAGCAGACCTCCTCGGCCATTGGTAATACGGAAGCGGCCAATTACAGCACCAGCATAGTCATTACTCAAAAGTTCTTCCCCTGCCCATTCCACTGGCTGTGTAGTGGTAAAGCAGAACCGCATACCATTAAGTGTACGAATTGAGCCGCTAACTGACTCCCGTTGATATTCTAAAAGAGTTGATTGAAAAACCCCCAGCTCACGGCTACCCGGTCCTGGATTATCAATAGAGAAATTTGACCCAATATGCTCGCCAGTCGCATCATTGTATACTACTCCCGAGCCTGCAATAGCCACGCCATCAGTATAGAGGGCACGTCTTATTAGGTCTTCACAGCCTCCATGACTAAATTCGCCTTCGATTCGTCTTGGCCCCCAGTCGCGCGTCACTGCCTCCTCGCTATCGTGAGGAATCGGCGCCTCGCTATTGCAAGGAATCACCGCCTCGCTATCGCAAGGAATCATTGTCTCGCTGATAGGGTGGCGGTGCCCATTCTGGCGATGAAGCCTAATTGCTTTAATACGGTGATTAATTCCCGCCAGTTCCCCACTATCTGACCAGGCAAAAACGTCAATATTACGACTCATGCCTATAGCATCCACAAAAATGAGTCGCATAGAGAAAAGACTGCGAGAAGTATTCCAATTTATAGTACCAATCTCAGCAGGTTTATATTCCGGAAATGGCAGTCTAAGTTGACTTTCATCATATTTATGAAGTTCCCACCATCGCTTTTTAAGCGACTTTTGATTGGTAGGATTTGCCAAATCCAAGTCATCGCCTATGGCAACCTGCAACCTGCCAGAACCACAGACTACAGAAACTCGGTGGTGACGCCGCTGGTTCCAGCTCATATTATAAATGATGCATACACACTCATAAACCGTTTCAGGCGTGTTGCCGGTACATCGAGTCTCGAATGGCATAGCATGTCCTTTGAGTATAGATTTCTGCCTCTACTCAATTATATATGCTAATATGGCAGTTGTCAAGCGTCTTTGCTCTGTTCCTGGAGATATTTTTCAACTTGTTCCATCCAATCAAGATCACAAGCATTGATGCAAGTCTCCCGACCCCGAAGATCAGAATTAGCGGTATGGAACTCTTCCCAAGTCTCCCCAGTCCAGAAGAGGTATACCCTACTCCCTCTGCCTCTAACCACATTCCCTAGAGTCCGCATAAATCGCTGCTTTGTAGCCTCACACTGCCAGCCACCAATATCACAGAGGTACAAATTAAACGGTCTGTAGCTTAATTGAAAAGGCCGCACATCACGTTCAAAATCAAAGCGAGCTATGAATTGCAGTAATGTCGGTTCAATAGCTTCATAAGCGGCACGATCATTTAACTTAGCCTCTGACGGTGTGCCACCTGTCTCGTCTACAAATAAACAAGCCCTATAGATTTTTGTTGGTGCTATTTCATTCATCGACTTTTCTCACTACTAAGTGTAATTCTGGCACATACTTTCCATCTTCGTATACATCGCTGTCATTAATATATGGGACCATCAGTGTCATAACAGGTACACCATTGAGTTCAGCATCAGCGGCCAAGGTCTCAAATAGTTGAACCATTCCGTCGCCGCCAATCTTACCTTCACGAATACGCTTAATGCTTGGGTCATGCAGTAGGCTCATTGAATTCAACCTTTCGTATTTGGACACCACGGGGAAGAGATTTCTTCTTAGAGGTGCTAAGCTTCTTCTTGATTTCGCTGCGAGCCTCACTTTTAGTAAATCCGATAACGACCCCGAATTCCTCATTATAACGCCATTCCCAAGTGAAGGGGGCTTTGTCTTCGATGAGTCCTTGATTTTTCATCTTGCGTTTTATGTCACGATGTATTTCCGCAAGTCGTTCTTGAAGTTGTGTATGACGTGATTTATTAAAAGTAAATGGGCGCTTACCGACAGGTACATGATGGCGTAATTTCCCTCTAGTCATCGTTCCCTCCTATCGTATGTGTAAATTTGAAACCGTCACAACTATTACCATACATATAGAATTGGTTTTTCAAAATAGGTGTCACAGCGTGAAAGCCTCGCTCTGTCAACCAGCAACTTATATCATCAGGATGCCCAGGGGAGCAATTTATCTCTGGCACAATGATAACTAGCTTGTGTAAGTCATTATCCCTTGCCTCAGTCTCAGTTGTATCAAGCATCAATGTGCCAATACCCTTTTTACGGAACACTGGTTTTGTCGCCAGCCGCAGAATCTCAGCTTCATTAACGGCTGGTTTCTTTTGCCATACACACACGCTTATTGGCTCTGCTTTGAAAGAGGCAATCAGAATAATACACGTCGGGTCAGCAGCAAGAGTTCGCCACTTTTCGATGGGCCAGGGATACTCATAGCTTTTAAGGTCAATGTCAGCTAAGTAATTAACATCCCTAACCTGTGCATGTTTAATTGCAGGTATCATATATAAACTCCATTCAAATTTGAGAACAACTATACTACCTTGCTCTAAACCCTTGAGACGCGCGACTGATTGAATCCACCCAATCTTCAATTGCGCCGTCTCCTCCTACCTTCAACGCCTTGGCAGTCATTTCGAGAATCTCTTGGCGCTCCTTACTGTCTTCTTCAGACATATCAGTAAAGATATGGCCAGATTGAATAATTCTCCAGCAACTTGATAATCGCTGAAGTAATTGATTCTGCCAAGCGGAGGAAATTCGACTGCGATGATTAGCAATTCGTAACAATGGCTGCTCATTCTCACGATACTTTGAGGCAATCTGGTCAATACAAACAATAACACTTTCATCACCGACCTTCTCGTCCATCATCCAAGCATAGATAGAAAGTTGATCGGCCCAATCTTTGCATGTCTCTTCAAGATAGTGAGAGCCAATCTCAACACCATGATGAGTCATTGGCCGATACCCCTTATGAGCCCGGCTACAAGCACGACTAGGCTTTGCTGTTGTACTATCCCAGCCATCTCGAATCATCGAATAATACTTGTAGGGCGTAGCTCCATACTTTGAGCAAAAACCGTTTACTTTCCAATCAAGAATAACATGAGCCCCAGACTTATGGATATAGCGACAATCAGGCTTGCCCATGAGAGGCACGCCATCAATAGTCTTATCAAGCCTGAACTCAAATTGAGGATCAAACTCACTCTTCTCTAATTCGCGGAGCAATTCATCGTAAGCGTCTGTCAGCCTATAGGCTTCAAAAGTGTATGAGCCAGCCTCAAGACAGAAATCACGATTGTGTTCTTCGACTTGATCGGTGAAGATAGTATCGAATTCAAATTGTGGGTCTACGCCGTCGCCAAAAAGCGAGGCATAAAGTTCTGACTTTACAAAAGCATCAAAAGCTGACCCAACCGCCATATAATTTTGCTGGGGAATCTTCGGAGCCCGAGACTCAGCAAGATGCTTAAAGTAGAATTCTTCTCTGTCACTTTCCCATAGGGATAATGAAGATGGTGATAGATAGCTGGGATTTCTCATACTAAACCTCATTCAAACTTGCAAATTTACCGTGATATTTAAGAGCGGCGACATTATAGGCTTGAGCCGCTTCTTCGGGACTGTTATAATGGCCAAGCGACCTTCGCCTCCCCTTTATCTGTATCCGAGCCTGCTATTTTCCATTTTTTGTAATCCGGTGGACACCAGTGTAACCTGACGTATTATTGCTAAATTTACCCCGATTACAGCAGCTTTGACTAGCTGTTGCAGGTCGGAGATTACTCCTGCAATTGTCTAACTTACGCCGGCGATTGATATGATCCGACCTTGCAAAATTCCTGTGGCCCATACGTTCAAGAATTACGCGATGCATAAGTATCTTTTGATATGCACCATTGACACCAACAGAATGTACAGCGTAGCCGTCGCTGCCATATTGCCATTCTCGCAGTATCAAATAATCATAATCACAATCATCAACAAGAGCAAACTTACCCTGTGTTAGTGGAATCTTCTTCATTCTACTCCTGTGCTGCCAAAGCCACCATCACCACGCTCTGTGTCACTTAAATCGCTAACTTCCACAACAGGAAAATCAGCAACCTCGTATAGTAATACCTGCGCGACTCGGGTTTGCTCCTCTATGATTATTGCGCTATGAGTAGTGTTGAATAATAGAATTTTCCACTCACCACGATAACTAGAATCAATTACGCCCGCCATAACATGAAGTCCCTCATTCGCGGCTCTACCAGAACGATCACAAATGCGAGCAACGTAGTTGCTAGGAAATTCACAGGCTAGACCTGTGCGGATCAAAGCGCGTTTCTGTGACGGAATAAAAACGCGCTCACATGAGTAAAAATCATATGCGGCATCTCCTGGCTTCTTAACAGGGAGCAAGGCGAGTAGGTGTAACTTCTTGACTTTAAGCATCATTCTTCTCCTGGCCTACATTTGTCATATCTACTAACTCCCCTAACCCATCCTCATTGCTAGGTGTGACGATATCCCATCGCACATTTCTCCGTGACTTATAAGCAAATTGAGCTGCTGTTTCTGCAATCTGTCGCGCTTGCTTCTCTGAGCGACATAACCACACTTGCATATGATGGTGAGTGCATTCACCTGTTTGGCCACACATGCCATTAGGCCCATCATCACGGTATATTAAGACGGCGCCTATTGTCCTATCATTATGGGAGTCCATGAGTTGGCTCCAAGTCGGCAAAAACGGCGGGGAATCGGACGAGCAAGTCATCAAATATACTAGAAAAGATGCCCCGAATCTCCCACTGTGCGTGACGATTCAAAGCCCGTTCCTGGAAAACGTGTCGCCATTGCCGAAGATTGAATGTAGTAGCTATTTCAGTCTTAGTAGCGTTTGGCAGAACATAGCGAGCGTCCTCTGGCTTTACTCCTTCTGCCAGCTCCGCTTGATACTCACTGTAGGCACCGTCAATCTGCAAGAGCCATTGAACTTGTCGCGTATATTCCTCAATAGTTTGATCGTATCGTTCCCATACCTCGCCATCCTTCCAAACTGCCCAGCCCTCGTTGCAACTCTCAGTAATGTAGTCGCCCGTCGCAAGACCAATACTTTTAGGACAGATAACTTTTAAGCTATCTTTCTTACCATAATTGCAAAATCGCTGGCTCTCTTGAGAATATGCGGCAATCCTGTGCCTGACAAGCTGATGCGAACAAGTGCGGCTGCAAATAATAATTGCTGTAGCAGCACAATGTTCTAATACGCTCTCATGTCTATTGTGGCAAATATTGTTTACAAACTTATCAGGCGAGCTAGAGGTAATATGATCTTCTGACTTGTAACAAATTCGCCCGCAGCGCTCAATGTGTTCCATGAAAAATGGAAACATCTCTAACGTAGTCTTTGGCCAATAAAAAGTCGGTTCAATAATCGTAATCATTATGGGTACCAAATCTTTCCATCAAACAAGTTCTCCACCCCTCCAATATCGCCATCAAATAGATGATAGGTAACACCAGAGCCTTCAAGAATCTCCATACCAATAGCGACTTCATCCCGCCAACGCTCTGGAGTCATATCATAAGCTTGTTGATGTGCTACTACTAACGGGATTCCTGCCAGTACAATAGCACGAGCACAATCTGCACAACAAGCCCACGGGCAAACCATAATCAGCCCGTTTGTTGCGGTGCCGCGCCGCGCCGCCTTGTAGATTGACGCACGTTCAGCGTGCTCTGTAACTTTGTACTTGCGAGGACGCTCATAGTTTTGAGAACAGGACGCCATCTCAGGGTTAGTAAAGGAATTAGCCCCGCCGACCATGATGCTACCATCAACTGGATCAACTAATACTGCGCCAACTTTCGTACTTGTATCAGTACTTTCATTAAAAGCTACCTGATACGCCTCTCTCATCAAATCTTGATATTCCATGTTAATCTCCACAGCTTCCGCCTTTAAGGTTACAAACGTCTATTGATTCTTCAACTAATTCAGCACCTTCATGTTTCAACGCTTCATCATAAGATACAGGCTCGATCGGCTGACCCTTTCGGCTACCATCTGGATAGCAAGTGATACCTCGTAATTGAGGTAAGTATCTTATAAGCATTGACCCAAATGAGCGAACACTTTCCATGTTGTTAAACTCAGATCCGAAAGCGGGCAGATTGATGGTGCTGCTGATACAATGGTCTACATATCCTTGGACCCATGCTTGGAAGGCAACTCTCTTTTCAACATTCCTTGCAAGCATATAAGCGTCTTCAACCTTGTCAGAATCAAGACCGCTCTCAATTAAACGCTTTGCACATGGGTCAATAACATACTGATAGTAGTACTCTGATCCCTTCATGTATCGCCTTTTATAAGCAACACAAATGATAGGCTCAATGCCTCCCGTCGTTTCAGCGATGATACTTGTTGTGCCATTAGGCGCAATAGCTCGTGTCTTCTTTGGACGGCTCAGCCCCCACTCGTCTGCCCATTTATTAGCATAGCGGCCAGACTTGGCGTAAGCAGCTAACCAAGTGCCTAATTCTTCATCTGGAGCATAAGATCGGCCACGTTTCAGTAGCCACTCATGGACTCCCATTAAGCCTAAACCCAAGCGACGATTCTTACTGCGGATTTTATCTACATCGCTGTAAGGTACATCGGAATAAACGGAGCCGGCCAATAGAAAGGCTGCACCAAGGTCTAGAAGGGTTTTGAATTCATCAAGGGATTCAATACGGGCAAGATTGATGCTTCCAAGATTACAGCAGTCATCTGAGTCACGGCTGCTAATCTCGCCACAAGCATTTCGGTATATCTCACCTGAATTTTTTCCAACATCTATACTGAAACCTGGCTCGCCAGTTTTTAGCATCTGCTCGATAGTCGCCCAGTAGACACTATGAGCTAAGGAATATTGTGGGTGCTCGTCATCTGAATACGCTTCAAAGAAGGTATCATCAAGTTGAACACTGAGATTTGTGCAATCTAAAGTGGCAGGGAAACTGTAATCCTTCGCCTTCAATGCTTGAATCTCAGGTGCCCAATTCTTGATCCGTATGAATTTGTGAACATCAGGATGGCACCATCGCAAGCCTGCCCAAATCGCGCAGCGGCGATTTCCACCTTGCATAATTCCACGCCCACACTCATTGACGATCTGCATGAGCGCAAGAGGACCAGTAGCAACTCCCCCTGTTTTACGAATAGACGCACCTTCATGCCTTATATCTGAATAACTAGCTCCAATCCCGGCACCAGTCATCAATGCCATACTGGATTTTGACAGCAGCTCGGACCAACCTTCACGACTATCATGCACACCCAGGCAGATACAATTGTTAATCTGGTGGAATGTGTTGCCAGCCGCATATAGATAACGTCCTCCCGGAACAAATTTTCGCTCTGTGATAAGACGACACAATTCCTGCGCGAGTCGTTGTCGCATATCAATACCGACTGCTCTCATCACATTCTTTGTTGCTCGATATGCAATTTCCTCCCAAGTTTCTTTACGGGTATCATCAACATCATGGGCATATGTTCTGTCCATGATGGTCTGTGCAAAAGTAGACATTTGTACTTCCATATTAACCACGTTTCCTCCAGTATCTAGCCTCTTTAGGAATGCCGTCATCACTTAGTTCACGGTATTTGAATGTTACAATCTGACCGACTTTGAAATGCTTGCCTTGGGCGAGTTTGGGCATGTCCTCCCCGGGGTACAGCGCAGCATAGGCTTCATCATTAGGGGACGCAAACACCCGCTCGACGTCCGTGAGGCCAGACAACTCCAGCCGCTTGCCCTTATAGTCAAGAATCAAGGCCCCAATACGTCCAAGATGCTTAGAACCTTTATCAGTTTTCCGGCCAGACGTAAAGCCAGTAACAATGCCTTCGTCATCCCGGTACGGTTTGAACTTCAAAAGTGAACTAACTCTCTTGGGCTCCCAAGAACCTTCGGGGTCACGAATAACGATACCCTCGCCACCCAGCTTCAAGATCCGATCTAACTCTTTCTCAACAGCTTCGGCCGCTTCTACCACATTACAAGGCAGACGTTTTTGTTGATGCAAATAAACCCGCCCCTCCGAAGGAATCGCATCACGTAATACAGCCAATTCAACATCAAATGTAACATCATCTAGTTCAGTCGTGAGATACTGCCAGTTTTTAAGAACACTGGGGTTAGACTTCTGGATCCATAGATCAAAATTGATTTTCAGAAGTCGCATCCTCATATTGGTGTTTTTAATCTCCCCATCCCCGAATATTTTATCAATTGGTGGAGTGCTAAAAACTGCAAACTCAGCTTTATCCCAGTTGGGACCAGGAGTGTCACCACTACAAATTGAACGGCAAAGCTGAAAATTCCCTCGGCCGGCCCAAATCTCCCCGTCAAGCAGCATACAAGGTAGAGTATTCAAGAACCAATCAGGAGCTATAATTGGATTCCCATACCTCGACCAAAGACCAGTAGCTTCTGGCTTGATTTTTTGTTTCATTCTCCCTGTTTTAGGATTAACTACATTAGCCCACGGAATTTCGACCGTTGGGAGTCCGCGACTAATGCCGCCATCCCAAAAGGCTCGTGTACCATCAAGCTTCTCACTGATATAGTGGCCACCAACTGTATGCCTCTTAGGGTTATACGTTTTGGCCAACATCAAGAATTCACGCCTTGGCAAACTCTGCATTTTTTATTACTCCTCGTAATGGCGTGGCGGAAAATGGCCGTTGCGGTCAAACGCCTCACAAGCAGCGACAGCAATTGCTGCGACTTTCATCATATCCCGACGTTGTTTGGCTGGAGTCGCGCGGGGATCAGTGGCGCGTGCGCAATAAGTCATAACATACCGCGCCCAGTTATCCAAATCATTCAAATCATCAAAATCTGTGCCCCAAAGCCTATCTTGATACTTCCGCTCTGCCATAACTTCTTCAAGAATTTTCTGGAAATAAGCGCTCATCTTAGTCTCCTAACTTCATGTAACGATAGCGTAACTGTTTTCTAAGTCTGCCAATATACTGCGGGCTGGTGCCGATCTTTCTGCTTAGTTCAACATTAGACAGTCCCCAATTATCCTGAGCCAGAATCCGCTTCTCAAGTTCAGTTCGTGTGATAGCATCAATTGCATCTTTTGTCTCAAAGATAAATAAACCAGTGTCCGCACAATTCTTTGAGTCTGCTACAATGTCACTAGCTAGATCAGTTTCAACAGTACCATACACTGGCTTTTTATTTTCTTGCTCGCGTCTACAGTTAGTTCTGCGAGGCGCAGGCACTACTCCTCGTAGCCTGTTAATGGTATTTTCTATATCTGTGCGGATTGTATTTTCAATCAGGCCAGTAAAAGTATAGAGCGGTGTGTCTCCATATAACTGTTCAGGTTTTAAGTTAAATACAATTCTAGTTATTGACACTGTACCAGAGGAAACCATCTCATCGAGAAAACGACGAGTAATCGGCCAGTGGTAAAGATACCGCGCCACTGTACTTCTAAGCAAGCGGAAGTAATTTACCACCAGCTCTTTTCCAGCCTCAATATGGAGTTTGTTTTCTTTGTCATTTGCAAAATAAGTGGCGATTAAACTCAGCACTTCTTCCTCTGGCAGCGGCGCAGACGCTTCATCAGTCAGAGGATGGCTGAACTTCTTACGCTTCCTCTGTGCTGGTGTTAAATGAACCATCTTCGCGGCCTCTGCCATTCATAACCTCCTGTATCTTCCAATAAGTGCGTGGCACGAATCCAAACTGATACGCATTTTCAAAGAGGTATATAAAACCTTTCCCTTGCGGATCATAGATCATGCCGTTCCATGCGACTGCGTGCCCTAGTGTATGTCCTACTGCATCTTCATTGAGTCGTTTCTTGACACCAGTAAGTACGCCACGAGTCCCTTCTAAATGCCGCCGGAACCGAGCCCAATTTTCCGTCAATCTTTGTTCAGGACGGAACCAAATTTGACGTACCGGCCCATCCGGCACTGGCATCATTTGGGGGACTATTTCAATAGGTGTGCAGGCGTAACCAAATTGTTGGCATACTTCAATACATTCCTGTTCATGGAAACCTGCCTTTTGCCCTGGTAATCCGGCATATGGTTCGTCGCTGCCATCATGCCCTATCGTGTCTATAAACTTCTCAACAGCCATGTCAAGAGCCATAGCAAACGCGCACGGAAGGCAGGACCAATTAGTATAAGTCTGCATGTTCATCAGATAAATCCTCTACAGCATACCCAAGTACTTTAATGTATGGCTAACACTTATTGTTAGCGAGACCCAAACAATCGCTGCTGCAACCACAGAAGCATAAACAGCCACACCAATGAATAAACCTTTAAGAATAGTTTTCATTTCTTCTCCTGTAAATCATCGAGCCAGCTTAAATCAGTTTCCTGAATAGGCAGCCCTAGTTTCTGTGTACTCTTTTTCTTAGTAGGCGTTGGGGCGCTTACTGGCAATTCTTGACTTTCTACTTCCAGTAATTCCGCAAGCAGGACATTTACATCCATAAGGTATGCGTCATAACGTGGCTTCCAATAATCACGCCAGTTTGGTGGTTTGAAGAGTTTGTCATACTCCTCCTCAGTAGCCGCTGTAATAATCCAGACGCCGATACCAAAGTCATCCCAAATCGGCCACTTCTGACACTGAGCCTTTGTGTATTCCCAAGCCACCGGATTCTTCACATCGATCCAGCGTTGCCCAAATTTTGGATGGGCTATATATAGGTCAGGAAATCCTTGTTGGAATAGGTTCCCGTGAGTACGTTCAACCCAGAACCCCCGCTCTCGAAGAAAGCGCATTACATCTCTCTGGATGTACCACTCCGGACCGTGGGCTGGGCGTATCTTCTTCATTTGATTATGCCGGCTGGGGTTGCTCTACACCTGGAATCATAGAGAGAATCTTGACAAGATTCTTTGGAGGTAAGGTATTCCAGCCTCCGATCTCGTTCTGACATGCCAAGGCTCGCAGTTGTGGAATTGTCAGACCACTAAGCCACGTTTGTCGTTCTTGTTCATTCATTTCAAACCTCATTTAGAGTTGCAAAGTCACCATGATATTTAAGAGCTGCTGCATTGCGTACTTTAGCCGCCTCTTTTACATTATCAAAGTATCCAAGGTCTATTAATTTCCCATTTACTGTTATTCGAGCACGCCATTGCCCCCTATGCCAACCAACTCCCATATAACCAGATGTATTGTCTGATCGTCTTTTATGATTTTGTTGATTTTGTCTAACTGTGGCGGGTCGAAGATTACTTCTGCAATTATCCAACCTATTCCTATTCTTATGATCTGTTTGCACAAAATTCTTATAGCCCATTCGTTCAAGAATCAAACGGTGCATAGCTATTTGCACTGATTCAGTAGGGGTGAGATAAGCGCGACGAATTGCATAACCTTTATCACTACACATCCATTTCCATTGCATCAGGTACGTATAATCCCTCGGGCCAACAATTGCAAATTTTCCGTGTGTTAATGGTATCTTCATACGAATAACTCATCAAGATCATCAGAAGACAAAACATCCATTCCACCATCCCATTCATTAAATCCTGAACCTTCATCAGTCTGGTCATCGAGCGCTTCCGCCACCTTCTCGTCGAACTCATTAGGGAATATATCTATTACCTCAACATCATCGTCATCCTTATCTCCCCAACTTCTCATATTCATTCCCCACCCCATAGCGATGAGCGGAACACGATCTCGATAAGAGACAACGGTTTCTGTTACAATTTCTGCGACCTTTTCCCTAACGCTAGGAGTCATCACAACCATCACCTCGTCATGCACATTCATAGGTGCTACATGCCAATCATTTACCCCACTTGGCTGCACGTCCCAGATTCGACGTTGAACACGTTTTGTGATCTGAGCGCCGGGAGACTGAATCAAGTGATTATTAGCGGCGCGAGTGCTCGCAGATTGAACCTGGAAAGCGGCCCCATAAAGCGCTGATGCTACAGCTCCGTGAGCATATTGAACACGATCAGACCTAATAACTTTGAGCTTCACTTCTCCCCACTGTCTAGGAGGCTTTCGTGCTAGATTAAACAACGATTTAACGATGCTATTTTCCAACGTGAAAAAGCGCCGGAAGCCAAGAAATGTTTCTGAGTAATCGGCTGGATCAGTCCAGAATATGGCATTACCAATACCATTAGGTTGTTTAAGAGCCTGAAATTGCTCGAAGACTTCGTCACGCTTCCTCTTAATATCAGGGAATCGCTTCTGGAAATTCTCGAATGCCTTCTCAGCAACCGCAAGCGGAATACTCAACTTATTGTGAATCGTATTGAAGTCGCCACCATAAAGCAAAGCAAATACTGCCTGTTTCGCACGAGAATACAGATCAGGGTCACATCCCTTAGTAGCAATAATCTCATCATACGTCATGCCTGGGTACAGCTCAGTGCCCATTAGAGCATGAATTTTCTTACCGGCCAATAGCTCGGTACGCAGTTTCGGATCTTGAAATACAGCGTCAGCTAGTACAACTTCAAAAGAGTCAAAGTCACCACCACACAGAATCATGTTATCCCAAGCGAGTGGGAATACTTGGCGCACTTCCTTTGATCGTTTGATTCCTTGCGGGTTCAAACCATCACCACCAGACATACGAGAAGACAATGTGCCAATAACATTGAATGACGCATGAAACCTGCCAGCTTCAACAAGCTTGGCATGAAGTTCCACTTCCTTAGAAGCAGTCTTAATGTCTAAAATTTCATCTGCGCGGCGGCTAGCGGCCATTGGGCCTAGCTTCATCATACCTTCACCATCACACCGCAGACAAGGTTCACCATTATAAGCCTTAGTACCTAGACACTTAATACAAACCTCATCTTCCTCGGTGACTACCATCTCATCACGAATGGATTCAATGTTTGCCTTTTTTGTTGACACGTCAATTAAGAGTGCTTCAGTAGAATCCATACACTCTCGAATGTACTCTCGAACTTGCTTTGGCTTGTTGATATTAACTGGTGAAGTAGCCATCATAGCTTTTGCCTTTTCGAGAAGCACTTTTACCTTATCAACGTCAACAATAAACCCGTGCCAGCGCACAGCCGCGACCATGCAGGCAAGAATACTATCATCATCCCCTATCTCTGGGAATTCAAAGTATTCATCCAACATGCGAGTGTATCTAACATCATCTCTGGCATATTGACGCGCTTCTTCGTAACTACTCCAATGCTCAATATGGTGGTGAATAACGCCTGGCCAGGACTGGCCTAACAGCTTACCTTGTTTATCAAACACTTGCCAATCATCTTCCGGAGTGGAGATGCCGAGTGCAAAAGGAATGTAGCCTTTCTCAACAGGGCGTAGCTTTGGATCGACTTCAATATCTGAAAAATGAAAGTCAGGTCGATACTCCAGAGCGTACTCCGCGAGATATTTCAGACCACCAGCAGGCTTAAACTTCAAAACAACATCCTTGAAGTCGGGGTCAATATCACCGTCCTTATTCGTTCGGTCATAAACCATCCAACGCGGCGCTTTAGGATCTTTTCTCTTGGCAAACATGATACCATCAATCTTTACACGCTCCTCTAACTCTCGGGCAAGAGCACCCGCAAGAATCGTTGGTACTTTCTTAATGCGAACTGGATCACGAGCCATAAGACATTGAAACTCACCCTTTCGAGAGTGGAGCATTAAATCAAGAGCCGACGCAGGTTTGACGCACGGGCCGTCACGTCCAAGAATCTCTTTCTCAGCTACAAGTCTCACGTTTGTTTCGGGTATAAACGATGGATCTAGTAGCTTCCAGGTCGTATACAGCTTACAAAGGTGAAACATATCAAAGGAAAGATTGAAGCCAACTAAGCAGTACTTCATTATCTCTTCGATCAATTCCAATGTCTTCCAAACTGGTTCTTTCCAGGGCTCGAATAAATGAATATCTCCATTGTCATACGCATATTGTATGAGCACAGGCATCCCATACAAGCCGCAGGTTTCCGTATCAAGATAGCATTTACGCATTTGCAAATTCCCCCACAGGATTCATCCACCCGTCGCCATCATAATGTAGGTTTATGCCATCGTTCCAAGCTTGAGCAGCTTCTTCTGGTGTATCATGTGTTCCAAAATGTTTAAGTTTACTGTTCACACACATACTCGCTCGCCATTTATTCCCATGTTTATAAACACCTTTGAATTTTCCTTTTTGTGGTGGGCTATTTCTTCTAGAACTTGCACGATCTAATCTAATCAATTCTTCAGGTTTCAAATTGACAGGATTCTTCCACCCGTCACCATCATAATACAAATCTATAGCGTCATTGCAAACTTGGGCAGCTTCTTCTGGTGAGTTAAATGTTCCAAAACTTTGTAGCTTACCTAGCACATACAGACGCGCCCGCCAATTACCATCGCTCTTATAAACTCCTTTGAATTTTCCTTTTCGTGGTGGTTTATTTCTTAAAGTAGAGGCATACCGGGCTTGTGCTTCCGGTTTAGCCCTAGCGGCGATGCGCCGGGCTTGTGCTTCCGGGTCAGCTATAGCAGCAGTGTGTCGGGCTTTTACTTCTGGGTTAGCCCAAGAAGCAGCGTGTTTGGCTTGTACTTCCGGTCTAGCCCAAGCCGCGGCGACGCCAGCGGATATCTTGTCGCTTACTCCCGGTTTGGCCATAGCCTTTTTCGTGGCAGCAGCGTGTTTGGCTTTTACTCCCGGTTTGGCCATATGCTTTTTTGTGGCTTCAGCGTACTTGGCTTTCACTTCTGGTTTAGCCATAGTGGCGTCTCGCCGGGCGTCTCGCCGGGCTCTTGCTTCTGGTGAAAGATTAGCCATTCCTTCACCGCCATCAGTGTGATTACAAAGCGGACCTGTTCCTAGATCACGCCGGCCGATTGCCTTAATAAAGAAGGGCTCCCAAATCTTGAAAGCTTGGTGTCTTGTAAGATCCTTTACAATAAATCGAATAACAGGTTCTACACCACTTCTTAATAATTTTCTTAATTTATTGTAAAATAACCTACTATACGCTTTAGACTTGCGCTTGCAGGATTTTAGATGCTGCCATGCACGATTCCCATGCCCAGCACCAATGTAAAATGGCACGTCATTTCTAGGATCAATGTAAACGTAAACATAGTAAGTAATCTTCATGCTCGCGCTCCGTAAGCAACAAACTTACCCCAGCGATCAAAGTGCATCCAGGCGTGCGAATCATTAGGTATGCTGCTACTCAGAACAATTGACTCCCAATCTTGATAGAAGCTGCCTCGAAGATACTTGTTTGGAGGTAGCTTCTTGATTAATGTATTATCAGTAGGTATGCGCTCCCACTCTGAGAAGCCGAAGCCTTTCAACAGTTGAGTATACTTCTCCAAGTCTGTGTCTTTACTAAATAGTAAACAACACCTACGTAAGCAGTCTTCAAAACTCATGCTCACCTCCTATTAGCCATCAATACCGTCGAAGGCACGATCTGACATACGCTGTAATGTGCCACTAACATTCCTATAAGCCCAGCTAAAGAAACGACGCACCGGATCATTAACGAGCGTCCAAAGACCGCTCCACGGCCAGTATGTCATCCAACTGACTATACGACCCTTATTTTTGGCCACTAGCGGCTTAACAAAAGATCGCTTATAAGGACGCATCTTATAATACTGCTCCAAATACTTTTGCCACTCCTCCAAGACAACTGAATCTAATATCCCAGTTTGAAGTGCTGATTTATATCCCGGATCTTCTGTGTTATCAGGTAATGATTCAATCTTATGATGTAACCAATCATTACGAACCTCCAAGTACCGGGCCATAGTGTCCCTGACATAGAGCCACCATTTACCAACCCCATAAGCTACACCAGTACCTAAGTAACCGGCGATGCCAAGAACAAACTTGAACGGGTGCTCCCCAATCCACGCAAGCCAATTAGCATTTCCTAAAGACAGGAGAATTACTAATGTGATAAGAAACACGCTTGTGGCACTAGAACCCCTTCCATTTTCAAGAGCCAAAATAAGCAATAACGAGGCTATTGCTAATAGTGCCCAAAATGCAAATCCGCCAAGTACAAACAGTGCAAGAAAAGCCTCTAACATAATTCTCTCCTAAGTAATTCTAGTAATACATTGCCGTGGCATGTCAACGGAGCACACCAGCAACCTAATCGTTTCCCTTTTAGAATGTGTAATTGACTCAGCAACTTAGGCTGGGTCATTATCCAATTTCGATACTTTTCAACTACTTCTTCTCGCGTACCATCTTTTCCAATGCAAAACGGATTGCCCCATTGTCCAGGGCGACAGATTCTAACATCACAGTCTTCACGTCTTAGATTAACTACTCGTGTCATGGATATACACTGCTAACCCTTGTTTCTTTGCAAGATTAATCATGTGAACAGTACCTCTACTGCATCCATCCCAAACAGCAATTAGGCCCTCAGCATATTGAGCCATCTGTTCATTACGTAGATACCCCGCGCTTTTACCATATCTGTCCCAATTTGCAGGAAATCTTTTAATTGGGATACCATGCTCAATAGCCCATCTCTCGCCTAGCCTATCGACACCCAGTGCTGTGCCACTAACTACTTCTGTAATAACAAAACCCACGCAATCCAATGCGTCTGCAACTGCGTCTGCAACTGTTTGATAAAGTTGTATTCCCCTGGATCCAGCAACGATAACTTTCATACTATTGGCCCTTTATCACAGCGATTGGCCGGAGTCGGTGAACAATCTCAACAAGATCCTGTTGATTTGCCATCACCTTGTCAATATCCTTGTAGGCGCCGGGGGCCTCATCCAAGTCTTTAGCATCACGAAGACCATGAATGACGCCTTGAAGACGATTTTGCTCGTCTTCTAAAGACAGCTCCTTCCGAGCCCTCGTCCGACTCATTTGTCGCCCAGCACCATGAGAGCAAGACATATAACTCTCTGGGTTGCCAAGGCCACGCACGATGTAGGAAGCAGTCCCCTGGCTTCCAGGGATAATGCCTATTTGTCCTTCGCGAGCAGAAGTTGCACCTTTACGATGCACCATAACATTGGTGCCAAAATGATTTTCCGTCCTCACGTAATTGTGAGCAACATTGGCCTCGCTTATGACGTCAAATGACCCAATGACTTCCTCTATGACTGCATTGATTCTGCTCATCATGTAGCTACGGTTAGCCAGCGCGAATCGGATACAGTAATCCATCTCGGTCAGATACGCTTGTCCCTGTGCGGAGTCCACGGGAAGGAACGCCAAGTCCAAGCAGGTAGGTACGCTGGTGTGCCATTGGGCATTCAGCTTCTTGGCGACCTTGTTGTAATGGTCGGCCACTTGCTTACCAAGGTTCCGGGATCCGGAATGGATCATCACCCAGAGAAACCCTAAGTCATCGATTTGAAACTCGATGAAATGGTTGCCGCCGCCAAGAGTGCCAAGAGAACGGCGAGCATTCTCGTATTCACGATCAACGATGGCTGGACTATCCCCTTGGTATACGGGCATCCGATAGTCTACTAACTCGCGCTGATGCTTGTTAAATCCCATTGGGATATAAAGACGGATCTTGCTGAGAATCCTCTTGAGCCGGGGCGGGTCGATCACGCCGAGACTGGTTTGCATCGCGATCATACCACAGCCAATATCAACACCTACGGCATTTGGAATCACAACACCCCTGGTAGCCAACACGCCACCAATAGGCATCCCGTAGCCTTGATGTGCATCTGGCATGATGGCAACATGCTTGAAAGTAAAGGGAAGTTTGGCCAAATTATAAGCCTGAGCCAATGCGCCCTCTTCAATATCGTCAAGCCATAACTTGATACGACAGCCATTTTCATTCAGTGTTATCATTGCTCTACCACTTCAATGTTGTCAGTGTATACCTGAGCTGCTCGACGAGCATCTACACATCGTGTGTATTTAACAGGGACGAAAATTCGATCTTTATTGCTAGTCAAATACCAATGCGGCATCTCAGGCCAGCGTGAAAATGTAATCACTTCCCCTTCATGAAGAGTGGGCCATGTCATTCTATCTTTTTCGACAGTAGCAAGCACTTTCACGCTATCTAACGGAAGTATCCCGCCGCTTGAGTTAACACCAATAATTGTATTAGCGTTCCGATATTTTTCAATACTCTTCAGCCACAGATTCATTAAAACTATAGGATTGTAAATTGTGGTCACATCCTTCAAAGATGGATTTTTCCCAAATTTATACCAATAGAATTGGGCGACCCGTGATGCAAATCCACGAGTGTTAAAAGATCGTCAGGTTTCAAAACCAGATACCACCCCTGAAGATTAGGGTACTTCGGATGAGTCTGACAACGGACAAAACGATACATCACACCTCTCCTTGCTGCTTCAACCAAGCCCGTCGCCTGATCTCATCAGTATCTATACAAACTGCGTTGCCCTTCTTCAAGCGTCTTGATCCACACCTGGTAAACTCAACCAGCTCCCCATCAAAATAAGAGACTGCACGCATGACTCCGTTCTTTACTTTGTAGAGTTCTTGCATATTTCGCCTCGCACTTTCATAAGAATCTTACCTAAATTATTCTGGCCTTCACTATTGCACACACCCCAGTATGTATCACCCAATTATTTCCTTCAATAAGTTCAGATTCACCAGTTGCAAGGAGTTTTGCTTGTAGAGTAGAATCTTCAAATTTCAAGCGTACTAAATTCAACATGACGCTAAATTTAATGTCTTCCCAATCAGAACGTAGATCAAGCTTACGACCTAGCTTCTTAGCTTGTCCAGGAGACCTAGCTTGAGCTATTAACCATTTTGTCTGCTGGTCAAAAGTCTTTTCTGCATGGAACGCATGTTCAACAGTAGGAAATTGCAGTGTTCCCACAGTTATAGTTGATGGATAGAAATTTGACAAGAAAACATTTTCACCGTTGAAACGGTCAATTTGCTTTTTGATTGATTCTTCTACTGCCATATTAATCTCCCTCCCGCTGATTAAACAGCTAGTAGGCACGTAGCCGTATGTTGTACATTACTGTTCTCTTCATTTTCTGCGCCACATACACGACACATAAAACTTGACCGACGCCCATTTAGGCTTTCAGACCACGTCACTGCATATTCCCGCAACAGTTCCCGCAACTCCTCTATTTGCTCGACGGACGGCCCACCGGGAAGAACACTGAACCAGTTCCAGTAAAAGGACGCAGTAGCTTCATTATTTTCCCTTACGTAGTTGTGTTGTATTTTTCATAGGACAGTCACCCACCTTCCAAATTACAGGTGTTCCATCATCTAGCCAACCAATCACTACACAATCAACATTTGCAATCCACCAACAATCTTCAATACAGACTGTGCTTCCCTTCTTCAAGCGTGTTGACCCACACCTGGTAAACTCAACTGGCTTCCCATCAAAATAAGAGAGTACTCGCATGACTCCGTTCTTTATTTGGTAGAGTTCTTGCATACTAATCTCCCCACATTTCAAATTCGTAATTCACCCCTGTAACCTTTGCATAATTAACAGGTCCGGTGCGAATAACACGGCCGCGTCGTGGTCGTAGGATAATCTTTAACCCCTCACCAATTATCACAGGCACGAAGATATTAATCTCGGGATCAATACTGCCTGTGACCACAGCTTTGTCCCGGTGCAGGAAACGAACATTACTTGCTACAAGCACCACGCCCTTTTCTGCCGTGCCCACTTCAAACTCGTAGACTTCATCTGAAGTCTTGATTAAAATCCTTGACCTGTTAGCTAGCTTTCTTATATTGATACAACCATTTGCACGGTGATAAGAGAGTAGTTCTTTTTGTCTTTGTTGCAAAGGATCATGAATCATTTAGTAACTCTTCATCAGTTAAGTCGCCAGAGGCCCAAGCAAGGGCTCTATATGGCGACAGTTCAATTCGCTGACTCATTAGATGGGCCAGCATCTCAAGTATTACCAAACGTTTTTTGGCTGTTTTCCCCTGTGAAAATTTGCTTCTTCTTTTTCTGACTGATTCACCCTTGCCTCTTGCCATCTTTAATTCGCGTGCCAGCGCTAGTTGATGTATATCATCGGCGGCAAGAATCATCGAAATGTCTACTGTACTTAGTCTGCCAGCAGCACAGTCTTGTTGAATCTCCTCGTCTAACGTGGTAAGCAACCATCGAACTCGGCACCAAAAGCTGCTCTTACTTGTGGCCTTTGTCATCTCTGAATAACTAGTGCCTTCAGGGAAGATGTTACGAAGTGCCTTAGCTTCATCTAACAGTGTAATATCTTTCCGCTCAAGATTTTCAATCAGATTCAGGATTCTGGCTTGTTGCTCACTTAATCCTTTTCTAATTTGAGCGGGTATTGTGTCTTGACTTAAAAGTTGAGTGACGGCTATGAAACGTCGGTGCCCGGCTATAAGACGATAAGCATAGCCTAACAACATACCACCACTTTTCACATCTTCCGCAGGCTGGACTATTATAGGAATTTGAAGCCCGTGTTCCTTGATACTTTGAGATATGTCAAGACATGACTGGGGCGTAAATTCGCCGCGACAGTTAAAAGTTCTGTCGTAGTAAATCGAAGTGACAGGCAGTTCCGCATACTCACAGTTCAAAGCCACTCATCCATCTCCTCTTCTGTCCACGTAAACTCGGTTCCATCCTCTAAACGTAGCCCAAGGAAATGAACCGGCCCAGATGACCACGGCGCGGCTTGAAGAAATGCGACAGCATACCTGTTTCTCTTCAGTGGATACTTAAACAAAGGGTAGCTATTCATAAACATCCCAGGGAACGTGCCGCATTTCTTAATGTATCTCTCAGTAACATGCCCACAAGATTCACACACCCGTGGCGGACGTTGGTTCTCTTTCAAGAACTTCTCAGCGGCGGGCGAGAGACCAGCAAATTGATCCGTGCGCATTATTAATCCTCTTTTCTTGTGGCCGGCGCCTCGACATCTTCAAACTCCAATTTTATCTGTCCTGGCTTTGGCATTTTCCACTGTTTTTGGTAAGCTTGGCAGTCAAGGGGTGTCAGACTGCTAGAAGCAGGCAGATGGAGCCCTCGTGTTCTGGATAAACCGTCCATTCCACTCAATCTCTGCTCCCTTCACCACCATCTGCAACTACAAGTTGCAGGTATATTGTTGTCTTTTCCCCGAGCCGGACGCGCGTCCGTAAGCTGAATGCGTTCGACGCCGCCAGCGAACGCTGCCACTTTCCATCTAGTTTAAGTGCAGTCATAATCTTCTTCCGTAAATTCGCACTATGTCCTGGATTTTCAGCCTCCCAAACAACACGGAGATCAAAAGGCTTCCGGCTAGGCTCAATCAAATCTGGTTCAGGTAAAATGCCAGGCGGCAAGTTACGCTCTAACGCATGAATCAAACGAACTGCCTTAGACCAGCGAGAAATTTCCCTGGAACAATTTTCAATGTGTCTCGAACTAAGTTCATTCACGGTTTCTCAATCTCCAGGTGGTTGAATGCTAAAGTTCGCATATCCTCTAAATGTCGCTCCAAGGCTTCCTTCTGTCCTGCTGAGCCTGCTGCCTCTGAAGGTCGTATTCCCATAGCATAGAGATCATCCATGAGCGATTGGCACGCAGCGAAATCTACGTGAAATGATGGTGGTGTATATTCACCGCACTCGGGCAAATCTGTCCACGTCACGCCCGTGGCAAAGGTATTGTCCTTCACCACGTAAATCTCGACGCCCCTGAGCATCGGCCGCGTAAACGCCTTAAACTCTGTTCGGCCTATCACATTCGTCATCTCGTTACCTCATTCTTCAGGCCGGCGGAGGGAGTTGAACCCACGACCCGTAGTTTACAAAACTACCGCTCTACCTACTGAGCTACACCGGCGATATTCCCGTCCCCTACCTCGGTTGGCCCCTTTATACGTTGGTTGTTGAGCGTCACAGTTATTGCAAATTAAACGGCAATTCTCTACTCGCCAGTCAAGATGCCTTCCGTTAATATGGTCAAATGCTAACGGTATAGGTTTATTGAGCCATGTTCGACGCCCACAAATCGCGCACTTGCCACCTTGTTTCTCAAACAAATAGCGACGATGCCGTCTTCTGGGCTGAATTGTTGCAGAGAATTTACCACTTGTTTCAACTTCAAGCTTCCATAATTGATATTTGTGCTCATGCTGACAAGTTGTACTACAATATTTCTCGGTAGAAATATCCCCGCCGCATTGTAAGCAAATTTTCTTTTTCATAGTTCAAGCTCCAGGCCCAGGGATCGAACCTGATTCTGCGGATTAACAGTCCGCCGTGTTACCAATACACTACCCTGGAATGCGGCGGCACATTGACGAGTATTACCAGACTAAAAAGCCCTTTGCAAGCGTCGGCCGCCAGGTTGAAAACGGGATCATGGCTCATTTAGTGCTCCCGGCTATGACCACGTACATTATCGATTGCTCTACTGAGAGCGTTAGACTTTGCCCAAAAATCACCTGTGAGTTTATACAAGTCTTCAACTGGATTTAATTCGGCACACCGACTTAAATCATTGATAGAATCCATCAACACTTCGGCCAAGGCCGCAATCTGCGCGTAACTGGTCCATGCGTCTTGCGGATTCTCTATGTTCGCATATTCCTTACGAGCATTAATCAATATCTCCACTGGAATCTCGCACTCAACTACTTGGCTTCTGCCAAAGTCGTGAGCGATCTTGTCCAATCGTTCATCAGAGAGGTTGCACATAGTTGCAAGGGCACGAACAGCTTCTAACATTACCAAGTCTCCTCAGCTAGTTGTAAAAGAAAGTATTTCAGGCTAGTAATGCCATAGACAGCGTTGGTCAAATCAGCAATATGATCCTTTTGCCATTCTCCGCTCGCAATCCGCGCCTCAACAGCGGCAATGAATTTATCCATGCCAGCAATTACTTCACGCGCCGGATCTTCAATACTTTGTTCAGGTGGTCTATAGCTCATTGCCCATTCTCGTAGTAATCGGCTGACACCGCTTTAAGGATCATCCGGCCAACCTGCTCGGAGTATTGCTCCTGCAACGGCGTGATAACAATCCCTTCGCGTCCTTTGAACTTACACCTGATCTTCTCAGGATCAGCCAGTGTGGTAGGTCCGTTAATATACCTATCAACTAGTTCAGGTGAGAACGGCCCTTGATAAAGAACCGGAACTGTTTCAATGTCAAACAGTGAGCAATAAGTGTGAACATCTGGCCAATCAAGATACTCACCATTAACGGAAATATCGAATACTCGATAACCCTTGCCGCACGGAGTGGCATAGTCCATAGACGAAACCTTGTTACCATAGATTTCACCGAACACTATGACATTAGCTGGTTTTGGCGGTTCTTCAGTATTTACATCGACTGACAGTCTGAACTCACCGGCACGAGCGATAAACTCAAGCATGTCCTGCATATCCTCAGTCAGCGGTACCCAGTAAAGGGAGGCGCGCCCATGAGTATCTTTTGGCTTCACACGGCGACGGTGCGTACCACACATAAACTCAAAGCCGTCATCCATCACACGACCGACCCGCGAGTTGGTGCCGTGAATCTTCTCTGTGATTCTGACCGGCGTACCCGCAGGAATCGCAGATGCGTAGCGGTAGAAGTGCTGTATATCTGTATACTTATGAAACACCCCAGGCTGACGCATACTGTCGCCACGACAGTGGGTGACAGGCGGTTGATACTTGACACCACTGAACACTTCCGTAACATCAGTACCTTCAGTACATTTGTCCCAAGAGCACACCAGAGAGTGCGAAGAATCGCCATCAATAGCTAACACGTAAACCGAAATTCCAAAGCCAAAAGACGCCACACCCCGCAAACGAATCGCGCCGATCCGACACTTAGATTTCTCCAAATCGCCAGGATACACCGTAGGTTTCAGGTAGTTGGAGATGCCTAAAATCTCCCCGACACTCTCTGGAATAAGCATATCGGGCGGGAAGTATACACAAAGATCACCAGGGGTGAAATCCCCTTTAGCCGTTACAAACTGCGTATCCAGTACTTTCGCAATCTCAAGCCTATCAGCTTGCGGGTGTGGTAAAACAGCCTTCACTACAACGACTTCAATTGGTGTTTCGCTCATGTTACTCTCTGTTAATAAGGTACGCCGGTAAGCCAGCTCTCATACTGTTCCTGTTCTGCTGCTAAAGCTGCAAAAACCTTGAAACCTGTTGTATGTTCGATTAATTCAGCAGCACGGGGTCGCCCATACCAAGTGCTCGCGCCCGCACACATCTAATTTGAAATAAGGTTTCTGATAAGCTTCGTCCAATCTTGCAATCACTAAACGCTCTACAGGCCATCCACTCCAAATCTTCCTTAAAATCCCTAATACTGTTGTCTTAGGTTTCCGGCATACACAAATCTCATAGGAACGCTCTAAGATATGGGAAAGATGAGCAGAACCAGTCTCAACATGGTAACCTGACGGATTGTGTTGACAAAGTACTGACTCAGCAGTTCTGCGAAAATCTTCAGCATTCCACGTAGTACGGCGAGTTGTCATGAGTTTTCCCTTCTAATACAAGTATATCACATAGAGCCACCTCTGTCAAGGTATTTAATGACTATTTTGGATCTTTTATCTTGGCTGTTGTAATTATGGTTTTCTAAAGTGGAGCCGCCGGGAATCGAACCCGGGTCCTGTAAAAGTATCCTTGCGCCATCTACGTGCGTAGTTCAATTGATAACGCTATTGTTGGTCGGGTCGCTCAATTGAAAAGGCTTATGTGATCCAACAAGCCGGGATAATCTTGGCTCTAGTCGTGCCGACACCGTACTAGAGAGCATCCGAATCTAGTCGGCTGGTCGCAGGTCCGATTCGGTCGGGACCTTTTGACCAGTCGCGGTTCTTAGGCCGCGAGGCAGAGTTCAGATTTGGCAATTGAAAATTGCGATCGGCTTTTAACGTGGCCCACCGATCAACCACGGCACGCGAGCTAACAGTTCAACTAGCCAGTCGATACCATTTCGGCCCCAGAATCTTGATTCTTAGAATATTTTATGTCTGTCGGCGTGGATTTGAATAGCTCGGGTGCCGAGGAAGAGTCCGCATCGCAGCAACCCATCTTTGCCGGTGATTGCCTGGCACTTCTTCGCCACAACTAGGGCAGTTCTTCTCATCATCAGTAATAGCTGTCCCACAACAAGTAGTGAAAAATGTGCTATTATCAGGGCCACTAAATCGTACACTTGCCATAATATCTCCTAGAATTTATAACCATATTTCTCAATCTCGCCTGCAAAATATCGAGAAACCCAGGTCACAGTATCATCTTTATAGAATACCTGATAAGGTTCTCCGCTACGCTTGGAATCTATCACAACTGGCAGGTCGACCGGCGGTAATCCCACAGTAACCAATGCGTGATCTAGATCGGAATTAAGATGCTCATAACGAAGAAGCTTGTTAATGAACGGTGTAGTTCGCCACCACAGTTGATGATTTCTCACAAAGTTCGGATTGTTCGCACAAAATGTTGGCAGGAATTCATTTAGTGGTCTCATTGAGGCTCGGCGCTCAATCTTGAACCACCATGAAATCATAGCGTCCCAGTTGTTACGGGCGCCGCTACAAATTACCCAGTCGCGATTCATCTCATATTCTGGATGCTCGTCTGGTGTACTGTGATGGCTACCAATAAGGATAGCACCATAACGGTCTGTTAGTACTTTCGCTACTGCTTTACTACCAGTTCGCGGTTCTGCAAGAAAGCAAAAACGAAATTCAGGTATGATATACATTTTACATCCATTGGTCATAGTTGTATAAACTCATCTCAGCCCCGAACTTACTCACCATGAATTCAATACTCTTCTTACTATAGAATCCATGATGAGCACGCGCACGCCTATTCTTTGATACATTAGCCACTTGCAATGTTAAATCTTGCAATCCACAGCCAGTAAGCAAGTCACAGAAGTCAGTCTGCAAAGTTTCGTATCTAAGAATCCTGTTGCATAGTGGAGTCCTCTCCCAGTATACTTGATTGTTACGAAACCACTTTGGGTTGTGCGCCCACTCATACAAAAACCGTTCAAAAGGCCAACCGAAATACTTACTAGCGGCTGGTGTCTTAGTGTTATGAAAGAACCAAGACACCATCAAGTCAAAGTGATTTCTTACAGTGCTGAAAACTATCCATGTATCATCAATCTCTTGCCAGCGTCTCCAACCAGAGGCGGCGGGAATACAATGCTGGTCTCCAAAACTTTTGAAGCCTAGCATTTCAAGTGTTTGAGCTGTTGCTAAAGATGCTGTTTTTGGATTCGCAAGAAAACATATCTTCTTTTCAGGAAGAATCCACATTGATCTAATCTCGAATATGTTTAGCACTAACAAGAAATTCAATTGTTCTAAACCAACGCAGCATAGAAGTTAAGAATCTTTTTGACTTACTTCAGATTGAAAACTAACCTCACAATCAGGGTGAGAATATTTACGGACTGTGGCATGAATTATACTGGCAATAGGTGAGGAACTACCTTCATCAATACAATCAGCACAATCTTTTAGACCGCGCCCATTTTTACAACTCTCTATTAATATTTGTAAAAATGGTTTAGCATAAATCGCAGTATCACAGCCAATAATTCTACTCTTAAAACCATTAGCTTCTTCCACAATTTCAATATCCATATCAATTGGATATTGTTGTAACATTTCAATAAACTTACCTACAGTCATTTCTCTCTCCTTTTTAACTTGGTTAATTTTCTAACATACCTCATCCATAAGATCCAGAGCGTACCTCTTCGGGCCATGTCGCTCCCGGTCAGTTCTCAGTTTAATCGGAAGCCGCCAGGTTATGCCTCTCTTACTACTGACACCATGAAGCATCTGTGTCGGCTCCGAATACCCACTAAAGGCATTGTAAGCATAGGCGTCTGTCGCTACCCAGGCACCGTTAATCATCAATTCTCCATCGACTTCTGTAGTTGTGCCAGGTCGATGAAAATGCCCGCAGCAATAGTACTTAATAGGCGGACCGCCCTGAACACTATTCAAAGCCATAATACGCCGCTGACGTCGTTCAAGCCCATACCACGGGATTCCGAGATTGGAGCGAATATCGTCCCCGTGAAAGACACAGAATCCAATTCCATTAATATTAAGGTTGATGCTAAAAGCATCGGGAATTGTGAAATGAGTGTTATCCAAATCTCTGCAATACAATTCGGCCGTTTTTGCGATCAGGTAATCCCAATTATTATGGGCACCGTGATAATCCTTTTTGACAGAACGACGACCGTGATTTCCAGGCACGTAGACAACATTGATTGTGTCAAAGTAAGGAGCTAGATCCCGAAACATCAAGCTATGAAGCTGACCAATTGCTAGAGAGTTCTTAAACTGGTTGCGAAAATAAGAACGATTCACATGGCCATGAATCTCTCCGCTAGTATGGTCACCATATGCTAAGATCGTCAATTCTGGAAAATTGAAAGTCGGCGCTAGTGTCTGTTGTGTCCACTTCAATACTGTGTCAATATAAGTCTCAGCACGGCAAAGACTGACATTGAAATCATGACATTCAAGTCCGGCGCACTCATCTGGAGTCACAATTTGATCGTGGTGGCCGTCGCTGAGGTGCATGACAAGATGCTCAACAACACTCTTTTTAACTGATTTGTACGTAGACCTTGCTTTAGGAAGTGCCCTAAATGGCTTTATCTTATCGTCCATCTCCGATACAACAGCTTTGAACAACCCCTGCGTCTTAGCCGCAGCCTGTAGCTTACGCCTAGCGTGGTTACGCTCGTCACGTAAGTGAGTTACTTCAGCTTCCAGCTCTAAGACACGTTGATCTGAAGGGTCATATTCCGGACACTTTTTACTCTGACCCTTGCCAGCCTTGGGGGGCGCATCTGGACCTTTAATCTTTTTGTAAGCACGTCCCGTAGCAATATTGGATACTAAAGACCGGCTCACGCCAAACTCTGTTGCAATTTCTGGTTGTGTTAGTTTGTCTTCGGCCAATTTAACCTTAATTTGTCTGACCTGTTCCTTTGTTAATTTCGCCATATCATCACCTCCTATTAATTGACTACCAAGGTGTTCCCTCAGCTATTCCGTTATATGTTAGATATTGCTTGCACACTTCAAATAAATAACGTGAAGCGTCAGAGCTTGCTGTCGACCATAATGTTGTAGTGTCATCTTTCCACGCGTGGCTAAGATCATGAATGTAAGAATTCGCCATCATAACATATTCTTGACTCGGGAGATTGGCCCACTCAACACCTGTAATATCATATGGGTACTCTTCCAGCTCCCCAGTTTTAGGGAGTGGTGAGTCACCCTGCTCGCCGCCTGCTGACTCAAACCACCACGAAGGTTTGGAGCCGGGCAAATCCTCCTGCCAACGTAGTAAAGCCCAAGTATACGCAAGAATCCAGAGCATGTGCCTACTAAGCATTCCCAGATCCTCTAAGTAATCTGTAAAAATGATATTGTAGTTCTTTTGCACTTGCATAACATACCAGCCGACTCCTTTCCCATACAAGCCAAGGCTCTGCTCACTCCAACGTGTAGACACGTCCATTAAAATTTCCACATCTGTCATACTCATTAATCACACCTCCCAATAATAATTGGTGATCGTGACTCGTCAGCCTGAAGGCGATCATGATTATCAATCAGATATTCAATAGCTTGCTCAAAATGGGCTGGTTCATCTGTATCAAATAAAACTTTGCGTAGATTGATGTTACGAAGATGCTCTTGCTTTTCGCGAAGGAAAGCGGGATCATTAAGCAACCTCAATGTTATCTCCGTGAACTGGTCCATTGTCTGAGCGATCAAATCATCAAGCCCTACCTTCCGTAATAAACAAGCCCCAGCTTTATTGTAGAACTTGTCCCCTTCCAATGTTACAACAGGTTTGTGGAGGTATAGACTTTCAACAACAGTGTTGTAACCACCGAAAGGCCACGAATTCAAAGTGAAGTCTGCATACTCAGCCTCTCCCATGTACTCATAGTATTCCTTATCAGCATGTATTCTTGATACATCCAGTAAGAGTTCCTCTATCTCTCTCTTAAAAGACAGGAATCCCTGATAACGGTGAACACCTTTACTACAGAAGAGTTGGAATTCAATGGGCTTGTGACATTTATCAGCAACTTGCCTCAAGAATTGATACATGGGCCAAGTATGTTTATCAGGCCCCCATACACAATTCACAATCATCTTCTCAGATCGTTTTTCCGGGTACTTAGCTTTATAATTTGGCCATGTCGGATGTGCTCCAATACCAGGAATCAATACCACACGCTCAGAGTAGTTCTTTTCCAAGTCTTCATGAACCTCTGAATCATGCCCAGCGATAAAATAGTCCATCTGGCTACCAAAGGTGCTAACCGGATGCCCATAGCTAGTTACTTGAATTGGAGCCCATCGCATATTACTGAGCCAAATTGATTCGTCGTTCATTCCTATATCAGGAAAATAAGCTAACTGGAAATCGTTCTCTTCAATTGGATCAGTAACAAGCACCCCCTCAGTGCTGAATTGCAAATAGTGAACCTCATCGAAAGGCTCAGTAATCATTGTCTTAGGTCGTTTACCTCCAACATGGATCAGAGTCAACCTGTAACGCTTACGTAATCTCTCAATTAGAGGAGCGCTGCTTTTGTATACTGCACTGTTCTCAAACCATTTTGAGGACACCAGCGCAATACTGTTCCGCTTTGGCACGTTCTTTATCTCGACTTGAGCCACAATTTTCTGTGCTTCACGATTCAGGATTTCCTTCACGCGGCGGTCAGCACCATTTTCGTTATTTAGATAAGTGCAGGCGAAGTAAAGAGGAGTCAATCGATGGTCAGTGAGAGTGTACCGATCATCCATCTCTGTCATATGCTGGCGCAGATTCCCGTAAGACGTTGGCGAAATCATTCCAATAGTTGGAAGAATATAAGTGTAATACCATACCGAGGCGTATTTCGCATTTATATCAAACAATTGTTTTACTGGAATACAAATAGAATTTCGGGAGGAGTAAAGAAAGAGCAATTTTACAAAATTTGTATGCTGGCACATCAAGTGAGTCAAAACATGGTCGGTCGTTTTATACGCTGAGATGCTTACAACATTAGCGAATAGATGTGCTTTTGATATCAAACGCATTCCATACTGGTCACCAGGAATCTTAAAAGCAGGGTTGACCATTAGCGCAAGTACAATACCTACAAAGTCATTGATACATACCAGAGCCTCCAGATTGACGCTGTTATAGTTATGCTTCTCAAAGAAATCAAGAACCTCTATAATAGCGTCACAGACTGTATCATTCTTCCCTTGCAGAAACAACTGATATAGCTTACTAGGATTTGTTATTGGGAGTTGGCTTTGCGCCTCTGCTGGCATAATTATTGGCGGCACCAATTCCTGGCCCTGTTCAGGAATCAATAATTGATTTCCCAACTTCTGTGACTTTCTTCTCTTACGCTTTCTCGACATTGTACATCTCCTCTGTATACTCCCTTAGATGGGATTCCTCTAGTACTAGCAGTTCCTTATATTTGATCCCCTTTCTCTTAATCTCAGCATAAATGTCGGCGGCCCGCCAGCGAGTCGTAATCACAATCATGTCAACAGGACTCTCTAACAAAGCATCTGCGTGTTCAATCTTCTGAGCCGTGCCAGGCACATAACGGCCAACTTTATCTAAATCAGAGTCAACGACAATCCCATTCTTCAAATGATAAGCATTAAGAAATGCTGCACCTTTGCCGGTGCCGCCCCAAAAAGCAATAGTTGATCCCTGTGCTATCCTAGTATCAATCTTGGCGTGCACAGCCATAACAGAATCCCACGAATGGTCACGGAATGCTTTAGCTTGTGCTTTGAACTCTGAAACAGCTATCTCCCGTTTCGGCCGACCAATCCAAATAGCGACTTCACCATTATATGTGAGATACTCAGAGTGAGTTGACCAACCAGCACTCTCAAACATGACCCGCAAGCTTCGCTGAGTGAAGTTGCTCACATGCTCATACAAAAAATCGGTAATTCTATGTGTATCCATAGCCTTTGTGATACACGGAACCTCTGCGACAAAGAGAGGAAAGACATTGTATATCTGTGCATAATAAGCGATTTCTGCAACAAAATCTCTGGGAGATTGCAGGTGCTCTAAGACATGACGACAAGTAATAACATCTGGCTTAAACTTCTCCACGTCTCTCTGAGGGAGGAAATAATCAGCATAAGTTTCAATACCTCTACTGCGACATATGGCGGAATCTATGCCAGGCTCAAAAGCAATACAGTGGGCAAACCGGCCACCAACTGTAGCCAAGAAGCCTCCATCACCAGCGCCAATATCGATAATGACCTTATCGCTAAAATCAAAACCCCCTCTTACTTTACCAGCCAGGTCTTCCAAATGAGCACGCCAGCCGGCACCGTTATTATACATGCGGTTGCTGTCTTCCTTATACGGAATTTTGGCATAATCAAAATCAGAGTTATAGACATGCCCACAAAGGCAGCACATATAAAAGTTCATCGGATACAGCGCAGCGTGTTCAGCATCCCGCTTGGATTGAGGTAAGTTCAAGGCCATAAGAGGTTGCGGACCCGCTGAATACAGTGGCTCCACAATCTTACTACAACATGCTGGGCATTCCGTCATCTATTCGTCCTCTTCAATGCTATCGTGCCTGTCTTAGATAAATGCCGTCTCAACAATCGCGCCGGAAGGTTCCGTAATTTGATTACAGGTCTGAAGAATATGGCACCAATGATAAGGAAACAAAAGCCCACCAGATAACAAGTAATAGAAGCCAGACCCAAACCAACGGCGAGCCACAACAGAAATTTTCCGACGAAAATATCCATCTATTCACCCTTCTTGAGGCGGTCCATACTGGAACATGCAGCCTGTTTATTACCACTCCTAAGAGCAGAACAAGCCAGACTGATAGAGTTAAACGTCTTCTGATAACCAGCTTGGGTGTCTGCAAATGTTGCTGACATTTTGGCATCAATGCCAAGCTTCCTGCCTTCAAAAACTGCATCCTGATTAGCGCCAGTGAAGATAAATTCCCAACCATATGCTTCCCGTTGACGCGTGACCTTTTCGCGAACCTGCTCAGCACGATACTCAATGCTATTGTTCTCTTCGCCATCAGTAAGAATCGTAACAATTACCTTACCAGGTCGATCATCTTCTGGTATATCAGCAAGGCGGGTGCCAACAGCATCCACAGTGCTTCCAATAGCATCTTGCAAAGCTGTCCAGCCACTTGTTCGGTAGGAAGTGTCTGTCAAATGGGCTACGTCATGAACCGACTTCCGGTCTATAATTGTCTTCTGCTCACCCCTTGAAGAAAACTGCACCACTGTCACAACACAGTCACCAGAAAGCTTTCGCTGATCGTCAATCAATTGATTGAAGCCGCCGATAACATCCTGCTTACGTCTCCCCATTGATCCTGAAGCATCCAGAATCACAATCAATTCAGTCAATTCGTTGTTCATACTTTTCCCTCATCTAAGTTAAACCTTTGAAGCCTCAAGAGCTTCTTGTGTATTATAACAATCACTTGTTCTCCACCATACCATAGTGCTGGACCATGAATAGTTCCCACCACATTGCTGCCCACGAACAGCGATTCCGCCGCCATGCAGAGGAGTCATTCCGTCACCTTTATTTCCGTCGGCCCATCATGCCCATCAAGCCACTGTACATCACCTATATGAACCGGCTCACCGTCTCCATTAACGGGGAATTTGTCTAGGATACCCTGCTGCTCTTTAATTTTAACCCGTAACTGAGCAATACATTGTCTGGTCGAAGGGTGACAAGGCATGGCAAGGCCCTCCTCAAACATGGTGTCATCGGTAATTCCGCATCTAGCGCATGTTAACATCATTCTTCCTTTACAAGTCTCTCAAGTACTTCGTCAAGGCTTATTGGTCGCCATTCGCCAGTAAGCCGGTGAATAGCATCAACACCAATGTCCATAGCCCGACGGCCAGGGAACATCTCATCAAGACGATCCTCATAAATCCCGTGGCTATGTCCATACAGATGAATAGCCCCGTAGTGTAGTGCTCGCCATGATACCAGCGGGTAATGGCATAGGTGAATCTTCTGACTACCATTGCCTACAGGGAACTTACGACATGCCATATCCCACATACCTGAGACATGCTTACGCAGGCTTCCAGTGTCATGGTTACCTTGACACACAAATAGCTTACGCACATTAAGCTGTTGCCGAAAATGCCCAACCCGGCTTGCACGCCAACAGAAATCGCCCAGATGCCACAGTGTATCGTCGCGCTTTACGACCGAATTGATGCCTTCCACCAGGCGCGCATTCATCTCCGCAAGGCACTCAAACTCAGTCAGCCGAGGCGACTGATGTAGAAGAATGCCTTCATGATCGAAGTGCTGATCTGCTGTGAAATAAATAGTCATCTTAATTCAAACCTGGTGTGGCTTCATATAAGGCTAGCTTACTTTTTAACTCTTCCAATTCTTTTCGCAAGTCTCCTAACTTTTTATGCCAATACTCCGTAGGGAGTTCTGGCATTGGTGCCCAATGTTTAACAGTCCATTGAATTTTAGGGTGATTACGCTCCATATATGTGTACCAATAAGTCCCGTCCCAGTATGCGCAACCACCAGGAACCAATACACTCCTATATGGTATCGGCATATTGTCGTCAGTAGAAACCCAATTAACTGGCATCAAAGAACTCCTTCAGAAACACACTCATCATAATGGCACAGTATAAACAGATGCAAGTGACACCACACCAGGGCTGCTGGCCCTCAAGATCGACTCGCTCTAATGGCCTGCCACCGTTAAAAGCCAATAGCGTAACCTCGTCGAAAATATCAGATCCGCAAACAGTACAGCGAGCGTTCATAAACTTCATCGTCGTGCCTCTAAGTACATGGTTCCCAATCCGACCAGTCCCGTCCTGACCTCCATTTTGTGCGTTCTTCTGTCAATTTACATGTCTCACAATGACGCCTTTGCACACGACACCAGCAGGTTTTATAACCTATACTTTCGCCAAGATCAAGAATACGACTTGTCATTTTGGTTTTTTCCACAATCAATGAGCCGCCACACTCTGGGCACTTAAAAAGCATTCTTCTGTCTTTCTTCAAATCGTTTGCAAAGCGTCTCGAAGGACTTGATTCTACATCTATATTGTTCACAATCCTCAAGATAATTTCTCCTCATATCCGCAAATAGTTTCGCAATCTCGGGCGGAACCCCCACTACCTTTTCAGGTGGGCAGTAATGAGTAAGGTGTATAATCGTCCCACAACTAGGGCACTTAATCTGGTTCATAGTCTTTCGCCTTGAGTCTTCGTAAAGCATTCTGAATGGCATCTTCAAGAGACTTCCCAGACTCAATTACAACGTCCCCTTGCCACCCAGTTCATCTTGCACCATAACATGATGCTTCTGATAGCAAACAAACCGCTCTGGCTGCGCCCAAAGCCCACAATATGACCCGCAAGATGCGGGAATATCATATCCTTGGGTGGGACACAAAAGTCCACGGTGTCAAAATCTGAAGTGTCAGTGCTAACACCAAATGCTACTGATCCCATGATAGTTTCATACAAAACATTTGAAACCAACCATGAAGGCGGCGTTATCAGTTGCTTGCGGGTTAGTCTGTCGACTATGCTGGGCATTGTCCAATCTCTTTCTTTAAGCGATCAAGCATACCATGATCGGCCAAAATCTTACAACCTTCACAGTATCGTTCTGGTGATTCTCCAAACCATCCCTCTGGCTTAGTAGCTACAAGAACGCCACAACCATAACAGTAATAGTACATGGGTGCGCCGGCGCGCAAACTGGAATTATCAATTTGCTTATCTTGATTCTCTTTACACCGTCGAAAGAATTCTTCCTTCATAACGTCGAAATTTAATTTATACATCATCGTATTCTCCAGTTACCATGATGGAGGGGCCAGGTGGAAAACTGGCCCCTCCTGCCATCAACATTAACCGGCGTTCAAGCTGTCAGCTAGTCCTGCCAGTGCTTGATCGATAACGAGTTCCACAGCGTCAGGCGCCAAAACATCCAACCGTTCCTCAACAACTGCAACGGCACTTCTGCGGAGTGGTTCAACATCGCGCTTAGGAACACGGAGGCGTTTCCAGCCGTCCTTAGTCTTGTATGCCACACGTACAGCGGAGGCAGACTTCAGGTCTTTAAGGACACCAAGGTTTCGATTCACTTCAGCTACACAATTCTCAAGAGTCATGTTAAAAGGTTCCTTTTAGTTGAGGTACAGTTATCAAAAGCTACGTGCTCTGATTCAATCTCACGATAACGAAGCCTGACCCAGTTATCAAGAGTACCAATTAGCTCAGGATTAGTACTCTGCCATACTTGTCCAATCCTACCCCGGTCAAGGCAGATGCCTTCGTAAAGTAGTTTCCCTAAGCCTTTACGTGATTTGGAAATCTGACAAATAAGGCCAGTCCGACCTGCTTGACATTTTGCTACTTTACCAATCATCTTAATCCTGCTTCCTGAATGAGCAAATTATCTGTTGTGCTGTGGCGAGACTCTCTTCCAAATCGCAGAAAGCGGCACGCAGGCGTTTAAGTTCATCCTGTATCGTGACCGGATTTAACCCACATGGGCCAGTGCCAAAATCATCGTCGTCTTCAAATGAACGTGCATAACTGCAATAGTCAAGACACATAATTTTCTCCTAAGTCAAGGCGACACGATTTGAACGTGCGACTTCGTGGTCCCAGGCCACGCGCTCTACCAGGCTGAGCTACGCCCTGCTACATATTGAGATTAATTCAGAAATTTTAATCGCTTCTTTCTCGTCAACCCTGGCAAAATAAGCTTCAGCTAGATCCCACCCGTCATTATCATCTTGCCAAATATATGCTGAGGCACACACTCCCAACCCTTCAGGTCCACAGTAAAATCTGACTTCAGGCTTTCCATCATCATCATTGGCGGCCAATTTCACTAAAATTTGGTGACCGGGTTTGGGCTCAAATAACTTGGCAAACATTACAACTCCTTGTTAAGGCGGATCATAGCCAACAGTTATAGGTACACATAAGACACCAATCAACAATCCCGCGATAATCCAAAACATTTATTCTCCTATATTTATCCGCCCAGTTATGAGGGCTATGATAACAATGACTATAAGTATTATTACTGTGAACAATAGTACTAATCCTACACTAAACTCATAACCAGACATTAGATTCCCACAGCAAACTTGGAGATAGCGGCCGGGCAACTGGCATCGAAGCCAACTACGTCCATCATCCCAGGATCATTTGGATCGGCTACAGAGTAATCAGTGGCCGTCATGCCGCAAGCTACAAGCTTTGCGTCTCGACCCATCGTCTGGCGATAATCCTCCAACGCCCGCGCCGGATGTACGTCACCACACCATGTCTCATTGTCAGTGTAGACCACAAACGTGTCAACTGGAAGCTTGTGTTCAGTTGCATAAAGCATCGGCAAAGCACAATCAGTAGGGCCAACCGGAATCTTTCGCATTTCAGCCAGCACCTTATCGAGTCGCCACTTTGGTGAAATTTCAAGAGGCGTCAACTGCCCGCGACCAGAGAAGGCAACAGGGAAGCACCAGGGTTCGGTTCTCATCTGAGCCATTGCCATTACGGCGGCGGCCTGATAAGCCTTAATGTGCGTGCCAGCGATACTACCCATATAATCAAAGCCACGCCAGCCCATTGAGCCTGATACGTCAATACCAAGCATGAAGTTCTTTCCCGCAGGCTGCACAGCAACAAAGGCGTTGTCAAAAGTGTCTTCCAACGCATCAACAACGTGCTGGTCTGGAGTCCAAGACAGCCTGCCACGAACACCGTGGCCAGCCGCATAAGTAGACTGTGCCAGCAGTACTGCGAAGGGGTGTGCACGTGGCATATCATCCTGAAGCTTCTCACACACTAACTTAGTGGCGTGTGACAATGGCGACAGAAGACCCACAGCAGTCATCTTACCCAGGTTACGCAACAACGCGGTGCTAGGCATATGCTCAAGCAATGCTTCCCATACCACAGGTGAGTTTAGCCAAGTTGTAGGAATATGTTCACGTACAAGGCCATAACTACGAATCAATCGTACAACAAGTCCTTCGCTGGATGTTTCCTTTACTGTCTCAATAGCACCTAAATAGTTAAGCAGTTCAGAGTCAAGTTCTGCAACCTTCGTATCAAACACATTACCGTTGACGATATACTTGAACAGTGGATCTAACTCCTCACTGACCGGGTGCGAAAGCCGCAGCAAGTCACGATGCGACCAGCCGCCCCGCTGCTGATACTTTGTCACTTGATATGCCAGCCAGCGAGGGTCCCTCGCTGTGTACCAGCCAGCTACCGCGCTGCGTAGACCCCTGCCCCAACCACGAAACTGGGTTACTTGATCTACGAAGCTAAAAATATGGGTACCGATTCGGCATACAGTATTCACATTACGAAGTGCCAAGATCGATGCGTGTTGCACATTCGGATCAGGATTCTTAACCTGTCCCACCAACAGAGCAAGAGCAAAGATAGCCGGATCATTCTTAATCGCACGGCCCATCGCACTTGCAGAGCAAATGGCTTTCACTGTTCGTTCCGGATTACGCTTCGCACACTCCAAAATAATGGCAGCAGCACGCCTGGTTGTCTTCGATTCACCAGCATAAAACGTGCCCGTCTCACAGCCCAGAATCAGGAAACGATCAAGAGCATAAAACGGCTCAATCTTAAAGACATAACCGCCTGTATCATTCTCAACTTGATCCTGGCCAAAAATCGGCTCACGCTGTGTCGGACGTGTTAAATGGCGTGCATAATTCGGCATCTCTCGTCTCCGGTAAAAGAATGAATGAGTAAGCAAGGGATGGCTTGGGTACTTTTCAAACCATAAATTGATGATAACCCAAGACCTTCGGCTCTCTCATTCATGTGTCATGAAACGGGCAAGTAGTGGTTTGGGTATGGTGAAGAGTACAAATCTTGATAACCCAAACCTTCGGCCCGTAAAACATTCCACTAGGACTTGAACCTAGACTGGGAGCGCTAAACGTCCCATGCTACCAATTACAATACAGAATGTCAAGGCGAGTTATAACGATTGGACTTCGTGTTTAAATGCTGGTAACCAATCATCTTCGGCCCTTTAACTCTCTTTGTCTATTACAATCATATCACATAAACCACGCTGTGTCAAGTCAAAATTAGAAATTGTCGTTATCGTCGTCTACTAGGTGTACACTTGTCTTGTAGTAGATCGACTCCAGTACTCCGGGATCAAGTTCAGACTCGAAAGCAACCGCCATTAAACTCCCTGCAAGCCGGGCCATCGTTCTAACTTCTGCGTCCGTAAATTTCAGTGTAATCATCTTCATGCTTCCTTTGCAATATGCTCTGACAATGTTTTACAAACCGGAGCAAAAGCGCGTGCCAAAATATCCATCTCCTCAGTACACACGTACTCAATAACCGCCACCTCATCACCGATCCTGATAGTCATGCGATTCTTACATGGATCATCTGGATGAGGCGCGAAACTGACCGTGCCTTCATGTCTGGCAAGAAAATTGAAACATTGATAAAGAGTTGCACAACTAGCCATATCACCGCTCCTAAGATTTCTCTAAATATTGAATTGCAGCTTTTAGTATGAATAAACTGTCCCTGAACTTACCTAAACCAAGATTACATTCGCCACATAATAAGCCACGCACAGCTCCAGTATTATGGTCATGGTCAATGTGATGGGGCTTATTAAACTTACAGCCGCATATTGCACACTTGTTACCCTGCTGCTTTTGCATCTCAACAACATCAGCAATTGTCAAACCATACTTTGACTTTAGATGATGTTTTTTACGGCTTGCCTTACTTTTTTCACAAATGTGTGCCCGTACACCGGGGCGGGCATAATAGCGTTGCCATCTTTTTCTTTTTTTCTCACGGTAATCAGATTGTTTACGTTGTTGCCTGTTCGCTTCTAAATCACAATCCTTACACCATGAGCGAACTCCATTAGGGCGACGTTTGTCCTTATAAAAATCATCAAGAGATTTAGTATTACCACATTTAGGACATAACTTCATTCGCTAGTGCCATCGAAAGCGGCTTCCAAATCGCCTAGAACCATTAGCTCAAGTTTCCTATTACTCTTTAATATGTCACGAACCTTCTCGTCAGTCGGTAAATGAAACAGATCCACAATAGTAGCACCTTTATTAGGATCGCAGCCAATTCTGTGGATACGGTCTTCTGCCTGTGACCTTGACTCACCATTGAAGTCATTAGAGTAGAACACTGCCATACGAGATTCAGTAAGAGTTAATCCAAGACCACCAGATCGAGGATGAGCCACAAAAACCACCCTAACATTATTGTCTAAATCAGCCCAGTAATCAAGTGCGTCTACTTTATGTACTGGGTTTCCGTCAAGGTCATAAACTTTCCAGCCCCGCCCATCAACGCGGACTACAGCCCAATTGTTTTTCAAACAGTTTGACACTATACGATCGATTGAACCTTTGAAGCCTGCGAAAATTACCAACCTGCCCTGTTCTTCATTCTCTTCAAGCAACTGTCTAACCGCGTCATCTTTTGGGCATGGAATCTCTTTCGTTATCCGAACAATTTTCGCAACTTCCTGCTCGCCTTTACAGCGGGGGCATACTACTTTCTTCTTTTCTAAGGTCTTTACATAATCAGTGTCAAGCATATCAACCATCTCAAAGACACGATTAGAATCTTCTGGATCAACCCATAACTCCATAGTACCATCTTCACAGAGAGGACACTTTTCAGTACCTTTTTCAATATCTTGATATTGGAAGCCATCGCTTAACTCGCGCATCCACGTCAAGCCAGTAATGGCATTTGGAGCTACCTTCACCAAAGCCTTGGCCACACGAGTCAAAGTCGCAGAAGGAGCAAGCTGTACCGTTCTGTATTGCTTCTCAGGAAGATCAAGACAATCTTTCTTGTGTAACACTAAAGTCAAACTATGTAAACGCTCATGAAGATAGGCTACTTCATTGAAACTCTTTTCAAAACAGTGATAGTCATCAGTCATGAAATCAGAATTATGTTGCTCCTCTTCTTCATAACCGCCACAATGCTTGCACTTATTTTCATCGTCCAGCCATGTCACACGCTGCAAGTGCTTACCTTGCATCGTCTCCTTCTCGACAAAAATCCCCATCCTTCGTTCAAATGATTTTGCATCACCCTCCCGTAGAAACCCTGGCCATGCAATCTCTGCCTGTGCCCACCAATCTAACGGTGACTTTGGTGACGGGGTGCCAGACATTTCAATGACAAAGCCTTCTTTCCCGTAATGATCTCGAATACTATCAGCTAGATTCTGGGCGGCAACTGTTCGTTGAGCTGATGGACCTTTTAGACGACTTGATTCATCAAAGAATACACCAGGCGGGGGCACATCTCCATCCTTCCACTCCTTCATTACTGAGCGAAGTCGCTCATATGTCATCACTTCGATATTAAGCTTATCTGAAAGCCCCCACTTGTAGAACTCACGTTGAACAGCTTTCAAAGCAGACTTAGGACCGACCCACCAAAAATCTTTGTGACCTGATTGCTCCATACATTCTATCGCAGACAGGGTCTTTCCTATGCCCATCTCTGCTGCAATAATACAGTAATGGTAAGTTAGCATATGGTCAGACATTAGTTCCTGATGCGTGCGTAAAGGACGGTCATACTCCCAATGTCTAAGAGGTTGGTCCCACCACTCATAAGGATTCTGGCCCATCATAAATTGCAATTGAAAATGATTTCGCTCACAGTCATATACGGACCATATCTTCTTAGGCTCATTCGGATCAAAGCCATGCCAGCGAGCGCCTTTCATTGCCTTGATCTCGTCTTTTAAGGCAAAGGGACTTCTCACAAACCAAATACGGTTTGCCTCATATTTTATTGTCACTGGCACTTTAATCTTCCTGCCAGCATTAGTTGTCGTCACAAGCTTAATCACATGCTCGTCAGCCATTAGAGATCCACCTTGAAATGATGTTTGATTTCGTCGATGTCAGTTACAATCTGTGGGTTCTTTGCCTCTAGATACGGTCGACCAGCGATAAAGTTCCTAGCTTTCTTCTGTTTGGGAAATTCACGAGGGACCCCATTTGATGACACCACTACTTTCCTTATATCATCTATAATGACAATAATGTAAAATGTACTCATTGAGCCCTCACAACCGCAGGGCGAGTTAAGATATAACCCGACAGCTTTTTAAATTTCTCTTTGCTACTTGTAGGTAGGGAGATTCTGTAAACCCCATCACGGTAATGATCTGGCGTGTCATTTGTGCCAAAAAACATTGAGCTATGTAACATCCCTCTTAGCTTAATTAATGCCTGCATTACTTTTGCAGTTGATGTTTTGCCAAGATTAGGTGGCCGTGTGTGAAACTCTTCACCAACATCCCAAAATTCGTACCCGTTCATCTTTTATCCTCTAACAAAAATGTGTGGTCCGACTGCTCTAAGACTTTCAGACCATTGAACATTTCTTTCAAGCCCTGGTCACAAAGAAGCTTGTATATAGAATTAAAAGCATGGCGAGCGCCTCTTGCTAACTGTGTTCTAGGATGACAAGCCATCTTTACAGCGTCACGCCACTGTGCTAATGAACCGCTGATGATTGCCGCATCAACACCACGAGCCAGCGACTCTGTTATTACAAAAGGCATTGCCACAACTTCCAGAATTTCAAGCATATCGCGTTCATCGGCAACAATGAAAAACCCCATCTGAAATAACTTCAGACAATAAGGTGATGCCCTAAGAGATGTCGACGCGTGTTCATCTTTGAAAGCAGCAAGACAGGCAAGTTGATGTGCTGTGTCTTGAAGTGGTACCGCAACACTATCTGCTGCTTTCGCTGGACTGTAACCAAGCACTTTCCGTGCCGCAGGAAGAAAGTGAACAAGATCCATACTAGTCGAAATAGCTAATAAGACGCCTGGATTCATTGTTAGACCTCATTCAAAACTGCAAACTCACCATGACATTTATGGGCGGCTTCATTATAAGCTCGAGTGGCCTCTTTCAGATTGTCATAACATCCAAGATGTATTTGTTTTCCATTGACACGTATTTGAGCCAACCATTTTTCCTTCCGTTTATGCCAATGTGCACCTTTATGTCCTGATGTATTATTCTTATATTTACTGTTGTTACATTTATTCTGGCTAGCTGTTGCTGGTCGAAGGTTGCCTCTTCGATTATCTAACTTATTTTGATTGCGATGATCTGTTTGCGCAAAATTCTTGAAACCTTTTCGCTCCAG
>SDBT01000437.1_pt1 | contig 65901 bp, 66 predicted proteins | sample 2277101 | NCBI WGS metagenome assembly SDBT01 (sample SAMN10404973, study PRJNA504765) | marine sediment metagenome | isolation source: marine sediment core GS10_PC15, 103 cmbsf | place: Arctic Ocean: Southern Knipovich Ridge | collected 2010 | reverse complement strand
AGCGCTTCGCTTGAGGGTGGGGGCGCAGGCGGCAGATTCAGATTAACAACGCCAAAGGCGTTCACGTTAACTTTAGGCATTTTAGGCACTTTAGCTCACTTTAGGCACTTTCGTTTACTAATGGCGAAGGGTGCAGCGCAACACAGAAATTGGACTTTTTGCGAAGCCGTCAAGGTTGTTGGGCCGAACCAGTGGAATGTTGTAACCACGTCCCGCCGAACGGGCCATGCGGAGCACAGGCGGATCAATGGAAGTTGAAAACCTTGGAGGTCTTGAACTTGTCCTGATGATGCTTATCATTCAAGTTAATGACAATGAATACACCAACGAATCAGAACAAGTTCTTTAAAGTCCAAGTAGACGAATCCGAAGGCGAGGCGCTGACGATGATCCCTTCAGAGTATCTGGATGAGTTGAGTCCTCACCAGGCCATGGCGGAGATGGAAGAGTACATCGAAACTCTGGAAAACGCCTTGGACCGATACCCCCAAAACCCCATAGGCGTACGCGCAAATCTTGGCAAGGCAGGCAGCTTGGCATTTGAGGTTGACCTTGTCCGAGCTTTTCTCGCCTCTTTCAAACACACTTTCGGAACCATGCATTAACGCCCATAGCCACAGAAGTCCCGCCAACCCGCAGCGTTTGCCAAAGACAAAAGAAATTTCAGCGACTTACAGACGTGTCCCGCATTTGTAGTTAGTGTCCGTCCATAAATGGCATATTTTGGCCCGATGCGGCGTTCTCCGCGGGTTTGCGTCCTCGACGTATCCCGACTAAGTCGGGACTGCGGCGAAAACCCTTGTTCGGCCTTGCCTCGGACCAAAATCTACCATTTCTAAACGAACACCTGACAGTGGCGGTCCAAAAGTCATGCTTTGGTAAATCGGTATTCGTGGATGGGCACCAGTTAGTGGATTCCAATGGATTTTGACCGATCGTAAGGCCAAAATCCACCCTATGCTCGGCCAGCTTTGGGTAATGTGGTTGGAAGCTCATAGACGCGTGGATGGACTATTCGCAAGCAGCGGGTGCGGCATCGACACCGTACAGAAGGCTCTCAAATGTTCTGGGGTCGGACCAAGCTACCTGGTTAATATTGTTTGTTGGTAATGAGGCTAAAAACTCGGGGTCATTTGGTCGTATATCAGCCTTTTCGGGGGCAGAAAGAGCATTATACGCCCTAACCGATTTAACTAGGGTAGGGAGCGAAGAATTTGTTGAGAGGGCAAAGGAGGAACTCGGGAGACGAGCCAGCGGAAGAAAAACAAGGGAGATGGAGGGGCAATTTGAACTTCGAGAGGCAGAGGCTACCTATAACGGCCATTTTGAGGCCACAAAGAGCGATATAAGGCCTGAAAACACCTATCTGTGGTAGCATTATTCAAGGATATTAAGATGATAGGTTGGTCCGACCCCAATTTGGATTTGCTCCGGGACTTTGATCCAAATATGACTTTCATTCAATCGTCACATGCGAAGTTGCTGGAGCGTCATGAGTTTATGCGTTTCAGTTGTGGCTGAAACGTTATATGAGATTGATTATGCGGCGAAGAGTTCGTGCCCACCCCCTGGGTCTCCCGCATTACAGCCTGTTTTTCAACTCCCCGCTCTTTTCATATTGACAGTTCCGGCCAAAAACGAGTATATTTACCTCTATCGCAAAACACTCGCTTGTATTTTTTGATGGAGATAAAATTGACTGATTATCTGTCCAGATATATCGAAAAGAATGTATCAGACGATCTAAATCATAAGATGGTTTTTGTTGGCGGGCCGCGACAGACCGGAAAAACCACAATGGCAAAGCAGCTTTGTTACGAGGCAGGGTTTGACACAAAATCGCGTTATCTGAACTGGGATGCGGCAGAGGACAGAGAGAATATTCTCGTTGAACGATTTCCCGCAGGGCCCGGGTATCTGATCCTCGATGAAATTCACAAGTATTCGCGGTGGCGGCAGGTGGTAAAAGGCCTGTATGACAAACGCGGCGATGAACTTCAAATCCTTGTTACCGGCAGCGCACGGCTTGACTATTACCGTCGAGGCGACGATTCCCTTCAGGGACGATATCATTTTTTCCGGCTTTTCCCGTTTACGTATGCCGAACTGGCCGCGCCGGCACCATCAACGGTGAGGGATCTTCTGGTCTATGGCGGATTTCCCGAACCGTTCATGCTGCAGTCCGAGACACAGAGTAAGCGATGGAGCAGAGAATACCGTTCACGAATTGTCAGAGAGGAACTGGCCGATCTTGAGAACGTTCGAGATTTGGGTATTATTGAAAAGATGGTGCTCCGTCTTCCTGAACTGGTCGGTTCTCCACTCTCGATTAATGCGCTGAGAGAAAACTTACAGGTCTCACATCAATCCGTGTCGCGGTGGATTGGCATGCTTGAAAATCTCTACATGATTTTCCGGATATATCCGTTTGGAGCACCTAAGATAAGGGCAGTCAAAAAGGAAGCAAAGCACTATCATCTTGACTGGACAGTAGTCAAGGATACGGGAAATCGATTTGAAAACCTCGTGGCCTGTCATCTTCTAAAATGGTGTTTCTTTCTCCAGGATACCGAAGGCCGGGACATAGATCTTCGGTATTTCAGGGATGTGGACAGACGAGAGGTGGACTTCGTGATCGTTGAAGATGGAAATCCTCTTCATTTCGTAGAATGCAAAAAGAAATCCGGCAGGGATATCAGCCGGTCTCTCAACTACTTGAAGACTCGCTTCCCTTCTGTGCAGGCTACACAGGTATCACTCGAAGATGATAAGGATCTGATCACAAAGGAAGGTATCAGGTTATGTTCAGCCCACTTGTTTCTTTCCGAGTTTGTGTAATGAAGCGGTGGGGCCAGACCCTGATCTTGTGAAATTGCCTTGGATGCGCACTTCAGTGCCCCTACCCTGTCAATGTTTTGACGATCTGACAGATCTCAAGTGAGGCCCTCGCCCGCCCTATCACTGCCCCGCCTCTGACAAACAAGGCGAGATCTTTGAAAAACGTCCTCTTTTGCCCAATTTCGGCGTCAGGCTCAAATTCTAATCCTCGAAATACTCAATGTATTCCTGTGGTTAAAATTTGTCGCCTTTCTTGAACTTTGGCAAAATTGAACATTTTTCAAAGATCTCAAAGAAACAGGCCGAAATTGTGAGCTTTTGGTCTTTCTGAAATTCCGGTTGCACTGTGGCACAGAACTTGAAAAACCAAGCGTCACCTTTTCGCATTGATTCCAAAAGCAGGGGATGCAAACATGTCTTTTCTGTTTCGATACAAAAAGAACGGGATACCAAGCGGTATGCTAAGATTTCATGGCATGCTCATCAAGGACACCGTCGAGTATTTTGAAAAGGCAAGGGCCGTGCGCAAGGGCATTAAACAAGCCCGTAAGACCATCAGCCAGGCCCAAAAAATTGCCAAGAAGAAGAAAAGAAACCCCGCGGAAAAGATTGCAAGGACCCTAGATGTTCTCAAAAGGTTAGGTGAAGAGATCGAATACACCCGCAGAGCGCTGAGGGCAACGCATGACAACATGGAACACGGGCTCAGGCTGATCGAAGAAGAAAGGATCGCCCTGCCACTTGCTCTGATCGAGGACGCCCGCGAGCTATTCTTGAAAAACGATTTCGAGAAAGGCTTAAAGCTGCTCGAAGACTCAAAAGAAATCATCGGGAAAAAGACACTCCTTAAGACCCGAACAGCGCTTTTCAGTGGAATTTCCAGCGAGATCAAAGAGTTGAAGGAAGAGTTGGAGGCACGGAGACGACGCAAGCCCTAAAGTGAGCTCAAGGCAGTTGGGTTGATCTTCTTGATATAGCTTTTGACACCCTCCACAATGGCATCTGCAACGTCTTCCTGGTAAGCTGCAGTATTTAACCTGCTACACTCTGTCTGGTTGGTGACAAAGGCCACTTCCACCAATATACAGGGCATTTTCGCGCCAAGCAGCACGTAAAATGGGGCCTGTTTTACACCTTTGTCCCTGATTCGCTTGTACTTTCGTTTAAGTTTCCCGACCAAAGACGCTTGAACAGTGCCTGCAAGACGACTGGATTCATTTACCTTGGCATTGTTCATGAGGTCATTCAAAATGGCTTCGAGGTCGCTGATGTTTTTGGCTGAGGTGGCATTTTCCCGGGCAGCTACCATTATTGCATCATTGTCCGTGGCAAGATTCAAGAAATAGGTCTCTATGCCTCGAGATTTCTTGTTCCTGCTGGCATTGGTATGAATTGATATGAATATGTCGGCATTCTTTGTGTTGGCAATGGCCGTGCGTTCTTCCAGAGAAAGAAACTTGTCTCTGTCTCTGGTGAGTATGGCCTCGCACCCAAGTTCTTTTCGGATTTTTCGTGCCAGTCTTTTGGCAACCTCCAAGGTCACATTCTTTTCCTTGACCTTCTTGTAATAACCGGTGGCGCCCGGATCCTTGCCACCATGGCCCGGATCAATGACAATACGCCTCACCCCAAGGGCCAGTTGTTTAGCCAACGCATTGTCTGGTATCTTGGCACTCGGCTTCCTGTGCTTTGGTTTTATCCACTTTTTGGCCGAAGTCTTTTTGCGGATTCTGAGCCCGTTTACGTCCAGCACGATCCGGAAAGGGTTCTTCAAAGAAAATATCTTGAAGTTATCAATCGATTTGATGTCCAGCACCATCCGGACTGTTTGCGGTGCATACTGAGCTGCACGGGCGTCGCTGAGCAGGTCATCGCCAATCGGCACAACTGGCTTGAGATATTGGCCCATGCGTGCCTTGTTCACATCAACGTAGAGTCGTTGAGGTTTGCCTGCGGTAGGGTCCTTTCTTAACAAACGATACGTGTAGGGCACTTCTTTGTCCACATCTATAACTACACGTGTGTAGCTCGGATTAGACCAAAACCGCAGACTCGTCACGTGGGCTACAGGGCCTGCTTGAGACTTGGCATTACGTTTTTTGGAAGCTGTCTTTCTTGGCGGTGTGCTCAGCCTGGCAATGTATTGCTCCGCCCTGGAACCAAAGGTGCTTCCAGGAAAACGCGCCAACAACCGGCGATAACAATCAATGGCATCTGTTTTGTCTTTTGAACGGGCTGAAAACTCGAAAAGCTCCGAATAGAGCCGGCCCATCATATACAGGGAATCATCTGCCATTGGGCCGTCTGGTTGGGCAGAATATACCGACTCAAATTTCTTGAGGCATTCAACCCAGGGATGTCTCTCTTTTTTCTGCTGAGGATCCTTGAACAGCCTTTGACAGCTTGACTGAGCCTGGTTGTATTCCCGCCTTATGCCGTACGAGGCCGCAGCCGGCGAAGAGAAAAGCAAGATTAAGAGGCAGACGAGGATCCGATTCATTGGTCTTTAAGAAGGTCCTTCAGGGCATTTAGCTTATTCAATGCCTCAAGAGGTGTTATGGAGTCAACGTCTAAGTTCTTCAACGCGTCGATCACGGCCTGATCCGGCGTCTTGAAAAGAGGAAGCTGAACCGGTGCGCCACTGTCTTCTTTTGCCTTGGACTGACTCACCTGCGGCATTCCCTTGGCATCCAGTTCCCCTGCTTCTATGTTTCTCAATATCTCCCTGGCCCTTTCAAGCACCTGAACTGGAATGCCGGCCAGGCGTGCCACCTGGATCCCGTAGCTCCGGTTTGTGCCGCCCTCAACCAGTCTTCTCAGAAAGATGATCTCTTCGTTCCATTCCTTCACGGCAACATTGCAGTTCTTGACCCGAGATTTGGTAAGAGAAAGGTCTGTGAGCTCATGATAGTGGGTGGCAAAAAGCGTCTTTATCCCATGCCCGTTCCAGTCGTGAAGATATTCAGCCACGGCCCATGCGATACTCAGGCCGTCAAAGGTGCTGGTGCCCCTGCCGATCTCATCGAGTATGACCAGGCTTTTCTCTGTTGCACTGTTCAAAATATTGGCCGTCTCCTGCATTTCCACCATAAAGGTGCTCTGACCTTGGGCAAGATCGTCAGATGCCCCCACCCGTGTGAAGATCCGATCCACAATCCCGATAGAGGCATCTTCCGCAGGAATGAATGAGCCCATCTGGGCCATGAGTACCAGCAGGGCCACTTGACGCAATACAGTCGATTTTCCTGCCATGTTGGGCCCGGTAATGATGAGCACTTGAGAGGAAGTGTTATCCATTTCTATGGTATTGGGAACGAACCGCTCTGCCGTCATCAGCTTTTCAACAACGGGATGGCGAGTCTCTTTCAAGAAGATGCTGCCGCCCTCATGGACAACCGGCTTAATGTAGCCATTTTGGTCGGCAAGATGTGCAAGGGCAACTACTACATCTATCCGGGAAATGAGATCAGCCATTTTTTCTATACGGCGAGTATTTTCGGCAACTTTTTTGCGCAGGGTGCAAAACAGCTCATACTCCAACTCCGCCCTCTTCTCCTCGGCTCCCAGCACTTTGGACTCATAGGTCTTCAAGTCGTCGGTAATGTAACGTTCTCCGTTGACCAACGTCTGCTTGCGCACATAGTGTGGCGGCACGGATTTAACACGCGCCTTTGAGACCTCGATGTAGTAACCAAACACCTTGTTGTAGCCTACCTTCAAGGAATTGATCCCGGTAGCCTCTCGCTCTTTAGCCTGCAAATCAGAAATCCATCCTTTTCCCTCCTGGCTTATCCGAATCAGTTCATCCAGTTTCCGGTCAAATCCCGGCCTGATAATGCCACCCTCCCGCACACTGAGGGGCGGCTCATCGCAGATGGCTTCCTTGATCAGGCCCGCTACGTCAGTCAGATCATCCCAGCTATCCCTGATGCCTGAGAAAAATTCGCTCGTATGCTCATTGATCAATGACCTGATTTGAGGCAGCCTCTCAATAGATTCCTCAAGTGCCACCAGATCTCTGGCATTGCACCGATCAAGGGCAATCTTGCCATTGAGACGCTCAAGGTCATAAATCTCTTCCAGGACATTTCTTAACTCACGTCTGGCAGCGAGCTTTTCCTTGGTCTCTTGTACTGCGTCAAGCCTTGCCCTGATTTGCCCAAGATCCAGAAGCGGATACTGAAGCCATGTGCGCAACTTCCGCCCGCCCATGGCTGTTACTGTGCAGTCCATAACCGCCAGCAGAGACCCGCGTTTTGCGCCACCGCGAATAGTCTCAAAAAGTTCAAGATTTCTCCTGGTTGTTTCATCTATAACCATGAAATCAGAAAGGCTGTATGACACAATGCGCGTGACATGGACAAGGTCACCCTTGTGCGTCTCATCCACGTAGCGCAACAGCGCTCCGGCAGCACAAATCCCTGCGCGCAATTCATCACAGCCGAATCCTTCCAATGAGTGAGTCTTAAACTGTCTCAAAAGCCGTGTCTGAGCTGATTCAAGTTCAAAGGTTTCGTCTTCTAACTGAGTTACCGAGGCCTGGCCAAGCGAGTCTATGAGAGCCCTGATTCGAGGTTGTTCGCCTTGTGATTTGGCAACCAGGGTCTCACGGGGCCCTATGCGACTGCACTCGTCTGCCACGGCTTCGAATCGGTCTGATTCCGTCACCCTGAACGTACCGGTTGAGATGTCCAGATAAGCAATGCCGTAACTGTCTTGCTGACCGCAAAGGCACATGAGAAAGTTGTTGGATTTTGCGTCCAGGAGCTCGGTGTCAAGGACTACTCCCGGAGTGACAACGCTGACCACATCTCTCTTGACCAGCCCTTTTGCCTTTGCAGGGTCTTCTACCTGCTCGCAGATGGCCACTTTGAGTCCGTGTTCGATCAATCGCCCGACATAGGCCTGGGCAGCATGGTGGGGCACGCCACACATGGGAATGGGCTGTTCATCGTTTTTGTTTCGGGAAGTCAGGGTAATTTCCAGAATTCGAGACGCCACTTGAGCATCTTCAAAAAACATTTCGTAAAAATCGCCCATACGGAAAAAGACAATCGTGTCCGGATACTCCTGTTTGATGGACAGATATTGCTGAACCATGGGGGTGGGTTTAGCCATGGGACCACGACAAAGAAAGCGATAGCTCAAGGTCAAAAACTGAAAGGGCAAGAGGGCTCTTTTTCAGATCTTTCATGAAACGTGACCTTTCCCTTGACTTTGAGTCTTCAGCCTCGATCAGGGACTTTCGCCTTCTTGTTGGGGGGTTGTTTGTTCTGCAACAGGCAGGTTCTTGAGGGCCTTCACCTCTTCTTCCAGCTTATGGATGGTCACCAGATGATTCTTCACAGTCCTCTTTGCCTTGAAGCGTTCTGAAAGCCCGTAAAAATAGGCGACGAGAAGTCCGACGAGAAAAAATGTCAGAAAGTACACAGACAACGGAATCGCCCCGGTCTCGCGACTCCATACCAGCAGGTTGAGTCTCAACGATTTCTGGTACATGAAAAGCTCCATGTTCTGTACCACAAGCATAACCCCCAATATCATCAATAGCGAGAACAAGACTGGTTTAAAAGACTTCATGTTGTATCCTCCTCACATTTCACTACACCTACTTCCAGGGCTTCAAAATGTGGTCTTAGGTTCCTACAGGTCGCCTCAAGATGCTCTGGGATCACTCGGACGTCAGCAAAGACAGTCATTGCATTTGTGTCTCCATGCCATCGGGGCACAACATGAAAGTGAAGATGCTGCTCAACCCCCGCACCCGCTACTACGCCGAGATTAAGTCCCACATTAAATCCGTCCGGCTTCATAACCTTCCTCAAGACCCCTATAGATTCCTTGACTGTCTCTAACAGGTCGCCCATTTCCCCCGACGTCATGTCATCCAGGCCGGCCACGTGTCTTCTGGGTGCAACCAAAAGATGTCCGTTGATATATGGATACTTGTTCATCATCACCATGGACAGTGATCCTCTGAACAGTGTGTGGTTTCCTGTATCGGAAAGGCCAACACAGAAGATGCACTCCTTTTCCTTTTCTCCAAGAATGTACTCCATGCGCCACGGAGCCCACAACGTCTTCATAGCTTAGCCTCAGAAAGCCCGGCCATAACGAGACCTTTGCAAAACGTCCTCTTTTGCCCTATTGAGCGCTATGCTTCACTCCGTGTCTGCGTCAGACTCAAATCTTAATCCTCGAAATACTCAATGTATTCCTGTGGTTAAAATTTTCACCTTCCTTGAGCTTGAACAAAATTGAACATTTTTCAAAGGTCTCGACCCAGCTTCTCCATTACTATAACAGGCTCAACTCAAAAAACAAACCCGTTTGAAAAGGCAGAGCAAATTCAACAAGTTAAGCATGCTGGAGAGGCAGAATAGGCCAAAACGGATCAAAACGCAACACAAAAATGCAGTCTGGGTGGTTCCAAATCGCATTTTTCCCCACATGTTGTGGTTTGAACTAAAGCAGAAGCAATATGTGGTGGTATGGAAAGGAAAGCCCCGGGGAAATGGGTTGGATGCCGGTCAAGGTTTCAAAACCTCTTAGCGACTCCGCAAACCCGGGCCCCAGGGCCTTGAAAGGAAAGGAGGTTAATTCTCAAACAGGCTGACTACCAGCCCGTCTATGTGTCAACATAAGCATAACAGGAGAAAGATCAAGGGGGGCTAGGTGAATTGTTGGGTTTTAAGAAAAATGGTCTCGTAAAAAGTCATGCCGAGGTAACGGGAAGGGCAAGAACAAAACCGCAGGAGATGGCAGAGCGGACATCATGCACGGGGCGGTAGTCACCTGGAATCAAGCCTCACCAGTTCCACCTGACCCCAAACGCCCATCTTGTCGCCCAGAATGACAACCACGCCCAGAACACCATCTATGTCTTCCCCAAGACGTATTGCAGATGAAATGTCTGCCTTGTTCTCTACTGCATTTCCAACTGCTGTGGCAGCCGCATCTGCAAGAACTGCAGATTCTGCGATTACGACAGCTGCGTCGGCCCTTCCAAGGCTAAGGGAATGCCCCACGGTTCCTGAAGAGGTACAGACTGCAATAGGACCCGCAGACCAACCCACGCGCGCGCCGAGTTTGCCGCTCAACGGCGAAGTTCCGGCAAGTATCGCAACCACCAGCGAAAAATTGGTCCTGATGAACACGTCTCCGCCATTTTCAACAATCACCTCTTTGCTGTAGGACAATAAATCTGTCCCCACGAACTCGGCCACCGCACCTGCAACCGCTGCCATGGGGCCAACACCGGCCTGTTGGCCCGCCTTGATCATGGCCCTGACAATCGGTGGCGCAAGACGATCATCGGCAAGCGGTGTCAGCCTGTCAAGGAAGCCTGGATTGTCGTCAATGTAGCGTTCCAAGCCCATTCTGTGTTTCAAAATCAGATCCCTTGTCTCCTTTTCAAGGAGACTGTCGGCCCTGACCAAAAGATCAGTTTCCTTGACCACCACACGAAAGGTCTCAAGCTTTTTGTCGGAAACAAGGCTACGGTAGGTACGTTCCCTGAAGGTCTCTGTCATTGCCTCTGACACACAGTCTCCACCGCCCCATAGCCCAAATAACCGTTGACCGCCTCTGTCAGCGCCGGGCTGGCCTTCAGCCTTATGCCCTCTGGCAGGGCAATGATGGTTTCAGTCATTCGGGGCATCAGCAGATGAAGATATCCTGTGCAACTGCCCTTGTGCTGCTGCAATATACCGTGAAGTCCTTGGAGCCGTTCTTTGTCAAGGCTGGTTATGTCCAATTTTAGGTGGACACTCGTTGTCCAGGTCTCCTCAGCCCTTTCTATTGGGATGACTGAATCAGCAAGAATCTTTACGGACCTTTCATCTTTTGCAACACGACCTTCAATGAGTATGGCAGCATCTTTTTCAATGAGTTCAGACACAGCCGAATAGACGGAGGCAAACAGCGTGACCTCTGCAAACCCGTTCAGATCCTCAATGGTAACAAAGGCCATAAGGGCACCCTTTCTGTCATTGTAGTGTTTGTAGTCCCTGACCACCCCACCTATGCGAACCACTGCACCGTCTGCGAGATTCTGGAGTTTCAAAGTGTCGGTATTGGCAAATTTGTTGAGTATTGGTTCATACCTGGCCAAAGGGTGCCCTGTAATAAAAAAACCAAGTGACTCCTTTTCATAATTCAATATCTGACTCTCGTCCCACTCTCCCACCTCAGGAAGAGGCGGGTACGCGGCCCCCTGGTTGTTGTCCGTGATAACCTCAAACAGACTGAACTGACCGTCCTTGCGGTCCTGCTGGATCCTTTGGCCTATTCCCACGGCATCATCGACTGCCGCCATCATCTGCGAACGCTTTGCACCGGTGACATCAAAGGCACCGCTTTTGATCAAGCTCTCAATGACTCGTCGATTCACTTTTCTGTGGTCCACGCGCTCACAGAAGTCATACAATGACTCAAATGGCCCCCCTTCTTTTTGAACCTCAAGGATTGACTCTATGGCCCCCTCCCCCACATTCTTTATGGCTGCCAAACCAAAACGAACCTTGCCACCTACTACCGCAAAGTCCATATCGCTTTCATTGACATCTGGCGGCAGTATCTCTATGCCCTGCTTGCGGCACTCGCCAATGTGCTTGACAACCTGTTCTGTAGCGTTCATCTCGCTGGTCAGAACCGCGGCCATAAACTCGACCGGAAAGTGCGCCTTCAGATATCCCGTCTGAAAGGCAATCATTGCGTAAGCAGCACTGTGGGCCTTGTTGAAACCATAGCGACCAAATTTCTCCATCAGGTCAAAGATGTTTTCTGCCTTGTCCGGGTCCACACCTTTGCCTTTGGCCCTGGTCAAGAAACGCTCCCGTTCTTGAGCCATCATTTCTCCGATCTTCTTGCCCATTGCCTTTCGAAGATTATCCGCCTCTGCCATGGAATAGTCGGCAAGCACGGCCGCGATCTGCATCACCTGCTCTTGGTAAAGGATAACCCCATAGGTATCCTTCAGGATGGGTTCGAGTTCAGGGACAATATAGGTCACCGGAACCCGACCGCTCTTTCTTTCAACAAACTCATTGTGCATACCACTGTCCAGGGGTCCCGGACGATAAAGTGCCACAAGGGCAATAATATCTTCAAAACATTCCGGCCTGAGCCGAACCAACAAGTCCTTCATCCCTGAACTCTCAAGCTGGAAGACCCCTGTTGTCTGCGCCGATGAAAGCAACTCAAACGTCTTTTTGTCTGCCAGATCCAGGTTTGCAAGGTCCGGCGCAACGCCGCCGTGCTTGGTAATGATTTCGCATGCCTTTTTCATAACTGTCAGGTTGCGAAGACCCAGCAGATCGAACTTGATCAGGCCGATCTTCTCAACGGCCTTCATGTCATATTGGGTTACGACCTCCCCCTTCTTTCCCCGGCCCAGCGGCAGATACTGGATCAAGCGCCGATCAGAAATTACAACGCCTGCCGCGTGGGTGGACGCGTGCCTCGGAAGCCCCTCAAGGGCTTGGGCAATGGTCATAAGTTCATTGACTTGGGGACGATCGGCCGCAAGAGCCTTGAGCCTTGGTTCCCGAGACAGCGCCTTGTCCAGACTGATGTTGATCACCTCTGGTATCATCTTGGCTATGCTGTCAACCTCTCGCAACGGTATGTCAAGTGCTCTGCCTACGTCCCTTATGACGGCTCTGGCCTGCATCTTGCCAAAGGTTATGATTTGGGCCACATACTCAGAGCCCCCATATCTCTCCACCACATATTTGAACACTGTGTCTCGGCCCTCAATGCAGAAGTCAATATCGATATCCGGCATGCTCTTGCGGGCTGGATTCAGGAATCGTTCAAATATGAGACCGTAAGCTATGGGGTCCAAATCGGTTATCCTGAGTGCATAAGCCACGAGACTGCCGGCCGCAGAGCCACGCCCAGGGCCCACCGGGATATTCTGTTCCTTGGCAAAGCGGACAAAGTCTGCAACTACTAGAAAATAGCTGGAAAACCCCATATCCTTGATGACACCGAGTTCTTGTACCAGACGCTCCTTGTATGTCTGAATATCTGCATCGGAAAACTCCGCCCTTCTTGAACGGATCTCGCTCAACCGCTTTTCCAGTCCGGCTTTTGCTTCTTGTTTCAGGTATTCGTTCTTGGCCAGACGGCCATCTTTGCCTTTAACGACATCCCCTTGCTCAAGGTCGGTAGGGATATCAAATCGCGGAAAATGATAGGTGCCGAATTCGAGCTCAAGATTGCAGCGATTGCTGATCTGAGTCGAATGTTCTATGGCATTGGGATAGTCGGCAAAATCCTGCTTCATCTCCTGCGGAGACTTAAAGTAAAGCTGATCGGTCCGGAACCTGAGACGCTTTTTTTCCTCAACGGTCTTGCCCGTCTGAATACACAGCAATATGTCGTGGGCGCGTGCGTCTTCGGGTTTCAAATAGTGGCAGTCATTTGTGGCAACCAGAGGAATTGAAAGGTCCCGACTGATGTCCAGCAGTGCACGGTTAGCGGTTTGTTGGTCATCAAGACCGTTGTTTTGGACTTCCAGGTAGAAGTTACCTTCACCAAACATGCCCTCATAGGCACGGGCAACCTCGGCTGCCTTTTCCAAGCGTCCAGCCAGTATCAGCCTCGGGATCTCACCATGTAGACACCCGCTCAAGGCCATCAGTCCTTTACTGCACTCTGAAAGAATGTCCTTGTCGGTGCGTGGCTTGTAATAGAAACCGTCCAAATGGGCGCTCGTGACGAGCCTGCAAAGATTCTTGTAGCCTTCGGCATTTTTGACGAGCACGGTCAGATGAAACAGCTCGCCCTTTTGGCGCGGATCTCTGTCAAAGCGGCTTGCAGGGGCCACATACATCTCGCAACCTATGATGGGTTTTATGCCGGCCTTGTACGCCTTTTCATAGAACTCGATCACACCATACATGGTGCCATGGTCAGTGATGGCCAGGGAGTTCATGCGGAACGATGCTGCCCGCTTCAGCAAAGGATCAATGCGAATTGCACCGTCAAGGAGGCTGTACTGGGTATGAACATGCAGATGGACAAAATCAGAGGAGGGCATTAGTCCAACCGATAGTTGGGGGCTTCTTTTGTAATGATCACATCATGAACATGGCTTTCACGCAAACCAGAACTGGTAATACGAACAAAACGGGCGTTTTTCTGCAACTCCTCGATGTCCCGGCAGCCCACGTAGCCCATACCGGCCCTCAGGCCGCCAACGAGTTGGTAAACACACGCAGAAAGGGGCCCCTTGTAAGGGACCCGGCCCACAATGCCTTCGGGGACCAGCTTTGCTTCCTGATGAAGGTCTTCTTGATAGTATCGATCTTTGCCGCCCTTTTTCATCGCCTCCAAAGAGCCCATTCCCCGATAGACCTTGTAACTGCGGCCTTGAAAAAAGATCATTTCTCCGGGGCTTTCTTCAGTACCCGCAAAAAGGCCTCCGATCATTACACAGTGGGCGCCGGCAGCTATGGCCTTGGCAACATCACCGGAGAACTTGATTCCGCCATCGGCTATCAGAGGCACCCCTGTCTTTTCAGAAACCGGCTTGCAGTTCATTATGGCACTCACCTGTGGGACGCCCACTCCCGCAATGATACGTGTGGTACAGATGGACCCCGGGCCTACACCAACCTTGACGCCGTCAGCACCTGCCTTAACCAGTGCTTCTGCCCCCTCGGCCGTGGCCACATTGCCTGCTATCAAATCGATGTCCCCGAACGTCTGTTTCAGCTTGTCAACCACCTTTAGCACCCTTTGGGTATGACCATGTGAGACATCAGCCACAATCACATCGGCCCCTGCCCCAAGCAGGGCCTCGGTGCGTTCTTCGATGTCAGGTCCTATTCCAACCGCGGCACCAGCCCTGAGCCTGCCCAGGCTGTCTTTGCATGCATTGGGGTATTTCTTGATTTTTTCGATGTCCTTGATAGTGATAAGCCCTTTCAAACACCCGGTATCGTCCACCACCAGGAGTTTTTCGATTCGATGTTCATGGAGCAGCTTTTTGGATTCCGCTAAACCGATTCCTTCAGGCACAGTGACCAGATTCTCCTTGGTCATCACCTCAGAAACCTTCCTGTCAAGATTCGTTTCAAATCTAAGGTCTCTGTTTGTCACAATGCCTACCAGACGCCCTCCTTTCACCACCGGCACACCAGAGATGCGATACGATTCCATGAGGGCCAGGACTTCGCGGATGGGTTTTTCAGGCTCAATGATCATTGGATCAATGATCATCCCGCTTTCTGACTTTTTCACCTTGTCCACCTCTTGGACCTGGCTGGAAATGCTCATATTTCGATGGATAATCCCCACACCCCCTTCTCTGGCCAAGCTGATGGAAGTTTGAGCCTCAGTCACGGTATCCATCGCCGAACTGATAACAGGGATGTTGAGCTCGACTCTTTTCGTCAATCTGCTCCGCAGGTCAACGTTGCGTGGAGACACCTGCGAATAGGCAGGGATGAGCAGAATATCATCAAATGTCAAAGCTTCTTCGATCATGGGTTGGGCCATGTTTTTTCTCCTATGTTTCTTGATGGAATCGAAAAATACTAACTGTTTGAGGGCGTTAGCCCCAATTTTAGCATTTTGACTGAACACCTCAAGTGCGCCCAAAATGCTCACGGAGTGAGCAAAATTGACTTTTTACGAGACCATCTTTTTTGGGATCGTGAATAGCAGAAGGGTATTGCTTTGGCAACGATTTATTTGGGCGCAAGCTTGACAGAACCTGCCCGGGAAAATATTATATTTGCAGAAGACAGATTGACGGCAGAGAAAAACCTCATGTTAATAACAGTTAATCCAGAGAATCCTCAACCGCGCTTGATCCGGAAGATGGCACAGATCCTTCAAGATGGTGGAACCATTGCCTACCCCACCGACACATACTACGGCATTGGTTGCGACATCATGAACAAGAAGGCGATAGGCAAGATCTATAGACTGAAACATCGAAGCCAGAAAAAGCCCTTCAGTTTTATTTGCTCTGATCTCAAAAACATCAGCAAATATGCCAAGGTTTCCAATTATGCGTACAAGACCATGAGGCGGTTGCTCCCTGGCCCCTACACCTTTGTTTTGGAAGGCTCAAGGCTGGTTCCCAAAATCATGCTGACCAAGCGCAAAACAGCAGGTATTCGAGTGCCGGACCACCCCGTCTGCCTGGCCCTGGTCAAAGAGTTCGGCCACCCAATTATCTCCACGACCGCAACCCTTGCTGCCGGCCAGGTGCTGTCTGATCCTTACCAAATCCATGAAACCCTCGGTTCTCAAATAGATGTTGTAGCAGACGGGGGGCCAGTGCTCGGAGGACCATCAAGTGTGGTCTCTCTCATAGGTGACACACCTGAAGTCATAAGGGTCGGCCTGGGGGATGTGAGTATTTTTCAGTGAGTCGTTTGGTCAGGCTCTCGGCAGGCTTAAAGTGGACGACCCAGTGGGTGCGTAGGTCTACAAAAGTGCCGGTTTTAGGATTTCTTGCCTTCCTGGCAGCACGCTCCCTCACAGTGAAGCGCCCCAGGCCTCTCACCTCAACCGCTTCGCCTCGCTTGAGCGCCAGCGCCATACTTTCAAACAGGGAGTCTACGACGTCAGTCATATCCTGTTTTGTAATACCGGCAAATATTTTTGCCAAATCCCCTATGAGTTCTCGCTTAACCATTGCTCGTTGCCCTATTGGGTACCCAAAGATATCCAGAACGAACTGCCCCGGCTGTGATCTGATCCAGCACTCCGGTCAAGCTGGATGATCCAAAGATGTATTCCAAGAGTGAGAACTTCTTCTTTGCGGCATAGAAAACCGATGGTTCGCCTTTGATGCCGCCAAGCTTGGCTGCCAAGGAAATCGCATCCTCCAGATTGCCCAGGCTGTCAAGCAAGCCCAGTTCTTGGGCCTGTTCTCCTGACATAATGCGACCATCGGCAATGGCCTGTACATTCTCCTCGGGCATATTGCGGGATTCCGCCACCGCAGTCACAAACTGACGATGCACATTGTCAATAAAGTCCTGCAACAACTCCTTTTCCTGAGGCGTCATCTTTCGCAGCGGCGAACCCATGTCCTTGTACTCTCCGCTCTTCAGCACAAAGGCCGAAACCCCTATCTTGTTGAACAGTTCCTCCAGATTGGCAAATTCCATGATCACTCCAATGCTGCCCGTAATGCTGCCGGGATTCGCCATAATGTGATCAGCTGCCGAAGCAACGTAATATCCACCTGAAGCTGCAATGGCGCCCAAAGAGGCGACTACTTTCTTGGTGGGGGTGGTCTTTTTGACTTCCGCGTAGATCTCTTGTGAGGGCCCCACACCGCCTCCCGGGGAATCAATCCTCAGGACGATGGCCTTTACGTCCTCGTTGTTGCGGAGCTCCTTGAGTTGGGTGAGGATAGGCTTGGAATCGACAATGACCCCCTTAATCTCTACAACCGCGACCTTTTCCCCGAAATTGAAGCTCGCGTCTCTGTGACCAAAAGAAAAAAGAACGGCCAAGCTGATAACCACAACGGCCCCGATGAAGCACATGACGAGCATGGAAAATAGAATGGGGTGTCTTCTGGAAAATCTCATTTTTCCCTATGTCCCAACAGGATTTTGATGTCTTTGTGCCCCAATTGTCCGGACACGTCAAGGATATTATCGCCTTTTTCCAGCCTTTAGGGGTCCCCTGTAACTTCTCAAAAAGGTCTGGTTACTGTCATTGCGAGGCGAAGGAATCTCCCTTTTTCCTCTCAGACTTTTGCCAACCTTGCCGATAGGAAAGGTACCAGTGCACGGGATGGCGTGTTTCTTGGAACGTCTTGGCGGAAAGCCTTCGTTTTTCCGCGACTTAGCAAAGGGGGAGACCGCAGCTCCGCTTCCGGCAGAGAATGCGGAGGGGGCAAGGAATGCCCCCGTTGCTAAGTCACTGGAAAAACCAGGGTTGGAGACATCCGAGAGCAGAGAAACATGCCATCCCGTGAACGGTCATTAAGAAAGAAAAAATCAGCACGAAGGGAGCCTGCCATGCAACCGAAGACAAATCCCGTGTACAAGCGTGGAGCCAAGAACGTCTTTTGTCCTTTTTATGAAGGCTGCCTGGATCATGCCGTCATTCTCCGCTGGCATTTCTGGGATTGTTCCGAGTGCAATTACAAATTTCACAAAATGTCACTGCAAGACGCCCCGGTTGTCAAAGACCCAAGCCCGGTATATGAGTTGCCCCCGAAAGTCCTGAGTTGAGTTGTTTGTATTTGCGACCTCTGTGCCTAGACCTGATGGAATCGTAGAAAGTCCAGGGAACCCCATTCCTTCCCAGTGTCTGGCTCGTGTCCATCCACGAATACCGATTTGCCAAAACATGACTTTTTTGCGGGGGGCACTGTCAGGTGTTCGTTCAGAAATGGTAGATTTTGGTCCGAGGCAAGGCCGCACAAGGATTGAAACCCTTGAAAAATGCTCAATTTCGCTCAAGTTCAAGGAAGGCAATAAACTACCCCGCCGCAAGCGGACGGGGTATCTGCCAAAGGAAATTTTCATTCTTGACGCCGCAAGCAGCGGGGAATAAGACCCGACCAGAATTGAATCAAAAAGAGCTTCCTCGACCTGGCAGTGTGCAGAAGACGGGAGACACGAATTCACATACGTCCGGTGACTATGGCGATTTGCAAAGAGACACAACTGGCCCCAAACCAAGATATGAGGACAATTGGGATGGAACATTCACAGACAGCCTGACTGGACTCATGTGGTACAATTACAAATAGCTCAACGGGGGCTTAGAAGGGAGCCATTTCTTAAATAACATTTGTGGGACTGTGTATTTACCTTCCAAAGATCACCTCTCAAAATTACGCCAATAGCTCAGAACTTGGCAGATACGAACCCGTACGCTATTGGCGCTCTGGTGTTGACAAACGATTCAGGTGGAATCCTCTCTTGCGGTATCCGCCCACACCCTGCCCCCTGGTGACTCAAGTCAGTACGTTACCCCAGGGCCCTCCATAATGCGGCACGGATACTCAGGGTGATACCATTCAAGACATTCAGAACTGGTTGTGTGGGGCATGGCCAGCAATAGGCCAAACAGTGCGGCTCCCAGTAAATATCTCATCACGAACCGTCACTTCCTTGTGGGCAAAAATAGCCCTCATACCCTCTAGTTTTGTATGCTATCAGGGGCTCAGTTGCCTGCCCCGCAGAGTTTGTGCCAGATACAACTGTTGCAAGTGATGAACACAATTAACGCCTTTCATTTCACGTGCTTAATGGCAAAGATTATTTGAGTCATCACCCTTTGAAATCTCTTTACCGCCCTGTGAATTAGCCAAACTTGGCCAAAAGGCCAGTGGCAATTTGGCCAGGGCAACAGCCTGCGGACAGCTGAGCCCGCTTGTAATCTCAATACGAGATTCATGGCGAGGCGCAGTCGTCAAGGGGCCACCCAATCACAGATGCCTGCCCCCCAATGCGCTGGTCACCCTTGGAGGCAGGCTTGCAAAGATAGACAAATCGAGGTAAAGTCGTTTTACGAACCCACGGTCAGAACATGGCGTCGTCGGCCGTCTCACAGAGGCTTGCAGTGAAGATCTCAGGCCAAAACTGACAACAAAACAGCTAACCTTGAGGGGTCGTGCAAAGGTCTCCTGTTATGCGCCTGTAGCTCAGCTGGATAGAGCAACGGACTTCTAATCTTTAGTCTCCTTCCTTAATGACAATTCCGTAACCTAAATTACCGAAATGTAACTAAAATACTAGTAGAATACCTGGAAAGTGGAAAACAAGTTCCACATTGTGGCAAACTCACTGCCCATATGGGCAAGCTTTTGCTACGTTTTTGCTACGTTTTCGGATTGGATAAAATTTAATAAAATAAACTAGATAACAAGTAAAGAGCTTGCCGAAAAGTGGGGTATCAGCGTTTCTTTTTTAGGAGAACTGATCACAGACCATTGCAAGAAGCTTGAGGAATGAATTTACTTACCCTCAGCGTTTTTCCGTTTACAGTTATCACACAGGGGGTGTCCACCAGTCCCTGGTTTTCTATTATAAGTTTCAATGTTGTTTCCCTCTGTACATTTGTCGTTATTGTGGTGTTTCTTTGTACCTGGAAGTTTGGAATGAAACGGGGATACTCTTGGCATAAACAACCTCCTTTTTGCTGACACCCCACATTTATAAAGGCTATCAATGGGGATATACAAACACAACAGAAAAATCTAACTAAAATCAAAAATACCCATATTAAAATCAATCTTTTCTGGTTCCTAACATTCCCATCTTTGAAAGCTACCCTTGACAATCACCACAGCGTCTGATACAAGAGTAACCGTCACCAAAAGCTGTACAATCCTGTTTTCTTGTTCACATATATAGGCCAAAGAGGCCAAGTGCGTCTTGAGTACCTTTAGAGGTTCCTGACAAGACATTGGTTGTTCTGTTGGGGATTGAACTATCCATATTTGCAACGCTATTCTGAGAGGGAGGAAAACATGAAATTTGGGATTTACTCTGTCGTTTTGATTCTATCCGTATTTATCGCTTTCCCAACACAGGCAACAAATTGTCAGGGTTGTTGTTCATGGCATGGCGGAGTCATTTGTGATAACGGTGTGACAAGGTGTGCTGATGGCACTCCACTGTCTTCCACGTGCCAGAGCAAAGGATGTGATGACTGTGAAAGTTACTCTGACACACCTTCACCTGACACGCCTTCGCCCGACACTCCCGCTCCTGACACACCTTCGCCTTTATCGTCTGACACAATCAAAATTGCAAATTTCAACATACAGATATTCGGAACGACAAAAGCGGGAAAAGCGGAAGTGATGCAGATTCTTGCCGATATTATCTCCACCTTTGATATTGTTGCAATCCAAGAGATTCGGGACTTATCAGGTTCGGCAATCGAAAGCCTTGAGGCAAAGGTTGATTCTCTGGGCGTGGACTATGAGTACATAATAGGCCCTCGTCTTGGCAGAACCAGTTCAAAGGAGCAGTATGCATACATGTATCGAACAGGTACTATCTCCGTAGGCAGTTCATACACGTATGATGACACCGGAGAAGACCTTTTTCACAGGGAACCCTTCATTGTCCAGTTCAGTGCCAAGAACGGAACCTTCGACTTCGTGCTCATTACCATTCACACAGACCCTGATGAGGCTACAGAAGAAATCAACGCCCTGCCTGATGTGGTCACCGATGCACAGGCTAAGTTTCCAGGCGAATCGGAGTTCATAATTCTCGGAGACCTCAACGCTGATTGCAGCTACTTTGATGAAGATGATACAGGCTGCCCGTTGAGAGCTAGTGAATATACTTGGTTGATCACAAACGACATGGATACAAACCTCGCTGCCTCCGAATGCACCTATGATCGTATTATTATGACACTCGGAGCAAATGACTATTATGCATCCGAATGCGGTGTTTATAGGTTTGATGAAGAGTACAGTCTAACTGAGGAACAGGCTAAGGCTGTGTCTGATCACTATCCGGTCTGGAGTACCTTCTCTATTGGGCAAAACACAGGTAATGAAGACGGTAATGAAGCAGGTGGAGACGAAGGCAGTGGTGGTGGCTGCTTCATCGGCACCCGAAGCATCAGTTTGGGACTGTAGCTGAATAGATCATAAACCATTACCCACAAGAAGAACTAGGGGCAACGGTCAAAAATGACCTTGCCCTTTTTTTCTCGCCTCCACATGCCTCACCTGCCAATAATTCTTTCGATTCGATAATCAATATCCTTTCCGGCTCCTAAGATTCCCCCAAAAATATCAACTTTTTTATGAAATATTGGGGATTTTTTCGAGAAATTTTCTCGAAAATATCTAAATACTAATAGAGGTGCATTTTTGAACCGGATTTTTTACATGTGGGGAAATTTGTTAAATGGATCGAGATCGAGAATTGAAAAAACAGAATGAATGGATTGAAAAAAATGGTCTTGTTATGCTGGAATATTGTTCAGAGCCTAGAGGTGATATACCCATTATTCGTAAAAAGAAAGCCAAAGTTCAAAAATCCACAAGACCAAAAAAAGTCGAATACAAAGACAAGCTCAAAAAAAAATATTATGTCTCTCTTCCTCAAATCTTAGGTGAAAAGATAGACACCATAACTAGAAAACATCGAATACGGATTTCTGAGCTTTTGCGAGAAATTATAGTCCAGTGGGCTATTGAGAAAAAATTAATAAGTGAGGATGAAATATATGAAGTTAAAAGCACTATCTGTACGATTCCATCAAACCCAAATGGATAAATTACATAAAGAAGCACGTGAACAAGGTAAAAGCATTGCCGAAATAGTGAGGAACAAAATCATGCTTTGGGATGCTGTTTCAGGGCTATCTGAGAATAACGATTTTTTTGAAACGATTTTGCAACTAAGAATCTTGTTAAATGAGAGGAAATCCAAATGAACCAACTTCACGAAGAATATGAAGCAGCAAAAACAAAAGCAACATCAAAGACCACCATTTTAGACACAGAACCACTTTTAAATCGGTCTAAAAAATACCTTGTTGGCCGGATTGAACAGCAAAAGACACAACTCCAAAAGTTGACGAATAGATTGTATGAAAAGGGAACTTTGCTTGTTGAAAAGATTGACCCCAAGAAAAAACGTGTTGAAAATACTCTTATTGAGGCTGTGCGAAAAGAAACTGAAGCTTTGACATCTTTGACTGAATTAAAGAAAATATTGAGGGAGCCTAATACACCGATGAAAACTACTAAAAATTTGGTGATAAAGGCGGCACGTCTTTTATATAATCGACTTTCTAGTGCTGACGAAAAAGAAAAGTTGTCCATTATTGCTGGAATTTCTCTTCTTTCTGTCGCTAGTACTACTGATAATAGCTCCTTAGTTACACTGGCGCAAAAAGTCGGAAAAATAAAAACTGAAGAAATAGATTTAAACAAATATCTTAGTGACTCAAATGATTCATTGGATGAAGGAATTATCAAAAATATTTTCAAAGCTAGCATGAAAAAAACTATTATTTTGACAGAACGAATTCTAGACAAGATAGTAATTTGGTTGACCACTGAGACACTCGATTCTCTTAATAATATAGACAAGCTGAGAAAGAAGGCAAGATTTCATAAGGAAGAATTTATGAAGATTGTCCACAAAATTCAAAATTTAGATCCCCAAAAATTTAGGATTAGAACATAACAAAGGAGAAATGAAAATGATCACAACAAATAGTATTCACGAAAAAATAATAATTCAAACCAACACAAAGGAAAACAACTATGATGAGATTCTAGAAAATCCAGTTTTTATTCAATTGTTGAAAGAACACTCAGAAGCGATGACGAAAATGTTGGTATCACGTTATGAGACCTACAAACATGATATAACATCACGTTTCAGCGACTTCACCGATTCAGTCTTTGAGGCTGAACTTTTACCAGTTATAACAGCTTTTAAAATGATTTTAAAAGAATATGATGAAGACAAGAAAGAAATGATTACCTTGCTCGAAGAAGCAAAGGAAGAAATTATTTCCTTAAGAAATCAACTAGACAAGAAATAAGATATCCAAGGTCTGTTTTTTCCATCTTCGAGAACAGACCTTATCCATGGGGGCTTGTGGTTCACTCTGCAAGCCCTTTTTTCTTGTATTCCACCTCTCTCCTTAATCACCTCAAAAAACAGTCTGTAACCCCTTGGTATTCCATCAATCTTTTTTTCACTTATTGTCGCTTATAGCATATTGATTTAATTGATGATTTAAAGGTGCCTTTGCAACCTGCTGATGTTGTTTGATGTTTTGGACGAAGAACAAAAGCCACTTCCGTATAAATATATATAGAGCGATTAAAACGAATTTAAACCGGAGGTATGAACTATGAAAAAAAGAATCATGTTAGGAGTTCTATTGAATCAAAAAATGTATGACGAGTTTAAAGAGATGAGTGAGAAAACCCGAATCACCATGAGTCGATTAGTTAGAGACTGGATACAAGAAGGAATCAATGAATATGCGAAGAAAGAAAACGAATAACAAATATGTCCTAGCCTGTGCTTGCAATAACACTGAAAAGCCTCTCTCAATATTTGATGATAAGGCTAGAGCCAAAACTGTTTTGGCAAATCTACATTATGGTGGCTGTGGTGCAATTAGATGCAAAAGGAATCATGTTGTGGTTCTTGTGTCGGATAGTGTAGCTGCAAAATATCCAGGATTGAAATATAAAGATGCCATGCAAGCAGCTAAATGGCTTTTATCTGGTGAATGCAAATGTCAGAAGTGGTTTTTTCGAGAAAATAAGGCCCTAGAGCACTTTTTTAATATGACGTGAGCAAAAAAAAGCCCTGGATTATCGGCCAGGGCTTCAAAGAAGATGGAGAGTGAAAAGATAAAATCAGTTCTCATTATGTATTTATCATTTCATTCTTCTAAAAATACAATTTTAGGAGAAATAATAATTATGAAATCAACACAACATGAACTTGATGAAGAAACGAAAGCTCTAGTAGAAGAATTAGAGAGCTTTGACAATCCAGTTAAGAATGAACCAGAAGAAGAGAGACCCAAGAAGACCAAAGAAGAAAGAGAAAAGAAGAAAGAACAGCTTGAAAAACTAACCAGCATTGATGTTTACAACAAAGTCTTTTCTGATAATCCACTTAATGAAGCATCGAAAGTTAATGTTGGTGAATGGTTTGTTAGTAATTATAGAAAGATTCCTACGCCTATTTTTAGAGAGTTGTATGCTGTGGAAATCTCACTATCTGCATTATGTGTGTGGATGTACGTTTTTGATATGACTCTAGGCTATCGGTCAAGGAAGAAGATCAATTCAAACAACCCAGTGGCTCACAAAGAAAGAGATAAGAGCAAAAAATATGAAAAGAAATTTACTTGGTGGCCTAGACAATCTAATCGGCTATCTATAAAACAGATTGCTCAAAGCACACACTGCAAGATAAGGACTGCAAGAAGGGCTAAGAAAGAACTAGCCGAAAAATGCATGATATATTTTGTTGAAAAAAATGGTCATGAAGAAATTGCTTGTAACCTTAATATTGATACATGGAAAGTTAGATACAAGTCTGAAAGAAAGAGACAACCCATAAAGCAGAAGAATTGTCTTCAATTATCTGAATTTCAGAATAGGTCAGGGGACAAATTAGTCCCTTTTTCCGGTGTTAGGGGACAAATTAGTCCGGCAAGGGGACAAATTAGTCCGGCAAGGGGACAAATTAGTCCGGCAAAAAGGACTTAAGTGGTTAAATTCGTTGACGATATGGCTCCAGTATAATAAGCATAGTATAATAAGCATGTATAATAAGCATATTGTATGATAAGCATGAAATTTTGGTACTTCGTACCAGATTAAGGAGTTCAAAACATTGTGTCTATACAATATCTGCATTTTAAATCTTCTCGTTAACACTCGAAGATTTACATAATTTCTCGGAACAAGTTCCTTCAAAATTATGTGAAAAATGTGAAATGTGTTTTTGTCTTAATCCAGATTGAATCTTGTTAATCTTCTTAATCTAGATTTGAATTTGAATTTCCTTAATCCTTAATTGAGATTTAAAGCACTATCTTTCTGTCTCCTTGGTGTTGGATGGTGCCAAGAACCTCTATTCCCCTCTTTTTTGCTAAGATTCTCCTAATACGCTGAAATCAGGCTCTCACAGATCGAGTCTAATCAACAATCTCAAGTGAAGCTATGTCCTTGTATGGGTTTTTGGGACAGGGGGATAGAGGGTGCTTCTAGGACAGAGACACATCAAATATCATAACGAAGATAAACTTCTACTCTGACAGGGCAAGCACAAATGCCACCGGATGTTCCAAAAGAACTGAAGTAAGGACAATGGGGCATTCTTTCACATTCCACCAGAAGACTGTTGCTGGGCTTTAAGTACATATCAGCCTCGCAACAAGGGTACCCTTCTTGACCAGATAAACAACTATGGTCATGCACACAGTTGTTAGCGTGTTTCTGGATGTCCATTGTAAATTCCTCAATAGCACGAACAGCTATTAGGTTGATATCTGAGTTTGGGTTTTCACTCTGCAAATATGGTCATTTTTGAACTGGTTTGTATCGTCTTGAAGTTTTTCTGGAGACTCGGTATGGCATTCCAAACAAAGAACTTTACCAAGGAAATCATAGTGAGGTATGATTGAACAAGTCTTTTCAGTCTCTGGCTTACATAGCTGATTCCCACACGATGAACAAATTACTTTCTGTTCACATTTTTCCATTTGATGGCCCCTTTGGTTAGGGTCAGCAGGTAACAGCCACACTTGAAAACGGCTCTACCAGAAAAGCAGATTATTGTCAAGGATTTCCAAAGGTAAGATGGTTTTAGGAAAGAGGCACGTCACATCCGATAGCGTTTGTAAAACTGAATCCTCTCAGAATTTTTGCAAATGCCAGTGTGATGTCCCCAAACCATGACATAATCACATTGTGGTTTACTTTCATTTTCTACCAACAGGAGACTATCCCCCAATAAGCTATCGACTTTACAACGAGGTTGCCCATTTTCACTGGACAAACAATCATGCTGACATTTTGTGGTTTCTGGGTTGTGCATTTGGGGTTCCTCAAACAGCTAAAAAAATCATATCAGAATAGTAGAGATTTGTCAATCACAATTCAGTATTGATGCTATTTTGGAAGATTTTCAGGGAAGATTGTAGGGGGAATTATATTAAATACTTCGTTTACTCTGTCAGCAATCCACGTAACCAATAGAACTTGAATATTGTTAAGTAGGTGTTTTTGTCTTAATGCTCTTAATTATGAATCCGTGAAATGACTCAAGCGTTCCAATCATTCACATTTCCCAAAGTCCTTCACCAAATCTGTTATTAAGGCATTTTTCAAGTTCTTCTTTTGCCTGTTGTTCTGAATTTGCATCAACTCGACAGACTTCTTCACCCGTTGTATTTCCTGCTTTTTCTGCCACAGCGTACTGAACGTCCTTGAAAAAAAAGCAATGATACGCTACCCCTTCAATTCGATATTTGCCAATAGTGATTGGTTGACTCATTTTATATCCTCCTTCATTGCTGTCCGGTTAACAATGTAACAAATTTGGTCTGTTCCTGGATATCGTGATAAATGTTCATGTGCGATTCCTCAAAGAGCTAACAGCTAAGAGACCGTATCAGAATTACCTAAACCTGTCAATCACAAACTTGTCCATCCTACGCCATTTTAACCTATGGAAATTGTTGATCTTTCTGGCACTGTAAATGCAAGAATTAGAATAAGAGCCTCTAGAATGGATTGTTTTTGTAAAGTGAAGGGTAAGCCCTGCCTTTAGACTTCTGGTATATATTCCGATAGACTGTCATAGACTCTCATAGACTCCAGCCATAGACTCAATCCATTTTCTAGACAGTCTCTCTAAGGGCTTTTAAGATTCAAAGACATAGCAGACTAAGACATGATCCAGATTCAGAAGGCTAAAAAAACGAACCTTATGATAGTCCACAATAGACCAATTTTACGTTGACATTATTAGTCCACTATGGTACTATAAAACTCATAAATGATATTTAATTAGATTATGGAGGAAACAGACCATGAAAACGATTGCATATTTGAGAGTATCGACAGACAAGCAGGATTTGAAAAACCAGAAATTGGCAGTCCATGACTATTGCCACAAAAACAAGATCAAAATCACTAAATTCATTGGGGTGAATATGTCCTCCAGAAAATCAACAAAGGAAAGAAGAATTGATGAAATCCTTAATCAGTTAAAACCCAAGGATCGGCTTATAGTCTCTGAGCTTTCAAGATTAGGGCGAAGTGTGGGGCAAATCATACGCATAGTGGATCATCTCATAAAGAATAAAATCTCTCTGGTGTGCATTAAGGAAAATATCATTCTCAATGGAAAGCAGACCTTAACCAATAAAATAATGATAACTTTGTTCAGTCTTTTTGCTGAGATTGAACGAGATTTAATTTCACAAAGGACACGAGAAGGTCTAGCATTAGCACGAAAGAAAGGAAAACAACTAGGCCGACCTAGAGGCTCATTCAATTCAAAATTAGATGGTAAAGAAGCAGAAATAAAAATTCTGTTAAAGAAAAAGGTGTCTAAAGCTTCTATTGCTAGAATTTTTAATATCTCAAAAACTGGACTATACCACTTTGTTAATTCTCGAAAGCTTGTCTGATTCTTCCTGATTAAGGAAATCCAGAACAAAGCTTCTCAGAACATAGGATAAAGGCAAATCCAATTCCTTGACCCTTCTCCTAAACAACTGAGCTTGACGTTGTTTTAGAACGACTGAAATTTTATCACTTTTGTTCATAGCACTTATCCCTTCACATCAATCTTTCGATCAAGTTTTGGACTTGTAAAATGATGGTTTTTATCAATGCTTTTTAAGTGTTTCTTTTTCTCCTTTACAGCCTCATAGCACTTTTCTGCAATGACCATCTGAACAGGCATTGATATTCCATGACAATCTTTTCCATGTGATAGAAGGCTTACATGTATAGGCTTCTTGTTACTTAGCTTAATATGTTCAACAGCTTCCTCTACACTATGAGCCAAAATATTAGCAACACGTGGTGATTCACCAATTCTCCGATCATTTTCATCTAGTTGGTAATATTCAGCTTGGACTATTTGTAAATCTATGTAGTCAACTTTTTTTTGCATTTGTTATTTCTCCTTTTTCTTATTTTTGGCTGGACCGTGGAGCTATTTAATAACGCTTGAGATAATTCAATATAGTGTTATGTTTTAGACTTCATATATACGTGTAGTTATATGATGTTTCTTAGCTGTTATGTTAGTAAACAACTCCTTTTCTATTCGTGTTGATAGTCTCTCAGTATTTCATATTTAACAATCTCTCATAATTACAACAGGTTACAGTGTTTTTGTGAGACTATATTTTTCTATTATTTGTGTATTCTCTTATTTTATAATCCAGATAAGTAAAATAATATTTGTATAACTCCATCTTTAACCGATTTGTTGTTAAAATATGACCTTCTCATAGTCTCTCAATCTATAATAACCATCCTCACTAACCAGAACATTTTGTGATGCCAAATTCAGTATTATGTTCTTTACAGTGTTATAGTTCTTAAGCAGCCTGTCTGAAATCTGTTTAGGTGTTAAGGCATCATTGTTGTTATCTAAAAACAATTCACATATTTTTTCTCTGGAACCACTTTTGCCTAGTGTTAAATTCACCAGAGGATGCCGTTCTCTAATCATTTTCATAATAGTGTTTCGGTCTGTCCAGATTTTCATAATGTATCTGTAATCTGTGTAAGAACTTTTACAATTTGTTCTTGATATTCTTGTGCCTCTTTTTCCTCTTCTCTTTCCTCTGTTAGTTCAAATTCTTTTCCTTCGTATATTCCATCCACCCACGAAGGATTGTTTGATGGATCAGTTACTAAATCCCATGTCAATAGCTTGTAGTCTTCGTTCACATAACCATCTTCATCCACAGTACCTAAGCCTCTACTAGATATACCAAGTTTTCCCTCTTTTACCAATGTCTTGGTAATATTTCCCATAGGTGTGTCTAAGATTTTAGCTCTTCCATAGAGGTCGTTCCCTCTCCATTCTAACTTTTCTGTAATTATCGCAATCTTATCTGGATTGATTTCAGGATTTGGTGGATGTCCTAGTTCTCCCCAACAGCATCTTTTTTCGACCTTCTCCATAATGCTTTTAACTTCACGCTCAAGAGTTTCTTTTTTATATTTCCGTTTGTTATTGTTTTCTAATTCAGCAGAACTAAAAATACCAACAATAAAAAGGTCTTTCCCATCCTTACCCTCAGTTAGTTCAATATTATGAGAAATTTCTGTAATCAGCTTCATTATTACCCTCCATTATTTTTTCTTTTAACCAAAATGCATTGCACGTTCTTGAAGTTTTTTAACGGCCTCTCTCATAAAAGTATCTACTTGGTTCATTTTAACCACCTTTTGACGCCAGTTACCAAGTCCCTTTGCCGTGATTGTATCTTCAAGTCCAAGAATGTAGATCAAGTGTTGTATTAGCTTATCTGCACAGGCCAGGGATACAGAATGCAGTCTTTTTCTATGTTTACATAAATTGCAGTTCTGTTTCCAGGGTGCCAAATCTCCTTTGCCAGATTGGTCAGCAGCTTGTAGGGTTATTTGTCCACAATTTGGACAGCTTCCTTGTACTTCAGTCCTATGGTGTTTAAAGATGAGGTTTATCGTCTTTTTATCCATAAGCTCATTCTGTGATATCCATTTTTCCAGTGTGAGCTTGTACACTTCTTTTCTGGCATTCTTGATTTCCTCTTCTGGTTCATTTTGTTTTTCTTCTTTTTCTGGCATTCTTGATTCCCTCCATCTGATTATGTTCCTAGTAGTATTTAGCAAAAAGTTGAAAAAGTCAGAGCTTAAGGTGAATTTATGGTGAATTTGGAAAAATGTTAAGATGAAATGAAAAAAATGGGGAATTGGTGAGGAATTGGAACTTAATGGAGATGTGAAAAAGCTATACTGACCTTGCCTCTTATGCTTTTTTGCTTATTTTGATGACCTTGGCAGGTTTCTTCTTGGATTTGTTCATAAACTCTTGACGCTTCCTAATAGCGTCTTTGCGTCTGTGCTTATCAACAATGTTGTATCTGCCAAAAGTTGATGGGCTTTTCGTGCCTGACATAGCCATTGTCACAGACCTTGATATTCCTGCCTCTTCATTGAGAACAAAATTTGTTCTTTTTAAGTCGTGAAAGCGTATGCCTAGATCATTTCCATAACCACCAACAAGATTTGCTGCCTCACATGCTTTATTCCAAACCTTCCGAAAGTCTTTTATTCTATCAGTGCCTTTTTTGCTCAAGAAGACATACGGAAGGCCATCACTTTTCTTTGACCATTGAAGATCAATCACTTTACATATAATGGTGTCTTCTTCATAAGGATACATTACAGAAGTTTTGTTCTTTGTTAAAATTCCTGGAGCGATAATAATCTTGTTTGATCTGTCTATGTGTTGCCATTCAAGTGACATGATGGTGTTTTTTCTCCATCCAGTTGCAACAGCCAATTCCACAGGCCCAACAAGAAAAGGAGCATGTATTTTCAAAGCTTCCACAAATCTCAGATATTCTTCTAGTGTCAATCTCATTTGACGTGCATTGTGTTCAGGAGGGGTTTTGACCTTTGGTGCTTTGAAAATTCTGTCCTCTTCTTCCAGGAGATTCAGTCCAAGGCGTAAACAGGACAGATATCTATTAATAGTAGCCCTGCTTAATCCTTTCGTGATTTTTTCCTTTTTATATTGTCGTATCAAGGGTTTATCTATATTAACTATTTTGATATCACCAAAAAACTCAGCTAAATCACGCAAATATCTTTTAGTATCTTTAATAGTCTTGTTCCCTCGCTCTTCATATCTGTCCAAGACAACCTCTTTTAAATCCTTAAATGTGGTCTTTCCATAATCAGGATTAATACCTTGGAGTGCTTCAGCTTGTTTCAATCGCATAAAGTCTCTTGCTTTACGTTTATTGGTCTCTTTCGTGGTGATATCTTTCCATTTACCTCTGAACTTGACCTTACACCACCAATATTGACTGTCTTTCCTTTTGTAAACGTCCATGAATGAACCACCACCAATAAAACTTGATTATCCTGAACAAAAGTGGCAAAATTCTAAATTCGGTACAAAAGCCTGATATTCTATCGGAACATTGAAAGCAAAAATTGAGCCAATTTGCTACGTTTTTGCTACGTTTTCGGATTGGACTAAATTAGGCAGGACATAGGAGAGGATGTAACTATTTTACATTATTATTAATTCCTGTTATGCGCCTGTAGCTCAGCTGGATAGAGCAACGGACTTCTAATCCGTAGGTCGCAGGTTCAAATCCTGCCAGGCGTACCAATAAAATCAATGGCTTAGGGCTTGCGCAGAAATAAGTTGCCAGAATTTGCGCTCAGATTTGCTTCAGGCAAATTCACACCCAAGACAGTCCCAATCTCACTCCTTTCGAGCATCCGGTCAAAGCTGGGGGTGCGAAACTTGAGCTGCTGATTCCGGATTCAGTTTTGAAGCTCCTATGCCGATAGCAGGCATAAGGCTAAGGGAGCCTTGCCTTTCCAACAAACCATTTTCCGGGAATTGGGTACGCCAAACAAGGCTCCCTAGCCCCAGATTCCACTGCTCTTTTTCACCCTATACCCGGACGTAGCGGATCTGGAGGGCAGCTTCACTAACTTCAGCGGGGCACTGAGGTATATGTGACAAGCTGAATGCCAAGGCTCATTTTTCATCCAGAGAAACGGGTTTTTGCGGTTGTATTTGGGAGGCAGCTCCTATGCTCACAAGAGGCGCCTTGTTTTTCACCATCGCATTCGCACTTTTATTGCTTTCAGGATGTGCCTCCACCGAGGGGCCTGTAACCACGACACTCTTTGTCATCACTTCACAGCCTCCAGGAGCAGACATATATTGGGGACCATCTAAAACCGAATTCGAGAACACCGGCTACAGGACTCCTTATGGGGAGCGAAATACTTGCTACCTGCCAACTTGGAAGCCTCGCTACTACCAAGTGAGAAAAAAGGGGTATCACAATTCTGCAGTCATCTTCAGGCCCCAAGCTCAGGGCACCCGTCGCGTCAATCTCACACTCATACCAGTGAAAGAAGACAAGTCCTAGCAATAGCAGTAGGCGTGGATTTAACGGCTTCGCCAAAATGTTAAGTTGTTTTTGCGCAAGCCCTATAGGACAAAAAAGATCAGGTATAGCTCCCAGTTGACAACTAGAGCGAAGGGGATTGCAAACAAAACAAACAGTGTTTTTGCTCTCACTTTGGTTCCAAATATGTAGCAATTCATATAGGGCAGCAGAAATAAGAGAGAACATGAAGTGATCAAGTATTTCGCCCAAAAAAAGACAAGTGGACCGTGATCAAGAAAATAGGCCATTACCGGATTTACTTCTGACGCCCCGTTATGTATCAAGAATAGTGTTAAGGAAGCATCCAGTATGCTCAGGGAAATGACTAGTAGAATTAATAGGAGCGTCCCGTGACTATGTCTGTCAATTTCATAAGGCTTTTGTATGTCTTCCTGCCGTCTTACTTCTTCGCGCCTCCCTATTAGCGAATGCTTGCTGAAAATTGATATCTTTCCTTGCCGACGATCAAGACCACTTCGTCTTTGAAACCCACTAAGGCTATTTGCCGGCGTATGCATCATAATCCCACGAAAGGGCAACTTCTGAACTTAGGGCTCGCGCAAAAGTAACTTCACATTCTTGCGCGAGCCATTAGATGACTCTAGAATCCCATGAGCGCAGAGCATTTCTCCCTCACCGGTGAAGGTGAGCAAGAGCAATTACGTTCTTATGTAGAAAGAATCATGCCACTTTGCCGGCCAAGCGGTTTTCGTCTTAGATTACGCACGGTTAGGCCTTTGACTGAAGAAAAGTGCCTCTACCATATTGGGTATTACTGGTTATAGAATGGGAAAACAAATGCCAACTTGGAGAAAAGAAAGTAACACGAAGGGTTGGGGGAGAATTGGGTTGGGGGAGAGAGTATTAGGAGCAACTCGAACTTATTTCTTTAACTCCTTTTCAATCAGAACCTGGAATCCGTCCAGGCTTCGGCTTTTCAAACGTCTTCCATTAACAAAAATCGTTGGGGTTCCTCTCACGCCTGCTTCTTTGCCGTGGCGAATATCTCGACTAATGCTACCTTGGATCTCTTGTGCCTTCTTGTCTTTTTCAAAGGCCTCTTGGTTTAGGCCCAGCTCGCGAGCAATTTCTTGAATCTTCTGATCACTGAGTCGGCTGACATTCTCAAAAAGCTTGTCGTGAAACTCCCAGAACTTTCCTTGCCTCTTGGCCGCAAGTGAAGCAATTGCAGCCTTCCTGGCAAACTTGTGGTTTCTGAGCGGAAAATGCTTGAATGCAAGTTTAACTTCTTTGGGATATCTCTCGAGCACCTGCTCGAGTAAAGGCAAGAGCCTCGCACAGTATGGTCACTGAAACTCGCTGAAAACAGCAATCACTACAGGTGCGTCAGCCGGTCCCTTGAAAGGGGAGCCCGAGACATCGACGTCTTGGATAAAATCCAGGGCCACCACCTGAAGGGTTTTGTTCTTCCGGCTGATGAGAAAGAGTGTATCCTCCCTTGGGCCTGCCTTGATACTGTCTATGTGACTGCCCACGGTGATCTTGTCCTTCAGCTTGCCCTCTGCCGAATAGATAAGTATGTCCCCTTGGCTCGTAAGAACAAAAGTCCATCTCCCCTTGGCCGAGACAGATACATCAACAGGCGTATCGTCGATTTTCACTGTCTTCTGCACACTCCACTCGACTTCGGCAAGGCTGTGCGTAAAAGAAACCAGCCCGATCAAGCATGCAAACACAGAAATTTTGAGCTTCAGTTTCATTACGTGTTCCTTTTTTGCCTATTTTGAGGCTGGGCGGCACCCAGAGCAGCCGTCGCAACCCACCCCTGCATTCTGCAGGTCAGAGGGGTTATCTTCCCGCAGGGAGGCCACTTTTGCTCGAGTTCTTATGACACGGCTAATGATGGGGGGGTCGTTCGGTAACATTCGTTTGTAAGCCACCACGCCAATAACAATTCCCAGCAACAACCCCACCACGGCAAAGACAACGGTACCGGTCATATGCACGGAAAAGCCTCCCATGAAAACAGCACCGCCAAGGAGGCCTGATATGCCTCCGAACACGGGAATGCCCAGGAGCACGGCAGCATTCTTCATCAACGTGCCTGATCTGCGACTGACGGAAACCCAATCCCCCACACCCGCACCAGCCGTGTTCAACGCCTCTATGGTTACCATAGAACCATCGGTTGGAGAGTGGCACACCTTGCCGGTCAACTCAGGTGCGCCTGGAATGCCTGGCATACCTGGTCTAATCACCACGTCGGCTTTACCATCTGCCGCAAGCCTTGTAACAATACCCTCATGATGGGGCATCTTGTGTGTCCCCTTTTCCCAATATTGATATCAACTAATCGATTTCATTGTAGATCTGTAACTGATATCGCGAGGTTTGTCAAACCCTTTTGCCCCGTGTGTGCAAAACTTGAGTATGTGTTTTTGTCAGGGAGGGGGGAGATTTTTCCCGCACTTGAGACGGGTGGACAAATTGCCTTGTCAGTGCAGAAGCATGCCTTTGTCCCCGCGATCTTTTTGCCGTCGTTCGCTTCTGTTCAAGCATTTTGCGAAACTGAAAACCAGATCCGGGTCAAATTGTGTCCCTGAGTGTCTCTTCAATTCGGCAAGTGCTTCAGCTTTGGTCAAGGCTTTCCGGTAGGGCCTGTCGGTAATCATTGCAGAATAGGCATCCGCGGTTGAAATGATCCTTGCCAGCAAAGGGATGTCTTCTCCCTTTAGTCTTGCGGGATAACCCTTGCCATCATACCTCTCATGATGGTACATGACCGGACCCTTCACATCATCTTGGTCTGGCCCGGCGCCGTCTAACATCATGGCACCCAGCCTGGGATGTTGCTTAACGATCTCGTACTCTTCGTTGTCCAAGGGGCCCGGTTTTCTCAAGATTGTGTCAGGTATGCCGATCTTGCCAACATCATGGAGAAGGCTTGCAATTTTCAGAATTTCAATCTGTTCATCGGATAGACCAGCCTCTTTCGCCAAGGAAATTGCATACGTGGTGACCATATCAGAATGGGCCCTTGTATAGCGGTCCTTACTGTTTACCGCAGCAACCAGGCCTTCAAGGATGGTAAGCGATGGTCTCTCCATCTTCAAGTAATCGATCACTTCAGGAACACTTGCCGTGACTACGCCTTGTCCAGACCTCTTTGACTTGTACATGCTGGTATCTGCCAGAGAGATAAGTCCCTGACCAAGAACGCTATCAAAGGGATATGTTGCTATCCCAATGCTCAAGCGGACCGGGATGTCTGTTTTTTCGTCTATCTTGAATCTCATTTCCTTGACGCACTCAGAAATCCTTTGGGCCAAGACCCTTGCCTTCTGCCCATTGGTGTAAGGCAAGATCATCAAGAATTCATCTCCCCCATAACGGCCCACAAAATCCACGGTTCTGGGAGCATCCTTCAAGATAGCAGCCACGTCCTTAAGCAGCCTATCTCCCGTTACATGGCCATAGGTATCGTTTATGAGCTTCAGATCATCCACATCCAACATCATGACGGAAAAGATATGCGCTGCCCTTCGTGACCGCTGAATCTCATGCTGCAAAAGTTCATTGATCCGGCCATGGTTGAATAATCCGGTCAGGTGGTCCCTTTGGGCCATGTCTTTGATTTTTTCATAAAGGCTTCTGTACTTTTCCTCTGACTCTCTCAGCGCTTTCTCCACCCGCTTACGCTCGGCAATCTCAATTCGCAACTCCTTATTGGCTTTTGCAAGTTCTGAGGTTCGTTCGTTGACCCGTGATTCCAACTCCTCGTAAGCCTTTCGCCGCACATCTTCTACCTGATTTCGTTCCGTGATGTCACGTACCAGCAAGACTGCGCCACGATAACCGCTCAGGCTGCCATTAATAATCTCCAAAGGAATTGTTTCCCCGGTCTTCTTTCTTCCTACAGCGAACTGCAAGTGAAAACATTCCCTTTCGAGCATGTCAGATGTCTCGTGCGGTTGCGCTTGACAAAATCGCCTGTGAGAATAAAGAACGTCGGTTTTCCGGTTAATGACTTCATCCACCTCGTAACCGAACACCCTTTTCACAGAGGCATTGCACATGACAATGTTTTCATCCGAATCAACCACTAGGAATACATCCGGGCTGATGGATTTGATAATGTTTTCCAGTTGTGTTCGCTTGTTGGCGGCTTCTCTCCAGCGAAGGTAGGTCAGCCAAAGCAGCCCGCTTAAATAGAGAAAACCAAGATTGATGAGGAACTCCCCTATTGGTACTGTGCTATAGGCACTGAGAAAAGCGGAGAGCCTATGAACAAAGTGGCCGGACACGCTCAAGACTGAAAACGCAAAAACGGCCATCAAGACTATGACCAGGTTTAGCAGTTCTCTGTTTTTGGTTGCTGGTTCCCTCATTCACCCAACCTATGATGGTCCGTCCTGCACATATGCCCTTCAACTTTGACGGCTTCGCAAAAAGTCCACCTGCGGCGTTGTGCTTCAGCTTTCGTCATTCCGACGTACGATAAGTACGCCTCATTCTTCAAGATTCGCGCGCCTTGCATATGAACTTTTTACAACGCCGTCTGTTTATTGACTTTTTACGAGACCATCACCTTTGAGGCGCCTTGCCATCTTCTCGCCGGCGTGGCCAGGTGCGCTAAAAGAAAAATGAGCGACTTCCTAACCTCCCGCTGTAGCCCTCGAAGTGGGCCTCGTGCTCCAGGCCCAAAGGCTTTGATTTTTGACTGTGTCGGTTTTGCTCATGCCGGACCTTGCCGAATTCTTTGCAAAATTCCTGCCAAATCGGATTGAGACGCGGGGTAGCGGTCAGGAGCATCAAGACATCCTAAAAAAAGTGTGGACTTACACCATTTGCCCCTTGACATCGGATGGCTTTTCTGTTTAAAAAATGTGCGAAGCTGTCTTGCTGTTACGTGGACCCTATTCAGTGTGATCCCATGGAAAAAGTGGAAAAAGATCTTAAGATCTGCCTGCCGCGCCCTGGGCACGATGCGTCTTTCTCTGTCTGGGGCAGGGAGGGAGGGGATGTGTAAAGACCTCGACCGCTTTCCTGGTAAACGGGCTTTATCTCTGTAACCTGTCTGATCATGGGGGGACTTAATGAATGAAAGATAAGCAAACGGAAAAGACCATCGGCAGGCGGACCTTTCTCAAAACGATGGGTGTCACAGCATTTGTGGGTGCCAGTGCCTTTGCGCAGCCGATTTCACACGCGCTGGCACGTCCGGCCGGAGCTCGGCAACCAGACAAATTTGCCGACCGCAAGGCTCCTGTTTCGTGCAGAGAATCAGGGACTGAACCGAAAAAACTGAAAAAGTCGCCCTTCTATTCCCATATTCCAAAGAATCAAATCCAGCTGTATCAGAGTTATCTCGATCGTGCCTTTGAGCTGTCTCCAACGCTCGAATTTGAACAAGGTGATCCTGGGCTTCACGGATTGCTGGCCAAAACCGCGAACAACCATTTTTTCAGCGAGATCGATTTTGAGATGATGAGGCTTCAATACGTCAGTTCCGACAAACGTGAACGTGAGAAATATCGCAGCAATTGGGCAGAGAAGGTTGTGAACCAAAAGGGTGCCGATTTTTTTCCCGACCCTTGGGCCATTGTGTCAGCAATGTTTGCTGAGGCCGCATTAGGCGCTTGAAGGCACTACGGGGCTCAGACGTCACCCCTCCTCTAAACTACCCGAGAGCTTTGCAAAACGTCCTCTTTTGCCCAATCTCGGGGTCAGACTCAAATCTTAATCCTCGAAATACTCAATGCATTCCTGTGGTTAAGATTTTCGCCTTCCTTGAGCTTGAACAAAATCGAACGTTTTTCAAAGGTCTCTACCCGCCTACAGAAAGAAACAGTATTCAGATTCAACAACGCACCATTATTGATGGTCTCGTAAAAAGTCCATAAACAGACGGCTTTGTAAAAAGTTCATATGCAAGGCGCGCGTGAGGAATGAGGCGTACTTATCATACGTCGGAATGACGAAAGATGAAGCGGAGCGCCGCAGATGGACTTTTTGCGAAGCCGTCATTATTGCACCCTCTCGTTTCCCCAGAGGCTTCTGAAAAGGCGAATTTGACAGGTCAGAGGTTCTGTGACACAGTTAAAATCTTTGAAAAGTGTTCAATTTTGTTCAAGATTAAGGGCTTGCGCAAAAGGGGGCGTTTTTCAAAGGCTCCACATTGTTGCTGACCGGGAGGAAGCTATGTACTCAACACATGCAGCGGTCTATGTCGTTTTCCTGACAATCCTGTTATTCGCATTGGCTGGGTGCGGAGTGTTGGGCCCCGGGCACAAGCTCAGCTGGCACTCACCCTATGCAGACTCCTCTTGTGTTGAGGAAGGAGACATCATCCACCTTCCAACGGGGGTAAAAATTGTCCGGGATGAACTGATAGACATCTTGGCCAACGCAAGAATCATTTACGTGGGTGAAGCCCATGACAACATTAACAGCCACAAGGTGCAGTTAGAAATTCTTGAGGCCCTTGCCCAACGCAATCCACGAAAGATAGCCGTGGGCATGGAGATGTTGAAGCGATCTTCGCAGGAGTCTGCCGATCAATGGACAGCCGGAACGTTGGACGAAAAGGAGTTTGTGAGAGCGTGGGTGAAAGACTGGGCCAATGACTTTCAATACTACAGGGCTATCTTGGAGTATGTTCGAGAACACAAGATTCCCCTCTTGACCCTTCGCCCCCCTGATGAATGGTTAGAAACGGTGAAGGGGACGGAATCCACAACTGAGCTGCAAGACAGCCCTTTGCAGCTTCCTGAAATGGATGTTGAAGATCCTTACCACAGGGCACACACCCAGGCCATTTTTGATGCGCACCCAGGCGTCTCACAGAGTTTCGAGGACTTCTACAAGGTTCAGGTGTTGTGGGACGAATCCATGGCCGCAACCATAGCCGACTATCTTCTCTCCGAGGCAGGCCAGGATATGCAGATATTGGTGTTTGCCGGCACCCAACACGTTGAATACGGATTTGGTATTCCCCGCCGTGCCTTTCGACGTGTTCGATTACCCTATGCGATTGTTTTGCCCACTACGGTCCTTGGAGCCCCGGAGAAAGCACGCAGGGTGATGGATGTGTCCTTGCCTGAAATTCCTCTGCAGCCGGGGGATTTTGCCTGGATGATCAGCTATGAAGACCTTGAAGATCAAAAGGCATATCTGGGAGTAATGATTCGAGATGCCGAAGAGGGGGTGAAGATATTCAGGACAATGGACAATTCAGCAGCAAAAACAGCTGGGTTGAAGCAAGACGACATAATTACAGGTTTTGACGGAGAGCCAATCAAAACGACATTTGATTTGACATATCTTGTCGGCCTAAAGACCCCGGGCGACAAAGCCATGATTGAAGTGTTACGTGACAAACTGCCCCTGCAGCTTGAGGTCACCCTGCAGAAAAGTCATCATCCTTGACGGCTGTGCCGTCCACGTGATCGGTTCCTGCGGTATGTATTCTCATCCTTGGCGGTTCTTAATAGCAGCCTCAGTTTCCAGGCTTCTGCGTCAGGGCTTTCGACTTCCGGTGAAGCCTGATGGTTTTGCCCTCTGTATCGCCCTCACCTGCCATCGTACATCTGCCGTGAAGAACCGCCCCTGAATCAATAACCACTGCAGGGGCGCTCAGGTCACCGAACACGCGAGCTGTAGGTTGCAGCTCAACGCGGTTTGTGGCGTGGATATTGCCCCTTACCTCTCCGCTCACAGTGGCAGTGTGGACCGAAATTTCGGCGTTGACGACCCCTGTTTCCCCTATGATCATCACTCCGGCCTTACTTTCCACTGTGCCTGTAAGGTGCCCATCTAGTCGCACAGTTCCCTCGAATACCAGATTTCCTTCCACCGTAGTGTGCTGCCCCAAGAAGGTCTGTATCTGGCTTGTCGTCTTTTTCATCCTGAGCCTCTCTTCCCAGCCACGATCAATGCATTCCCCAACCAAGCAACGATTCGATGCATGGATTGGGACAAGTTTTCATGCAATATGACAACTCAAAACCTTTGAGACATCACCGCAACAAACCGCCTGAATGAATGTCTGAAAGTCACCCCAGACTGATAGGAATCCTCTCCGTTCAAAAACCTTGTTGACATATGCTGTATACACTGAGACACCTTAACGTAGGGCGAGTCAAGAATCAAGGGCCGCCTCCTTACCTCGGCTTTGCGAAAATTCTCCCTGTCATAGGGAATGCCTCCCAGATATTCAGGCTTTATGCAAAACCGTCCCTCATTGGCATTAATGTTTCTGTCGGCGATTTTGCCGATCCTATCATAGAGTATGACCCCCTGTTCAAGGTCGTCCAACTGATTGAGCACCAGCATGGGGGAAAAAGTCAGGCCGGATGAATACTCGGGAAACCTTTCTTCCAACCTCTTTTCGACTTCTTTGAAACGCGAAAAGGCAGCCTTAGCACATGCGTATCCACTGACCAGGTCTTGCGGAGTGGTCACAATCACCGCGCAGTCGGCTGCAAGAGCAAAATCCAAGACCATGCGGGCAATGCCCGCCCCCAGGTCAAACATTACAAAATCATAGCCCTGCCCGATCTTTTTGAAGTGCCTGATAAACTTCATCTTCTGGGCATAATTCAAATTCGCCAGTTTAAACTCGCCATATGCGCTGCATATGAGATCGAATTCAAATTTTGTTGTAACCACAAGATCCTGCATATGTCGGGTCTTCTCCAGAAAGTCCAACAGGTGATATTTGGGAAAGAGGCCAAGCTTGTTGGATACGTCAGCATTGCCCAAATCCGCGTCGATTAGAAGAACCTTGGCTCCGGTCTTAGCCAAGGCATGTGCAAGGTTGATTGAAAGGTGCGTTTTTCCCACACCCCCCTTGTTGGATATAACAGAAATAGTAAGGGGCCCGGTTTCTTCTTGTTCCACGGCCCTGTCCGCCGGAATCTCCACGGGCTGCCGGCCTTTGTCGTCATCAACTCTTTCCTGCTGCTCATAGACTTTGTGCAGTACAGCAAAAAGCGAACTCCTGGGAGCTGCCGCCGGATGAATTTGACAACCAGTAAGGACTTCAAGGCTTCTGACTCCAATTTGCTCCCCCGGAGAGGCCATTGCCACCAGAAGAATACCACCCACACGGCGGATAGGCAGGGCCTGGCGCCTCATAGCTATATCTGGTTTGAGCATAGCAACAGCATCAGGTTCAATATGTGCGCGGAGAGGATCCACAAATGGTATCTTTAGCTTCTCGGCAGTCGCCTTTGCGATCTGAATCTCGGTATCGGCTACGGCAGGAAACGGGCACACCTTTCGAGACCCTCGATCAACCCCACGTTCTGTGCTTTGAATTTGTCCTGGCTGACCCGTTGTCAGGTTTTCCGGGCTTTCCTTCATGGATTCATCTCCTTTGGTTCAAATGAGATAGTGCCTGGCTCTCCGTGGGAAAAGGCATGAAAGGAGACCATTGAAAGAACATCCACATTCAGCCGATCTTTTTTCCGGGTGAATGTTGCGGGCATCTTCTTTTATGGTCCGCCTATAATATTTTTCCGCTTTATTCAACTCATTTTTTCGAAAATGGGTATTTCCAAGATAAAGGTAAGCCAAATATGCGTCTAAACAAACCAAGCCCCTGAAACGCCGGAGCACATGCCGCCTAGACCTTAGACCTCTATTCAATACGGCAAGTCCTGCTGCCCTGCCCTCTCAATTTCCCCTTTGACCCTTTTGTGATTTATGGTATGTGTTTGGCTCCTGGCAAAAAATATCTTGTCTTATCCTGTAGTTGCCATGCCTTTGAGAGACCTTTGAAAAATGCTCAATTTCGTTCAAGTTCAAGAAAGGCGATAATTTTAACCACAGGAATGCATTGAGTATTTCGAGGATTAGAATTTGAGCCTGACGCAGACACGGAGTGAAGCATAGCGCTCAATTGGACGACAGGGGGGGCTTTTCAAAGGTCTCTCTGAGTATGGGCGTTTGCCTCTGGCACTGCCAAGCAAGCGCGTTCAAACAGGTCGCCTTTGGCAGCAGGCCTTGGATTGTGGCGCAGAAATGAAAACTTATCTGGTCACCGGCGGCGCCGGGTTCATCGGCAGCAATCTCGTGATAGCCCAGCGAATGAGCAAAAAGGGGCGGATCATAACCCTGGATGTGCTCACGTATGCGGGAAACCCGATGAACCTTGAATACCTTAAGGATGATCCCGATCACATTTTTGTTCAAGGAGACATTGGGGATCGTTCTTTGGTCCGGGGTCTCGTGGAAAAGTATCAGCCGTGTGCCGTGCTTAACCTCGCGGCCGAATCACACGTGGATCGATCCATCGATGGCCCGGAGGATTTCATTCAGACTAATGTGGTCGGTACGTTTCACCTGCTGGAAGAGGTTCGCCGATACTGGGAAGGCTTGCCAGCTGGCGAGAAGGAATCTTTTCGCTTTCTGCATGTGTCAACCGATGAGGTCTACGGCTCTTTGGCCCCTGACGATCCTGCCTTTGATGAGCACACACCTTATGCCCCGAACAGTCCCTACTCGGCCTCCAAAGCGGCCAGCGACCACCTGGTTCGTGCCTATCATCATACCTATGGCATGCCCATGCTCACCACGAACTGCTCTAACAATTACGGCCCGCGGCAGTTCCCTGAAAAACTGATCCCGCTGATGATACTGAACGCCCTGGGCGGAAAACCCTTGCCCATCTACGGAGATGGCTTAAATATCCGGGACTGGCTGTATGTGGGAGATCACTGTGCGGCCATACAGTTGGTTTTGGAACGGGGACGCGTAGGGGAGATATACAATGTTGGCGGTCGTTGTGAGAAGACCAATCTTGAGGTTGTCCAGACTGTTTGCAGTCTGTTGGACGAGATGTGTCCTGACTCGCCTCATGCGCCTCACGGCTCACTGATTACTTCTGTGAAAGATCGTCCCGGACACGACCGTCGCTATGGCATGAATATTGCCAAAATTGAAAATGAGTTGGGCTGGACTCCAGAGGAGACCTTTCTCACGGGCTTGAAAAAAACCATACAGTGGTATCTTGACAACCCCGCCTGGATAGAATCCGTCCAGACCGGCGATTACCGCCAGTGGATGAAAAAGCACTACTCGATTGAATAGGCGCAATTGAGGGATTAGGGAGAGGCCATTGAATATTGTCGATTGAAGATTGTGCGAAAAGCTTTGAGTCTTTTCAATCGTCAGTATTCAATCGTCAATCCTTAACGGGCACTTTTTCTACTACTAACGGGATGCAGCGCAACACAGAAATTGGACTTTTTGCGAAGCCGTCAAGGTTATGAAAGGAGCTAATGAGGTAATGGCACCAGTCCCAGATTCTACTACTTCCCGATTCAAGGGAATCATACTTGCCGGGGGAGCCGGCACCAGGCTTCATCCAATCACCAAGGCGGTCAGTAAGCAACTCCTGCCGGTATATGACAAACCCATGATCTATTATCCGCTCTCGGCACTCATGCTCGCAGGAATCCGGGACATCTTGATCATATCCACACCGGAGGACTTGCCCAAGTTTAAGACGCTTCTTGGCGATGGCTCCCAGTGGGGAATACGCTTTTCATTTGCCGAGCAGCCCCGACCGGAAGGGCTGGCACAAGCCTTTGTCATTGGAAGGGAGTTTATCGGCAAACACCCGGTTTGCCTGATCCTGGGTGACAATGTGTTTTACGGGCACGGTCTGCAGAAAATCCTGCGTCGCGCTGTTCAGCTCGAAAAAGGAGGGCTGATCTTTGGGTACTGGGTTCGAGACCCTGAACGTTACGGGGTCGTGGAGTTTGACGAGTCGGGACGAGTTCTCAGCATCAAGGAAAAACCAAGTAGTCCCAAGTCTAACTATGCAGTGCCGGGTTTGTACTTTTACGATAACAGTGTGGTCCAGATCGCGTCAGAGCTTAAGCCTTCTGCCCGCGGAGAACTGGAAATTACGGACGTGAACATACACTATCTGACGCGGGGACATCTTCGAGTGGAACTGCTCGGCCGAGGCTTTGCCTGGCTCGACATGGGAACCCACGAGTCTCTCCTGGAAGCGAGCACGTTTATCGAGACAATTGAGAAGCGACAGGGGCTCAAAGTGGCATGCGTTGAGGAGGTTGCCTATCGGATGGGCTATATTGACGTGGCCCAGGTTGAAAAGCTTGCAGGACCATTGCGAAAAAATGGCTACGGGCAGTATTTATTTGAGATAGTCGACGAAGAGTCCGGCGCTGGGAGATCCGCGAGCAACTCATGAAATTCACCCGATCATCTGTCTTGCCTGAAATTATCATCATCGAACCGGCTGTCTTCACAGACGGCCGAGGCCATTTTTTGGAGACCTATCAGGCCCAACGGTATCTTGATCATGGCATTCCAGCAGGCCTTGTACAGGATAATATGTGCTATTCAGTCCAGGGGGTGCTGCGCGGGCTGCATTATCAGGTGGGAAGCCCTCAAGGAAAGCTGGTCTGGGTTGTGCGCGGAGAGGTCTTTGACGTGGCAGTGGACATCCGAAAAGGCTCTCCCACATTCGGAAAGTGGGCGGGGGTCACCCTCTCTTCCGACACATACACTCAGATTTACATCCCGGAAGGTTTTGCTCACGGCTATTGCGTAACCAGCAAGATTGCCATCCTGGCCTATAAATGCACAGACTACTACGCTCCCGAGGAAGAGCGCGGCATAAGGTGGAATGATCCGTCATTGGAGATCAAATGGCCTGTTCAAGAACCGATCCTTTCTGACAAGGACGGCGCATATCCCACCCTGGAAAATCTTCCAGTCACGAACCTGCCGACACTTGTGAAAAACCCATGAAGATCGCTGTCATCGGAAGCCAGGGCATGCTGGGCCAAGACCTCCTGGCTCGCCTCCGCGGCGCTGGATTTGCTGTAGCAGGCTTCTGTCAGCCCGAACTGGACATTACCGGGTCTGATCAGGTCAACTCTTGCTTGACCACCCTTGGGTCTGACCTCGTGATCAACTGTGCAGCCTACACAGCTGTTGACAAGGCCGAGTCAGAGCCTGATGCGGCATTTTCTGTAAACCGAGACGGACCAGCCCACCTGGCCAACGCCTGCAGGAGAATGGGTGTGCCTCTCGTACATCTTTCCACTGATTACGTTTTTGACGGCCAACAAGAAGGACCCTATCTGGAAGACGATCCAACCAACCCTGTGGGTGTGTATGGCCTGAGCAAGTGGCAAGGAGAGGAGGCTGTTCGGTCCAGCCTGGCCGAACACCTGATTGTGCGTACGGCCTGGTTGTTCGGTGTACACGGGCACAACTTTGTAAAGACAATACTCGCGCTTGCCAGAAAACAAGAGGAACTCAGAGTGATCGCCGACCAGCACGGCTGCCCTACATGGACCGGAGACCTGGCGCAGGCACTGGTCACAATGGCAACCAGAATCGGTGAAAATCAGTCAAACGTGCACTGGGGAACGTATCACTTCTGCGGTGCAGGCAAGGCTACCTGGCATGGTTTTTCCGAGGTTATCGTGGAGCAGGCCTCGAAACGCGAAACCTTGCGCACCGTGCGTGTTGTGCCTGTACCAAGCACTGATTATCCGACCGCTGCAAAACGGCCCAAGTGGTCGGTTCTGGGCTGCGACAAGGTGGGCCAAATCTTTCAGATCCGCCCCAGGCCATGGCAGGAGGGCTTGGCTGCCATGCTTGATGAGCTCTACCAGGACCCTTAGGGCTTTGGTCAGCGCAAATGATGACGGCCATCTGCGCCCTATTTCTTTAGCTCATCACCCAGCCATTTCAAATAGTCGCGGCTGCCACAGACAATGGGCATGCCCACGAGCTCCGGGGTCTCGTAAGGGTGTATTGCCTTCACCGCTTTTTCAAGTTCATCATACAAATCTTTTTCGGTCTTCATAAGGCACAGCCATTCTTGGGCAGTCTCAATGTTGCCCTTCCACCAATAGGTGCTGGAGATAGGCCCCACAATCTGGACACAAGCAACCAGTCTTTGCTCCACCAAAACCTTGGCGATCTTTTCAGCGTCTTGCCTTTTCTCCGTGGTGGTAACCACCTGGAGATATGTTTTCATAGCAGATCCCCCTTCCCTTCTCGCACATGCGAGGTCAAATGATAACAACAGCCCTTTTCAAGTGTGTGATCAAGCCACGTGTTCATCGTCTTATTTCATGGCATATGACGAAATAATTGCCAATAATTATTCTGACGATTCTACCCTTCCAAACGCATTGACCGATTAATGTGGCATCATCAAAGAAATTTCTGCTTGGACAGCAGGCAGCAGGGGCATGAGCCCAGGCTTCCATCAAGAAAAAGGCCGGTGTGGAGCCTTCAAAGAGGCGTTGCTCAGCGCCATTGTTTCCCGCCGGATGTGGGATCTTGGAAGATGAAGGCTCCCGCCTGTGTTTCAAGACGGTACTATGCTTCAGCTCATATAACCCAACGCCTCATTTAAGGTAGCAAAAAGGGCAATCATCACTGCCCAAGCAACACCGCTCAGGAGCAGAGCGTTTATCAAACCCATAAAGAATGACAGACATCGAGCGCGTTCCTTTATTAGTACCCCAGCTGCAGTCTTCGTTTCACAAGCCGAGAATGGATATTCCTCTCCAACAAATGCGACCGGTGTGATATCCTATGGGTCAGAGAAAAAATTATTCGTCTTGCGGGCCATAACCTTTTCAACCCACCTTGTGCGATATTTTTCACGCACACATTTGTCAGCATAAATGTATTGAAGCCTCATCATCTCAAAATCGAGTTCGCTCAGGGAATGGTTGTCGGCTACTTCGGTCATCAGCTTGTGAAACCGAAGGTCATCTTGATCGAATTCCAATGTCGGGGACAGCTCAAAGGCACGATCAATATAGCTCTGATAGAGGCGAATCTGGGAAGACGTAAGATGGGAATATGGCACTTTGTTTCTCGTGGGTTCAACATCCAGCCTGTGGAGCACCGGTTCTTGTGAGTCCTGAACCAGGACCGGCGTCATTTGAATCCCTGGAATTGTACTTAATCCCGTTTTCATTTCACCCACATCCTCAAGTCCTGAACAACTCATACCCAAAGCCCTTTCAAAAATGCACTTCATCCTGGTTTATGCAAATACCAGGCGGGATAGAACATTCCAATGAACCAGTTCACACAATTTGTGTGAAATTCGTCACACTTTTCGGAGCCGGCCGCTGAAAAAACAGTTTTCCATAGCTGAAGCCAAGAACAAGTTGCCGTCCATCATCCATCAAGTGGAAAAGGGGCCTTCTGTGAAACTGACCAGGCGAGGAGAACCGGTGGCGGTGCTGTTGTCGGTTCGTGAATTCGAACAAATGACTCAGAAAAGGAGTGGCTTTTGGCGTGCCTTGATGACATTTAGGCTCAGCCATGCCATTCAGGATGAAACCGTTCAGATAACTGATTCGGCCTTTGAAGGTCTTCGGGATACGTCCTCAGGCAGAGGAGGTTAGCTTTGAGTCATGAAATATTTGTTGGACACAAATGTGGTATCAGAGTGTGTAAAGACAGGACCCAACGAGTTTGTCTTTCACATGCTTGAGAGGCATCAACATGAAATTGTGACCGCAGCACCTGTTTTGCACGAGCTTCAATACGGTTGCCGACGTCTTCCCAGGTCTCGCAAACGAAGAATTATTGAATCGTTTCTCAACGACGTGTGAAAGAGCATGTTGATTCTTCCCTATGATGATCGAGCTGCGGAGTGGCACGCCAGAGAACGTGTGAGGTTGGCCTCAAAAGGAAAGATGCCCCCTTTTGTGGATGGTCAGATTGCAGCGATTGCTAAGGTAAACCGCCTGGTTCTGGTAACGCGCAATATTGAAGACTACGAGTCGTTTTCAGGATTGAAGACTGAATACTGGCATAGGGCCTAGCCTGGGAGGCGGTCGGAGAATGAGAAGTTTTTTGCAAGGTCAAAGAAGGCGAAGATTTTAACCGCAGGAATACATTGAGTATTTTGAGGATTGAAATCTGAGCCTGACGCAGAGATTGCGAAAAATAGCCATTCTCCGACAGCCTCCTAGGGAAGCTCTTTACCGAAAATAGCACGAAGGATTTCCGCCTCTATTTCCGGCGTGGGTCTCCACCTGTACTCGTTATCATAACGCTTCTTGGCAAAGAAGTGCCGAGCATCGATGACATCTCCCAAGTCTTCGTCTTTTGTATAGGGAGGCAAGACATCCACAGCCAGTCTCATCTCTTTCTCCCGCTCAGCAGCATCGATTCGACCTTCCGAGTCAAAGGGCAGGATGAAATACTGAAGCCGCAGGATTTCCACCGGCTTTCGCTGTTCGAGTTCCACTGCTACCTCGGCATAACGAACCCTCTTTCCAGCATACTGTGGCATAATCTCCTGTGGGTCGCGGCGAACGAGCCGTTCGTATCTCACCAGAGGAAGCCGTTTTATTGTGTCGTCATCGTTGACAAGAAAGATTCGTAAACCTACACCCATTTCACCCCGCATGCTGACGTCAGTGCCCAGCCCGTAAGAATCAACATACTGTGGCAGCTTTCAGCCCTGATCAATCACACAATTGTTTTCAAATGTCTTTCACTTCTGTAAATGATGTCATGAAATTTGTCAAACACTTGGGCACAGACCCTGCCAGCAGACAGGAATTGTGATAAGATAAGATTGATGGTTGTCAGCGTGGACTTTAAACAATGGGAAAGCGAAAGGATCCTAAACAGCTGAGCAAATTCATGGCCTATGTGCTTGGCCGGCGGCCTGACGAGTTTGGCCTGGTGCCGGATGAGGAGGGTTTTGTGCGCCTGAAGGATTTCCTTAAGGCCGTGTCGGAAGAACCGGGATGGGGATACGTGCGCAGATCACACATTAATGAAGTCCTGATGACCGTGCCTGACAACTCCCTTATTGTTGAACATGGCCGTGTTAAGAGTGCTTGCCCGGACGAGGCCCTAAACCCCGTGACGGGGGTAGAACCACCGAAACTTCTTTATCACTGCGTGCAGCAAAGGGCGTATCCCGTGGTGTGTGAGGGAGGGGTCATTCCCATGGGACACGGCCACGTGTTCTTGACAACAACCAAGGAGTTAGCCGTTCGCATAGGCAGACGGAGGGATCCAAATCCTGTGCTGTTGACGGTTCAAGCCCAAAGGGCTTCTCAGTCTGGCGTGAGATTTTCAAGGCAGGGGGAACTGATCTATATTGCCGATCATGTTCCGGTCCGCTATTTCTCAGGGCCTCCTCTGCCAAAGGAAAAGAAAGAAGCCAAAAAGCCAAGGAAAGAGCCGGTTTTGGCCACGGAAGGGCTTGCGGGAAGTTTCTCGCTGGACATGGAGCGCTCTCAAGGGCTTCAGCAGCAAGACTTGAAAAGAAAACGGGTCAGAAAAGAGATTGGCTGGAAAAAAGATTCCCGCAAAATGAGGCGCAAACGCAGGTGAGAAGATGAAGATACCACATCGTTTTCACGATCTGTCCAGCATTGGCCCTGTCTATCTGGTGGGTGGTTCTGTTCGTGATCAGATCCTGAATCGCCCATCCAGTGACCACGACTTTGCAGTGCCTGGCGATACCGGAGCATTTGCCAAAAAGGTGGCAGCCCAACTTGGGGTGCGGATGATCGAGATCGGCAAAAACGACAAGACTATCTACAGGGTGGTTTCGGGTGATGACATCCTGGATTTTTCTCCGATAGAGGGTAAAAACATCGAGGACGACCTTGCGAGACGCGACTTTACTGTCAATGCCTTGGGCTGTGACTTGAGTTCTGACAGGCTGATCGACCCTGCCGGAGGTTTAAACGACATCAGGTCCAAGACCATACGCCTCGTATCAGAAGCTGCAATCCTGGCCGACCCCTTGAGGATGCTCAGGGCATTTCGTTTTTCCGCGGTCTTGGGTTTTGAGATTGCGCAGCAAAGCCTGGCAGTTATCAGCAAACACAGCACACTCATTACAAAATCGGCTGGAGAGCGCGTAGGCGCAGAGATATTTAAGATGATGGAAGCGGAAAGATCGTTGCCCTGCGTTGAGCAAATGGACAGTGTCGGCCTTCTGACCAATATTATCCCTGAGCTTGAACCGTGTCGTTTGTGTGCCCAAAACGACTTCCATGAATGGGATGTGTTTGAACACACCATCCGGACCTATGAAAAAGTGGAAATGATCCTGACCAACCCTGCCGCGCTTTGGCCCGAGTTTGCCGAACCCGTCAATGCCTATCTTGAAAAGGGCAACCACATTGTTCTTCTGAAATTGGCTGCTTTGCTTCATGACGTGGGAAAACCCGAGACACGCAGTGTTGACCCAAGTGGAAGGACCCGGTTTTTACGCCACGAGGCTCAAGGGGCTCTTGTCTGCCGGGACATTTGCACAAGGCTTAGAATGTCTGGCCAAAACCGATCATATGTAACATTCATTGTGCAAAAGCACTTGCGGCCACTGCTTTTGTTTGACGCTGACCAAAGGGCAAGTCTCACCTCAAAGGGTATTGTCCGCTTTGTGAGAAAATATCAAGATGATGTGATTGGACTGCTTATCCACAGCTTGGCAGACCAGGGTGCAAAACGCGGCAAGAAAAACGAATCCAAGGACAAGTTGTTTTTGGCGTTCTTGAAAAGGATTCTTGAAACGTATTTCTCCCGACTAAGACCCCGGATGGCGGCACCCAGGCTCCTGACCGGCCATGACCTGATCAGGCATTTTGATCTTACCCCGTCCAAGCTCTTTAGAAGGTTGTTGCAAAAGGTGGACGAAGCGCATCTGAACGGTGAGATCAAAACACAGAAGGAAGCTGTGGAACTGGCAGGCAGGTTGCTTGAACTGGAGGGCGATGCCGGGATCGAACCGGCGACACCAAGCTCCGGAGGCTTGTGCTCTGTCCGCTGAGCTAATCGCCCTCCGAGAAGCATACTACTTCATGCTTTCTTGTCAAGGCGATTTGGCGGACAGCCTGATGAGAGCAGAGCAGCATTTTTCTTGAATTCTGGACGCACGGTGATTATAGTGTCAATACAAGTGCCTAAGAACAGCAATGAAGAAGGACGTCATGACCGAAAAAAACGAAAAGGTTCCTGATCCAAAAGAGGTTGAAAAAGAGCTCTCTGAGTTCCTGTCGGAAAAGTTTGGGGGCCGCGTAAAACTCATATCCCCGATGGTCATTCCCCAAACATCTTCCTTTGAAAAAGAAACAGAGTCTCCTAAGAAAAAGGTAATGGACTTTTCACTGAAGCCCGAGGAACTCGAGGCCTTCCTGGACCAATACGTGGTGAAACAGGACGAAGCCAAGGCGATCTTGGCAACCAAAGTCTGCACCCATTTCAATCGAATCAAACATGCCGAATCATCTGAGCAGGCCAGCCAGCCCATGGTGGGAAACATCAAGAACAACATCCTTATGATAGGTCCCACGGGCGTGGGCAAAACCTACATCATCAAGCTGATTGCCCAGAAAATAGGCGTGCCGTTTGTCAAGGGCGATGCCACAAAGTTCAGTGAGACGGGTTACGTTGGAGGCGATGTGGAAGATCTGGTGCGGGACCTGGTGAGCGAAGCCGATGACGACATTGAGCTGGCCCAGTACGGCATCATCTACATCGACGAGATCGACAAGATTGCCTCCAGCAGCAACCTTATTGGCCCGGATGTTTCTCGCACCGGTGTTCAGCGTGCCCTGCTCAAACCCATGGAAGAAACCGATGTGGACCTCAAGGTCGCACATGACCCAATATCCATGCTGGAAGAGATAGAACGTTACCGAAAGACGGGCAAACGAAAAAAACGTGTGGTCAATACCAAAAACATCCTCTTTATTATGAGCGGCGCTTTTAGCGAGCTTACCGAAGTCATCAAGAAACGTATGGTAGATCAAGGTATCGGTTTTGGTGCTTCTATCAAGAGCCCGTCAGAATCAGACGACTACCTGAAACACGTCAAGCCCGAGGATCTCATGAAGTTCGGCTTCGAGTCTGAGTTCATCGGACGGCTTCCGGTGATTTCCGTATTTGAAAAACTGAGCGAAGAAGACCTTTTTGCCATCCTCAAGAACCCAAACAACCCCGTTATTCTCAGCAAGAAGCTGGATTTCAAGGCATACGACATTGATGTCAAGTTTGAGGAGCAGGCCTTGAAAACCATGGCCCAGCTTGCCTGCGAAGAAGGCACCGGCGCCCGCGGACTGGTCAGCGTGATCGAGAAGGCCCTGCTGAAATTTGAAAAAAGGCTCCCGTCCACCAACATAGCAAGGCTTGCGGTGACAGAAGAGGTAGTAAAAGCCCCGGAAGGTGTGCTCGAAAAGATGGTATCGACCGCAAATCATTCCAAATGGAAACAAACCTACGACAGGCTTGTAGACGGGGAAAAGGACTCCATCAAGGAATATGTGAGAAATAACCAGACACTGCTGGCTGAAAAGTACGAGATGGAGCTCACCCCCTCTCGAATAGACGTGATCGCAGAAGTCTATGCCACCAGCACGTCCGACATCAATGCGGTCATGGAGAAGATGAAGACGTCCTATGAGCAGATCAAAGGCATGGAGGCCTATTTTGCTAAGACCCATGAGATCAAGATCAGGCTGGATGAAGATGCCACTGATGTCGTCATGACCCAGATGAGCTCTTCTCCAACCTCTCTGGGAAATTTCTACAAACAGCTGACCGACAACTTTGAGTATGGACTCAAACTGATCCGCGACCGCACTGGTCAAAATGACTTTGTTGTCACCAAAGAGGCCCTGAAAGAACCGGATGGATACTTAAACACGTTGGTAAAAGAAGCATGCACAGAGGATGACTATCCACAGGAAGAGAATTGAGGTAACCGCCTATGCTTTTTCCAGACTACAGGCCGAGACGGTTGAGGCAAAACGAAAATTTTCGGCGTATGATAAGGGAAACCCTCTTGGGGGTTGACGACCTGATTCTTCCTCTCTTTGCAGTTGAGGGCAAGAAGGTCAAAAACGCCATTGAGTCCATGCCGGGACATTATCAGATGTCGGCAGACAATATCGTCAAAGAGGTCAAAGCGGCCCGCGACCTGGGCATCCCGGCCGTGATGCTCTTTGGCATTCCCGACAAAAAGGATGCCCTGGCCACCAGTGCCTATGCAAAGAACGGAATCGTACAAAGGGCCGTCAAGGCAATAAAGGACAAGGTCAAAGATGTCGTGATTATCACTGACGTGTGTCTGTGCGAGTACACCGACCACGGTCACTGCGGCATGGTGGAAAAGGGAGTCATAGACAACGACGCCACCTTGGATCTGTTGGCCCGCACCGCGCTTTCTCATGCTGAAGCCGGCGCGGACATGGTAGCTCCATCTGATATGATGGACGGCCGTGTGGCGGAAATACGCGACGCCCTGGACGAAAACGGATTTCAAGGCACCCCCATAATGTCGTATGCTGCCAAGTATTGTTCGGCCTATTACTATCCGTTCCGCCAGGCTGCGGAATCTGCCCCGAAATTCGGAGATCGGCGCACCTACCAGATGGACCCTGCAAACAGCCTGGAGGCCATTCGAGAGGCAAGTATGGACGTGGCGGAAGGCGCCGACATTATCATGGTCAAACCCGCCTTGGCCTATCTGGACATCATCTATAGAGTCCGGGAAGAGATCGACCTGCCGGTAGCCGCCTACAATGTCAGTGGCGAGTTTGCCATGATCAAGGCGGCTGACAAGCTTGGCTGGCTGGACGGCAAAAAGGTGATGATGGAATCCCTCACGGCCATAAAGCGAGCCGGCGCAGACATGATTTTGACTTACTTTGCAAAAGAAGCGGCAAAAGAGCTCGCCAAGGTTTGAAACAGGAAAAGGGGACAGACAACGTTGAAAAACCACCAACACCCACCCTCAGATACTACTGAACACGGACACAAGGATCGCCCGTCTGGTTTGAGGCTTGTTGCCTGGGAGGTCACGCGAAACTGCAACCTCAACTGCATACATTGCAGGGCGGCCGCCTCCAAAGGACCCCACCCGGGTGAACTGGACACAGAGACGTGTCTCGGCCTGCTCGATCAAATCAGCGAGGTTGCCAAACCCGTAATCATTCTGTCGGGTGGCGATCCGCTCTTGCGCCCGGACATCTTTGAAATAGTGCGCCACGGCGCAAGCAAGGGCCTTCGCATGGTCATGTCCCCGAATGGCACCCTGATTACCGAGCAGAAGGCAAAAGACATGGTGGAAGCCGGGATACAGCGAATCAGTGTCAGCCTGGACGGGGCCACGAGAGAAAGCCACGACCAATTCCGGCAGGTAGAAGGGGCTTTTGACGGGGCCCTTCAAGGTATCGAATGGACCAAGCAGGCCAACCTTGATTTTCAGATAAATACCACTATTACCCTGCAAAACTTTGACGAGCTGCCAAGAATCCAGGAACTGGCCGTTGACCTGGGTGCCGTGGCCCACCACATCTTCCTGCTGGTTCCCACGGGACGAGGAAAATACATTGTGGATCAGGAAATCTCGGCAACCCAGTACGAAGAAACCTTGAACTGGTTCTATGACCAGAGCAAGAATGTCTCTCTCCAGCTAAAAGCCACCTGTGCCCCCCACTATTACAGGATATTGAGACAACGGGCCCGCCAGGAAGGAAAAACCGTCACATTCCAGAGCCACGGGCTGGATGCCGTAACCCGGGGTTGTCTGGGCGGAACCAGTTTTTGTTTTGTGTCTAACACCGGCACTGTTCAACCGTGCGGGTTTCTTGACGTCAACTGCGGCAATGTAACCGAGACCACCTTCCCCGAAATCTGGAATGAATCCGAAGTGTTGAAGGCCCTGAGGGACTTCAGCGGACTAAAGGGAAAGTGCGGCAAGTGCGAATATCGGAAGGTCTGCGGGGGTTGTCGTGCCAGGGCCTATGAAGCAACAGGTGATTATCTGGCCGAAGAACCTCTTTGCCTGTATGAACCAAAATAGGGTTGACGCCAAACCAGGGTCAATCCTTGACGAATCCCACCCTTTATAGTATCCTTCAAGTTAAATATATCACCTGGAAGGAGAGAGGCCATGCGCGTACGCTCATTAATGGTTAAGGATCCCATCACCATTTCAGATCGCACGTCAGTGCAAGAAGCCATTCATTTGATGCAAAAAAACGAAATCAGACATCTGCCCGTGGAAGACAGTTCCGAGAGACTTGTCGGATTCGTGACCCTGTCGGACATGAAACGGGGACTTCTTCCAGCCATGGCCACCGGAGTATCGCTTGCAGATCTGATGATAAAGGACCCAGTGACCATACACCCGGATGCCGATGTGGAGGCGGCTGCCCAGATTATCCACAAAAAGAAGATCGGTGGCATGCCTGTTGTGAACGACAATCACAAGACCATTGGCATTATTACGGTCACGGACATCCTGGGTGCTTTTATCAACATTATGGGGCTTCTAGCCAATGGCAGCCGGCTGGATGTGAATGTGGGTGAAGAAGCAGACGGATTTGAAAAGGTCTCTAGAATTATCCACGATGAGGGGGGCAAGATTGTCAGCGTAGGCATAGCTGCCCACAGGACAGACAAGAAGATCTACTATTTTCGCCTCAAACGATGCCTTGTGGAGCCCATCGTGACGGCCTTGCAGAACAGAGCATATGAGGTAATCTCATTCGCCGGATAAGACGGCGATGTGACAGCGTAACCCCTTCATACTCCAACTCCCACCACCAAATCCCTTCAATTTCAGCGCGTTGTCCATACACCAGTTCACTAATGCACGACCTCCTGGCCGTCATCAGAACCTAAAGGAATGTGTGGATTGTTCCGATATGTTGCCATATTGAAGCGGTTTACGTTTTTGAAAAATGGCCATTTTTCAGAGAGCTAATATATCAAACAATAACTTTAACGTTGTTTCAAAAACACCCAAATCCCGGGGCTAAAACGTATGTCTAAGTCTGTGCCTTCCCTTCCCACACATGAGATTATCAAAGCAGCTGAGAAGCTGCCTCCTTTTCCGGGGGTAATCTCCAAGGTCATGTCCCTGCTACGCAGTATGGCGTCCGTGAAGGAAATTGAGGGGGTGATCAAATACGATCAGGCCATCGCAGCAAAGGTGCTGGCCATGAGTCGTTCTGCCTATTATTCTCGAAAGTATGAAATATCTTCTCTCAGGGATGCAATCGTAGCGTTGGGGGATCAACAGTTGATACAGGTTGTCATGACCGCTTGCTCATCGCGGTATTTTGAGTGCGAAACCTCCGGTTTTGAACTGAGGGAGGGTGAGCTGTGGCAACATGCTGTGGCAACGGCTCTCATAGCCGAAACAGTGGCACACGGCCTTGGAAAGGACAGAGCCCTTACGATCTATACAGCAGGATTGCTGCACGACATAGGCAAGGCAGTCATGAGCTTCTACATAAAAACCTACCTCGATGCGATCCTGACCAAAATGAGCAGAAACGGCCTCACGCTTCTGGAGGCCGAACGAGACGCTTTAGGCATGGACCACCAACAACTGGGGGAAATGATTGCCAGCCGTTGGAATTTTCCTGCCGAAGTGGTTGCCGGCATTGCCCACCATCATGATCCCAAACAAGCAAAGTCTCATCGGGACGTTGCTGCTGCCATCTACGTTGCCGACCGCACAGCCACGGCAATGGGTTTTGGGTGTGGCGTTGAGACCCTGGTCCAGTCCTATGAGGATGAGATTTTCGGCCTCATTGGAATAGATACCGGCACAGTTGGACAGTTCTGGACAGGTATGGCAACGGCCAGAAAGAAGATCACACAGCTTGTAGGTGAGTCAAGCTTGACCCTCGATGGAAATGACCAGGAAAAAAAGCCACGAAGGGTAGCTCGTAGGCCCCGTTAGTTAGTGTCCATCCACAAATGGCATATTTTGGCCCGATGCGGCGTTCTCCGCGGGCTTGCCTCGGACCAAAATCTACCATTTCTGAACGAACACCTGACAGTGCCCCTCAAAAAGTCCTGCTTTGGTAGCCGTCAGACTTCCACCCTGTAGACCTCAGTGGCCTTTTCTTTTCCCTTCAACATTTGGGCAGGCAGGGGAATCAGAGATGTTATCCCCTCTATTTCTGAAACTCTGTCCTGGATCTCGTCGTGGACAGCCTTGCTGATGAGAATCTCGTTGGGCGCGGCAATGGATCTGAGGCGCTGTGCCACGTTAACAGCATCACCGATGACGGTATAATTCAGGTGGTCTTCAGAGCCGATATAGCCCGCTACCACCTCTCCCGAACTGATTCCTATGGAAACCTCCACGGCAGGCCAGTTTTTCCTGCCTGCTTGAACATTGAACTCCTCAAGACCAGTGATCATCTCAATAGCTGTTTGCACCGCTCGAAGTGGGTCATCATCATGACCAAGTGGGGCCCCGAAAAATGCCAGAATGCCATCGCCCATGAGTTTGTCCAACGTTCCGTCGTGCTTGAAGATGATAGGGGTAGTGAACGAAAAATAGGCGTTCAGTATCTCAACCACTTCCTGTTGTTCGAGTTCTTCAGACATAGACGTAAAACCATGCAGATCCGCAAATAGAATGGTCACGTTCTTGCGTTCCCCGCCCAGCTTGAGGTTCCCGCCGCTACCGAAGATCTTTTCTGTCACGGTCTTTGAGAAAAATCGACTCAACAGGAACCGTTGTTTTTCCTCCTTGAGCATTTGATTATACAAACGCAAAAGGATCACTGCAGTGGCAATCTGATCTGCGACCAGGCTGAAAAATCGCGCCTGGTTTTGGTCAAAGCCGTTTGGTCTCCTGTGTCGCAAACTCAAAGCACCAATGGCCTTTTTGTTGTGCATAATTGGCACACAGAGCAGTGAACCGCTTCCGTTGTTCTCCGGTTGTTCATTGGAGGCACTTGCTGCGTCGTCTATTATTACGGGGCGCCTTTGAATGACTGCTTCACCGGCTGGTCCATCTTCCAATCGCAGAAACTCGGGCTCGCCAATGGGTCCCTCAAAATCGCTTCTTGCCACAACCTCCAGCAATTGGAGATCTTCGTTTAGAAGCATAAGGGAGATCTCCTCCAGCGTTGTATATTTTTCGATAATCTTTAGTTGGTTCCAGAAAGAAGCCTTCCTGTCATGAAAATTTGTAGCTCGAAGGCTATTACCCAGCTCTTTGAGTATGGAGAGTTCCTTTATCTTGTTCTCATAGTTGTCTTGAATCTTGAGAAACTGCTTCTTGAACACATCCCTTTCTTGCGCCAGCGAGGAAAGCTCGTCTGTCGGGTGTTGCATATCGGAAACCATAGAGAGAATCCTCACTCCAGGATTGCGAACAAATCCTGGCTGTTTTCAACAATAGCCACGGCCTCATCTTTCATTATGTTCAACTGCTCGCCGTTGAGACCCTTGAAAAGCTGAGTCAAAAAGCTCCAGTGGCCGACAGTCAACTGTGGGGCCAAAACAGAATCCTCCCCTGACTGGCTGGCTGACATCCTCCCTTCATAGTACAGGTAGTCTGCCAGGCCAATAACGGCAGCCAGCTTGGAGTGACCGGCAGCGAAAAAAGGCTGGTGGTGAAATGCAATGGCTTGAACAAGAGCCTCTGGCAGGTTCCAGTTTGAGGCCAGCAATTTCCCAATGACTGCGTGGTTCAGACTGAATCTCTCTTCCTCCAATTCAAAGATCGGAAGTTCGTGTTTCGTCCCATCAGCATGAATCTGGCCGTACATCTCAGGAAATTGTTCGGCAAGAAAGATCTTGCCAAAGTCGTGGAGCAGACCTGCCGTGAAAACCCCAAGGTTGTTCTCTTTGTAATCCGGCAACTTCTGGCACAGGTTTTGAGCTATTAGGCCTATGCACATGGAGTGATGCCACACGGTCTTTGGATCGTACAGCCCTTCAAGAGACTTGATCTGAAAAACATTTGCGGCAGCCATACCAAAGGCAAGGTCCATAATCTCGTCTGTGCCAAGGATAATCACTGCCTGCCTTACTGTACCGATCTTTTTCGGAAACCCGTAAAAAGCAGAATTGACGATTTTGAGAAGCTTTGACGTGAGCGCAGGGTCGTTCACTATGACCTTGGTCAGATCCGCTGCAGATGAGTTGGGATTTGACGCGATCTTGAATACGTGTCCTGCAATGGAAGGCAAAGTTGGCAACGCTTCTGCGCGATTCAGTTTTGACAGGACTTTCTGTTGGATTTCCTTTCGCTCCTCGAGCCCCTCCTCCAACTCCATCTGATGAATAATTGCTTCGAAGTGCTGTTCTGCAGCTGTGTTGGAATCTGGTTGAGATTGGGCGCCTATCTTTTCCCCCAACACTGAAACAAGTGGAGAGTCAAAGGGCAGTCTGGCCAGAAAACCTTTCTGTTTGGCCTGGGGGATCTGACTGAGTCCGAGCCACAGGGTTTCGGGGTCCATGTTAAGAAGTCTCTTGAAGATTCTTCCCCGTGCCTTGGTAAAACACAACTGGAGGGGGTTGAGTCCTGCCTTGTCTGTTTCTGAATTATGAGCTGCAGAAGCTTGTGGCGATGGAGCTGGCTTTGTGTCTGTGGCCTCACTGTCATCGTGTTCTTTTCGCTTCAACTCTGCAAGGTGTATTAGCTCTGCCAGGCTTCTGGCTTCCTCCGGAAATACTGAAAAGCCCGCACTCGTCAGAATATTTTTCCCCAAGAGCTCTTTCAAAACACGGTCCATCTTTTTCTGGATGTACCCAACACCTTCTTTTCCCGTAGAAAACCCCAACAGGATGATGCGACTGTCATCTATTCCAATAACTGTGTCACTTTGGCGAAAGTGTTCTGCCAGCTGATCTTCAAAGGGTCCCATCATGGACGGCGGCACCGATGGCGGCCTGTTTGATACGACCTTCACCAGATATAGTATCAGGTTGGACTTGCATCTCAGGATCTTACTCAACTCCTTGTTTATGGCCTTGTGATGTTTCTTGGAAATGGGAAAGGGATAGGATGGGTCCACAATTACAGGCTCTAGGTATGTTCTGCACCCCATGTTTTTTAAGGCCTTTTGAATCATCTCAGCATCGTTGCAGTTGGAAATTTGCCAGAGTATGCGGGGCGGGCTTGTCAGCAGATTCTGGATACTGTCCGGCGACAGGCCTAGCTCCTTTCTGAAGAAGGCAATAAGTTTGTCGAGTTGAGCATTGTCGTCAAGTCCCTGAAAAATGAGGTGGAACTGGCTGTCAATCATAGTTGCGATCCAAGTTCTGACGGTTTCGTAAAAACTCCGAATTAGACGGCAAAGCAAAAAGCTCCAAGCCGTATTCTTTTTCGTGCTTTCGTGCCTTCGTGTTTTCGTAGTAATTTTTTTTGGCTTTAGGCATTTTAGGCACTTTAGCTCACTTTAGGCATTTTCTTTTGCTAATGACGAAGGATGCAGCGCAACACAGTCCCGACACGTCGGGATTTGCGAAGCCGTCCAAGTTCTGCAACGTCATTTTTGGCATTCTTCCACTAGTCATATTGGTGCCCCGACAACAAGTCAGCAAAAGTCATGCCAGTTTGGCGCTCACTAACGCACTATGCCCCGAGAGGGCCCAACTGGGGTCCCGTGGCACAGGGCACCGCGGCAGCTAGCGAAAGCAAAATCGCCGGTCTTGTGAAATGTTGACTGACTTCCATCAACATCAGAGCGGACCTGTCATAAAATTGACGCTGCCAATCATGATAGTCTCGTAAAAAGTCCGAATTAGACGGCAAAGCAAAAAACTCCAAGTTCAAGGCGCGCAAATCCTGAGGAATGAGGCGCAGGCCATTGCCATTGAATAGTGAAGAGTGAAAATTGAAGATTGTTGATTGTTGATTGGAAATGCACCAATTACAACTTTAGGCATTTTCTTGACCAATGATAAATGATCGATGATAAATGATAAATGACCCTTAACTTTAGGCATTTTAGGCACTTTCGTTTGCTAATGACGAAGGATGCAGCGCAACACAGTCCCGACACGTCGGGATTTGCGAAGCCGTCAATCATGTTGTAGTCAGAGATGGATGCATTTTGATTATTTCGGCTCAACATGCTACTGTCACCGCCGCAATGAACCAAATTGCCCAACCCACGTTTTGTCGGCGATGGCTTGAGTCCTGTGCAGTCTATGCAGACAGAAGGGTCCTGTCGCTTCTGTTTCTCGGTTTCTCAAGCGGCCTGCCTCTTGCGCTCACCTTTGGAACGCTGAGTCTCTGGTTGGCAGAGGTCGGGGTAAGTAAGACCACTATCGGCCTGTTCGCACTCATGGGCGCGCCCTATACCTTAAAGTTCCTTTGGGCCCCTCTCATGGACCGACTGCCCCTGCCCTTTCTGACCCGCCGGTTGGGGCGCAGGCGCGGGTGGGTCATTGTCACGCAACTGGGGCTTATGGCCACCATCGCCGGCCTGGGCGCCACAAACCCGGCCATACAGCCCGGACTCACAGCCGTCCTGGCCTTTGCCGTAGCCTTCTGGTCGGCCAGCCAGGACATAGTAATCGACGCATACCGAGTGGAGATCCTGGAGGAACGTCAGTTCGGTGCAGGGGCCGCAACAATCGTGCTCGGTTACCGTGTAGGCATGCTTGTGTCTGGCGCTGGGGCGTTGTATCTAGCCACTTATGTGGATTGGTTTACCACCTACGGGATCATGGCTGCCCTCATGATCGTGGGCATAGCCACTGTCTTGGTCAACCCAGAGCCCAAGGTACGACAGAGTCGGGAGTCTGTTGAACAGGAAAGGCGAATTGCTGCTTATCTTGAGGCCCGCCCCCATCTTAGGGGGAGAAAGGTTCGGGTGCTTGCCTGGATCTATGGCGCGGTGATCAACCCCTTTAGTGAGTTCATGAGCCGTCGCGGTTGGCTGTTGTTTCTGCTTTTCATAGTGCTGTACAAGTTTGGCGACGCCTTGGCTGGCGTAATGAGCAACCCCTTCTACGTGGAACTCGAGTTCACCAAGATACAGATCGCCAACGTGAGCAAGGCCTTTGGCCTGGCAGCCACTATCATAGGGGGCGTTCTCGGCGGTATCATCGTGAATCGTATGGGAATCATAAAGAGCCTTCTTATGTGCGGCATTCTTCAGATGCTCTCAAATCTTATGTTCGCTGTCCTGGCCGTTGTGGGAAACGACGTCCGCATGCTCACCCTGACTATTGCAGTGGAAAACCTCAGCGGCGGCATGGGTACGGCCGCCTTCGTCGCCTATCTGTCCAGTCTGTGCAACATCGCCTATACGGCCACTCAATATGCGCTGCTCTCCTCCTTCATGGCCTTTGGCCGAACACTGCTTTCCTCTTCCGGCGGGTGGCTGGCAGACCACACAAGTTGGGTGAGCTTTTTCGTAATCACCACTGGTGCAGCCCTGCCCGGGCTGCTCTTGCTGGTCTGGATCACCAGGCGCTTTTCTGTTCAGCCAGGTCCAACGCCGGAAAGAGTCGCGGCACCTGATTGAACCAGCCCTGAAAAAAATGCACAATACAATGTGACGAATGATCAATGACAATGGTCCATCTGGCATCGTTTATGCGGAACCGAATGCAGGAACATAGCCAACTGTCTGTTGACACCGGAGGTTTTTTTGTTCTATATCCCAGGCACCGTAAATGGAATGGCTGAGCACCGCTTGGTTTTGAATTCAACAGGTCCCGGCCGATCAATTTTGCCGGGGCCCAACCAGAGGAGGGAATGAAGATGAAAAAAAGGGTTATGATCACGATCTTGTTTGTGGCAGTTGTTGCAGTACTGGCCGCTTGCGCTTCAACGCCGAAGGTTTCGCGCCTGGCCGTGGACTCGACGGTCGACATCAGTGGCCGTTGGAACGATACGGACTCCAGAATGGTGGCAGAAGAGATGATTGCCGATTGTCTTCAACGGCCCTGGTTGGAAAAATTCGCCAGCAGCCGCGGCGGAAAGGCCCCCACCGTTATCGTGGGCAGGGTCAAAAACCGAAGCCACGAACACATCAATGTGCAAACGTTTGTCAAGGATCTGGAAAGGGCCTTGATCAATTCGGGCAGAGTTCAATTCGTGGCCTCAAAAAGCGAGCGGGGACAGATCAGAGAAGAGAGAGTGGATATGGCCATGCATGCCTCAGACGAAACCATGAAGGGTCCGGGCAAGGAGGTGGGCGCAGATTACATTCTCATCGGAACGCTGAATACCATCAGGGACGAAGCCGGCGGCACGGCAGTCATGTATTATCAGACCAACCTTGAATTGATTGACACAACCAACAATATCAAGGCATGGATTGGCGACAAAAAGATCAAGAAGCTCATCAAGAGACGAAAAGCAAAATGGTAGCGTGAAAAATGGGCACTTCGCCCCGAGGCAGCCAAAAGACGATCTATCTTTGCCCTTTTCTCTTCCTAGGGCTTTTGGTCCTCTCGTGTGCCCCTACTATCAAGTATTATCCCCAGCTCAATCAATATCTTATCCATCAAGACTACGATTCTGCGAGCCGGCTCGTAAAAGAGAACAAGGGGGTCTTTGGCACCCGAAATGCTGTGCTTTACTATCTGGACGAAGGGCTGGTTGCTCATTTTGCTTCCCGATATGAACAGAGCAACCAGAGCCTTTCTAAAGCAGAGTCGATCATAGACGAGCTGTACACAAAATCCATCTCAAAGGAAGCAGCCTCTTTTCTGATCAGCGATAACACCATTCCGTATAGGGGCGAGGATTTTGAGTCTGCATTGGTGAATCTGTTTATGGCTCTAAACTATGTAGGGCTCGGTCGTTGGGAAGATGCCTTGGTAGAGGCAAGAAAAGTGGACAACAAGTTGAATGTCTTTAACGCCCAATACGCAGAAGACAAACGGAATGTTTACAAAGAGGATGCTTTCATTCGCTTTTTGATGGGCGTGCTATACGAAGCAGAAGGCGAGATCAACGACGCATTTATATCTTATCGCAAGGCTGAAGAGATATACAGAACTGACTACGCACCAAACTATGGCGTTACTGCTCCCGGGTTTCTTATTGAGAATCTGTCAACTGCTGGCCAGACTATGGAGTTTGATGAAGAAGTCGGTGACATTCAGCGGAAATATCCGGGTGTGGCACACAAGAGTCTTGATGAGAAAGAGGACATGGCAGAGGTCTATTTCATACACTACAATGGATTAGGTCCTGAAAAGGTTGAACGGTCTTTTCCTGTTCCGATGCCTGACCAGTACGTAGCCAAGATCGCCTACCCAAAGTTTGAGAGACGAAGCTACAGGATATCTGGCAGCGAAATATCCCTAAGGGGCGTGAGTTCCGGGTCTTCCCATAGGTTCGGCACTGAACTGATGGAGGACATTGCCTCCATGGCAGTAATGAATCTTGATAATAGAATTGGCCGAGTCAAAGCAAAGGCCATTGCACGAGCTACAACAAAATACCTGGCTGCCAAAGGAGCGGAAATGGTGGCCGAACACGAGGGAGGGGATCTGCTTGGCTTGATAGTGAAAGCCGCGGCCCAGGCTGCCAGCTGGGCAACCGAGCAGGCAGATGTTCGTCACTGGAGACTGTTGCCCGCAGGGATCCGGGTCGGCCGGGTGATTGTGCCGTCGGGCGAGTACGAGGCAATAATAAAGTTTGTGGATGTCAACGGGTCGGTTGTCAGATCCAGACAGATCGCGCCCTTTGCGGTAAAAAAGGGAGAAAAGAAATTTTTCATGTTTCGCACCCTGAACTGACCCTGACCGCCCAGATCAAATCCGAAGCTCCAATACAATGTCATTAACTTCCGTGCCATCCCCTTGAGGCCCCCTTGGCAATCTGACAACTCTCCGACTATCTGGCACAGAATTCGCATCAAATATCAATGGGAGAATGATGTATGCCTAGCTATCATACGAATCGCTTTAGTCAGGACAAGGTCATTTTTGTGGAGGGCTCCCTTGGCGATGTGGCCTATATCCTAAAAGAGGGCTCCGTGAAAATATCCGTCAAAGCCGGCAACAACAAGCATGTGTTGACCACACTCAAACCCCCGGCCGTTTTTGGTGAGATGGCCCTGTTACTCAAAGATCACAAGAGAACCGCCACAGCCACGGCTGCAGAAGATTGTGAAGTTGTCGAAATCAAGCGACGTGCCTTTGATGATTATATTGCCAAGTCTCCCAGCGTGATAGCAAGCCTGGTGACCGCCCTTGCAAGTCGGCTCCAAGAGACAACAATGAAGGCATCAAAGGTCCCGGACATCTTCATGGGGGTGTGCGAGATACTAAGTCTGTTCCAAACACATACTGATTCAGATATTGCCTTTGACCGCACAGTCCAGACTCTGTCTAGTGTTTTTCTTGTGGACAAGGCGCAAATAAAAAAAAACCTTGGTATGATGGTAGATGTTCAGCTCATCGAAGTTAAGCGCAACGAAGCAGGCAGAGGGGTCATCCACATACCAAAAAAGGAAGACTTCTTGCCCAGAGCAAAGAAAATAGCCAAAACTCTCAAGACTGTTTAGTGTCCACCCATAAATGAGGATTTTTGTTCAAGATCAAGGCATGCGAAAAAAATAACCACAGGCATATAGTTGATATTCCGAGGATTATTTTTTGAGCATAACGCAGAGATTGGGCAAAAAGACCATTTAT
>SDBT01000436.1_pt1 | contig 65932 bp, 128 predicted proteins | sample 2277101 | NCBI WGS metagenome assembly SDBT01 (sample SAMN10404973, study PRJNA504765) | marine sediment metagenome | isolation source: marine sediment core GS10_PC15, 103 cmbsf | place: Arctic Ocean: Southern Knipovich Ridge | collected 2010 | reverse complement strand
CTCCATAACTGCACCCTAATACATCTACTATCGTACAGGGCCTCCTATGTCCAGGGCTGTACAGGGACAGGGCTACAGGGCTGTGTGTGCCTATGTCTAGATATGTCAGGCAAATAGATGGAGACACGTCTACTTATCGACGTGTCTCCATCAGTCAAACCATTCAAAGATTGTTATGTATAGTATGTAAGATTGTCTCTATCAACGCATGTCTGACTCCTTCCTTCTATATTCAAGTTATATCAGCTTCGCACCATATGACTTACGGTATCGTCGCCAGGGATCGACTGCTGTAAATAAGTAGCCCCCCACGCATCTCTACGTGAGGGACTGGCGACAACGGACGACACATGAACTTATTCGATTTCGTAGATGAGTTTCTTCGTCACCTTGCCCTTACATGGTTTCGTAGTCTCATCTTTGAGTGCTCGCACGCACTTATCTGCCTGGGTCTTGATTGTTTCCGTGTCGATACCTTCTTCCGTCAGGGCCTCACGGACGATTGCAGCCATCGTCACATCGTTGAGCTTTGACATGGCGATGCGGAGAAGTAGCCATGGGTTTGCGTTGGCGACGATTCGTTGGTTGTAGTCCTTTCCAACCGTCACCGTGCCCTTGATATGGACACTTACCATCCTGTCGATGGAATGGATGCCGACCGGGAAGATGGCCCTATCTTCACCCTTGAATGGGACTTTGGTGAGAGCGAAGCGGATAAGTGCATCCGCCAGCACGGGTACAACCGTCTTTGCTCCGGTCTTTACGGTTGTGGGGACTACTGCTTGTGTGGTCATGTGTCTTTTCTCCTTGGTATTATTGCCACTATTGCTACTCTGCGTCCTTCGCCAGGGATTCTGTGTTGTCCATGCGTACCGCATCACCACCCTTATTGAATCTACAGATAACATCTGCTGCATGATCGTCATCTGTATCGGTAATCCGACACACATCCACTTCTCTATGTGAGTGTATGGCTAGGGCTTGTGCTACTACACATGCATCTGCCGCAGAATCTACATTTGTAATGATTCCGCCCTGAGGTTCTTGTCGAACCATAAACTTTTGTTGATCCCAAAGCATGTGTCTAGCCTTTCTTCGGCATGATTGCCACTTTACGGATTGCTCCTGAATTGCCAGGAAGTCCCCAGCCGAGTGCTTCTTTCCACCAATGGTGATGTTTTTGTGTGTTTTCTTTTTTGCCGGAAAAATGTAAATGCATCTGCATGTCACACCTCCGTAGTTTTGGGGATGGCTAGTACTGCCGCTAGCCACCCCCGATTCTTTACCTGCCTTTTCATCTATGTATCTGCCTCATATGAGCAACACCTAGATTAGCAGTTAGGCACGCTTTACGGTTTTCGCTCGCTTTGCCAGGAGACAGATATATGGACAAATAAAAAACCCTAGACACTTGAAGCATCTAGGGCTATGTGAAAAACCCTTTTCTCTACATCACGACCTCTTTATCTCTGCACTCACCTTTTTGAACGCCTCATAGAGCGGCAGGACGATACGTTCATGTGTCCACGTCTTGAGTTGTTCAAACTTGACAGCGGTAAGGCCGACAAGATTGAGTGTCCACGTCTTGATATGGACCACGCTGATGTAGTACCATATCTGGATCTGTATCACAATTCGCTGCATCCACTTGGGATGGAACGTTTTGTGAATTGTCCATGCCAACGTGTAGGCAAAGATCAGAAAGAAGATCGTGCAGATGTAGATTTCCATACCTGTCTCCTGTGGAAAAGGGGTTTGTAGGTTTCTACATACACTCTTATTTGGTTGTCAATTTTGTTCTGTTTTCTTCTTTGTTGGGGAAATGCCAGGGGTAAAAAGAATGTCCATGTGCTGATATCAAACACTCTAGGCCAAGGACTGTGGCAACTATAGTTTTCAAGATTTGCCCATGTGTTCTACCGTCATAGGAGTCAACATCAACCTTTGGACATTGGTTGATTCGTCCTCTGGCTTCACTCTCTGCCAAGGGCTGTGGCAGGATCTTCAAATACCCATGTGTCTCTATCTCGACACTAAACGCCAAGGGCTGTGGCTAGTGGTATTTCTGCTTTTACTGTGTCCTTCCCAGGGTCCACCCATGGTCTTTCTTAGCTTCCTCTACGAGTATAGAGAAAGCATCGTAGACTTTTTGCCTTCTACCCTTCAAGCCATACTCTTGCTTGATTATGGACAAAACTGAACGTCCACGTCTTTGCATGCCTTTGCATTCAAGTTTGAGAGCCTGGCACAACGTCACCATCCGATACATGTTGATATTGTTCCGACTGGTGATGACTGCGACTCGTCCACCCATAACTATCTCCTCGTTTTGGGTTTTCTGTCACTTTCTTTTTTGCCGCGAATTTACCAGGGTTTGTGGTTTGATTGCGTATTTATCTACAATTTTAGATAAACCATAGATAAACACAAGTATCAGGTGACATATGAGAATCCAATGGCATAGACACATGTTGTTACGCTCTCCAATAGCAGCGTCATCCATGACGATAAAAAGATACTCTCCCCGACCGTCGCCGGGGAGAGCCACTAATCCACTAATCCACTAATCTTCTCCTTTGTTCTTCTTTCCATCTTTTCTTTTTCTATCCTTTTCTACTTTTATCTCTGTCTTGTCTTTTTGCCGCGAAAATCCAGGGACTTAGTGATTATTCCAGGGTTTCGACCCATTCACCCTTCTCGTTCTGTACCTGAACAACTGACAAAGAATCTTGGGCTGTCCAATTCTCCTTGAACGCCTTTTCCGCTCCGACTTCATACGCATAGTCATATGGAGCTTCGTACACGAACACAGAGAATTGATCTTTCGACTCATCTCCATTTGCTGCTGCGATGAGATCATCTAACGTATAGATACCTGTCGATTCTCCGCAGGCTCCATCTGATTCGTGCATCCATCCGATGATGAATCTGCATGTGTACATTGGAAACGATTTCCATACCATTGTTTGTCTCCTTGCTTTGAACCGTTATTAGGCTAAAACCGGTTCTACCAGGGACTCAACACGTTGCATCGATTCTTCTTCGTGTAGACGAATCTTTGTGCATTGTTCGTCTATTTCGAAGTCTATATCTGTGTAGATATCTGGCATTTCATATCCATCCCAAACCGTACCGATCTTATTGAGTAGACATCCGCATTCAAAGATGTCTCCATTCGGGGTTATGAAGATTTCAGAACAAATACAATTATTAGATATTCCCACATCTTTATCTTCTTCCACTAGATCTGCGGCTCTACCTACCGGTATAACTGCATATGGATCTATGGTTATATCACGTTGATCAAACTCATGTTGATAACCATAAGAAGGATCTCGTTTTCCTTCCTTGAATGCATCTACAACTGACTGATCGATAGGTTCGTGCCATTTATCTAGGGATAAGCGTACACTTATCGTTCCTTTGCGTGCCATTCTTGCCAATTTCAATGCAGTATTGGTTTCTTTTCCATTTATTGCCAACCATACAAGCTCATCTGTCGATCCAAGAGCAATACCTATCATTGCCCAAAATTGAGGATGGGTAGTAGGTTCGCCACCACCTATGGATATATGCTCACCTATGTCACCAGCAAGTTCTGCTGCTTTGGTAAATACATCCAGGGACATATCTTCGCCTGTTTCGGTGCAAGCAAAGCCACAATGCAGACAATGCATGTTACATCGAGTTGTCACTTGGATATACATGTGTTACCCTCTGTCTATTCTGCTGTATCTATTGCATCGCCTTTGCGTTTTCCTCTTACTATGCTTTCGCCACTTCTTATTACAACAAGGGCAAGTTTCCCAGGGGAAATGGAATCCAAGTATAGCCTTGACTCCACACATAATGATCCCAATAAACATAATCATTACTAGAGGATGTATGTACATTTATCGTCCTTTCAGTGTTAGGTTAGCAATGCATGGACAGCTTTATGTATTGGAGTTTCAAAGACTGGATAATATACCCAATCACCACGGGTCCACCATGTCAACAGACGGAGAAAGTCAGATTCATTTCTACAATAGACGATTCTATCGTCATCTCCGCTTTTGCCTGTAGATATATGGAACCAGGTATACCGGAACTTCTTCCATCCTAAACCAGGTAAACGAGAATAGCAGACTTCGCCTTCTCTGTAAACGTGCATCTGCCTAGCTCCTGTTTCGGTGTTACCCTTCAATCGTCTCGATTGCTCCAAGGATTGCTCCTTCGAGAATCTGAAACGCAGTACGTTCGCCATTTTCCGTTTCGACTACGGTATTAGGCTCGATTCCTTCGTTATTGAGAATCTGGAGAATTGAATTTGTCATAGCTTTTTCCTTTCCTACTTTTGCTTCACTTGTGAACAAGATGAAGTCTACTTCGTCCGCAAAAAATGATATGCCAGGATACACAACTGATGGTTGAAATCTGATACATAGAGTAGGACTTGAACCTACATTTCGCCACTAATGGACGCATCTTTGCCACGAGCACTGCACACATGCTCTTTAGATCATCTATGTATGTTTCTCCGTGATCAATCGGAGAAACAGTTTTGTGTACTTATCGATCAAGTTACATTCAGGCTGGCGGTCGATTCGCCCATGAATCCAATTATATCTAATCAGATTCGTATGACAGGGAACTTTTTACTTGTCATACCGACTTCTCCCTTTATTCCACTAGAGGTTCCAAAAGTGGAGGGCTTTTGCTTGTGAATCGCCCAATACTGCAACTTGTCAATTTTGCTTCTCTCTCACTCTACCTTATCCCCTATCTCTGCCAGGGACTTACTTATCGATGTTTGTAAATAAAAAGCCCCCTACACAGGCATATGGCCTGTGCAGGAGTTCCCATACAAGGTTTTCATGGCCCCGTATGGGCATATCTGTCAAATTAAAATCAGTTCGGTAGCTACCTTATTTGACAGATTAAAGATATACATGGTAGGATTTCAACCTACATAATCAGCGTGGATATTATCCAGTGATGCCTTTGCATGGTTACACTAGTATAACCGTTCGGCCACATGTATTTCCGATCCGGCCGAAACCGAATCATACTTCTGCAGAAGTTGTATCGTTCCCAGGGGAGGGAGCTTATGCTCCCATCCCCAATTTTTCCTCTCTAGTTCTGCCGATCACGTTGCTTGTCGCAACGCGACTTTTACGCATCTGCATCTTACAGCGTGCAATTCGCTTGCCTCTCGGCTTGCCGCTGCTACTCACTCGGTGCAGTGTTCTCGATGCGTCTGCTCGTCCGATACATTCTTTCTCCCATGCAGGCAATTCGTTATGTCTGCCAGGTCGATCCGAATCATTCGGTGTTGCAAACTTTACCGTGTGTCCAAGTCTACTCATTGCCGTTTCTCCTTAGCGTTGCGTTTCTTGTGACACTTTATGGTCTATTTCTTTGATGCCAGGAATCGAAGATTCTATACTTGCATACGCAAGCAGGAACTTCATTGGCATCATTCATAGATAAAGGAACCTCTCTCCATATTTAGAAGAGAGGAGCAAGCTTGCACCCGCTTGCTAAAGGTCTACACTAGTATATCAAAGGATTCCTATTTGAAGCAAGGCTAGAAAGGAGTTCTAGAATTGAATAGGAACCCTTATTTATCTAGAACCGAAAACCCCATTGTTCTTTGTAGTATTATTGGGTATCGGTTCTTCTCTTACTCTCTTTCTTATTCTCTTTCCTTCCCAGGAACTTTACACTTGTTGTAATCTTCGCATAAACTTAGCTCTACGTCTTTTTGCTCGTTTCTTATTCTTCGGGTCCCAGATCTCTGCATATCCACCAACAGGATCAATGTGGATTTCTCTAGGACATGCTCCGTCCCTATGTTGCAACGCTTTCTTAGTTGCATACTTAGGATTGGGTATATGGTTATCTGTCCAATTCCTTCTGTGTGTTCGGCTCATTATTTTGCCCTTACTCTTGCACAATAATACGATACTTGATTAATCGTGTCCTTACCAACTTCGCAATGAAGTATTTAGTTACGACATAATCTTCATCTGCATAGTATGCTTCTATGATTGCACCAGAGAGAAACAATTCTCCCTTCTTGGGGATTCGGAATTCACCTGTTGCAATTGCTCTGAGACATGATCTTATGTACATGCCTCCAGACTTTGGGCATTCAAGTCTTTCTGCTTCTCTATACGGAAAGCGGCCTTGTCCTAATGGAAACATCCCTTTCGGTGCATTAGTTGGCATTTTCTTTATCCTTTCCTCTTTTGCCAAAAAAAGAAGATACCAGGGATTTACGCAGGCCAATCAAGATCACCTGTAGTTTTCTTGACCTGTGAAACCACCACTGTTCGGTACAAGTGAATACTAACAGCCTTATGGCAGTGGACACAACCAACATTGTAATAATTACTACCATAATTCTTTGCATTCTCAAATGCAACATCTGGGATAAATCCCGTTTTGCCACAATGCGGGCATGATGGAGTAGCCATTTGTTTATTACCTTTTCTTAAGCTATTTAACAATAGCTTTGGATGCAGTGTTAAACTTTCCTAAAAATCCAGTTATGCGGATATTTTTCCGAACAGTTAGTTTCGTACACCCCGACGCTAGGGCTATTTCCTTAACAGTATGCCCAGCATTATGATACTGTCGCATGAGTAATTGAGTGACAATATCAGAAAATTTAGTACTCATTTGTTTTGCCTTTCCTCTTTTGCCGAAAAAAGAGGACTACCAGGGATCAAAGTTTCGTGATACCTAGCAGAATACGAGCCATGCCAAGTACATCATCTCCATATATAGTTGAGTACCACAAACACCTTGTGAAATCTATAGTGGAGACGGCTACAAGTTTCTTCTTCTCCAAAGTTGTAACTACACGTTCTACCATAATGTCAAGCCAAGGAAGATGTTTCAACATATTCTTAACTGTCATATTGCCTACTTGATAGAGCAAACGCAAAACCATATACTGCTCAATGGTTAGCTTGCTTGCTCTTTCTTCGACTGAAATCGCCATATCTTTATCCTTTAAATTTTGGTTGTCGTGGTCCTTCTTGTGTTTTTGTGGTTTCTTCTACCTTACCACATATACCGCACCTTCGAGTCCATTTCGGTGTAATCTCTTCAGGGACATGTGTACCTGGTTGAGAATCCACACCCATCTCTATCCCTCTTTCTTTATCACTAGGGATGTAGTATCCCTTTTCGATTTTGGGTGTGTATTCACTTTTATTCCATACATGTACACAATTAGCTTGGATTGTGTCAAGCACTGTTCTGCATTTCTTGAAGTGAGCACTTGCTACATCTAGACTTCTAGCAGCAAGTTCAAGATTCTCATATGCTTGAATCGTTTTCGTTGTCATATCTACTCCACTTCTTTGGTGATAAAAACACTGTCTGGTGAGGGGAAAAAATCCTCATCTTCTACCATATCCTTAGAATCTTTCAAACCCAGGGGCAGATCACGAGCAAACCATCTCAATGCCTTTATAGCTTGAACTTTAACACCTTTACACTTGAAGCCATAGACAATCAAGTATTGCTCGAAAGTGAGTTTCACCTTACCAACATATACATGCATCTCACTAAAAGACACATTTGTCCTTGGTGCAGCATGTTTTATGGCAAGATCAAAACCTGTCTCTCTGATATCTCTGGGGATATTCTGGAGAACAAGTACACTACGAAAAAACTCGATCAGTTCTTTATTCATCTATCTTTCCCTTCGTTTGTGAAAACTCAATCGCATAACGATTCGGTGTTAGCTTCTTCTTTTGGGTTGCCAGTACTTTGTGATGATTTCTTCGATACATCCAAACTTCACCATTAGTGGAATCCACAATTTCTGTGGTTGCTTCCAATCATTACAACGATCTTGATATATCTGCCATACACCAAAATGCAAAGAGACAAGATTACCAAGACTATAAATAGAACAACTGCCAATCTGGCCATATCTACTCGTCAAGGTCCAAATGGTTGTTCCTTGTTCCACTGTTGAACGTTTAGAGTTGAGTGTGACCTTCCCGTGTTCATACCAACCCTCAAGGATATATCCATCCTTTGACAAAGTAACAGGAATATCGTTCTCGATGAGTTCTCGAATGAGTCTTGGTAAGCCGTCAAGTACATTATCCATTTCTTTGTCCTTTCCTCTTTTGCCGAAAAAAGAAGAATGCCAGGAAAAGTCAAATAGGGTGTCTGTCTGTTAGATTTCGACATTACCATATCCTCACCTATGGAGCTTTACGTATCCCTAACTCACCTAAGCAGTGCTGCTACATATGTAGCTCCTACGCGGTCTGAGGTAGACTGAGAGGTGCAGTTACCTGCACGCATCGTTCTGTAGGATTCTCGCCCTTAGTCTATTGTTATTGATATTTGACAATCTCTCTACTACCCTAAGCTGGCGATCCCAACTTTATTCCCATTGACATCTGTAAGTGCGATCTTATCGCCAACACTGATGCCATTTTCGTTGATGCGTTGAGCAAACAGCGTCAACATATCTGCAAGTTCAGGAGCCGGATCAGGCTGGAACGCATCGTTACTTGTGTCAATCTCGATCTCGAATGTCATTATTCTGTCCTTTGTTAGAGTGCCATATACACTTTCGGTGTTCCCATAACATTGCCAGGATAACTACAATGAGTGTAAAGATACTGCTAAATATCCAGGCATCCATGTTTATTCCTCTTTAGGAAAGAACACAACTCCATCGTCCCTACGGTTGCCGAAGGTATCGAATTCGGCTCGACGGATGCAGATATTGACATTTTGATCTGACACCACGAGTACTCCATTATGGTGAAGGTCGAAACGTCCTGATGTCTGATTGTAACCAAGAGTCCAACCGTTCTTTTCAACGGTAGGAAAATCGACTACAAAGAGATTGTCACCTGGTCCACCAAGATTGAGCCTTTGATACTTCTTGGCTTCCTTGGCTGGATCAATGAAGATAGGATAAATACCCTTGTGATCTCTTCCTAAAACGTGTCGCATTTTGTTTTTCCTTTCGGTATTAGTTCTTTGGCACTTCTGCCAGGGGTTTGAGGAACTGACTAGGCAAACGTCTAAAAGAACGAATAGCCTTATATTCACTCTTTGCATTCACCCATACAAGTACCCACTTCTTTCTAGTCAAACATGCCTGTATAGCTATATCGTCTTTATAGTAACCAGGTCGATTCTTAGCTGGCTCGACATGAATAAGGCTAAAGTAATTGGTTCGTGTCGGATACACACTTCTACGTTCATGTTTATCTGCCTTAGCAGTTTGAAAGGTATGTTGACCAAACAACTGCCAATCAGTCCTAACAACTCCACGCTTCAGGTGTACATTCATCTTGATATCCGGGAAAATACTAATGGCTGCCGCCGGATGCCGAGCAAGAAAATCCATATAAGCATTTACTCTTGCTTTGTTATAGTAATGCACTACTCCATGACAAGTGGGCAGGTGGTTTGTAGCCTTTACGATATTCAGCCATGAGCCTGCATATGCCTTTACGCCTTTTGGTGTAAACACATACGCAATTTGAAATGGCAATCCTTCGTCACGACCACAGTTCTTGATATCCACGTTTATCTCCTTGTGTGTGGATGAAAAATCGGGAAATAAGGCTGATAAGGATCTTAATTTGCCTTTTAGATATCGTCATATGCTTACGTTGGCTGAAAAGGAAACAATTTTGCCACTCACACATAACATTATCTTTTTCCCTAAACATTACATTGCCTTTGTGCTCCCCAATCATGGAGCACTGGCTCATTACAATAGAAGGTTTTGCAATGTCTCACTGTCTGCTTTCGGTGTTATCCGCCAGGAACCTCTTTCCATTCTAGTTGCAAGATGATTGCAGGCATCGTTCTACTTGTATCCTTTGGATCAACGACACGCTCACATGTAACTTCAGACACATCATCACCTTCGCCATCAACCACAATTTCTAGACTTGGTGGATGGAGTTGCAATGCATCAATTAGTTGTTGTACTTTCATATCTATTCCTTTCTGGCTCAGAGAGAAGGCATTGAACCTCCACCACCACGGTCGCGCGAGACTCTAGATGGTTCCCTGAACATATCTTGCTATAGTCGTGGTCTTCACGAACACAAAATATGTTACTCTATTCTCTGAATCTCTCGAAGGGGGGAGGCGACCGCATATAGCAGCCACCTTCCCCCAGTCTCTTACATGCAGACAACTCAGAACATCGGCCTCCGTTCTACTTATTCTTTATCAATAATCTGCCAGGGAATCGAATCCTTCTTCCCAGTCAACAGATTCTGTTGACTGTTGAATTTGATCATATGGATTCTTTGGAATATTTCCACCGGTCCTATTATGTTGCTTAGCAGCATTTCGACCAGTAGTAAACGCTTTGGACATTGACCTACCCATTTTGCTTTTCCTTTCATTCTTTCTGAAAAAGTTAGTCTGCCAGGGTTAGGCAAAACTAACGTCAATTTCCTTGCAGAACACATCAAATTGAGGAGCACAACCAAAAATAGCTACATAGCTACCATCAACGACCTTAAAAACATCACACAGGCCGAGGTTCTTCTTTACCCATGCAAGTGCTTTTACGTCGTCGGCATCGAATCTCACCACTGTGGCCTTGGTCATTGTCATAATTTATTTTCTTTCGCTTTCGGTGTTAGTTTTTATTTTCCAGGAGTTAACTTGACATCATCCTTAAGAATCCACACATCTTCATGAGATCTTATCGTAATGTTGATCTTGCCTGCCTGTGCATCGATCTGTCCTTGCACATATCCTTGTTCGTAACTCTGTTTCTCAGCTTCTTGCTTCCTCATGTACGTTTGTGCATTGACACAAACGAAAAGCGCGATAAATGCTAAAATCAGCAGAGTAATTCCAATGTTTAGTACAAGTTTGTCTTTTTGTTCATATGTCATTGCTTTTTTCCATTTTTGCCAAAAAAGTAGGACTGCCAGGGATTTACTTAGTAGATAAACTTATGCCTTCTCATATCATATACCTGTACATATTCATAATCGTTGGCATAACCTGTACTCTCAGTCACGACAAATGGTGAATCTATGTACAAGACTTTGTGTTTATTGCTATCACCTTCTAGCAAGATAATTTGACCTTGATACATAGGTTGATGATCACACATCTTTCTGCGTGACTTACCATCGGCTGTATGAATCCACTCAACTCCCAATGCTTCTGCGTATTCTCGTACAACCTTTCTGAACACCCAACATCTTCGATCAAATACGTTGATACATATTTTATTCAATGTACCATGAAATATGCGTGTTCGTTTATGACGTTTTGGAAAGTGCGTAAGCTCAAGTCGAAGAGTTTTGATATGCCATCTACTTACACTCAAAACCATATATATTTCACCTAAGAAACTATGGTCACCCGGACGCGGTCCTTTTGGATTATCGGTGTAATGTACACACCTGGAACTAAATCACAAGTAGTATGTAGAGGCGTTTTCTTAAGCATCTCTTGCTGCTTATCAGTCAACGGTGGTGCATAAGGAAACTTCTTCTTAACTTGATCTTGAGGGACTGCTTTCGATGATAGAGTCAAGTGTGTATATGTTTCACCATCAACAGCAACAGTTCTCTTGCCGAACATCAATCCATATTTGAGTAGAGGTTGCATATCTTTTCCTTTACATTCCTAGTCTCTTAGCAATCGTTTTGATTGCTACAACTCTTTCCTTGAGGAACATAGTCCAGGAAGACAAACCGATTTGTCTATCTTCTAACAAGGAATCAAGTCTCTTCACTTCTGCGTGAAGTTCATCGAGAGTATTATTCAACATTATACTTTCTCCAATGCTTCATCTAGATTAAAGTCACAGTCATGGATAACGGTTAAACTAATAGCTGTACATCCTACTTCTCGTACAACTTCTAGCCATGTCTCACCTTCAACAACATAACGACAATTGCTGTCAATTACAAGAACTTTCATTCTTTCTCCATTGGTAAAAGTGTTGACGCTTCATCGTATACCCAATCATAAGAAACTCTGCCATTAGGATAAACGATCAACTGTCTTATCTCATCTGTATTCGGTGCCAGGGTTAAACAATCAGATAGACACATTGTCAAACCGTCGAAATCAAATACCTTTGCACCATGAGGTAAAGTCATCAATTGATTGCCATTCAAATGGATATACTCATCCACTTGATTGCTCGTTTCCCAATCAGGCTTATGATTATCATTTACCCAATTGTATGCATCTTGATCTTGTGAAACCGCTGGAGAAGTTACAGGTCTAAGTGTCAATTGGTCGATATTCATATTTTGACACCATCGGATTATTTCTTTCACCTTATTGACACTATCTATATATCCACCAACCATTGTACAATTAATTCTCACAAGGAAACCAAACAATTGTAGATATGCAGATAATCGAGAAAGCGAATAGTGTTCACTACCATAGATTTTCCGATTCTTTGATTGCTTGTAATGTACAACTGACAGTGAAATGGTTGTCAATCCATTGAGATACCAACTTTCAAGGATCTTTGGATAATCCTCATATCTCCACTGTTCGAGCACAAGACCATTTGTTTGTAGCTCGATAAATGGAAATTCTCGAAGTTTTGCCACACATGAACTGATCTGCAAAGGATAGATTGTTGGTTCACCCTTACCTGTAATGAGTACAGTTGTGACACCATTCCTCAAAGCTAGATCTCTAGCCTTTTTGAAATTTCGGCCAAAAAGGAAAGATTCATCTTTAGACATACTTTCGGTGCCAGTCATCCTTGAAACACAAAATGGACACTTGGCATTACATCTTTTTGTTCCACAAACCATACTCATAGTCATAATTTTCATCGTCTTTTTCTCATAGCTTCTTTAGCTATCCTTGTACCAACAAGATCTTCAATCGAGAATACTGCATCAACAGCTTCCTTAATAGTCTTATTGTTATAGCCAGATCTATGAATTTCAGCAGATAGAATTTGAGTAGCAAGTTCCATAATGAATACCATTCTGTCTTTTTTCATGTTTACTTTCCTTCAAGCGTACATTCTTTAACAGGAGTCAAGCTGGTAATATCTACTGTTCTAACAGACATCTTATCTGTCGTTGAATAGATTTCCACAGCAAGATTGCTACCACGAAGTACCTCACTATTATCAACATTAACAACAATAGCGATTTCAATAGTAGCCCATACTCTTTTTATATTTATTTCTTTCTACATATAACAGTTATGCTATGGATCGGTTTATCTGGGCTACTTACCCAATATCTGATATCCTCTACAATATAGTCTCTACTGTCTGAAGACATGGTTTCACCTACTCGCGGAACAGCAACAGTCATTTCGCCTTTATCTCTGTATGCATTATAGATTTCAAATTTCACGTTTATCCCTCTTTCAAGAAACCCAACGCAGTACGAATTACTGCTTGGAGTTTTCTAGCACGAACTATAAGTATCATTCGTGACTCACCAATTAGCTTACCTATACATCCATTTCTACATCGTTTTAGTCTTTCGGTCATTTTACCGATTGTTCGATTGAGGCCAGGGAGTTCTTGCAATGCAGATTCAGCTTTGCGTATATTGATGTCTTTTTCATATTTCTCCATCATTCCTCACTTAATATGTACAACCTCAAACTGTTCCAACTGCATTGGCCCTACTGTTTTCATAACACCATCAAAAGGCTTTAGCCATTTGACTATATCTTCTTGTGGACCTTCAATAGAAACATGGCGACCTTCCTTTATATCCACTGGTTTACCATCTTCGGAGATAATAACAATAGTAGGACCGGCATCAAATTTAATCATGATGTTATAAGGAATCGGTTCCATCTCTGCTTCAACAAGCAATGCGAATTTCATATACATATCTATTCCTTAATATGCTTTCTTAGTTTAGTCAAGAAATACACCCGGCAGGATTCGAACCTGCGACCATCCGATTAAAAGTCGGATGCTCTGCCAGACTGAGCTACGGGTGCTCATGTCCATTCTATGTCATTATAGGCAACGCCAGGGAAAAAGAAGAGGCTTTCGCTTAGCAACACAACAAGACGTGGCAGCCGTGACCAAATCTTTACAGATGCTAAGTGGGCCTATACGCTAGGGGGTTACGAAAACCCCTTCGGTTAGGTATCTTTGTTGTAAAAACTCTAAAGCCAGGGAAAACTACACATTAAACTTTTTCGATCCCTTAATCCTACCTTCTTTAATCAAAATATCTTCAATTAAAGATAGAACAGCAACTTTGCGATCTTTTTGTTCATGTAGAAGAATCTGTCTGGTTAATTCATTCAGTTCTTTACATCTCTCTCTTGGAGCATCTTTCCAATCTGGATGCCAATAATTCCAGTACGCTTTAAATATATGAGTGAGATCATGTGCTTCCAAGACAGTCTGTAAATGTTCTTTAGTGACATCAAACGTCATAATAGGCATATATGTTTGATTTTTCTCAGTAGAAGTCATATCCACTTGAGACTTATCTGATTTCGCCCATATTTTTGCATGTTCCTCTAGAGAAATAGGCTTATTCCCATCCCAGACTGTAGGGACGATATTCTTTGCTTGTAGGAACTCCACCATACGTTTGAATGTCGGGTGACCAGGGTCCATCACTGATGCATGTGTATACTTAGGAATCTCTGCCCAAGAACAATCATAGACTCGTTGCTCTACATCTACACTCGTAGGATGTTCATCCTTACAAGCAGATGTATTAATCGTGATGAAATGAGGATTCCATTTGCACGTATTCACATAATCAACAGCCCAAGTAATATGGACATATTGATCCATACCAACACCTTTGAGATGACATCCAAACATCAATCCGGCTGGATAGTCTTTTGATCTATCCTTTCTCTCTTCACAATATTTAGCTTCATCGAAAGTGTCATATGTACGACCACACTTCTCACATGAATAGATAGTCTTAACCATATCTGCTCCTAGAAGTTTTGAGTTACCACCAACTGGTTGAGAGATCTACGCCCACACTTTGCACAATGGTATCCGCGTGCATTCATTTTGATAACCCTGGTACGTCGATGATGTTCACATGTAGAACCACAAATCTTACACACAGTTGTCCATCTACCTCTGGGCATATTTGCTACACTATTGGTTGCCTGGACAGAAACGCAACCAATTTTCCGTGCCATTACCTTCCATATACGTCCATGATTGGCACCTGGGGTAAGAGCATGAGCAACTTCATGTCTAATTGTGTTCAATACGATATCTTCTTTGTTGTGAGCAACAAAGATGCTAGATAGAAAAATCATTCTGCTTGAGTACATGCATAGACCTAAACCTTTCTTACGACGATTGAACGCAAACCGCCAACCGGCTTGTATTAATCCCTGCTTCTTCATTTCTGCGTTAGCCAAGTCTCTTGCCTTGTAAGCGTCCATTGTCTTTCCTTTCGTGTTAAGACAATTTATGCGAATAGACGGATTCCCCAGGAACTAATCAAGAACCCGAAGAAAGAAAATCCATCTAGCGGCTGTGCCTACAAGCATTAAAGCACCTGCGACACCGATCAATGCATTAGGCATTATACAACCGGCGATTAGAAGTAGAAGTCCTGCAATCATACCTTATCCTTTCCTTGTGTAAAGTGTTTAGGGCAAGACATCCTTTTCTTGCCCTATATTTGAAACTACGGACGGACATCTTCAAGTTTGAGATCATCAATCGACTCTTGAGAAACCAATCTAGGCTTCTGAGCACGAGCACGCCCTGCTGCAAAGATATCAGCAGGCTTACCCCAATGGATATCGACATCCTTGGGACCAGTGACCTCGAACTTCACCGTAGGCATTTCTGCTACATGCAAAGAACAGCCCATGCTCGTAAACATAAGACCGACCAGCAATGCAACAGCAACCAACAGTCTCCAATTACGCATCGTAGTCTCCTTTCTACCCTACTACCCTCTACGATACACGATTGTCTTTGATTTTAACCGCCAGGGAACTAAGCTATGCGGATATCACCAACTTGGTAAAACCTTACACACCTAGACATAAAGCGGAGAACATCCTTACGAATGGACTCTGGTGGTCCAACCTTTGAATGAAGATCATTGAACCTCTTCATGGCAATATTGTGTGCCACTTTACGATCAAATTCATCTTTCCCCATATTGCACTTCGACCATCCAACATAGACATGTCCATTTGTACGACGACCGGCAACAAGCATTCCGATCTTAACACGTCTACCATCACGAACACGACGGATGTACTCTGAAATCATCTTATTTCTCCTTCATAATTATCTTACTTACTTAGTCACCAGGGACTTAAGAATCGGTCCCTCATCTTCAAGCCATTGTTCAAGTTCTTCAACAGTGAACCATCCAAAATTATGGATATCTTGGTTATAAGGATTTAGCCAAAATACAACATCATATTTTGTTCTTTCTTTCTCATCTTCATTCGCCCATCTTGGAGATAACGCCATATATCCATGCGGTTTCCAACAAGAAACCAACATTTTATAGTTATCGTCACTTTTTGAATTATATTCATCTATCTTCTTCTTAATGCCGGTTTTTTCTGCGGCTTTAACCATCTTATAAAGATCTATATCACCATTCTTCATAGAATCCAGATACTCTTGAGGAATAGCAGACAAGATACATAGATTCAGACCAGCATTGCCGATAGGTCCGCTTCGCCCACCCAAGAAGATAACTGCATCTTTCTTCTGCATTGCTTCATAGAGTTGCTTAAGTTTAAGGACATTCTCTTTTCCTTGCACAGCGATACCAAGATCTCTACCACTCCAAGCAGCAACAAGTTCTTGTTCATCCATATGCAGACCATCCCAATTAGCCTTATTAAGCCATGCTTTGAGAGATGAAACCTTATCGATACTTTCGGTGGTATACCTCATTGGGCTATCTACAATCAAGATAGCAAACTTACCTTCTTCTCGGAAAAGAACGCAATCGGTGTTACATTCCTTAATCCGATGCCTCTTCATACCGAAAGGCTTATAAGAACGTTCAGCAGACATACCAAACAATCTCTTAAGGTCATCGATTCCCCACTCGTGTTCAGCGGTGAAATCTACACTCAGATTGACACCAAGAAAAGTGTCATCTTCTGATGTAAGCATAAATGGTTCATTACCACGTCTCATTGATATCTCCTATTCGGTGTTCGGCTCCTATTTTGCTCTATAGCCATCCAAATGATAGCCATGACATATGCTGTAAATAGACCGATCCACGCCAGGATACCAAAGGGAATCAACCCAACAATTGCAGTAAACTCAATGATTGCAGCGATAAACAATGCAAACACGAAGATTTGTCTGAGCCAATTTCTAAGGATATAGCGATCTGATAAATTTGCGGCAATGCAAATAATGACAGATGAAAGAATCAGCCATGCGATGAATTGTCCAACATTATTCAGAATCATTACTTTCCTTTCTTCTGAATTCTAATAACATCAAGTGGTCGTCTGACAGTCTCAACTGGTGCAACAATTGCAACCGGATTAGCCACTTCAAGTTCTACGATGATAATTTCATCGAAATTGCCAGGAACCTCTGCATGTTCCTTTGCTACTCGAATAGCCGAATCAACATTTGTGAATACTCCATCACGCAATAGTTCGATGGTCCCATGCAAATCACGATGTGCAAGACCGTAAGCACACCCTTTGTGATATGCTCCTGAAAGGCCATTGCAAGTATCCTTTTCTACTTGGATAATTCGATCTTTCTTATTCATTTTTTCTCCTTCGGTGTTATCTATCTACCGCGAAAGCCAGGGAATACACTTCGTTCATTCTATGCATGAAGTAGGGATGCTACATCTCTTTTACAGTGATACGTTCACTACTAACATGTTTTGCTGCAATTGTCTTTGCATACTTTAGAGTATTACATTTTGAAGGTATAAATACACGACCATGGTTACTTGTCAAATACCAATGAACGCCATCACCTTTGTATCGTGAGATGACAATAGTTTCATCTTCAAAATATTCTGGCCATTTAAACTTATCCGATTCTATAGTTGCAAGCACAATTGCACCTTTATATGGAATCCATCCACCAGACGAATTGATAAGAATAGATCTACCATTAAGCATTTCACCTTCAACTGTTTCTAACCACTTAGCAGTCAAAGTAATTGGACTCACAAAATCTTGGAATCGTGCATATGAGTTCAATCTTGGATCTCTTGTGTACAAAGGACATCCAGTATTAGAATATTCTTTATCTGGCACACATGCCAAATAGTTTCTTTGTGCTATACCTTGAAACATAAAATCGAGAATACCTTTATCATTCGGTGTAACAAGAAGATACCATCCTTGCAGTTTAGGACATTTTGAATGCGTTTGTATTCTTAAAAACTTATACATTTTCTTTCCTTTTATTTCCCTCTATCCGCAAAAAATTACAGGAACCAGGGAACACAGGAACTTCTAACGCTTAGGCTTCTGATTATGAGGATATAAAATCTTATGGAATACAGCAGAGTCTCCATAATCCCCCCGACTATTACTACGACCAACAGCAATAAGTGTCTTTGGGTCCACCTTTACCTTGATAACCCTTTCCTGTCCTGCGGCTCTACTGCGAGCAGCTTTGCGTGTCGTATAGACATGGAAACCTTGATTGACTCTCATTAGGCTTAGTTCTCTATAACTCAACTCTAATGTAAAATTCCGATTTTTACGATTAGATATCAACCATTTCCCAAAAGGAATATTAAACATGTTTCCCCATTGTGATGTAACTGATCCATCTACTCTTAGATAAACAATCTTCCACATATAAGGATTCTTCTTCAATCGTCTTTTCAACGCTTCTATAAGTGATTGACGATCATTTTTGTATCTAAGCATGTTTAGGCACATTATTCATCCTCCTGAAATCTATTCATGGCATTAGTAGGCACATAACCAGGGAGTCTATCGTGAGTAGGTCTGAATAACTTATAGACTTTCTTACACATCTTGCTTCCACCTTTGTATGCTTCTACAAACAAATTTCTCTTACGCACTAAAAATAACATACGTCTGAAAATTTGAGGCTCACCCAATGCTTCATTCTTTAGCATTAGTCCTAACTCCTTATCAGACAGATGCTTCGTATCTTCATGGACTTTACGTATTTCTTTTACTACATTTTCAAACTGCTTATAAACTAGAGATCGAATATTATCAAAATCTAGAAGCAATTCTTCTGGCAGTTGTTTACGAACTGCATCCAAGTTATCTCCATTCATCATGGACTCCCATACAAACAGAGGTCGAACATTGGAAATCAGCTTATGGACACGAATATACTCCTCAGATTTTATTTTGACTCTATATCCATTGTTGCATCTGATCACAAAGCCTTCTTGACCATAAGGCAGAGTAGCAGCAAGATCAGCAATATACTCCATATCATCATACTCATATATTTTAGGCATACGCATACCGGACCATTTAGATACCTTTGTCATTGTATCCAAGTCTGTTTCGGTGCCATCATCCTTGAATACAGAAATCAACACGAGTCCCTCATAGTCATAAGAGATTACAATACGATTTTCACAATAAATAATTTCGGCAAGATAAGTATATCCTATAATCATATAATCAGTATTAATATGTTCATCAAGATACTTCTGTGCCCATTTTGCTTGATCCGACGTAAACGATCCTCTCGTATTGACACGCCACTTCTTATTCCAATAATAGATGATTCCAAGTGAACCATCCATTTTCTCAGTTACAGAGAAAGACATATCTTCAGGCACGAAGTATTGTTCTTCTCCCCAATTAAAGAACTTAGTAAATGGAGTTGCCACCACTAGTTTTTGTTTCGGTGCAAGCACAAGACCACGAGCCATGATGTTATACTTATTCCAACGTTTATCGAATTGACAGTCTCTTGTATAAGAGAGTAGTTCCAATTCTCCAGTCGGATCGGTCTGGGATATTACATTACCATCGGCTATCTCTTTTTGTAGACCTGCGTACATATCATCGAAATTCATCCATCGAGCCGGATGCATCCCTTCCATTTGATTACACAGATCGAACATCAGCGGATTGTTTTGTTCATTTTCCATATTATTTATTCTTTGCCGCAAAGACCAGGGAGTTACTCTATATAAAAACCAAACAATTCTAGTTCATTCAGATTAAATGGAACCATATCTTTTAACTCCTCCAACTGTTGATTTGCTTCTGCCTCACTACCACATTCCTTTCGATACATAAAATCATCAGAATCATGCACCAAGACCCACCACCCACCACCATCCTTTGGAAGCCAATGTCCTACAAATGCTGAATAGTAGCCACCAGCAAAAAGACAATAGAACTCGTCGTTAGTTGCTTTCAACATAAGTGGTTGACGAGTACCGTCATGCGTTAGCCAATTACGGTTATATTCTGCCTTTGGATAATCTGCTATATATGCTTCAAAAGTTGTGTAAAATAGATTATTCATAGATTTATCCCTTGATAAATAAATCTCATCTTATCTGCTAATGGTTTTTGTTCTCTAGGCCATGTATGTAGACATCTAATATCACTTATTCGTTTATATGGTTCATAGTCTTTATCATCAAGTGAAGTTACATAAACTTTAGGATAATCTCCAAATTGAGTAGCAGTAATATCCCAAATCTTACTATTGCTTACACACCAACAATGATTTATCCATGTCCCATCTATTGCAATACCAGCCCATACTTGTACTTTATATCCATACTTCGTGAAGAAAAAAGCAAGTGCTGTTGACGCGATAGCACACATACATGACAGTTCATCATCAGATCCATCGCAAAGAATTTCTGCATGTTTCTCTAGAAACTTACGCACCTTCACAGCAATTTGTCTTTTAGTGAGTTTCTTTTCCATTGTGATTTATCTTTTGCGGCAAAAATGCCAGGAGTTACATTTTATATCCAAAGATATACACAAAAGCGATATCAAGAAGTATCTTTTCCCTTACATACACTGGTGTATATCCTTTCTCAGCAAGTATACCAATTGCATCTTCGATTTCCTTCGGATCAATATGTATACCATCACCAGAGATATGCATGGTCATACATTTTTTATTGCGACTACTTGTTATAAGAGGACTATTCATTTCATCTCCTGTTGCACCAGGGGCTTACACATCGTTCATAGATGTTGCTGAACGGATCAACATAAGTTGTTTCGTTTGAGTGAGTTCGGAGAAGAATCGCTTATCGATCTTTCCAAACTTCATATTGAGTCCCATGTCATTGACCATGGTGATACGGGCAGAGATATTACGACGATCCCACACTTGTTCAACCACTTCTGCGATGTCTATCTGCATCTTATGTTCCTTTAGTTAGGAATATAGTTACTAATGAAGATGTGACCCTTCATCTAGGTCATAAACATCTTCATTGTCATTCACATCATTTCCTATCACAGCTACGAATGTTAGTTGGAACCATTCTTTACCGCTCCATCCACAACCTAAACATTCGCATTCACGATAAAGATTGTTATCGTCAACTTCAATTTCGTTGTACTTCAACACTTCATTACATTCTGGGCATTCGCCAGGAACAGAAGAATCATTCATATGTAAAACCCTTAGTCGCTAGAATCATAATTGGCTTTATAATACACCAATTTACCTGTATTTGGATCAGTCCTAAACCATACATTACCGATAGATGGAGAAGCGTTTTCGCTTACTTCAATAACTCGTGAAGAACCACCGAAGATTTTGCGTATTGCTTCTGAGTCTCCACCATGGACATTTTCAAGTTCAAAGTCATCCATAGTGAAATCGGTAACATTGCCGGTTGAAGTCCACTGATCCACTTCTAGCACTTTCATTCTTTGCTCCTTTTGTTCCTTTGTCTTTTTTGGCGAAAAAATAGAAAAACCAGGAATCCTTTCGGATCTATACTTGCAAAACTCTCAATTCCTCTATTGGCATATCTCTCCATCTAATGCTCTCACTTCTAGGAATTTCGATTTCATGAACATGCTTAACACCTTGTTTAATACGAAGTTTCTCATTCATCTTATCAACTAGATAAGCACGTTCCTCTTCTTCATCCATCTTCCGAAGAATCTTATCACATTCTTCTGGTTTCTCGCAACCACCGTCCGCAGTCCATATCCCACAAGCAGGACACTTTGAGTTTCCCTGTGCAGGACCACAAAACGTGCAATAAGTATCTCCGCACATACAAGACATTTGTTTCTCCTTTGTTTTGGTAAAAAAATAAATAAGCCAGGAACTACGGAGTCAGAACCAAGTTTTGATTCTTTCTTTTTTCATTACTTAATTTAACTGCATCCACAACATATGACTCACGGCGATAATTACCTGTTCCACAACACGTCAACATGATAAGAACCTTGAAGTGTGTCGCAAGACCTTTTGCAGTATTGATAACACAACAATCGGTGTTAACTCCACAAATCTTAAGCACTTGTGGCTCAACTCTGATTCTCTTGAAAGCTCTTTTGATTTCTTTTGAACCGTCGTCGTGGTGCTTCTTAACACGTCGAACTTTCTCATAACCCTCAGTCAGTCTAGTAAGATATTTATGCGTTTTGCCACTATCACTGTATTCCACAAAGAAAATCCACGCACCTCTACGCTTTGCCAAACTAATTTGATAAGCAATATTATTTTGTAACTCTTTGTCATCCGATGCCGAAAAACTCGGTTGCATATCAATTACTAACAGAGGAATCATATCTCACTTCCTTTCTGTTCTTAATTATTTCTTGATAATACCAGGGAAGATTAAAAATCACGAGCAAAGCTAGGTATAAGTACTCCTACAAAGACAAAGAGACCCATACCAACAAGCAAACCAACCAAGCCAGATGGAGGCATTGCTTGTAGACTAACATGCATCATAGTTCCACTGACTACAATGCAAAGATATGCTACGATGAGTACAGCAGCAACAGCCAATACTCTCAGCATATTAGTAAATACGTTCATCATCTGTTTAGCACATAGCTGGATCATTGTATTCTCCTTCTGTTTCTATACTTAGTTGCAGTAATACGTCAATTATATCTTTGCCGATATATCTTGTCATTCCATAACAATCAACAAGTAGAGTATGCCCATTGATGTCTTTCTTGCATCGCCATCCTAATAAAGTATATTTCCACATCTTCTCAGTAGTCATGCCTACACCTGTAACATAGAAGATACGGTGTTCCGATGGCAGTTCCTCATTCAAATCTTCAATCAAATCTGAAAGGGCTTTATCTTTATCTGCTTTGTCCTCTTTTGAGGTCATGTTTGATCTTTCGCCTCTCTGCTTTGTTTTTTTGTTTTGGAGTTTTTGCCAGGACTTTGTGGCCGAGCCTTCCATCATATGCTCCTGCCTTGACAGCGGCTTTACGCCGTGCTTTAGCAGCAGCTTTCAAAAGGTTTTGTGTTTTTGTTTTCTTAGCCATCTTTCTATCATTCAATAAGAGTAAATTTATAGTCAGTTCCAAAGTAAAGCCATGTACCCCAAATCACAGTCTTAGACACTTCATACTTTACACCAGGGAGATACCCTTCTACATATACACCAACATCAAGGCTTTCTCCTTCAAACATTATAGACTGTGCAACACTTCCATCTTCATGAGAAACTTGTACTATCTCACAAATTTGTACACTTACAATATATTCTTGCTGTTTGCTCTTTGCATAATATAGCCATCCCAACAATGCTATTGTAACCAAAACGATAGGAATGGAACTCTTAAAAAATCTCCATTCAATTAGCGTCCTAAAGATTACAACGATAGAAGCCATACAACCAACTAGAATCACCAAGACGTAAGCCGCTACAATCCACACACCTATACCTGCTTCAACCATGTCATTCTCCTTCTATATCTAGATCTTCGACGAAAAGATCCACAACAGCATCTTCAGCTTTTTGTTCGAATACATATGCTGCTGCCTTTGCTGCCATCTGATAAAAGAATCTACTCTCAGCAATAGGAACTAATATTTCGTCATCGCTATCTGCATCTTCAACTGTAATTGCCAGGAACCATAACTCGTCATAGGCTTCATCCCAGATATCTTCCATGGCACGATCACTAGATTCTAAAATAAGATCATCACTAGTGGGTACTTGGGCCTCACAGTAAATATAGATAGACTCATCGTCGAGTTCGATTTTCATACATGGAATATCAAAGTCTTCTCGATTATAGCTTACTCTCTTTGGCTTAATGCCTAAAGAATTAAAAGCTATACAGATATATTTCTTCATTCTCCCTAACTTCATACATATACTCCTTGACTGCTTCTACTTCACGATCAGATACAAATTGTGCTTCTCTACAGTGTGCCACGCACGAGGACCACTGGTAAGATTGGCTCTTGCAAGATTGCTAGGAGCAATCCGAAGATTACCATGCTCATCAACAAGCAATCGTTTCCATGTGGCTCTGATTCCACTCGTAGGACTAGCAACAATCAACTTGCCAGATTGCATTGATACAAACGCATAACCGGACGTAACTCCAATATCTGTCAATGCATCTTTGCGAATACAAAAACGACCACGACTATCTGAGCGATAACCCTTGACAGACGGACTAGCAACATTGTCATCGTCATCAATATCATTAACTCCGTCGATTACTGGCTGAACCACACCATCATCATTTGCAGCCGGACCACAAGGTAGAGCACTCGAAATCGGTAGTGCTGCTTCTGGGTGATCGGTGGCATTTTTGTCACTCGTATGAAAAACTAGGGCTTGAGGACCACACTTAAGTTTAACAAGTGTTCTCACATAATCTTCACCATCGAAGAACTCGTCATTCTCAAACATATCGTGAACAACTGTTCGGACTTCATAGTGAAGGACATCCATGTTAGGATTCTCATCACGCACAGCCTTCGTAATATCAAAGGCTGTAAAGATTTCGGTGTCACGAACTTTGTCCCACACCTTGTCTTTGATTTTCTGTTCTAGGACCACATTACACATACTTTTCTCCTTATTTATTTTGCTTCGCTTGTGAATAAGACGAAGTTTACTTTGTCCGCAAAAAATTGAGGCACATTATGATTCCTTTGAATTTGATACTGAATATGTAGTCTTGTCATCAAACTTAAGACCAAGACCCCAATACTCCTTTGTATGGATATTAAGTCTATCGTATGTTACTATACCATTATAGATGACACTGACATTGATACACTTAAAATTCTTATCGAATACATATTGGATTATGACACCATCAGACTTCTCTTTCGTCAAAATCTCACATGTCTCTGTATGCACAATTTTACTTGTCATGTTATGATTTGCAAGAGCAATCCAAGTAATACAAGAAACTAATACAGCAATAGAAATAGATATAGCCACAGTCCACCCGGTGCTTTTCTCCTCACATTTCAGAGTCTCACACTTCATTCCGATGCTCAAGACCACAGCTAATGTACTTACCATCATAATTGCACCTAAGATTCCAATCAACATATTATTCTCCTAATAAGGTTCTTGCACGATGGGCACATGCCCAAACATGCGTCTGATCTTTATGTTTAGCAACTTTTGCCAGGAGTAGTTCTACATCTTCAGGTGGACCTGTCACGATCAATTCAAGTTCTTCCCTTGTAATGTCGGGTGCTCCATTTTCACCAATCCACTGACAGTAATTCTCAAATTCTTCATCAGATTGGCAGTAATCAAGGACTGCTTCTAGATCTTTAGAGATACCATTAGTAAGACTCTCAGGAATCTTCACAACCACATGCGGATCTTTGGCAAATTCTCTAATAGTTAGATATTTATCAGCAATGCTTTCTGCCATATCTTGCAGAGCCTCTTGCTTTGTTGCTCCAAATCCAGTTCCAGCGCTATAAACACGACTATCACTACGATCCATAATGCTAACACTTCCGCTATCCTTGTGTCGCAGATGGACATAAAACCGAGTTTCCTCTGTATCTACCAACCCATATTCAAATCGTAGATCGAGCATTTCAAGAAGTTCTTTGATTGTCATTTATTTTCTCCTTCTGCCGCTGATTTTAACGGAGTTTTTTCCAGGATTCCGAACTTAGTTTCGAGTTTCTTTTTTGCTTTTGCTAAATCTTCTTCAGCCGATTTAAGTCTACGGGTAAATGAAACTACATCATTCTTAAGTGATGTTACTAGAAATTTTGCTCCCTCTACCTCATCTTGTGCTATACTCTTATTCACACCAAATTTTGTTTTTTCTATCTCATAAAAATTAACACAATCTAAAGCATCATCTCCACCCCAACCATCTGTATAAAAAATGGTTCTATCTTTCTTGATAATGTCTCTAACCTTTTTAGTCAAATATCTAGCAATATAGATATATTTGCTCCTTACGGCAACAACGGTAACAGTAATAACCTTCTCGTTCTTGCCATAGCCTTCAACTATAAAGACCTTATCACCCTGTTTAAGTGTCTGTGCTTCTTTTCTAGTCATTATTTACTCCTAACAGCTTCCAAAATGCTCAGATGCAAAAGACGGTCCATATTCATCGGTAGCCTCAAAGCTCAATTCCTCAAGCCTTTTCTTATCTGCTTTAGACACCTTGCCAGGATCAATATGGATAATGAAAACATCATGAATACAACAAGAACACCGCTTTTTGGTGCCATCAGTATACTTGCGAAAAATCGTCAAAGCCTCAATCAGATCGTCCATTATTTTCTCCTAAATCTAATTCTACAAGAGGTTTCCCAGGAATGTTAAAATCCATAGAAAGTTCCTCATACTTATACATCAATTCTCTAATTCTATTCGCAAATATTTCCCATGTTTGTTTCTGGCGACCATCAGAAAAATGCAAAGTTGCAGTCCCCTCATCATTAATTGTTATATGTGTAGAAAGAGGGAAATATTCTTTCAGTTCTGCAAGAATTTCTTGTTTATGTTTTTCGTCTGTCACGACTTATCCTTTACTCAAATTCTACCAGGGACTCTATCCTAATACAAGGAGCCATATATTTGGCTAACTCAAATCCAGCAGCAGTAGCCACTATTGCCATCTGCTTATCCCTACCTTCATATAATAGACCCCAACTCATTTTATCAGGTCCATATACTCGTATTCTCAATCCATCCGCACACCTTAAAATAGATATATACCATCCAATTAAGATAGGCAACCTAGACATGCCTTCTGCTGATGTCAAGGCTTCTTCAATAGCCTTTGCCGCTTGTACTTGACTCGATTCTCTACTCATCTCTGTACCCTTTACTCAAATTCTACCAAGAATCACCTAACAGCAGACTTGAAGATTTTATACCAATATGTAACATTTTTCACCCAATGACGATTCAACCTATGAACATCTGGAGGACAATACCTATTGCCAAGAAAAACAATAAACTTACCTTGTCTTCCAGCATTCAACCATCGTTGATAGTTCTTGACGACAGTAGCAGCGGCCCAACCGGACTGAGTATCTAGATTTGTATTCTTAGCCCTTGGGTGCATAACTCCAACCTCTAATCCTTTACGTCCACCTTCTGCCTTGCGAATAGCAAGAAGAATCAAGAATAAGTCACCTGTACATTTGTTGCGATCAGCAGCGATCTTAATTGTATTAAACTCCCCAACAAAATATGAATGAAGTTTGTTATATACATAATCCCTTTTAGGTGCAGACTTTTCAGTTGCACCAACAACTCGCACAGTGTCATCGCAATCTGCACCACACATTACAAATGCCCATGCCATTAAGATTAGAAATCCAAAAACGAGTATACCTTTCATTCTCTTTCTCCTTCTGTCATAGATTCATGACGGCATAAGCCAGGATCATTCAAATTCTACTAAGAATGTCAAGTTACACTGATCTACATTATAAACAATCATCTCATTGTTATAAACTCCACTTCTAGACGCTTTAGCAAATGTCGAATCATAACCTTTTTTTGGAAAACTAGATCCATAACTCGATGGGATACAAGGCTTACCCATTGCCACATCTGCTAAGAACATGAATGTACTTCTATCTCTACTGCCACCATCCCAATATCCATATGCATAGTTAAGTGACTTTGTAGATTGATCAGAGAAGTACACGCCGTTACCATACATCCGGCCTGTGACATGAGCACTAGACGACGGTGGAATAATCAAGCCGCCTTTAAGGATAGACAACACGTTAGCAGCACGAGTACCATGCCATAACTTCATGATATTGCCAATATTAGACGAAATAGCATTGAAACGTGCAAGGTTTGCAGCTATCTCTACTGTGTATACTTTAGATACATCTAGAGAATAAGATGTATGCATTCTCTGTCTTGTCTTATTGTAGAAATCTCTAATCCATTTGATTGTCTTACTGTTATTACTTAGATGTAACTTCACATCGAAAATTTTAGGAACCTGCTTCGTTGTCTCCGGCTGGGCGTCACTCTTAGTCTCAGGTTGCGTCATAACGGCTTGATACGATGCCTCAAGAGAGTCAAGGATAGAGCCTTGCTGTTGCACGGCTTTCAGGTCAGGTAGAATCGCTTCTGGATTAAATTTCATGCCGATATCTTGAGGAATCAATACAAGATAATCCTCTAAGAGATCTAGAAATTTAGCTGCCTTAAACTTGCGTTTATCAACAAAATCACCTAACAAGATAAGGATATCTCTAGCCTCTGTAATCGTATCCGGTGTAACAATTCCAAGTGGCGTGGTAAATAAACCTTTCGATGCATCCCACGTCACCTTGCCACTCGTAGCTTTATAAATATCATGTCTATTGACTTTGACAAGATAGGTAATAAGTTTCTTTACTTCTGGATTTGTATGGTCAATCTGTGTAGCTGCAATTTTACCCAATTCACTATGTTGAACTGTCTTTGCGGTGCTACCGGATTTGCCAGTAGCATCGAGGATATGGACTTCTTTATATCCCTTCTTCCCTTTCTCTCTAACTTTCTTATCCGCAAAAGATTGTCCAACACTAGCATGTGTTTTCTCTTGCATTGCTTTGCCTACTCTACCCCAACGCACTTGAACGTCACCATTATTAAATAGGGTATATTCCCATACCTTATTATGGTTGGTTCTGGCATCGGTACAGACAAATTTCTTATGCTCTGTAACTGTAGCCATAATGTTCTTTTCCTCCTATTCCATTATAGCCATAGTGACCCTTAGTTTAATAGAAAAAATAGCCATTTTCACCAATAAAAACACTATTATTTGTCTAACGCCTCAGGATGGAATCGAACCACCTACGACCACCTTAGTTGGTGGCGTTCTAATACTCTTGCGAGTATGTTCCCATTAAACTACTGAGGCTAATCTATGGGAGTCCTGGTCAACCACACGCTCCCCACCCGGATTACAATTCAAAATTGAAAGCGAATTGCTTACCGGCCTAAGCCTTGTCCGTTGTAGACTCCCTTAGAATCTCTCTTGCCTTCATTAGAGAAGGATATTGCCTCTTATCCAGGGAATAGTCCCCCTCAAAGAAAAACCTCTTTGCTTTACTATTTTTTCGCACAAATAAATCTAAAAGACTACACAAATGCTTAAGACCTCTTGTACTTATGCGGAACCAAATAGGATCACTTGGCCTCCACCACCAACCGCCTATCTGTTCTATCCCAAATTGTACATTTCTATTCGTAGCCTTAAGAGAGTTCTTAATACCTTGATTCATTGATTTTCGCCAAGGATTAGGCGACAACGGATTCAGAATTCTACCTATGACTGTATGCAGAATCTCAGCTTGAGCTAGACTTGTCCTTATCTTCATCGTTTTGGTCCCTTTACAATCTTCATACCTGATTTCCTAAGCAACCTAATAGCTGCATCAATCTTTCTCTGCTTCTCTTTTGCTTGGGCCTCACGTCTTTTCTTTGCGTCAGCTAGACGTTTAGCCTTCTCTTTTGCATTTTCTGGGCGAATACCAAAGACATCAAATGATAATGTTCCATTAGGACCACCATTTTCCTCAAATCTTACACTTTCATATCCCATATCAAGGACTTCTTTTTCTGTCTCCTGTATACGCTTGACAATATGTTTTGTATCACCTTCAAGGCTCCATACATCAATGTCTTTTACATACCTCTTAATGATAATTGGACCTTTTTTCTTAGCCATGATTATCCCTTTGTATATTTAATCCTATGAAAGACTGCTTTTTCAAGATCCCAACAACCACCAACAGTAACAAATGTTTTTGGGTCTACCTCTACCTTTACAACCTTATATTTGAAAGGATCAAATGATGTGAGATACCTTCTGTATTCACGAGCGTCCTCTCTCTTTAAGAATACATGGAAACCATGGTTTATATATCCCTTACGCAGTTCACTTCTTGTAATCTTCATGGGATTCACAAGTACTTTTCGGCTTGAAAGGAACCATCTATTCCACCGAATAGCTACTTCTCTGATAGCAGAAACAATGCGTCCATTGGGTTTGATGGCTACAACTTTCCAAGCATGTTCTTGATTGTGGTAATGCCTTCTGTTAAGATCATTTTGCCCTATTCTATAACCTACAATCTTTAGACACATTCTATCGTTCCTTTCATCTTATACCTTCTTCACTTTCCTTTTTGCTCGAAAATTGCCAGGGACCATCAAATGACTCCGCTTTTTATGCCTACGGATAGCTTCGATGATAGCTGCATATCTCTGAGACGACCGACCATGAGCAATAATCACAGGATTGTTTATAGCTTTACTTTTACCACTACAACCCATACACTTATCACAAGTAGTCTTATGTCCACTTTCCTCTGCGGCAGGACAACGGTATTCATCACCCAATAGAGGATCATTCTTAAGTATAGTTCTAAAGGTTCTCCATCCTCTATACTTTGCGTGCCACGCTTCTGCTTGACTCTCAACAGAAGCCATACAGAACTCTGCAAGTCTCTTATCGCATGACTTCCACTGATGCGTATAGCCTACAGTATTCTTAGATGCCTTAGCAACGAGCTTCCAGATATCGTGTGGAACAGCAGCAGGATCACCATACGAACCAATCCTTAAAACTTTGCCCTTAAACATTTTCATATGCTTTGTTTGTAGATATTGATATGAAGTAGACAACCCACTCACCTTGCGTATATATGTATGCCATACCTGATAAGGTCCGTGACCGAGATTGACGTAACAGGTACTCCACTCTCTATGCCTACAATCTCCACAAACAGACTTATCTGCACGAGTCTTACGAGCAACAGTAGGCACTACAAAACGGGGAAGAATCCAAGTCTGAATCATATCTTTACCTGTTTTTCTGTTTTCACTCTTACTAAAACAATTAGCGATAGATACAATGGGTTCGCCATTGATTAGACTTGGACCTTCATAGATAATTAAACCGCGTGGTTTCATATGCTTTCCCTTCTAACTGATATGCTCTACTGTTTCTGCCAGGAACTGCCAGGAACTACCAGCCGGGCGGGGGTTTCTTCATAGCACCTTCAAGCCAATCAATATTGACATATTCTTTCTCACCAACAAGACCAATCAAATATGCCCTCTTTGCACCACATTTACCACATTTCTCCAAGACCATAACTCTTCGTTCTGTACCACCAAATAGACCAGTATATGTAGCTTCGCCTTCTTCTCTAGCAAGTATTTTCCACTTATGGCAATGAAACAATTTCTTCAAATGTCTCCACATATTTATATCTCCTTCAACATCTTTGTAAACTTCTCAGCAGTCACTCGATAATTGAATCTATCTCTGACATACTTATAAGCAACGCCAGCACGATCACACGCTGCTTCGTAATTATCTCTCACTTGACGCATTGCTTTTCTAATACCAGGGACAGATATAAAGGGCCATGTACATCCTTGGAATTGTACATATGAATCCAAGTTTGCCATCTTCCTCATGCCTTCCGGTTCTATTAATGTGGCTGTGTCTTTATTGGCATATTCTTTTACGCCGGAAAAATTAGTTATGATCACTGGCACGCCTACTGCCATTGCTTGTAACGCTGGCAGTCCGAAACCCTCACCAAGCGTAGGAGACACAAGACAATCAGTAGAGCGGATAAATCCAGGCATCTTGTCATCAGTAAATTTCTGACTGATAATATGGATATTCTTAACACGTCCATACTTTTTATAAATAAATGACTGAGCACGTCTAGGCTCTGTCTTTAATAACAATTGTACACTACTATCGGTGCCAAATTCCTCTATCCATGCTTGTAGCAACTCGCTTACACCTTTGCGGTTCTTCCATGTCCCAACAAATAAGAATGTAAATACATCGTATTCCTTCCACTTAGGACATTCAGGTATATAAATATTAAAATCAAGGCAATGAGGAATTCGGTGCAATGGTTTATTTAGATCAGTCAGTGCATCCTTGTTAAATTGCGATGCCGTCACAACGGCTGTATTCGAATTGAGGTATTTCATCCACAAGCTAGGTATCTCTGAACCCTCAAAGACACAAAATCCCACTGTGGGCTTTCCCTTGGCCTTAACACGTCGCTGCATTGTAGGTAGGCAATGGTAAATTAAGATAGTATCCGGTGTTAGCTTTTTGGATCGTAAATTCATATATAAGAGCCAATGCTTTGGGTCTACCAATTTAAGTACTCTTATATCATCAAGGGGATGTATGCTAATGTCTAATCCGGCTCGGTGCAACGCATGCACATAATTACGTGCGGCTACTGCATAGCCGGAAAAGTCACTAAAACATATATAGGTAATCGGACGCATGACTGTCTCCACAAAAGAATTGGGGATAGATACTGATCTCTATCCCCATCTTTATCTATAACGTCCCGTTATGGAGAGACTTACTTGACAATAACACAGCCGGTGTCAGTGCAGTAGACGACCTTGTAGGACGATTTACTACCAATACCGGCAACATCGAACAGGGACGCAGTAACACGAACGGTGTTGGACTTATCGACCATATAGGTACGAATCTCGACAATTCCCTTCTCATGCTGATGTGCATGTTCAAACTGCACACGCAGAAAACCATTGAAGGCAACTACATCTACCGTATCGCCTTCGCCCAAACCCATCTCATCTTCGATAATAGACTTGGGAATAGCAACACGATCACTGGTGTTCTTGACCGTCACTTCCACCGTATCGGGACTTGCAGATGTGATGTCGTCGGGATCATAAAGATCATCGACATCGGCATCTGGAGCCTCATACAGAGGACGATCAATCTCACCCTCACATTCCTTCACGACTTCATACTGACAAGTACGCATCTTTTCGTTGTTGTAGTCCGTAGGCACAGCAACAACATCACGGGGGTTGACCTTGACTTCGAGCATCACATCGCCACCATACGAGAACTTCGCATAGCGATATGCAGCAACGTGCAACCCACAGCTACAAGTCTGATTTGGATTTGAATCAACTTTTTCACGATCCATTGTCACAACTTTACCGATATCATTACTGATAGTACGGGTGTAACTATCAACAAGACTACCATCATTGTTGCGGGTGACCGCTTTATATGCAATAAAGCAACCATCTTCGGTGATAGGAATACCATTGTGCTCTAAGAATCCATACAACTGTTCCACCGATGCGGCAGACGGATTCTCTTTAAGGTTTTCCCAAAACTGCACAAGAGCGTCACACGGCAAATCAGCATCGGCAAATGAGATAAGACGCTTACTCAGAGCCTCAGGTAGTTTCTCATTGTCGATCATAACTACACCATCAACAACGTAGAACTGTCCATTACTCATTTTCTTGATCTTAGATGCCAAATCAACAAGTGCAGGAACATCGTCGTAACGATGCTCATCCAAAGCATCCACGACCTTCTGATACATCGGATTCTCAACCGGAATCGGCATCTGTCCGGTATCAAAGATAACGACAACCGATCCAGCAGTCTGAATAAAATGCTTGTAGGTCATTCTATCTCTCCTTTCAAGAGTGTTTTGTCTTTCTGTCTAACATATTGTAGCAACTTTGCCAGGAGTTTTCGCTACTTTCTTCTGATTTCTACTATCCATCATATTCACATATTCAATTATTGCATTCTTTTGAGAGGCATTCTTGCCCCAACCCTGGAGCATAGACAATAATGGATACATATTTTCGACTTCAGCACACATCCTTTTAAAATCATAAGTATCCTTTGTCCTTTTTATGACAGTATGAATACCGCTACGCTCCAACATAACTTCAAACTGTTCCAACTTCATAACTGCGTGTTGAGCCGCTTGAGCACTCGTACATTTATCAATATATTCCTTTAAAAGACTATCCGTTGCCAACTTACTAACATTAGCGGCATCTGACAAGAACTTCAACTGTGAATACTTGTAGCTTAATATATAATCTGTATCATCAGCCACTTTCCCCAACTTATCCACCTTAATATTAGCAATCATTTCATCATATTTGGCTTTCACGGCATCGACAAGTGTGACCCACTGTGAACCCACTTTGCCGACCGACCGCTTGGGAACACCATACACATCGACACCCAAATATTTGTAAATCTGTTGAAGGTTATGAGTATTTATATTCTTAGTTGTAGCATCATCCAGGTATGCTTCGCCACGCACCACAGTTACATACACCTGACTACCTGTGGTAATATCAAAACTTGTCAACTTCTCCCATCGGTCACTTCGGCGGTAAGTGTCACCCTGCCATCTATATGCCTTGGTAACTGTATATACAGATGTACCACCCGTCGCTCTTTGGATCGGAGCTTTGACAACTGTTGACAGATAAGTAGGTTGAAGCAAATCAACATAGAAATCTTCACGCAATATTTTTAATGCTTCTGCACGGTCCAATGGCTCCAAGGGAAGCATAATCACATTGACACCCTTAAGCGTACCACCATCTGCATCAAACAACGTAGTAAGACGACGACGGTTAGGACGCTCACAAGTATCGTCATTGATACAAAACTTCCAATCTGACTGTACCCTTATCCTGTCTGTGTTCCATCGTTCTTTCTTAAACTTCTGACTATTTCCATAGTCCGGTCGGCTAAAAGACCACATCGTACATCCGGATTTGCCGAAAAATATACGTTCACCAGTCAACACATGGGATTGTCCATTACCATCTGTCCAAGATGCAGTATCAAAAATATCCTTAAAGTTAGATTTGATCTGTTGCCATCGAAGATTCGCTTCCCACAAATCTGTAGAATCAGCGATACCTGAATCAATAGTCTTGCGGAACTCTTTGATAATAGCCTTCAACCTATTTTGAATAACTTCGATACAGCTTTCTTGATAATCAATTTCCTCACGATTCGCAGACAACTGTATCTCACCAATGGAGAACTCCATACGCAAAGGCACATTGAACAATGCCTGACTGATACGCTTGAGATCACCATCCCATTGATTCAGCTTCAAGTTTGCCCATTGAAGCGTGTAAGGGATTCCATCTACAATAGCCTTAGCCTTATCATCACGGCTATATGAGGTATACTGTCCCATATAGGACTCACGCTCAAGCACATTCCATTTTGCACCTTCAAAGGCTTTAGGAATATTATCCCACTTCATCTCTACACCTTTGATTGTTGGACGCACTTCCCAATACTCAGTCGTTGCCTTGACCCAATCTACGAAACTAGATTCATCAGAGGGCTTGCAAGCAACCGTAATCATGGTTCCTTGCTTCTCTGTAGATGCTTCTTCGGTCATAAGTGACAACTTACCGATACGAGTCTCATCAATATAAGCGATGTATTCACGCTTAATCATCTGACCATCTTCGCCATCAGGTGTCCAAGTAGTAATACCAAACGTATCGGTATATGCCCACGGCGATTTGGCTCCAAGACCAAATCCGCCAGTCTGATCGTTACTATCACGCTTAGTAGATGCACCATACTTAATAAAAACATTCGACATACGTTCTGGGCCAACCCCTACGCCATAATCACGCACGCTGAAAGTCCTATCAAAACTCGTAGGCATCTTCACAACAATAGGTACGTCAGGTTTACCCACTTCACGGTGAGCATCTCTGCCATTACACATAATTTCTTGTGTGAATGACTTGATCGGGACCGGATACATCTTAGAACGTAGAATCTCAAAGATGACTCGCACATCACCGATGCCGAATTGTTCCTCTTTGAACTTACTTGATCTTTTGACGGGTGTTTCCAAAAATTCCAACTTCATCCCTTGTCTCCTATTATTGTCTTGTGTCTCTCATCACCTTTTTTGATTTTAATTAATTGCCAGGGACTCACTTTGTGTCTGCACGAAACAGAGAACTGTCCATATTACTTATCGACAATTATCGCCCCATAAATGATCTTAGCAGGAGGAAGAATATGCCTCTTTCCATTAGCATCTCTCTCTCCATCCTCATTACACGCTGCTGAGAGATATGTAGACCATACTGTGATGGAATTGTTATTCACATCTATTTCAATACGATGCCACATAGCATTAACCGTCAACTCAAATACGCTTGTGTCCCTCATACATACAGGACTAATTATAGTTGTGACACCATCTTTAGTTACAACACTCAAAGGATGCATACATGAAACAATATACTCTACCGTTGTTACTGGATTTTTATATCTAGATATTCTTTTATCTCTTTTCTTGCGGATACCTAAAGATACACTATCATCCTCATCTTCATCCAACTGTATCTTTTTTATCTTAATAGGTATTTCTGTGTTTTCTTCTGCTTTCTTTTCTACCGTTGTTTGACCATCCTTAAGCCAATCACCTACATGTGAACCTTCTGTGATTTGTATATAGCCTAATCGTGGACGACCACGACCTTTATGCTCACGCTTTAGCACTTTTCCATCTGCATCTAATTCAATGTAATCAACCATTCATGTTTCCTCCATCTTAGACCTTCCGTGATGGTTACCAGGATTTGACTTGACTATATATGGCTAACCCAGCAGGACTCGAACCTGCATCTTCACCTGCGGATTTATGGGAACCATTACAAAGGATTCACCATTTTCCTCTACCAAGGATTCGAACCTTAGCCCTACCCTCCGGATGATGTTCTTCCATTAAACTACAGGTCTGATCTTGAAAATAAAAACAAAAGGGGAGAGTAACATATCTACTCTCCCCTCACGTTTCTATACATACGCACACAGATTAGCTGGCCTCTGCGGGAGCCTCAGCCTCGACCACGGGGGCCTCGACCACGGGGGCCTCAGAAGCAACCTCAGTTGCCTCAACTTCAGTCTCATCGGACTGATCTGACTCGACCTTCAGCCAATTACCATCAGCCTGCTTCTCGAAGCCAGGCTTCGGACGACCACGGCCCTTCGGCATGCGACTGACTTCGTTGCCTTCGGCATCCTGCACGATATACTGCACAGGAGCCTTTTGCGGCTTGTTGAGAGCCGACTGTGGCACGACAAGGTTATCATCGCTATCACGATGCGAACCTACTGGGGGACGACCACGACCGAGAGGACCACGGGAAATTTCATTCCCATTGTCATCGACCACGATACGCTGCTTCACAGGCTTTTCGGCTTTCGGAGCCTCAGACACCTCTGTCTGATCGGTTTGGGTACTTTCGCTCATTTGTTTCTCCTTCTAAAAAGTATTCTTTTGAGCTTCATTACATTATAGGGCGTTTCAAAATCTTTGCCAGGAAAAGTCAAAACTTTTCTGTACTTTTTTCAAAAAGCAGGAAATCCTGAGATTATGATAAAAATTCACGTTCTAACACACGATGAATCTTACCTAATCCAGATTTCTCCAACTTCGTAACCTTATGCTTCTTGATATTAAGCTGGTTGCTCACCATCTCGATAGTTGGTTTCTTACCTTGAACAAAATATCTACATTTTAACACTCTAATTTCATCAGCCGACAATTGAGCTATATTGCTATCAAGAATTTGAATCAGTGCTTCAATACAGAAGTCTTTATTATCATCGCTCAAACGCTGTGTCTGAGCCATTATATCTAGATCCGTACCTTCTCTACCATCAAGGTACATACCTTCTTTTATAAGACGTTCAGATTCTTTCTTATTTGTTTTATTCCATCCACGAAGGATAGCCCAGAATGCATATGTAGAAAATTTGGTGCCTTGAGACACGTCAAACTTCTTAATGGCATTAATCATGTGCATTTGTCCGTCAGAAAACAAATTATCCATATCTCCACGATGGCCAATTCTTCTCTTAATCATAGCAACAATTAACTTTAAATTCATCTCAAGGAGATAGTTACGAACATCAATAGCCACGCGAACATGACCAAGGACAATCTTCACAAGTGCAGGAGAGTAACTATCCTCAAGTTGTGTTGCATAGTGATTAATAAGGAAACGGGCATAGTTATATTTCAGAAAAGCAATCTCTTCCTGCTCTCTTGTGAGAACAATAGTTGGACCATTGCTTTTAATACCAAGATTCCATGCCTGTTTTTCTGGCAATGCAGCATTAATGATATCTTTCTTGCTATCAAAATTGTGAAATGCTAGATTGTCGGTATAGTCATTAACATCTTTAACCACCTTTGTAAGTGCGGCGACTTCCCAAGGGGTTAAGTGTAACTCATTTGCAATTTTTTCTATATTCATGTTATACTCCCTACTACTAAATTCACAGTTTAAGCCTATTATACTAGCTGCCAGGGGTTTTGTCAAGGACTTTCTGACAACTTTTAGCGTGTTCGTTTAAACATCGCTAACCATTCGGCTGTATCGTAATGTTGAGATATTGATGGCATAATCCCCGAAGGGGGATTAAAGAGGTAGGAACGTAATATATAGATATCTGCCATAGTATTATCTTTATACAATACTTATCGGCATTCTCCTTCTTTTTTCTTTATGATGTTTCCCAATCGCAGAACACCAACTCATCCCTATTGTCAGCCCCTACATTAACCTTAACATGAAGATATTTTCCAATAGCTAATACTTCTCGAATTGCTATTGGTATATCTTCTATCGACACACTTACTTCTTGTCTCCAATCCCAACCAGGAACTACAATGGTAACACATTCATCATTTATACCCACAACTCTAACCAATGCTCTCCACATTCTATTACTGGGTTTAATCGTTTCCATTATTCCATTCCTTATTATTCTTCGATGCCAAAAAATACTGGGTCACTGCCACTAGTCATAACCAATACTCCCAGGAACTTTCTCTGGAACACCAAGCATACCATTTGATGCTTCTAATATAATATGCTCATCAATACATTCTTTGATAAGTATCCTTATTTTCGCTGTTTCATCTATGTTTTTACAAACACCAGTATCTATTAAAAACTGGATTAATGAATCTCGATGAAAAGGAATACCATCGTCTTGTTCTGGTCTTGCCCATACCGCTCCCCTTAGAAACATCTTCATACCGATATCAGGATCTTTAATCTTACGACAATCTCTAAGTGCATCGACAAAAGCATTGATAGTTAGAACTTTTTGCCTATTTTTGTCGGAGTCTTTCAATTTAAATAATTTTTCTCTTAGATCCATCAGTATAGTTTCAGACTTCCTCGCCCATTTAAGCAATGCTAAAAGATTTTCATCATATTTTTTAGACATGGTTTATTTCCTTCCTGTTGCTCTGTTATAGTCACGTTTATGAATAGTCAGTTTGGTGCAAACAACTTCTTTGTCATCATCATCGACAGCCACAATATTATCAACATGCACCCACACAGGTACAACTTTAAGTTGTGGGTGGTTACTCCACCCTTCTGCTTTTTTTCGGCTTATAAAAGTATGAAAACCAAGGTGAACTCTTTTGTTATGTAATTCTTCCCACGTCAACCAGGCTTCATCTCTACTAGAGATATGTATGCCGGGATTATAATATTTACAATTCCAGCCACGAATAGGAGCGGCTAGAATCTTTCGGCTATCTGCGTCAAAAGATCTATTGCCAATTTTATCAACTACTTCAAACACTTTTCATAAACGAATCTTGTTATTACGACGATGAGCCGCTTCAATAACTCTATCCTTACGCGATGTCTCAATATGGTATCGGGAAGTTCTCAAATACAGACACATAGTTATCTCCTATCTGTTTTGTCAACTATTTTCCACTCTCCATTTTCTTCTTCGATTACCAGGAACATTGAGTCGATAATGGTGTTACCCAACTCATCATCATGTCCCCAATAATTGACGCGAAAATTGTCACCCCATAAAGGATGAACATCTACCTTATATGCATCTTTATTTCTTGGGCAATTAGCTTTAACAAATAAAGTCTTGTTTTGTTTAGGAGATGTTCTCTCCGCTTTTGATGTTGGGTTTATAGTACCGGTAGATGCAATTGTCATTATATTTTCCTCGATTTAATATTATTTCGTTCGTTTCGTCTTACTCTTTGTTCGAAAATTGCCAGGAGTTCAGAAAAATCTTGTGTCAATCTTTCCTTCGCCCTATGCATATGCTCTTCGCTATTACAACTATGATCAGAGAGGAGAGCATCCCCACCCTTGTTATTGATTCCAATGGCCCACTTCTGTCCATTTCCAAGATCAAATCCATTGAAAAAAACGAATGATTGTGCAAACTGATTACTTAGATCTGTAGTCTTCATAGACATGTACTCCTTAAATATTTACCACCAAACTTTCAACATAATTGAAGAATTTCCATCCCAACCATCATCCTTAAGAGCTTGGAGAAAATTTGTAACAAATTCTTTCTCTTCTTCTTTGATGTCTTCGGGATCATCTCTACACTCAATAGTATCAATCCATTCATTAGGATATGCCATATGCCAACGATCATTCCCATATTCTCCATACATATCACTAATAAGCCAAGCAGTAACTTCGTCAGAGAGTTTTAAATCCTGTATATCAAAACATTGAGATGTAAACATAGATATGTTCCTTTCATTATTATGGGCCAGCCTGGACTCAAACCAGGAACCAACGGATTAATTTTAATATCCATTGTTCTATCTTGCAGCCTAGCACGTTTCTTTGCATCTTCTCTTCCCTTAAGTATTGCTAAGTATTTCTTGAATACTGCTGCTAATACTGGGACCTCCAGGATTCGAACCTGGGATAAACAAATTATGAGTTTGCCGCTTTGGACCAACTAAGCTAAGATCCCGTAACGCTCTGCCGATTGAGCTACTAGCCCTTGTACTACTCTTCTTTTTCTCGTGGAAGAATAGGCTGATTTTGTAAACGCATTTGCTCAAGTCTAAGTTGTTCCAGTATAATCTCTTTATTATATAACATTTGTGTTCTAATGACTATGCCAATAATCAATGATGCAAAAACAAAAAACATACAAAGGAAAATGATAATACCTTTCCTGAAATCACTCATATCTATTTCTCCTTTTTTCCAGGCATTTCAAGAGGATCTTCTATACCACTGATGATATTTCGAAGATGCCACAGACCCCAAAAAATATCATCAAAATGTGAAAGTCCACAATCAACCTTCTTAAATTCAATATCAGCCTCTTTACTAAACATATGCTCAAAAGTCAGAACATATCCTTTATCTCTGGAATCTCTATATTGTGGTTCAAACTTCTCTCTACGATACAAAGCAAGAGACGGGTGTTCTACATAATCCCATCCCTTATGTTTGCCCTTTACACCACGTTTGAGTTTGGGCCAACATGTACGGATATGAAATCTCTGCCACATGGGAGGACCATCTAATATAAACAAATAAACATTATCATCACGACAAGTACAATGACTTATAAAAACAACAATCTTCCTACTTGAGTCCTTAACTTTTTCAATCCATGCACTTGCGTCAGCATCACCCCACACCAATGGGTCTTTCTGTGTTGCGTTATGCTTATCAAGCCAATTGTATATCCTATTAAACTTAGGCAAATGTCTATCAATTTCATATGTCCAAAACTGATTCAATGACCAATCAATCAATAGTCTTTCATGATCTCTATCTCTTTCAATACCTAAGTTTCGTGTCATATAATCAAGAAATGCTCCAATAGCAATAGATTGACCTTCGGTGCCAAAATCTAATGATTTGAGCTTTACTGCCAAATCGGTGCCAACTGATTTTGCATCATCTTTTCCCATTATCCTCTCCTTATAACCATTGGTATTCGTGTTTTATATTTCTGGATTATGCTCCATATCTTGCCATGCTCGTCGTGCATTTTTCGGATAAGTATGTTTTAGAGTATACTCATTCTCATTCTCATCCTCTTCCTTTTTCTTTTTCTCCGATAATGCAAGACATTCTGTACATCTCTGAAGCCAACCATTCTCAGCAAAAAGATCTACTTGAAATAGATAACATTCATATTTCTGACCAAAACTTTTACTTCTGGTGAATTGACAGAATTCTCCAGGTCTAATAGCACAAGCTCTATCACCACACTCAAATTTCAGTGTAACCTTCATTTTAGAACTCCTTATATGTTACCAACATACATTGACGAGATACTCACCCTTCTCAAGTTTTCCCATCTTGCACAGAGTGTTCATCAAAGGTAGAGCCAACCAATTTGACCACTTACCATGTTTAATAAACTCATCAACCTTTTTCTGATCATAATCATCTGGATCAGAACCATCTACCGAGAATGAATGTGTACTATCGTTACTAGCTTCCTGGTCTGGAACAAACTCAAAAGGCTGTCCCAAAGCCTCTTTAACTAACGTTTCCAGTTCGCCATATTCCATCTCAATGACTGTCTTTTTCTTCATTTTATTCTCCTATCTAAGGTTTTGGTTGTTCTATACCAGGGGCAACACCCAACTCTTCAAACAATTTAACTATCTCTGTCTTTCCTTCTAATAAAGCATACACAAATGGTGTTAGGCCACTGTTATCTCTCATATCTATATTAGCACCATTTGCAATAAGTTCTCTTATTTTGTCATGGTCATCATCCATTACTGCTATATGTAATGGTGTTCTACCATATTTACCTCTATCTTCTGATTCTTGATCTTCTGGTGAAAAGACCCATTCACCTGTTTCTTTTCCATACATTTGATAGTATTGTTGTAGTTTTGTTATTCTCTCATCTGTGGTAAGTTCTACCTCTTCTGTTTCTTCTGGTCCCATTAGAGGCATAAAGATTTCGTCATGTTGATATTTTTGCCGGAAAAATGAAAGTGCAGATAGAATTTCTTCTTCTGTCTTACTTTGTTTCTCCATGCGTTTTCTAATTGTAGTTAGAAATATATCAAACATCTATCTTTAGAAACGCCCTCCTGCGTTCATCTTTTCGTACAAACAATTCCGTATATTCATATGCAATACTCATACCTATATAGGAGAACATCATTTGACCTAGATTATCTGAACGAGCATTATGCCTTGGTGCATTAGCAACCCACACACAAATTAAATCTTCACTGGAAGAAACAACTACACCTTCGAATTTACAATATTCTATCTTAGTGCCTTGATTATAGCTAATACCATATAGTGTTTGTCCAATTCGAATTGTTTTTCTATCAATCATTTCGTCTTCTTTCCATACTTGGCATGAAGTTTCTTATATAAAGCGCGTTCTTTCTTTTCTCTATCTGCTTTTCTCTCATTCTCAAGACCCTTAATCCATGTATTGAACTTGGCTCTACTAAACTTTCCAAGTAAAGAAACAGGGACATAGATAGTTTGAGCAACACGTTTTGGATTCATGGAATAATGGTTATCTTCTGGTGTAGTCCACTCCACATCCAAATGACAGCCAAAGTATTTGCGGTCAGGCAAACAAAGATGCGGATCACGCAAAGTCACGCCATCAGAAGTTTGAGTACCTCTAGCAAAGGCATCGTCTGGAACATCGAAAAATGCACGGCCACCAGTTTTTCTAGCATATGAGGTAATTGCTCTACCAAGATCTGAATATCGCAAGAAGCAAGAACAATCGTCCTTGACATCACGCAATCTCTCTAATACTTCGACCAAATCCATTTTCGCAACTTCGTCTGGGCCTTTCCACATAATACTCTCCTTTTCCTCTACACTATAAACATGATGCCAGGGGAAAAGAAAGAGGATTAAGTCCTAAAACCTAATCCCCTCTCATGGTGCATCACCACCTTTCCTCTGTTCAACTGTCCCCTACTCTTATAGCTGCCCTTTGACAAACTGACTAATGATGATCGGTGCATTAGCATCGAAACCAACAATATCCAACATGCCTGGATCCTTCGGATCAGCAATTGTGAACGGTGTTCCAGTCATGCCGATCACAACTAACTTCGCATCACGACGGTTACCTGCACTTTCACGGTACTTCTTCAATGCCTGGAACGGCTGCGTGTTACCAGCCCACGTTTCGTTGTCAGTAATAACAACAAAGACATCGACATCAAGATTATGCTTTTTCGCATAAACCATTGGCAATGCACAATCGGTGCCACCGAAGTTCAGTCCTCTTGTCTTACGCAAAACTGTATCCAAACTATCACTTGCAGTAATCTTGAGTTCACGGAAACTGTCTGCGAAAGCCATTATCTTGTAATTCTTTTCGGTACGAGCAATAGTCATTGCCATTGCTGCTGCACCCTCACAAGGCTTCAAGCAATCCATACCTGCAACAGTACCCCAACCCATAGAACCACTAACATCAACACCAACCAAATAATTCTTGCCTGTTGACTCTACATAATTGAACGATGCATAAAAAGCGTACTCAAGTGCATCCTGAATAACCGAAACTGGATTCCAAGACAACTTGCCACGGAAACCCTTTCCACTATCTTAAGCTCTCACTGCAACAAGCAAAACAACAGGATGAATTCTTGACTTCTTGATCTCTTCAACATCAGTCAGACGATCAGCAACCAAACGCACGTTTGCCGAAAGGTCTTTCAGTGTTCCCAAACTTGTCAAACGGCCCAAGTTACGAACAGTTGCAGTCATAGGCATCTTCTGAATCAATTCATTCCAAACTACTCTTTCCTTCTGCAACTCAGTTGGGACGGACTCCCAAGTAAGGTTATGGTCCTTGATAAGACTGACAGCCTCTTGTACAGTCGTAGTCTCTCTCATTGCATTGTGTGCATAAATATACGATAAATCAGTACCAATCAACTTATTCAAACCACCATCAAAACCTTCCGCACCCTTAACTGCATAACGGAAAGCAGTGTCATGATCTGTCGTAATTGGAACAACGTGTGCCTTTCTCAAGACATCACGATGACTCCAAGGTGACTCACCCTCAACACATCTCGAAGTATACTTACAAATTTGATATGCAACACCACTTGCCTTACGGTTGTTATACCAATTCGAGATTGCTGTACGCAAACCGCGACCCCAACCAGTTGCCTTACGCAAACTCTGGTAATAAGTAAGGAATGTAGCAAGGTGTGTAAAAATACGACAGACCTTGCTCAAGTTATTCAGTGCGTGCTTACGAACCTCTGGCTTCGAGGAAGTTGCAGCCAATGCAAGAACAAAGATTGCAGGATCATTCTTTGCGGCTCTACCATTGGTGCTAACATCAACAGCCTCATTGATGACATCAAAAGCCTTTGGACCCTTGAGCATCTTCGAGACATGCTTTGCAGCAGCCTTGGTCATTTTATTCGAGGAAGCATAGTATGTAGGTGCATCGCTACCAAGGACAAGGAATCTACGAACATAGTTCATGTCACTTATCTTGAATACGAAACCACCTGCATAATTCTTGACTTGATCTTTTCTGGCTCTCTTAGTCTGTGGAGTTGTAGACTTTACCGAAGTGCTCTTACTTCTTCCAGACTTTCTTACGTAGTTCTTTGCCATTTGTGTCTCTCCTTTTCGTTTATTCAGACCTTTGCGGTCAATTCTATAGTGTATTGTAACGTCCTGCTGCCAGTATTCGAAGAATCTATAGCTGCATAGCAAGCAGGAGTTTGTTGATAAAAAACGCCCAGTGAACGAATCACTGGGCTAACCATTTTAAACGTGCCTGGTACCGACGAACGCCCAGGGCTTTATCAAAACTCAAAAAACGGACAAGTTGGTATTAGTAGGATTGTTGGTTTAAAGGTTAGTTTAAAATTAGTTAACCTACTAACTTCAGCCCGAAATATTCAATTTTCAAAAAATGGTCAAGTTGATTGTCGTAGGACGTTATTCTTAAGATAACCTACAACATTCAGACCAATATTATTCTATTATCCGAACAAATGAATAAGCAAAGTAACAAATCCAAAGCCCAAGAAAGAGCCAATCACAGTACCGAAAAAAGTAGTAAGGGCATTTTTCGTGGATGGTTTCATGTTATTTCCTTTCAAAGTTCGTTTGCTGGTGGTCCCTGTGGAATCTAACCATATCTACATAAAGAAGATCAAAAAGTGATCGTATACAATCTCTCTCCTTTCTTTACGTGTGCTGACATTACACTAAAGGAACCAAAAAAATGGCACGGACAGAAGGATTCCCACCTTCAACCCCGCCCTCAATACGGGCGATATGTTGAAATTTACACCACATCCGTAAAAATGGTCAAGTAGTTGCAATTGCGGTTCCGTCAGGAGTCTAACCTGAACCTCTCACCTTTTATTGGGGAGTGTGCTGTCATTACACCACCGCTATGGTCTTTGATATAGTTAAGCAATCACATTCAGACCTTATAGTATTCAGTTTTCAATCGTCTACTTCCCCTCTTCAAGGCATTATAGCAGCTTGCCAGGATTTTCTCAAAGAAAATCTATACTTTTTTAAAAAAGCAGGGAATTTCACGAACTTTCTTCAAGCCATTCTTCTATAAAACGAGAATATCTATCCAAATCAGCATTAGCTGTTGCTGTATTACCAAACAATGCTCTGATAAAACATTTCTTATCTGCTACTGTCTTTAGCTTATGAAAATGAGGCAATACAGAAAAATATGGCATCCATCTATGTTTCCTATCATATATACGACATCTGATAGGCAGATTACTGTCACAATCTCTACCCCACTTAGCCTCAATTAGATCATCAATTAGGCTAGCAAATTCATTAAGATCATCTATGGGAATCTCTGGCCATCCATTTCCACTCTTCTCATTTTCTTTGGCCAAAAATTGTTTCAGCCTCTCAAAAATATCCATAGTTCTTCTCCTCCATTTTCTCTTACATCAACATTTGGTAGATCCAACCTAGCAATAAAGCAAATGCCGGGGAGATAATTAGCATACCCAAATCACCAGCCTTTTCCTTACTCGTTCTTTTTAGAGTATAAGTTTTGGCAAAGCTAACAGTAAACATACCAACTAAACACCCAAAGCCCATCATGTTCCAGAAACCAATAACCATGACTCCCAAGGGAACCAAAAACCAATTCCACATAGTCATTGCGGCAAAGGCATACCAACACCCTAGCCCAAATGCGAAGGCAACCAACAGTGGGAAGTAAACAAATACTACCACATAAGGATTCGTTTTCTTCTTAGGTTTTCCAGTTAGCCTACCCAACAAATCTTCATCACTCATAATGTCCTGGTTTAGGTCGTCAATTCCACTCATATCTTTTTCCTTTCAAGGTTTAAATCAATTGTTCCTGAACATTTTAATCATCTTTTTCAATGATTTTGCCCAAGCCTCTCTCACAAATGGTAAACATTCATCTCTATGTTCTGCACTTTCATACTCAATATCTGCTAAGATGACCTTACTAGTATTTATATCTACTGCATTAATAGAAAAGCTCTTACTTGCTTTTGATACTCCACCAACAAACATTGCATCAGCCAACTCTTTAGCACGTATTGATATAAAAGGGGTTTGAACTAGTTTGTGTATTCGACGGAGACAATTATCCAAAGCAACCTTTACCGAACGTAATGCTCTTCGTGATTTTTTAGCAGATAACCTAGGTTTACTAACTAAAAGAATTTCATTAGTGTCTAAATCATTAAAAATTATACGCCACTCATGGCCTTTTTCTTCATCCTCATCAATATCAAATTCTTCAATTTTGAGAATTTGGTCAACAAGTTGTGCAATTTCTTCGTTCATGTTCTATCTCTTTCTCTAAAAGTTACCAGGGACTTGTTACAGAACAACTTTATCACTGAGCATTTGTTCAAGTTTGTCCCATAACTCTGCTTTGATTTTTTTTCTCGCCTCAGCACGAGCCTCATTTAGCTTCGCACGATCACCTATATCTTTACCTATAAGCACGAATTCTTTAGTGAATCTCAACGATTGAGTATCACGACTTGAAAACACTAATTCGTCATCACCTTGGTATAACTCCAAAGTGACATTACTAACAGCTGAAAGGTCAGCGTGTATATTAACACCCTCACTAACTCTTAATTCTCCATTGATCCATTTTATTTTTAGAACTTGAGACATTTTAGACTCCTTTATATAATGGGAAAGGCGGGATTCGAACCCGCATGGGCGTTAGCCCGTGGCATTTTAAGTGCCAGGTGTATCCCGTTCCACCACAATCCCTAAAATAGAGGGGTTTCCCATCTCATTGGCAGGGAAACCCCCACTCGGCTAAGGAGAGCCACTATAGCTTACTTCTTCTTCTTTGCTGTTTCCTCTGCTGCTTGTGTAAGCAACTGTTTTAGCATCGCCTGGTTATTGATTTTCTCTGCATCTAAGCCAGGGAGATTGTAAGGGAACACAAAGAAAGCATTGTTAGGTCCACTAGCAGCTTCACCAAGGACTCTAATAGTGTGCCATTGCAGATACTCAGGATTATCCTTGAGAGCCTTCTTGATGATGTCAATACTCTCAGCAACAGTCTCAGCCTTTGTCTTCTCTACAGCTTTGTTAGCTTGCTCAACTGCAAGCCTGCCTTTGGCTTTCTGTAGATCAGCCTTGACCAACGCCTTCTCTCTTTCTTCTGAAAGCTGAATATCAACCAATTTTTCTTGTGCTCTAGTAACAGAATCAGGCCAATCCCAATTAGTAATCTCAACATTGAGAATCTTCATTGGAGTTTCCTTACTTCGTTCGATAATTTGTTTTCGAATTTCATCTGTCATTTTAGCACGATTAGCTACAACAGTCTGTATATCCGGCTGTGGACCAATAACAGTACGTGGTGTAGATTCCACAATCATCTCTAAGTAAGTCTCATAGAGATTCTTATGCTGAATCCTGTTCTCTTTATCTGATCCAACCTTATCAAAAATACCGCGTACCAATTCCTCTTTCGTTTGATCAATGGCACATCGAGCACTTACAGTAATGGTTAGATTGATCTTACCGCCTACAAGAATCTCCATCGTTTCTTTATAGGTTTTCTCAGTTGCATCTACAAGATACAATCTATCATGACCCCAACACTCATGATAACCGGGCGAATGAATCTCTGGTCGCCATCCACCATGACGCTTCACACGTCCTACGTATCCTTGAGGCACTTCACTATGACATCCGGCCATAAGCATTGAAGCAACAAGAATAGCTGCTAAAAATAGTCCACTAACATTCTTCATCTAGATCTCCTTGTCTGTGATTGATTTCTTTTATCAATCTGTTCATTTTGTTTCTTTATATATTCCTCAAAATCCGTTAAGGCATCTTCGTGAGGCATCTTATCACGCTTATCTTCAAGCTCCCTCTTTGCGGCATCCAACTCAGCTTGTGTAGGTGTTGGAGTAGATAGGAGTTTGCGTGTAGCTTCCTCTCGAACCTCATTCGGTGTAGCAGAACCAGATGACGCTATCATAAATCGCACAGCCCATACACCTGATACAAGTACAACTACCAGTGCAACAACACCGATAGTCTTAAGCCACAACTCTAATCCCATGTTTTCAGGAATACGACTTGCGGATTCTTTCTTTGCGACACCCTTCCAAATTTGGATAAGCCATCGTACACCTATAGCAACTAATGCTCCGGTGCCAAGGAAGGCAATCACGGTAATAGATAACTGAAGTATCCACATACTTATTTCTCCTTTATTCTTCTTAACGTATGACTAGTATCTTATCCCTTAATCATAGCTTGCATATAGCTGGGACGATAGCCAAATCCAAGAGTGTCACCATCCTTGATGCCCAACGTAATGCCACCAAGGGGCTTCCAACCCTTCTTGATATAGCTTCGTACCGTATCCTTAAGCCCTTGAACGGTTTCACCTTGAGCAACAGAGTATTCAAGTGTTACAGACTTTGTAACAACGGTAGGAGTAATAGCATTGGCATTGGCAACAATTGTGTATGACTTACCCTTAATGCTAAGGCTCTTTATACCCGGAATATGGATAACTCGATAGTCATTTTTCTGAAGATCAAAGACACCAACAAATTCCTTGGGATTAAGTGCTCTACCAACACCCTTAAGGTTCTTCTTGACACCAAGACGACAATTCATCGTGCGTTCTCGGCCATTTGTTTTCTTGATAAATACAACTGTAAAGATCTTGCCATTTGAGGCACGAATCTTTTTGACTGCTCCATCTCTCGAAATCGTTTCTGTTTTTGTTGCTGTGTTCATTTTGTTCCTTTCTTGGATTTGTTTATTGAACTCTTTTTCTGTATATATAGTACCATCTATAAACCAACAATCTGTTGCCTCTAGATAAGCTCCACCACGGTATTCAGACGCAGGACCATCTAAACGATGGCGTATACCATGTTTATACCAATGCTTGCTTCCGCCTGGTTTCATCACGGCTGGGCCATCTTTACGATGATATCTACCTTGATCATCATAATAGATTGTATCACCTTGAATATTTATTTTTGAATTCTGTCTTGATTTGTGTACGGTTGAACTAGGACAGGAATGTTTAATCGAGCATACCTTACAATTCATATTATATTTCCCTTCTTTCCATTATAGCACTTACTTTTTGCGGCGAAAAATAAAAACTTGCTATTCTTCTAATATGGATAAACATTCTTTAAGAAACAAAATCTCTTCTTCAACAGCAGTACGATAGCCATCAACGTAGTCCTCTCGTAATGCCGGGTCGTCGTATGCTATCCATTCTTCTTTCTTAACAAGTCTTTCTTTTAATTTATTAATGATTTTACTCATAATCTCTAATCCTTATCACAAAAGGAAACCTTGGAATCCCATCAGGCGTCAACTGAAAGAACTTCACTGTTGCCTCTTTTCCTACAAGATCATCACTGTCTACCAGGAGTCGCCTATAAAACTTATAGCCACCCTTGATATTGGAATGAAATGTCCTTCCATCAGGGTGACGTAATGTCATCCTACCCGCCATACCACTTCTGTTTCCCGTCCCCTCATCAACAGAAATAATTATATACTCAGCATCTTGAAACTCTTTACGCTTCAATAAACATTTCGATCTCTTGTTTTCGTACAATCCACCAACTGTACGGACCATCTGACCTTCATAACCCAACGCAAGCCACGAAGCATAAAACTCATCTAACTCTTCCTGAGTCGTAGCTGTGCATGTTTCTACACAAATTACGTATGAGGAATTACAATGGTTAAGAACTCTAGCAAGATTTGCACTTCGCTCTTTGAAAGTGTCTTTCCAAAATGGGAAATCATACACATGATACTGAATAAACATCTCACTCTTTGCCTTCTGCTCATCAGTCAATTTCTCACGACGAACCAAAGAAGTAATCTCATTAAAGTTATCCCTCAAAGCATGATTATATAATTCGCCATCAAAGATATAATCCTCATTGAAAGCAAACATAGGCTTGAGAGCTTCCCAAATATGAGGCACACCCTTAATAGGCTTGCCATTGCGTGTCCATAGACCATCCTTCTTCGCAATACAACGAATACCATCCAACTTAGGCTGACACATCAGAGGCAATGTGAGCTTGGCCTTGCGATCTTCATACTTGTGAGCCAACATAGGTTTAAAGTAAGTCACTATATCAATATCATCAAGACTCAACTGATATGATTTGTCTAACTTTTTCTGCCATTTCGCTTGAGCCGCTGCCGTCGCCTGTTCTTCCGGCGTAGTCTCATTTGAACGACCAATACTCTTACCTGCACACGTTGTCCATGCCGAGATGACTAACTTTCCATCTGACTTACCACTGATAGTGCGGTATTGATTGTTAAAGATTTCGATAGTCCATTCTTGTGAACCACCATCACTACGACGCTTATATAGAGTAGGAAGTAGTGTTGTTTTTTGAGCAAGTGAATCTGAAAGCATTATGGACTAACTCCTTGTAATTTCTGTTGTTTCCACCAATCATATTTCTTTTTATATTTTATTGGCATATAATCTGATGCTGGTGTTATCTGCACATTACCAGGATTCGCAAGATCATATTCTTCTACAACTAGATTATCAAAGATGAAACCCCATAAATCCATATCGAAATCATCAAATAATTTCCACTGTCCTTTTAATCCTTTTGTACTTATAAGGTTCAATGCTAAAATGCTTACTTCGTAATCAAATTTATCTATGTCTTTCGCTTGCAAAGAAACTGGTGGATTACCATGTAGTGTCTTCAAGGGTGATCGAAGATTATGATTTAATGTGCTTTCGATGCTTTTTTTGATAATTCTCCATACGCTCGAAGAAAGACGTAGGTTTTCGAGATCTTCTGCATAGAAGATATGAAGGCGATTTGATTCGTTCATCTTCTTCCAATCCATACACCAATAATGATAACCAATAAGATATGTCCCACTAATCTTATTCCTAAGCAAATAGATTTTCACATTCTTCTCCTCAGTCTTTCTGGTGGGGTCGGCAGGATTCGAACCTGCAAAGCCTTGTGGCTACCGAGCTTACGATCTCGGCTTGCCTCACCGCATTATGCCCTAAGTCGCACTGTGTGGTAACTTTGGAGAATAATGTGTCAAAGGTTGCCCCTTTGACTGACAGCGACCCCATAAATAAGGTAGGATGCCGATGATCGAGACACCCTACCCGTTTGGAGGTGTTTATGATAAGCCTTTGCCCATCATCACTTTAACGACCTTAACATTTCATTATAGTTGCCAGGGATTTTTTCTTTCAACAAGAAACTTTAAATAAAAAACGGGTGTCCTCCACACTCCGACAAGACCCTGGAGAACACCCTTACTGACGAACAACCCGACTTTCCCACTATCTCGAAAGTACCTCAACCATGATATTATAGCCTTCGGCTAAAAACATTTTAAAGATACTTTATATTTCCATTTGATCATTTAAGTTTCTTTTTCCTCTTTGATTTCATCAGCAATTTCGTCAAGTTCATTAGCCAACTGACGAAGATTTGCTGAAGTCAACTGTGCTCCACTAAGTTCAAAAGAGGCACAATTACCATAAGAGTTCAAATCCAATGACTGCTCTGTAAGGACGCAATCTCCATCCTTCATAAACCTTGTGATGAGAACCAATTGTTCACCACTATTGTCCTTTGGATTAAAAATAAACACATGTTTCTTAAGTTCTTTCATTTTCTTTCTCCTAATTAAAAAACTTCTCACATCTATTATAGACATGAGAAGCCAGGATTTTCATCCATCATGAAAAATAGAAATGGTCGGAGTAGCTGGATTCGAACCAGCGATTTCGTGCTCCCAAAGCACGCGGCATACCAAACTAGCCCATACTCCGTTTATTTCAAACTCTTACACGGGAATTCTTCTACTTTTCTTTTTCCACACATTGCCATTATGTATTTTTCTATGACAATTAGCACATAAACATACACATTTATCTATTTCCTTTTCAATTGAATCAATACTATATCCTTTTCCTATTAAACGAGAAATCGTATTTATTTTATCATCAGATAAATGATGGAACTCTAAACAATCTGAATCTTGTTCTCCACATGATTTACAACTTAGATCTTTTTTATATTTATCATATCATTCTCTATTACGTATTATCCTCTTTCCTACAGCAGATAAGGGTTCTGTTAATCGAAAAGAATGTTTAATTTTTCTATGGCAATTGACACAAAGACAAATACACTTATCTAGTTCTTCTTTAATATTTTTCTTGGCAAAACGACATCGTATCATTTGAGAAATAGTGGCTATTTTGTTTTCTCTATCAACATGATGAAAATCTAAACATAATATATTATCTTCTCCACAAGACTCACATTTTTTAGTTTTCTTTATTTCTAATACATAATTTTTAGCTTTTAACCTATTTAATCTTCCTGATTCTATATATTTACTTTTATTGTTAATATAATGTCTACGCTGTGCTTCTGTATACATATAACGCCCACACGGGGAGTCGAACCCCGGCCTCCTCCTAGACAGGGAGATGTGCTTCCGTAACACTTTGCGAGCTAACATTTTACATCGTGCTCACAGTAGTAGGAATCGAACCCACATTCACCCAAAGGTTATGTCCCTCTAATCGCTACTAGGTCATCGCCTAACTATGCCCTGACACGATATTGGATTTATGCCAGGGACAATTGCCCGACTGTTCACTATACTGCGATGGTATACCCATCCGGATTCGAACCGGACCCTCTAGCTTGGAAGGCTAGTGTGCTTGGCCGCTAACACTATAGGTACATATTTAATAACTTTTATTTTCTTTATATCTCTGTCGTCTACTAAATCTTCCATTACCTCTATTCTTATTTTTATATGTAGAAGTTGCATATCACAATTACCCACATACAAAACGAAAATTTTCTAACTTATTATTATCAGAATTACCATCTATATGATCAAGAACAAGAGGAACATCTTGACCCTGCCATTCTGTTATTCCACAAATTTCACATTTTCGTCCATTTATCTCAAGAATATATCTTTTTATCTGCTTTAAGCCAACATTTTTAAATCCATTTCTTTCAATATCTTTCTTACGTTCTTGCCACAAGTAATTTTGTTGACATTGTGAACTACAATACTTAGGATTTGTAGTTACTTGATCACAGCATAGACATCTCTTCTTAGCCCATTTCCCATTTTTAAAATTGCGTCTAACACCTAGATTATTATAGCTGGCTGAACAAGAATGAGAACAAAACTTATTTTTGCATTTTTCATGAGATAATTGTTTACCACAATTTTTACATACAGTATTCATATCCGAACCCTCAAATAGTACTATATCTATCACTATTTAAGTATTCGGAAACTACTAATAGAATCCTCCAAAAAATCCCACTGTCGGAATCGAACCAACACCCCATCCTTACAAAAGAAGTATGCTAACCGTTAACACCAAGCGGGAATATTTACTTTTCAATATAAAACCCGCTTTTATTTTATACTTGTCAGAATATTATAGTGTTCAATTCACTCATCCTATCGACAAGTTTCATATAGTCGCCACGGGTCCAAATGGTAACGACTATCTGGTGTCCCGAAGGGGACTCGAACCCCTGTGAACGGGCTGAAAACCCGTCATCCTAGCCGCTAAATGACCGGGACATATGGTGAGAACTAAAGTAAACTACGTCTGAAATACTTGGGACTAAGGATACTCACCGTTACCCTCTCAGGTGTTTCAGTCTACTTTAGGTATTCTCTCTTTGCGATGGTAGCCGGGAAACGGTCTTATTACCATCTCACCGCATCGATTGTTTGCTAGTGGGCTATGCTGGAATCGAACCAGCCACCTCCCCTGATTAGGGGTGCTCTGGCCACAACCATAATCACGTTCATTCAAACAGGATATCCGGATTAGAGCCTGTTTCCGCCGAGACGCTATCGATTGCTCCGTTGAGCTTACAGCCCATATAAGCCCGTTATATATTAAATCCCACTTGCCAGGGAATTACTCGGCTATCAATTATATTGGCAAGTATAATTATTTGAACATTACAGTCACGGGCAAACAACTGTAAGTGGCACTCCCGGCAGGACTCGAACCCGCATATAGCTGATTAGAACTCAGCCGCCTATCCATTTAGACTACGAGAGCATCTGGTGGCGACGATGGGAGTCGAACCCAATATCTCTGCCTTATGAGAGCAGAATGATTTGTCTTTAATTAAAAAGACGTTCCGTTTCACTCCGTCGCTATGGTGGACACATTCGGGAATCGAACCCGAAATTCAAGAGTGCAAGTCTAGTGTGATCCCAATTTCACCAATGGCCCATATCTTGCATATTATATTATAGCATTCACTTTAACTTTTTTGAAACCTTTTTTCTTTTTTATTTCATCTTCTTTAATGCTTTAATTATTTCATCTAATGCTGCATCAACATTCATTGCTTGTCTTCGAGCACAACGATACGCCTGCTCTATCCATCGACTAGACTCGTCACAATAATGCTGATCCCCCATATCCATAGGACTCATTCTGATAATTTTATCACCAGCTATCTTATATACTTCTATATAACTGTTCAAATGATTCTCTTCATCATCTTTAATGCGTACATTATATAAATCAATTATAGTTTGAAAGATACCTGATATCTCTGTTTTGTCCCACTTAAGATCTCCAAGAACTGTTTTCATACATATTGTATCAAACAGACTTTTTATCTTTTTAGACACTGATAATAGCATTAGATTCCCTTTACTTGCTTCGCAACCTTCTTAGGCTTCTCTTCTTCCTCTTCTTCCGAAAGATATTCCATAATCGGTGCTACAGATTCTGCAATATAACCCTCGAACTCCTCTTGGTCAACCTCTTCTTCATTTACCAGGAGCCTGAGTCTCCTAACCCATCTAAATAGCGATTTAAAGTTAGGCCAATAATCTTCTTCTTCTTGAAGTTTTCTTCGAGTTGCTCTTAAAACTTGGCCAAGAAAAGGATATTCTAACTTAGCTTCATCACAAGCTAAAGCTAATTCTCCAACTGCATATTCAAAATACTCTTCAAACTCAACTGAATCATCGTAATATTCTAGTAACAATCCATGGGCTTTCGAAAGATGCTTAGTAACGCAGTTAAGGCAAGTAGGTATAATTTTATAACTCCTTATTTATTATATAGTGATTATATACCCGATTTATCCATTCTATAAATTCCTGTTCTGTCATCATTCTCTTCGCTTTATTGCAATCTTCACAACAAGGAACACTATTCTTCTCGGTATAACCCCGCATATTATCTAATCTATCTATTCCATTATATAAATATTCATCTTTGCTATAAATTATTTTCTTAGATGGAATGATATTACAATAATAACAGCAAGAACTTATCAACATCTTAAATTTTTCTTTCGTCAATTCAAAATCTAAATTTCTATCTCTTGCCGTTTTTAGATATATATGATATAATCTATTTGCTGCTCCACCAAGTACTTTAGGACGCCTATTTTTCTCTTTCATTATACAACCGCTATTTTCGGAACAAAGAGAAAATTATTCTTGTTTCAAGAATGAAGCGGCAAAGAAAGGAATTAAGAAACACATGTACCTCCAAGAGTATAGGGAATCATTTTACTCCATTCCTTGAAAGTGATCACATCTTCTTTAACCCAACCCCATACAAGCCTCAACCTTGTTAATTCATCATCTTCTTCCCATACTCTCTTAACTTTATCTCGAATATCAGAAGGGATATATTCTTCTAAATATTTCTTTTGATGTTCAGTAAGTTCTTGCTTCATAATATGTTCTCTTTACAAATTGCTTCCAATTCCCTTGCAAATGTACCACGCATCAATCTCAATAAAGCATTCCTCTGTTCTTTACCATGAAAGGATTGGTCATCCATAAGGAATTCATTATTTCTATCTCTTAAAGTAATTGCAAATACCTTTCCTTCATCATCTTCCAAATCCTCAGGAACAAGCATCTGTTTTGCAATTGCTCTACATCTTTTCTTTAATGCATCCATCTTATTCTCCTTCTTTCTGGTATCCCTAAGAGGACTTGAACCTCTAACTCCGGATTCGTAATCCAGTATGATGTCCATTTTCACCATAAGGATGCCTATCCAATTAGACTACAGGGATAATTCTTAAAAAGTCTGCACTCACTTCATGTCTTGTTATAAAGATCCGAGCTAATAACCTAGTGCCAAATTTAGTACCATGTTCTCTGTTCCGTTTCCACAGATATCCCCGAGGACCACCCCCGCCAAGCAAATACCGTACTTTACCATCTGTGTAAAGATAATAGTTAAAGGTATCACCAATATTTCGTACTGTGATCATATAACACATTAAACTAAAGGAATATTATTTCCTTCCAATACAGTCTCAATCAACTGTCCTAATTGCTTAGAGATCTTCAAATACTCTTTCAAATCCTCAGTAGGATCTATCTCCTTAGCTTTCAACCTAATCACTTTCTTTGCATCATTAATGTCAATCATTCGAGTTCCATCGACTTCGATATAATCTAACTTCTTCTGTACTTTAGGGGACTCATCATCCATCCACTCATGAAAGTAAATAGAGATCATCATACCCCCAACGTCCTTGCGTTCATGCTTGAACAATAAATCCAGATCAAGCCTCTTCTCTGTCGTATGCCTCAAAATAGTTTCTGTATCATATGGAACTACTTGCATTTTTTAGTTTTCCATCCTTTCTTTGCTGCTTCACTACGTTTATTCTTATGTTTTTCTTCCAGTGCTTTAATATCTTTGTATAGTTGAAATAGCTCTTTGCCCAAAGTTTTTTCAGATGGCTCAATATATTGAATAATCCGCATATCACCATTCACTAAAGCTGTTGCAATATCTAACAGATACTGAGTAGACTCTTTCTCTGTATCAATACTAGTTGCACATGTCTCGTAATCATATCTCTCATCTAAAAACTCTACTTCCATTAATATTTCTCCAATTCCAAGTCTTCCCACATTTTGTCCATAGCTTCTTGTGCTTTCTTTTCGGTGCTATAATCCCTAACACATTCTACTTTACCACGAGCCATGGAGATACCTGAGTTATTTTTTGGGCCATAAAGATAAATCTGCCATTCCCAAGTATCATCTTCCTGATGTCCTATAGATTTAAGTCCTCTCATATCTTCCCTTTCGGTGTTAGAATCAGCCCACCTAGAGTCGAACTAGGATCTCTCGGTTATCAGCCAAGTGCTCTACCATTGAGCCATGGGCCATCAAAAACTACTAGGCCCACCTGGAATCGAACCAGGAGTCTCACGATTATCGGTCGTGTGCTTTAGCCAATTAAGCTATGAGCCTGCTTAAATCTTCCCTTCCGTTTCATCCCACTTTTTCTCAACCATTTCTTCAATATCTAAAGCAGCATCAACAGCCTGCTCTGCAAAATGACGAGCAGGAATAGCATTTCCGTCAAGCATGCCATTTAGAATTACAGCAGCACGGTCTTTTATGTCTCTCTTGCGATCTTCTCTTTCTTCTCTAGTCATCCTTTTCTCCTTCTTTATCTAATTTTTCTATTAGATCATTAAATAGTTTCTTTATTTCTCTGTCTATTTTTCTTTGCCGCAAAAATATAGCAGTGACAAAGAAAATAAACCCTACTCCAAAGGAAACAAACACTGTTACCAGGGAGATCAGATTCGGTGCTCTAACATAGATAAACATCGCTGAGAACATAATAAAACCCACATGTAATAGCTAATATAAACATATTATCCCGCTAAAGTTATTCTGTGATGCGTAATTCTATTAGCAATAACAACTTTCTTCTTCTTACATGCAGGACACTTCCTATCTTTTTGCCCACAAGGAAATTTACCAAGCTTCTCAGGATTAACCTCTATCTTAGAATTCTCGTCATATAATTCGAATTCTCCAGCCTTATTAATAAGCCTAATAGGATGAACTTTTCGTGCCCTCCATGAAGGTAATCCGCTGTTACATGTACATTTTTTCATCTTTACTCCTTTAATATACTGGTAGGCAATACTGGACTCGAACCAGTGGCCTCTTCGATGTCCTTGTCCTTGTCCAAATTTTACCAGGAACTATCCTAAACAAAAATAATCTGACAAACCTCCATCTCCAGCCTGTTATGGCTGGTGTTCTGGGGTAGAATAGTTTTTTATCTAGAATGATTGTCTATTACCCACTCCATTAAACTAGCTGTAACATGGTGCCCCAGACTGGATTCGAACCAGTGACAACTTGATTTTCAGTCAAGTGCTCTTCCAAAACTGAGCTACCAGGGCAAAATCCCATGATTCACTGGCTCACGGGAAAAGAGGCCAAACCCTATCGCCATAAGGCGAGGATTAACAACAGCTTACGCTGTCTCTGGTCCCCTGGGTGAAGATTCGAACTTCCCAATCTCTGGTTTGTACCCAGTGTTTTCCACATAACACTATATTCGAATTCGGTGCTATGTGTTCTAAATAGTGTTCTTTATGTGTCGAGTTACTAGCTAGCTTCATACACTCTAGCATAAAGATCTTTTTTAGTTCCATTAAACTACAGGAGTCTTTAGTTTTCAAATTCTATGGTGATCCTTTTGATCACTATTCTATGGTGATCCCGGGTGGACTCGAACCACCGATGACTGCCTTGTAAAAGCAGCGTCCTAGCCACTAGACGACGGGACCATTCTGGTGGATTAGTTGGGAATCGAACCCAATACTTGCTTAAGGCATGCCTGAAGACTATTTTCTAGTCATGAGCACGTTAATAGAATATGTTGCAATCATATTCCCGCACACTTTTGGCTTTCTCTAAACTAGCACAAACCCTGCTAACCCAAAATAATAGCCCAATGGGACTCGAACCCATATCTCCCCTAGGATACATGGCTATATGTATTGTGGAATCGAACCACTTTCCTTCCAACAAGGCGTTTTACCAGTTATCACTATAGACTAAACTGGCTACGGTGATAGGATTCGAACCTATATCTACACGGGTAACAACCGCGCCCCTTACCAACTGTTGGGTACACCGTAATCTATTATACTACTGCTTCTCTGCGTTACGTTCAATGGTTTTCATGCATTGTGCATACGCCCAACTAAGTTGGGCAGACCTTGGCCCATTAGGGTACATCTTATGGAATAAAGACTGTTGTTCTGACGTACACTGCTCTAGAGCCTTTGCAACGCGATCACGCATAAACTGTTCAGCTTCGTTTTCAATCTTACGTTGATATACCGTACTGTTCATTATTACTATACCTCCAACGAAACTACTACATGGCTCCCCCGGAAGGGTTCGAACCTTCGACCTAGCGGTTAACAGCCGCTCGCTCTTCCAACTTGAGCTACAGGGGAAACTATTCTACTCCTTTACCAGGAACACACTTCGTGCATTCTGTGCATGAAGCAGGAACTGGCACGCCCTCTAAGAATCGAACTCAGGTCCATTGATTTGGAATCAATAATGTTACCACTACACCAAAGACGTATTTATATCTCTTTAGGATTCTTTATACCTTTATTTCGACCAACTGCCTGTTTGCCGAAAAAATCTTATTTAATGGGGCGACTAGCCCGAATCGAACGGAGCACCCATTGGCTCACAACCAATTATGCAGCCTTTACACCATAATCGCCATCTTTTTTCCCATTCTTTTACTATGTCTTTGTGCATATTATCGTGAACTTCCATATGACAATTGCGACAAAGCAACACAGTTTTTACAATCTCCTTTAAAATAGACTGCCAACTATGATTAACCAGTCGTGAAAGGGAAAAAACCTTTCTATTAGGGTATACATGATGAAAACCTAATGCTTTCATGCTTGTATTATAGCCACAAATACAACATCCTCCTCCTTTCATATCTACTAACTTCTTTTTCCTTTCCAGTCTACGTTCTTTTTGACGTTTGTGACTATAATCGTACTTCTTTCTTATTTTCGGAGGCAGATGAATTTGTTTCGTATTATGTTGACCAAACGGAGAACAAACAAGACAATAACGTCTGCTCTTAAGAATCCGATCTTTCCCATCAATCCTAATACGATTGGGAAAACTTTCATTACATTTTTTACAAATAGGCATGATATGCATCCTCCATATCTACCTATTCGGAATGTAGTTTAATTTTCCTTCCTCAAAATGCCTTAACCAATTAGGCCACGGCTACCATCTATATATCTTCCCATAAAAAATGGGCTAACCTCTGATGGGTCAGCCCTGAAAGAGAAGAACCGTGAAGATTATCTCTTCGAAGGCTGACTACAGCCACGAAAGACGTGGATAAACCAATTATCATGATTCATGTTTGTAGTAACCATTCGAGATAATCCTCCTCACCACAATACAGTATAGACGCCTTAGCCAGTAATCTTACAACTTTCTGTTACTTTTTTATAACTGTATTATCTTTCCCAGACAAATAAAGAATTTAATATAATAGGATATTATATTATTCCTATCAATATAGATATATTCCTTCTTTATTATTTATCTGTGCAAAAATAAACTATCCTAACTATCAGGTGGAGACACCGGAGGGGTAGGTCGTCTGTTCATAGGTGCAGGGCTGTTTTCCCCACCTTTCTTTCTACCTATACTACACAAACTCTTACCTAACCCATCTAAACTCTTACCACATTTATTACAAAAACTAGCATTTACTACATTCTCAGCACCACAACTATAACACATCTTATCACTGCCAGTCTGTATGTTTACTATAGGCGGTGCTATATTAATCGTAGGATTCGGTGCTACAACCTGAGGAATAACGATATTCGGTGTTACAATTATCGGTCGCTTACCACTCCTCTTAGCAGCTTTCTTCTGTAATGCATCCATCTGTATAGTCAATTCCTTTAAATGTTTGGCCTCACCTGTTAACTTCCCTTCACGCGAATAACATACGAATTCAATACCGCTGTTTACATGATGGTAAACAAGAGAATCTCCTGTCTTATTCGTTCTGTTTTTTACGAATTTCATGATGAACATATTTTTTCCGGCAATAGAATCAATGTACATCTTCCTAAGAGTAGACTCAGATTTAGGAGGCATCTCACTCTCTGCCTTACTTAACATGCAAATAATGTCAACTAAGTACTGAATGTCATTATTTCCTTTAACGCCTCCCTGCTTGTTCTGGTGGCCAATTAAAATTATGTGTGTCCCAACGTGCTGTGATGCCTTTCTCCATGTCTCTACGGCACTACGTAAGGCTTTAGGACTCATGTTATTATTAATCATGTTGAGACTGTCAACAATCATTACATGAGGCAAAATATCTAACATGATACGATAATGCTCTTCCGGATCATTGGAAGTCGTTACATAACACTGTTTTTCATTGATGTTAAATGGTGCTGCCCATTGGTGAAAATCACTAATGGACGCCTCGTTTTGTACATATAGAACTCTACGAGGCCCAGTCATAGGATATTTACATAACTGAGCAGTTAAAGCCAAAGCTAAACGAGTCTTGCCTACACCACTCTCACCACTCCATAAACTGAGCTTCTTAAGAGGAAGACCATATTCATTAATATCCCTACCCCCAAAGGTCACTCCACAAGTATGCCCATAAAGATGATTAAACCAATGAAAAGGCGAAGTAGTTGGAAAACATCCAAGCATCCCAACTTGAACTCTTCGTACCAAATGCTTTGAAATCGTATCCAATCTATACACGTCTTTAGTCACAATTACCTCTTCTTTCTACGAGACTTTCGATACGGCTTCACATCATTATAGTCCTCAAATGATGTATTCAATCTATAAAATGGCAAACCTATGCTGCTAAATGTAATGTCTATACATGCACGTAGCTGTCTTAACTTTTCTCCATAAGGATTGCGTCCCTTCAGACGCTGTAACATCCTTGCTGTCTCCATTATACGACCGTTCAAGTCCTTAGCACATAAGTAATTTTTACTTTTTTTACTTACAAATTCTTCCCACGCACATTTTTCGTTCCTTTTAACTCTTCGCATGCATCTCTCAATGCTACGCTTGACATCCGGAAAACTATGCCAGGAATCTGTCCCTAATTCTATCATCCCTTCTATAAATCCCCAATAAATTCCATGTCTACTACTAGGATTCGGGAACTTTTTGGTACTAATACGACTGTCCCACAATCTATTTAATTCCTGGCTTTGCAGATGATATCTTCTAGGAACAACCGACTTACCAGTAACCGGATGTATAAACTTCTGCCTCTTTTTAAACGGCTTCTCTGCTTCCTGGCGAACAACATCATAGTCATGTGTCGAAAATTTGGGCATGTACAAACCCTCCTGTATGTTTGGATAAAGTTGCCAGGGAACAAATGCCTTCCTGGCATTTGAGATCTTCTTCGATTTATATCGAAGTAGGGACTTTGCCTTCCCCTGGTAAAGATTATTTGACTTTTTCTTGAATATCTATGGTCCGAGATTGGACTAGATCTAACAACTTCCTGAATTCTTTAAAATGCTCCAATAGATCAAAAGTATAATCTATTAGCTCAACATGACACACGGACGCCTCTTCATTATTAAATACATCCTTCTCAGCTTTAATGAGAAATTCTATAGCTTCGACTAATTGCTCACTAAACTCACTCTCTTTCATGAATTTCTGACATCTAGCTAACGCACTCTTGGCATTGGTTATTGCCTTGCGATTGTTACGGTTTAAATCAGATTGTGTTCTCTGCAACTGTAGATATTCGGTCTTGTTGCGTAGTACATTATAGCGTCTCTTGCCATACTTATGTGTATATAATTCGTCAAGTTTTTTCTTTAAATGTCCTGGTGGATTTGGCATAATTTAAATTATTAACCTCAAAAAAATATGGAACTGTACCTTAGTATCGGAGAGAGCTATCGATCTAAGGGTGTTTTTAAGCCTTATAAGGGTATTTTAGAGTCCTTTCGTTCGTAAGAACTCAATCGCTTTGCGATTCGGTGCTATCTTTGCTTTGCAAATACTCTGCAAAGAACTTTGGGTAGTTTTAGGTAGTTTTAGGTAGTTTCGGTGCTACAAACATTTTCCGTTTGGGCATCCTAAACATTTTCCGAGGGGGTAAAAACATATCTTTTAGTCTATTTTAGTGCTTCATAACTTTGCAAATACTTTACAAAGAGCTACATCTCTCAATTTTCACTGTTACTTCTTTATTTGCAAACGTACTATTCTTTGCTACTCTTTTAGCAATAATTCTAGCTATTGTTTTATTATGGAAATAATATATAAATTCTTTTACAAATGGTCCTATTTCTTTACTTGCAAATGAGAACACATCGCTATTATTATTAATTTTTGTATCTGTATCTTGATACTTACAGATAATATATGTATAGATATAAGGTTTTGATCCGGTATGACTACTTCTATATCTTTTTTCTTTTAGTAGTGCTATATACATTATTTCTTTGATTCGGTGCTTTGTATTTTGTTTTTGCCGCGAAAATGGATTTTCATCCTTTTTTCCCATATTTTCTTTTCATATACAGTCTTGCACCGTAACGAGAGTATATTTTCAATAAACTTCCGATACATAAAGAAAAAAATGTATCGTTTTTATCCTTTCTCTTAATATTATCGATCCTCATAAGTGCCATCAGCATCTATTTCTTTTTACTACTTCTTTGATTTCTATCATTTTATCTCCTTATCGAATTCCCCTCTGATCAGGTGATTCGCACACATAAGTTGCCACATAAGCATACAAGAGTAGATTAGCGTTTTAACGATAGTCTCTCTTTCTACCTTGATAGTAAGTTCATATATTGCGTTACCCAGTAATGTTGAAAACACTATTACTCCAACTATTACAATTACTGTTCCCCCATATAAAATGACTAAATTTCATAATTATTCACCTTTACTGTGGTTTTTTACCACCATTATACATTCTTTTTTCTGCTTCTAGTGCTCCCCCACGGGTAGAATAACATTCTTCAGGTATAATCTCTCCTTCCACCCCACCAGCAAGCCACATTCTAAAGAGTTCTCCAACATCAGCCCAATCAGGAGTCGTGCTAGATTCTGGACCTACATAAATTTCCATTCCTGGCAACACGGTAACTCCGTCCATAGTTTTGGGGCATCTCATTTGCTACTTACGTTGCCGATCTTACACCCGTAATGGCAACCAACACACAACACAGAATGAGATGGTGGTACTCGAAAGACACCTGCCCGAACATCCACATGCCACGCCGTGCCTCGCGGATCACGCTGGAAGTTGAGCGCGTGTGGGCAGAGCGGGTGCAGGAAATATCTCATACCGACGCTCTTGCTGAAGGCATCTACCGTTATTCTGATCCGTGGGGCTGTACATATACTTGGGATCATACAGTTCCATCACGGAGGGTGATTGTTCC
>SDBT01000435.1_pt1 | contig 65982 bp, 51 predicted proteins | sample 2277101 | NCBI WGS metagenome assembly SDBT01 (sample SAMN10404973, study PRJNA504765) | marine sediment metagenome | isolation source: marine sediment core GS10_PC15, 103 cmbsf | place: Arctic Ocean: Southern Knipovich Ridge | collected 2010 | reverse complement strand
GGTTCGACGCCTTTCGGGCCGCGCGCGCCGCCCTGACCGAACCGGAGTTCCTGGCCGGTTCGGCAAAGGTCAAGATCACCCCCAGGCCCGGGGGGCGGATCGCGGGGCACGGGTTCAACAAGCATTCCCGGGGCGTGCTCGACGACCTGTGGGTCCGGGTGCTGTACCTGGACTCCGGGCCCGAGGCGGTGGCACTGGTGTCGCTGGACGTGATCGGCGTGTCGCTGCCGCGCGTGGATCGAATCCGCTCGCGGGTGACGGTAGAGCACGGCGGAAAGATCATCATCGCGGCTACTCACAACCATTTCGGACCCGACACCCTGGGCTTCTGGGGGCCGGCGGCCTTCGGCCTGCTGCCGGTCAGGAGCGGGATCGACCCGGTCTACATCGAGTGGCTGGAGCGGCGGGTGGCCCGGGCCGTCCTCAGGGCCGTGGCCATGGCCAGGCCTGCCCGGCTCTCCGTCGGGCGGTTCGAGATGCCCGAGGGACTGGCGTACAACATGCGCGAGCCCGAGGACGTGCCCCGCGAGGTCGTGGTGCTGCGGGCCGCAGGCCTGGACGGGTTCACCATCGGCACGGTGGTCGACTACGCCTGTCACGCCGAGGCCCTGCAGGACACCAACCGCTGGCTGAGTGCGGACTTTCCCGGGGTGCTGTACCGCGAGGTGGACGCCGCCCTGGGCGGGGTGACCCTGTTCTTCTCCGGGGCGGCCGGGGGGATGATCGAGCCGGCCAACAGCCCAGACGATCGGGAGGCCGAGCGGCTGGCCTTTCGCGAGCGGCTCGGCGGCGCCTTGGCGTCAGGCGTGATCCTGCTGGCCATCTCGGGCTTGAAGGAGCTCGACCGACCCGAGATCCGGGTGCGAACCAGGCGGATCGAGATCCCGGTCCAGGCCGACGGGATGCTCGATCTGGCCATCGGCCTGGGCCTGCTCGATCCCAGACCATTCGATTCCGGTCGCATAGAGACCGAGGTGGCCCTGGTGGACCTGGGCCGGATGCAGCTGTTGACGGTGCCGGGCGAGCCTACGCCCGAGGTGGGCCGGGCCCTGGCCGGGCTGTTGCGCGCCGAGTACCGCATGCTCATCACCCTGGGCATGGACGAGCTGGCCTACATCCTCTCGGATGGTCAGTGGAACGATCCCCGCTTCGATTACGAGCGGTCCATGTCCCTGGGCCCCGAGGCCGGAGGGATTCTCATCCAGGCGGTACGGGACCTGTGTGACTGAAACCGGGCGGTCGGGAACCGATATCGTGTTTCAACTCTTGACCTCCGAGGATCGATCTGCTATCAAAAGTTCCTAGTGAATCGTAGTTCCAAGTTCCTGGTGAATCGTAGTTCCTAGTTCCAAGTTCCTAGTTCCTAGTTCGAGGTTCCAACTTGGAACTGGGAACTAGGAACTTGGAACTAAGACTTTCCAGTATAATACGCAAGGAGACTGTAAGATGACACGGGAATCAGACCTGGAACAACGGCTGGCCGGCATGGGCTCACTGGTTGACGAGATGGGCGCATCCATGGCCGAGGGGCTGATCCGAGGCATTCAACAGTCGGACCAGGTCCAGAAGTTGATGGAAGTCCTGGCGGCGTTGCAGCAGCGGCTGGACGACGATGCGAAACAGGACCGTCTCGCCCGGATCGAAAGGCTCGAAAAGGAAGTGGCGGCCATGAAGGCTGGCCAGCATGGCACCGGGGAGGAAGGTCTCGAGCCTCCTCCCCCGCCCAGGCCGCCACAGGCGCCGCCCATGCCGCCGGCCAACATGCCGCGGAACCCGGCCCTGTCCTCCCTTCCTTTTGGCCTGTCGGCCGAACCGACCAGGCCGGCCATGCGCATTCCAATCCGGCGCCAGCGCTCGCGCACGGCGGTCCGCCCGACGGTGATCTACAGGAAGGATCCGCGCATCTCGGCCCCTGCCAAGACCAGGTCGGCCCAACCCGAAGAGGAAAATAAAGACAAGACCTGCTCGGAGCCCGGCTGCGAAAGGCTGGTTCGCTGCCGCGGGCTGTGTTCGCTGCACTACCAGCGAATACGCTACAAGGAGCGGAAGATCGAGAAAAAGCAGGCCAACGACGATCCCCTGCCGCCCCCGCCGCCGCCCAAGCTACGCTCGACTTCTGCAAGCGGGAGGAAGGACGGCGGCACCCGGGGCGTCTTCGCCCTGTTGTACGACGAAAAGGGCAGGCGCACCCTGGCCGGGTTGATCAACCAGATGAAGTTCGACCGCACCGATCTCGTCGAACGCCTGAACCAGCAGTTCGAGGGGATGCCGGGCGTACCCCTGGAAGAGGAGGACGTGTTGCGCGCCGTCCACTACCACAAGCTGGGCGACGTGCTGCGGGAGCGGGAGGGAGCGGTAATTTGCCGGTATCTGGTCAAGCAGCTCGGCTCGATGACCAAGACCGCCCAGAAGATGAAGATCGACCCTCAGCAACTAGTGACGCGGGTGGAGGAGCTCGGGTTGCAGGACGATGTGGCCCGGGTGCGCAACGAGTTCCGCGAACAGATCATGGAGCACTCGTTCGCCGATCGGCTGGACCTGGCCTTGACCCGCGAGAAGTACCTGAAGGATCTGGCCATCGAGGAAGAGGTGGACGAGTCGCTGCGCGCCGAGATCCAGCAGCAACTCGACAAGCTGGGCTCCATAAGCGACGTCGCCCGGGCTGACAGGGCGATCCGCGATGCGCTGGCGCTGGACGAGCAGCGCTACAGTGGCATGGTCCGGCGCTACGGCTTGGAGGAGAAATTGCAGTCCCTGGCCAGCCGGTCCGATTCCGAGGAGGCGACCTGATGAGGTCGCTTGCCGTCTTGGCGATAATTGCGCTCCTGGTTCCTGGCCTTGCGGCCCGGGCGGGCGCAGACGGCCTGACCGTCGTGGCGGTGGGCGACGTCAACATGGGCACCGATTTTCCCTCGGCCGACTTCCTGCCGGCCGACGGGGGGGCCGGCCTGTTCGCCAGCGTCGAGCAGTTCCTGGCCGGCGATGTGGTCTTCGGCAACCTCGAGGGTCCGCTGCTCGACGGGGGTGAGACCAAGAAGTGCGGCAAGAGCGGCAAGGGCCGCAACTGCTACGCCTTCCGCACGCCTTCGAGCTACACCCGGCATCTGAAGGATGCCGGCTTCACCGTCATGAGCCTGGCCAACAACCATGCCCTGGATTTCGGCGCGGCCGGCCGAGCGAGTTCGATTGCGCAGCTGGACAAAGTCGGCATCGCCCATTCGGGACCGAAGGGCGACATCGCGTCTCTTCGGGTCCGGGGCAAGAAGGTGGCCCTGGTGGCGTTCACCTCGTCATCCCACTCCTACAACCTGCTTGACATCGGGGCTTCGACCGACGTGATCCGTAAAGTTACCGAGACCCACGACCTGGTGATCGTCTCATTCCACGGAGGCGACGAGGGCGCCCGCGCGGCCCACGTTCCCGACGTGCCCGAGTTCCTGGGCCGCGAGCCGCGCGGACACCTGATCCAGTTCTCCCACGCGGTGATCGACGCCGGCGCCGACCTGGTGCTGGGCCACGGCCCTCACCTGCTGCGCGGCATGGAGATCTACCGCGGCCGGTTGATCGCGTACAGCCTGGGCAACTTCTGCACATACGGCCGCTTCAACCTGTCCGGTCCGCTCGGCCGGGCGATGGTGCTCGAGGTCACCCTGGATCCGGACAGCGGGAAGTTCCGCTCGGGACGGATGCAGTCCACCATCCAGCGCAAGCCCGGCGGGCCTGAGCCGGATCCCGACAAGGGCGGCATAGCGGACGTGCGCAGGCTCGGCGCCGCGGACTTTCCGTACACCGCGCCGAAGATAGACGCTGACGGCAGGATCCTGCCCGGCGCGTCCATGGGGCACGGCCTGTTCGCGTTGAACACGAATGTGGACCGGGCCGCGGTGGCCGTGCTGCTGGGCAAGTTGAAAAGCCGGAAGATCAAGATCAAGGACCTGGTCCGCTGGTTCGGCGACGAGCGCGCCGGCCTGGACGAGAAGGTGATCGAGCGCTTCGCCCATCCCGCCGAGAAGGTGTACTCCTACGCCCGCTACCGCAGGATCTTCATCCGCCCCGTGGTGCTCGAGGCGGGCAAGAAGTTCCTCGAGAACAAAAAGGAGCTGCTCGGCGAGGTGGAGCGGAGATACGACGTGGACCGCCAGGCGGTGGCCGGGATCATCGCCACCGAGACCCGCTTCGGCGAGCGCCGGGGCGAGTACCGGGTGTTCAACGCCCTGGCCACCCAGGCGTTGAAGATGAAGCGTCGCGCGCGCTGGGCGACGAAGGAGCTGGCGGCCCTGTTCGAGGTGTTCGACGACGATCCCCTGGCGGTGATGGGCTCGTACGCCGGCGCGGTGGGCCTGGTGCAGTTCATGCCCACCAGCATCCTGAGCTATGGCCAGGACTGGAACGGCGACGGCAAGATAGACCTCGACAACTGGCCCGATGCGCTGGCCTCGTGCGCCAACTACCTGAAGGGAAAGGGCTGGAAGCGGGGCCAGCCCATCGAGCGCGGCAAGGCCAACTACAAGGCGATCTACCGATACAACCCCTCCCACCACTACTCCCGGGTGGTGGCCGAGCTGGCCCACGCCTTCGGCTACCGCGTCGACGGAGCCGAGAAAAAGGACGCAGTGAAGAAGAAGGACGTCAAAACGGCCGGGGCCGGCGCCAGCGACTGAGCTTTTCGAACCATGCCCGCCAACCTGACACCCGAGTACATGACGGCCGAGGAGGCATACAGGGCCGCCAGGGATCCCCGGGAGAAGCTGCTCTGCCTGGAGCGCATGCTCAGCACCATCCCCAAGCACAAGGGCACCGAGAAGATGCAGGGCGACATCAAGCGCCGCATCGCCCGGACCAGGGAGGCCCTGGAGAAACGCGGCTCCGGCAAGAAGGGGTTCGGAGTCCGGGTGGAGTCCGAGGGGGCCGCCCAGGTGGTGCTGGTGGGCGCGCCCAACAGCGGAAAGAGCTCGCTGGTCGAGGCCACCACCAACGCCCAGGTGCAGGTGGGCGACCACCCGTTCACCACCCGTTCCCCGGTGCCGGCCATGCTGCAGTTCGAGAACCTCCAGTTCCAGCTGGTCGACATGCCGCCCATCAGCCGGGAGTACATGGAGTACTGGGTGACCGACATCATGCGCACGGCCGACTCGGCCCTGTGGCTGGTGGACGCCTCGGACCCTGACTTCGCCGCCAGGGTGGACCAGACCATTTCCGTGCTGGCCGAGCGCAAGCTGAAGCTGGTCGGCCCCGGGGCCGATCGCGGCGCCCGCCAGGACATCGTCCGCAAGCTGCCCGCATGGGTGGTGGCCACCAAGACCGATGAGACCGATGAGGGAGTCAGCGCGTCAATACTGCCGAACTTGCGAAAGCGCTTCGAGCCGGAGTTCCCGGTTCTCCCGTTGTCCGCCCTGGCCGACTCCGACTTCACGGCCGTGGGCCGGGCCCTGTTCGAGCTCCACCGCATCGTGCGGGTCTACTCCAAGACCCCGGGCAAGGATCCGGACCGGTCCAAGCCCTTCATCATGCACGCGGGCGACGGCCTGATGGACTTCGCGCGCCTGGTCCACAAGGACTTCGCCGCCAATCTCCGCTACGCCAGGGTCTGGGGCCAGGGTAAGTTCGACGGCCAGCGCATCCAGCGCGACCAGGAAATGGTGGACGGCGACGTGATCGAGCTGCATTTATAATAGTTCCTAGTTCCAAGTTCCCAGTTCCAAGTTGGAACCGACAACTAGGAACTAGGAACTTGGAACTAGGAACTAAGATGCTAAAGGAGGTTTCATGATTCGTCTTGCGCTTTTGGCGATGGTCTCGCTCCAGTTTCTCGCCCCTTGGGCCTGGTCGGGGCCTGCCGGGTATGAACGGCTGAAAACCCAGGCCGAGCGGGAATACTCGAACAAGTCCTTCCGCAAGGCTCACGAGCACTACCTGCGGGCCGATGCCATGGAGCTTCCGCCCGCGGACGCTCGCTGGGTGGACTTCCGGCTGGCCGACACCCTGTGGCGCGCCCAGGCCGGCTCGGACACGGCCGATAGCAGCAAGTACGACAAGGCCCAGAAGGACCTCCAGGCCCTGGTGCGGGACGTCAAGCGGGTGGAAAACCGCGACCGGGTGTGGGCCGAGGTGCAGGAGTCGCTGGGGGATTTCCACTGGACCCGGCGTGACCGCAAGAACTGGTGGCAGGCCTGGCAGCACTACCAGCAGGCCCTGGACTGGTGGGCCGGCGCGGCGCAGCTGGACCTGGCCCGTGAACGTTACCTGCGGATCGCCTTCACGGCGGTGGATCCGCCATGGAGAAGCTCGTCCTACTACTACGGCTATCACGGCAACTACCTGCCGGCTCAGGTGATCGAAAACGTCCTCAAGATCGTCCGGGACGAGAACCGGCGGGCCCAGGCCCACTTCCTGATGGCCATGACGATCCGTTCGCAGGGCGGCGGCTACCTCCAGCAGGCCCGTATCCCGGAGGAGTTCGAGGCGGCGCTGAAGATCGGCAAGACCACCGACTGGTACGACGACGCCCTGTACCACTACGCCCAGCACATGGAGAACCAGGGCCGGCTGGTCGAACAGCCGGACGGCGGCTGGCGCAGCGAGATGGACTACGCCAAGGCGCTCGAGCTCTACCGGCGGCTGATGCGCGAGTTCAAAAAGGGCCAGACCCGCTACTGGGACGATGCCAGGAGTCGTATCCGCTACATCACCGAGGAGTCCATGGGGGTGTCTGTCTCCAACATCTTCCTGCCCGACTCCGAGGTCCAGTTCCATCTGAACTGGCGCAACATAAAGAAAATCAACCTGGCCCTGTACAGCGTGGATCTGACCAGTTCGGTCGAGTTGAAGGGCGGTGATTCCTCGAGCAGCTGGCTTGCCAAGATCGACCTGGGTCGGCAGAAGCGGATCCGCACCTGGTCCAAGGACACCAAGGATCAAGGCAAGCACCTGCCCGGGTCATCCAGCGAGCACTTTCAGGGCAAGCTCTCGCCCGGGGCCTACGTGATCGAGGCCCGGGCCGGCAAGCTCAAATCCCGCGACCTGGTGCTGGTGACCGACGTCGCGGTCGTGCTCAAGGCGGTCGGCCGGCAGGCGCTGGTGTTCGTGTGCGACGTGCACGACGGCTCGCCGCTTTCCGACGCCAGGGTCTCGGTCTGGTTCAGGAGTTACCACAAGAGCAGCTATCGCTGGCAGAACAAGACCGCCGCCACGGGCGAAGACGGCCTGGCGCGCTTCTCCTTCGACAAGACCACCTCCTCGGGCTCCTCTATCGATCTGTTCGTGGCCGCCCGCCGTGCCTCTCGCCAGGCGTTCACCACCGGGTCCGCCAGCCAGCCCGGCCGCTCGGACACCTGGAAGGTCTACGCCTTCACCGACCGGCCCGCCTACCGGCCCGAGGACACGGTCCAGTTCAAGTTCATCGCCCGCTCCTACGACGGCCAGCAGTACGCCACGCCCGCCGGGCAGGTGCTCGAGTGGCGGATCGACGATTCGCGAGGCTCAAAGGTCACCGAGGGAAAAGAGAAACTCAACGCCTTCGGCTCGGTCTGGGGCTCGCTCGAGCTGAGTGAGTCCATGCCTCTGGGCGAGTACCGGGTCAGCTTCTGGACCAAGGGCCACGGCCGCCACGTGGGCTCGGCCACCCTGTTCCGGCTGGAAGAGTACAAGCTGCCCGAGTTCATCGTGACCGTCAAGACGCCCGAAGAGGCCGGCAAACCGAAAATCTTCCGGGTGGGTGATAAGGTCGAGGCGCAGATCCAGGTCGACTACTACTTTGGTGGGGCGGTGGCCAAAGCCGACGTGGAGGTGCTGGTCTTCCAGAGCCCGTACTATCAGTACTGGTACCGACCGCGCGACTATCCCTGGTTCTACTCCGACATGACGTCTCACCGGCGTCACTACTGGGGCGGCCGCGGCTCGCAGATCAAGCGCGAGCGGCTCAAGACCGACTCCACGGGCAAGGCCGTGGTGACCTTCGACACCCCCCGGGGCGCCAACCAGGACTTCGAGTACCGCATCGAGGCCCGGGTCACGGACTCCTCCAGGCGCGAGGTGATAGGCACAGGCAAGGTGCGCGTGACCCGCCAGTCTTTCTTCGTCCACGCCCAGCCGCGCCACTTCCTTCATCGGCCCAAGGACCGGGTGTTCGTGGACTTCAAGGCCCTGGACGCCAACGAGCAGCCTGCCCGGGCCTCCGGAACGGTCACGGTCTTCCGTGAACGCTTCAGCCTGGTGCGCCAGGGTTACGAACGCAACAAGGTGCTTTCCAGAAAGGTCAAGACCGATGCCAAGGGTTTGGCCGAGTTCCACTTTACCGCGCCGGGCGATGGGTACTATTCGATCACCTGGAAGACCGAGGAGCGACGTGGTCGAACGATAACCACATCGACCTCTGTCTGGGTGGCCTCGGACGCCTCGACCGATCTGGGCTACCACCATGGCAGCCTTCAGATCATCGTGGACAGGGATACCGTCAGAGCCGGCCAGACCGCTCCGGTCATGCTGTTCTCCCCGACGAGCGACCGTTGGATCCTGTTCTCGGTCGAAGGAGAAGACCTCTACCACAGCCAGGTGGTGCACCTGACCGGAACGGTCAAGCTGGTGAGGCTGAAGATCGAGCAGAAGCACGTGCCCAACATATACCTGCAGGCGCTGATGGTGGCCGACCGGCAGGTGCACACCGTCCAGCAGCAGGTGGTGGTGCCGCCCGAGCGCCACTTCCTGGACGTGACGGTCAAGGCGGACAAGCCCGAGTACAAGCCTCGCGAGAACGCCCGCCTGACCGTGACCGCCCGTGACCACCGGGGCAAGCCGGTCCGGGCAGAAGTGGCCCTGGGCATGATCGACGAGTCGGTCTACTACATACAGTCCGACTACGCCGGCGACCCGCGCCAGTACTTCTACGGCACCAAGCGCGGCCAGCGCGTCCAGACGCGCACCACCTTCCAGCACCGTTCGTACATCAGGCTGGTGCGCGCCCCGACCGGCGCCCTGGTCGACGAGCGCTACCTGGAGCAGCACCTGGCTGCCGCCAGGAAGGACAGACCGACCGATTCCCGCGATCTGGCCGGCATGGAGGATGAAGAGGAGATGCAGGCCGAGGCGCTCGCCGATATGCCGGCCGGGCCGGCGCGCCGGGCGCGCGATTTGGCGTCCGGGAAAAAGACCAAAATGTCCAAGTCGGCCGCTCCGGCCCAGCCGATCGCCATGCCCGACTCGGCCCCCCCGCCCGAACCGGGAGAATCGGCCGCTGCCGAGCCCGCCGTGACGGTGCGCTCGGATTTCCGGGCCACGGCCGTGTGGCGGCCCGGCGTGGTCACCGACGCACGCGGTGAGGCCGTGGTGTCCGCGAAAATGCCCGATACGCTCACCGGCTGGAAGGCCTTGGCGCGGGCGGCTACCAAGGGGAACCAGTTCGGCATCGGCAGCGCGACCGCGCGCACCCGCATGCCTCTGATCGTGCGTTTGCAGGCCCCGCGCTTCTTCGTTGTGGGCGACGAGACCACTATCTCGGCGGTGGTCAACAACAACACGAAAAAGGCACTGCGCGCCAGGGTCGGTCTGACCGCCGACGGAGTGCGGGTGCTCGGCGGGAGCAAAACGAAACAAGGCTGGCGGGGCGCCGGGCGCACCGTGCGGGTGCCGGCCGGCGGCGAGGGCCGGGTGGACTGGCGCGTGCGCGTGGAGCGCGCCGGGCAGGTGCTGCTCCGGACGGTCGCCCGGGGCGGCGGCCACGCGGACGCCATGGAGAAGACCTACCAGGCTCACGAGCACGGCATCCAGAAGATGATCGCCCGCGGCGGCAAGCTGCGCGGGAACGAAGCCAGGATCACGCTTGACCTGCCAAAACGGCGAGAGGGCTCGACGGTCATGACGGTCCAGGTGGCTCCCAGCCTGGCCGTGACCATGCTGGACGCCCTGCCGTACCTGATCGACTACCCCTACGGGTGCACCGAGCAGACCATGAGCAGGTTCCTGCCGGCCGCCATCACGGCCAGGACCTTGCGGGGACTGGGGATCGAGCCGGCCGACGTGATGCACAAGGCCTTCGGCGGTATCGAGCAGGCCCACGCGGCCAAGACCCACGCCAAGGGCAAGCGTTCGATCGAGAAGCTCGACGAGATGATCCGGCAGGGCCTGGCGCGCCTGTACGACTTCCAGCATTCGGACGGCGGCTGGGGCTGGTGGAAGCACGGAGAGAGCGATCGCTTCATGACCGCCTACGTGGTCTGGGGCCTGATCCTGGCCTCCCAGGCGGACATTGAGGTGCGCACCAACGCCATCGAGCGCGGGGCGAGCTTCCTCAACGTCAACTTGGTGCAGGAGGAGCGCGCCCTGGACCGCCAGGCCTGGATGCTCCACGCCCTGAGCGTCCACCACAGCAGCGCCCAGAAGCGTCAAGCACATGAGTACCAGGCCAAGGCGTTTTCCAACCTGTGGAACAACCGCGAACAACTCAACGCCTACTCGCGGGCGCTTCTGACCCTTGCGGCCGCGAACTACGGCTATCGCGACAAGGCCAAGATCCTGGTGGACAACCTGGCAAACGGGGCGATCCGGGACGAGGCCCCGGACACCTCGGTGATCATGCGCGGAGAGCCTCGTGCTGGCTCGAAGACGATCATGGGCACCGCCCGCTGGGGCAAGGCGCGCGGCTGGTGGCGCTGGTCCCAGGGCGGGATCGAGACCACCGCCTTCGTGCTGAGGGCGCTGATGGCCGTGGATCCGCACCACGAGTTGATAGAGCCGGCCATGAACTGGCTGGTCAAGAACCGCCGCGGCGCCCAGTGGTCGAACACCCGGGATACGGCCATCGTGGTGCTGGCGCTCAACGACTACCTGAAGATCAGCAAGGAGTTGGGGGAGCCGTCCCAGTACGCCGTCCTGGTCAACGGCGAAGAGATCGCGCAGAAAAAACTGTCGGGAAAAGACCTGATCGCCGCGCCGAGCACCTTCACCGTGAATCCAAAACTGATCCAGGACGGAGAGAACACCATCACCATTCGCAAGGACAAGGGCCGTGCGCTGTACTTCTTCGCCCGGGCCGACTTCTTCAGCCTGGAGGAGCCCATCCAGCCTGCGGCCAACGAGATCTTCCTCAGGCGCCAGTACTACAAGTGGACCGGCCGGCCCAGCCTGCTCAAGGGCACCGTGTACGAGCGCAGGCCCGTAGGCGACGGCGACACGATCGTCTCTGGCGAGCGGGTCGAGGTGGTGGTCACGGTCGAGTCCAAGAACGACTACGAGTACCTGGTGCTCGAGGACCTCAAGCCGGCCGGCCTGGAGGCTGTCCAGGTGAAGAGCGGTCAACCGGCCTACATACGCGAGATCAAGGCATCTACCGTGGACGAATCGTTCAAGACGAAAAAGCCCAAGGGCTGGAAGAAACGGCTCAGCTCGGCCTCGTTCGAACACATCGACTACACCGGCCGGTCCCGCCAAGTCCATCAGGAACTGCGCGATCGCAAGGTGGCCCTGTTCGTGGACAAGCTGCCCCAGGGGGTCTGGGAGATCCGTTACGACCTGCGGGCCGAGGTCCCGGGCAAGTTCCACGCGCTGCCCCTGCTGGGCCATGCCATGTACGTGCCCGAGATCCGGGCCAACGGCGCCGAGGTGCGGCTCGAGGTTTTCGACCGCTAGTAAATCCGGAATGTATACCGCCTGGTCGGCTCGAGGGTCGATACAGGTTGAGATGCAAGCGATGCAAGCGATGCAAGCAGCGATCATGACATCCACGCAAGCAGCCAACGTCTTGGAAACGCAGGCGATTCAAGCGCGGGACCCGGCCCGGGCGTTCGAGGAGTTCCTCGGGGCCGAAACCGGCGTGGTGCTGCGCGTGGCCCGGCGGCTCCTGGGCGACGCCGAGGAGGCCAGGGACCTTTCGCAGGACGCCCTGTTCAAGGCCCACCAGAACCTCGAGAGTTTCCGCTGGGACTGCAGCCTGAAGACCTGGGTGCTGCGGATCACGGTCAACGAGGGCATCAAGCGCCTGCGCCGCAGGAGGCTTGCGGAGCGGGTGACCGGCTGGTTCAACTCGGGTTCAGGCAGCCAGGCCCCGGCCGGTTACGGCCTTGCCAGGGCACCGAGCCCGGAAAAGACCGCCGGTCTGCGCCAGCAGGCCCGGACATTGGAACGGGCGCTTTCAAAGCTGCCGGCCCGCCAGAGGACCGTGCTGGTGCTTCGCTATCTCGAGGGCATGGGCGTGGGCGAGATCGCCGAGACCATGGGAGTCGGTCCGGGTACGGTCAAGACCCATCTGGTGCGCGCGCTGCGCCGGGTGCGGGCCGAGTGGAAAGAGACGGACGGGGAGGTCTGACATGTCTGACATGAATCTCTGTGAAGAGATCGATACCAAGCTCGTCACCGGCGATGAGTTGAGCGAATCGGAAAAAGCCCACCTGCAGTCGTGCACCGCCTGCAGGGATCTGGAGGTCGCCATCGGGCGGGTCGCCCGGGCGGGCCAAGAGCTGGGCGAGTTCGGCCCGGTGGACGAGGCCGAGGTAGCGGCCGTGCGGGCCGGGGTGCGGGCGCGCATCCGTCCGGTGCCGGTCGTCAAGCGGCTTGCGTTCGCCGGCGCGGCCATGGCCGCCGGCATCCTGGGGGCGGTCCTGATCCTCGGCACCCTCGGCGGCCCGGACGTTGTGCAGTCAGGAGAAGCGCTGCTCGCGCTGATGGACGAGGTGGACGAGATCACGACCGGCTCCGGCGAGTCCTTCGAACTGGTCACGGACCTGTTCGCGCTGGATTACGGCAGCGACCTGGATGAAGACGAGACGGATCTGCCGCTCCCCGGCGGCTACCAGGTGCTGAACGACGTTCTCGAACAACGTTGGATGTGAAGCGGAAAAACCCTTTCTTTGCAGAACGGAGGTGTGTGATGAGACGCATCGTATCGACCCTGGCCGCACTGGCGCTTTTCAGCGCGCCGCTCGCGGTGTCGGCCAAGTCCCCGGCCATGATGAAGAAGGTCCTGAAGGAGAAGGTCGGCCTGACCGACAAGCAAATCGAGCAGATCCAGCAACTGCAGTACAAGGCCGATCGGGAGAAGCTCGACATCCGCCACGAGATCCAGAAGGCCCGGCTGGACATGCAGCAGTTGATGCAGGCGGACAGGCCCGACAAGTTGAAGGTGTTCGCGAAGATCGAGAAGGTCGGCGATCTGGAGGTCAAGCTGAAGAAGAACCGCATCGGGCTGATGCTGGAGATCCGCAAGCTGGTGACTTCCGAGCAGTGGCAGAAGATGGAGATGCTGCACGCCGAGCGAAAGATGAAACGCAGCGAACGCCGCAAGCACCGCCGCCACATGGGCGGCCCGGGCGGTCATGGCGACCCCGGCGGACCCGGATTTCCCATGCCCCCGGAGCCGCCCGAGCCTCCGATGGATTGAAAAAACCAGTTCCAAGTTCCTAGTTCCTAGTTGGAACTTGGAACAAAGAAACTAAACTAAGAAACTACTTGAGGAGTCTGATCTCTACGCGGCGGTTGGCCTTCCGGCCGCGGCGGGAGGTGTTCGGCTGAATCGCGTGCTTGCCGCCCCGGCCGATGGGCTTCAGGCGGCCTGGAACTATATTCCAGCTCTTGGTCAGGCGCCTGGCGATGATCTGGGCCTGGCGCCTGGTGAGCGTCCAATCCTTTTTGGCGTCGCCGCTGTTGTCGGTGTGGACCTGCACCCCTAGCTTTATGTCCGGGTTGGCGCGCATGATCTCCCCCAGGCTGCTGAGCAGGGGATTCCTGAGCCGGAGTTTGCTGGTCGAACGGTCTGCGAACCCCACACCCTTGAGCCGAATAAAGCGTCCCTTGCGCAAGCGGACGAGGAGCCTCGCCGCCTTCTTGGTCAGAGGAATCGCGACAGGGGGAGGCCCGTCGATCTTGGCCACGGTTTTTTCAGGTGGCTTTTTCTCGTCCTCTTCCTCGTCATCTTCAATATCCGTTTCATCATCTCCGGACACGGTCTTGGGGGAATCCTCGCCGAGGGGTGGTGGCACCTCCGCTTTCTCCTCGGGAGGTTTCTTCTCTTTCGCCGGTGATGACTCCCCGGGGGGCGAGGTTCCTTCGGTGGGTGAGGGCTTCTCAGCCGCCCCATCCTCCTTCGACACCGATGCCACTCTTGTCTCGATCCCGGGAGCTCGATCCAGCGCCTTTCTCGCCGACGGATGCAGGCACGCCGTCATCTCCACCAGGCGCTGGGGGCGCATCTTCAAGGTGAGGCGCGACACCATGGATTTCAGGCTCTTTTGCAGCAAGGTGTCTGCGGAAGCCGATCCGTTCCGGGATTGGATCAGGTCGCTGGTGGCCCACATGACCTCGCCGCTGGTCGCGGAGACCAGCCTCACGTCGAGCCACAGCACGCTTTTCTTGCCCGACTTCCCGTTCCAGGAGCCGCCCACCGACCCGAACAGAACTCCGTCGGCTTCAACGATGCGGGCCGCCTCCAGGGCGAAGTCCATGTTCAGTATGGGCGGCTTCGAAATCCCGAGACCATTGAGCAGCGAGTCGATGTTGAAGGTGTGAAACCTCCTCGTGGTGTCGAGCTCGGAGGCGAGCATCCCGGCCAGCCGATCTCCGGCGCCTTCCAGGTTGGTGAGGTTGTCGAACGGCATCATCAGGAGGCAGGAGCAGCGCTTCGGTGAAGGCTGGGCGTAGAACAACCCTTTGGGCCCGCTGGCGCAACAGGCCAGCGCGGTCGCCAGAAGGAGAACCAGGGCGCAGGTCCAGGGAGCGAGCCCAGGATGCCTGCGAGTGCGTACCTCGTTGTCGTCGTTCATGATAGTCCTCGGATTTTGTTGTTGTTTCTCATTATGGTCCCGATGATACACCAATGTTTTCAGCCTCGCAAGAACAAAGCGAACAATTCCTTGATCTCTCGCGGATGAAAATCATACAATGCCGCCCGGATCGAGGAGGAAATCCCTGCACGCCGCTTACAAGGGGTGAACCATGGATTCCGAGACTTCCCGGGCAGGCCCGGGGCACATCCGCAGGCGCACCTTTCTGATCGACCGCAAGTTCCAGTTCAAGTGGACCTTGATCATCGTGACGGTGGGCGTTCTGATCTCGGCCGGCCTGGGCTACTTCATCGTCCGGCTCAACTTCGAGAACACCGAGTTGCTCGGCCTGGACGCGAGGTATGCCGATGAGCTTGCCGAGTTCGACGCATACGCGCTGTATTACCTGATCGGGTTCGTGGTGGTCATGGCCCTGTTCCTGTTCATCTGGGGCATCTTCATGACCCACCGGGTGGCCGGGCCGATCTTCATCATCTCGCGTTACCTGGGCCAGATCGCCTCGGGCGAGGTGCCCGAGACCCGACCGCTGCGCAGGGGCGATGAACTCAAGGAGTTCTTCGACACCTTCTCGTCCATGGTCGAGGGGCTCAGGGAGACCAACCTGCGGGAGGCCGAGTTGCTGTCCAGGGCGTCCGCTGCGCTGAAGGAGAAGGGCATCGAGGAAGACACCGTCAAGGCCCTCGACGAGATCATAGAAAAGAAGAAGATCTGGGAGAAGATCGCGCCGTAGCAGGCTGCAGATCCTCATACGAAGAACGTCCTCGGACCCAGCTTCCCGTCCACCTCCGGGTATTCACCGCCTTCGTCCGGCCCTCTGCACACCAGCACCACGTCGCCGCCCTTGATCTCGGCCTCCTTGAGCCCGCGCATGGCCTCCTTGATCATGGTGCCGAAGGAGCGCACCGCTGCGCTCTCGGTGCAAGCCACCGAGATGGAGCAGGACATCTTCAGCCGGGCCAGGGAGCCGGGTGGCTCGATGGCCGAGATGCGGTCGCGGATGCGGTCGGCCACTCTCGCCGCACCCTCCAGGCCGGTGTGCGGCATTACTATCAGCACCTTCTCCTCGGCGAACAGCAACGGGATGTCGATGTCCCGGATGGAGGCGCTGATCTCCCTCCGGGCGTGCGTGTACAGGTTCTTGCGCTGGGCTGGTGTCAGCCAGCCCGAGACGTGCTGGAAGTTGTCGAAGGCCATCAGCAGGATTGACAGGGGAAAGCCGTATCGCTTGGCCCGCTTGACCTCCAGCACGATCAGCTGCTTGAATGCCTCGAAGCGGTAGAAGCGGGTGATCGGGTCGATAAGGGTCTTTTCTCGCAGATCCCGGCGCAGCTGGGCGTTCTCCTCCATCAGATGGTCCAGCCGCTGCTGAAGCTCTTGCACGGCCAGCAGGTGCTCGCCCAGGTTGATCAGTTCGTACCAGGCCACCGGATGGCGCAACACGCCGTTGGCGCCGACTTCGTTGCGGGCCTTCTCCGGATCCATCGTGTTTTCGGCCACCATGAGCACGAACGACACGCGTCCCTCCACGAACTCCTGGACGTATTCACACAGTTCCCTGGCCGAGTGTCCGGCGATCTCTCGATCGCAGAAGACCAGGACCGGCTCCTCGGCCTCGATGATCTTCAGCCCTTCTCCGCCGTCACCAGCCTCCAGGACCCCGTAGTTCAGCTCGGCCAGCCAGCCCGCCAGCCGCCGTCGACGATCCTCCTGCGGATCGATGATCAAGACACCCTGTCGCACCATGACACCCATTCCCGCATCAGAGGCTACCACATTTTTCTCGACGACCAGGCATGATTCTGCTAGGCACATGCCCATGAAACCGGTGGAACTCATACGGCTGACCAAGGTCGCCAGCGCTTCCGGGTGAGCGGCAAAGCTGGGGCCAGGGGACCTGGCCAGTGCTTTGTGCGGGCTCGATTTGAGGGAGCATCCGGATCTGATCGTCGGCGTGGAGAAGGCCGACGACGCGGGGGTTTTCCGTCTTTCTGACGAGCAGGCCCTGGTCCAGACGGTCGACTTCTTCACGCCCATCGTGGACGACCCCGAGCTGTTCGGCCGCATCGCCGCGGCCAACGCGCTGTCCGATGTGTACGCCATGGGCGGCAGGCCGCTCTGCGCCATGAACGTGGTCGGCTTCCCGGCCGGGAAGCTGGACATGGGCTTGTTGCGGGCGACGCTCGCGGGCGGGCTTTCCAAGATGCGCGAGGCCGACGTGGTGCTGGTCGGCGGGCACAGCCTGGATAATCCAGAATTCTTCTACGGGCTGTCGGTCTCCGGGCTGGTCCACCCGGACCGAGTGCTGACCAACTGCGGCGCGCGCGACGGCGACGCGCTGGTGCTGACCAAGCCCCTGGGCACCGGGATCGTGACCACCGCCATCAAGGCGGGCAAGGCCAGCCAGGCCGCCGCCGGGCGGGTGGGCGCGTCCATGGAGGCGCTCAACCGGAAAGCGGCGGATCTCCTGACCGGGTTCGAGGTGCACGCCTGCACCGACGTGACCGGGTTCGGCCTGGTGGGCCACGGGGCCGAGATGATCGAGGACAGCGATGTATGCCTGGTGATCGAGTCCGCCTCGCTGCCGGTCTTCGAAGAGGCGCTCGAGTACGCGGACATGGGCCTGCTGCCCGGCGGCTTACACCGCAACCGTAAGTACCGCAAGGAGATGCTGGATATCGAGCCCGGGGTGCCCCGGGCGCTGCAGGACCTGGTCTGCGATCCCCAGACCTCGGGCGGCCTGCTGATCGCCCTGCCCGCCGGCCAGGCCGCCGAACTGGTCGATCGCCTGCACGCCGATGGCGTGGAGTCGGCCACCGTGATCGGCATGGTCCGCGCAGATCGTCCGGGCCGCATCGTCGTCACCTGACCCCAGAGCCCTCGTTCTCGGGATCCCATTGCAACGCTTGACAACCTGTCGAATGTTTGTTATACTATTGGTAGTAATTTTAGTATAACAAATGGAGGTCTCGATTCCATGGCAACCGTAAAGACCGCGGTCTCGGTAGAAGAATCACTTTTCAAGCAGGTCGAGCGCCTGTCTCGCAGGCTGAAGATTCCCAGAAGTCAGCTGTTCTCCAGGGCACTCGAGGACTTCATTCGCAGGTACCGGGGCCTAGAACTCCTGGAGAAGCTGAACCAGGTATACGGACGCGAAGCTGAGGGGGAGGGAAAGGAATACCTGTCACGGGTGAGAAGCAAGCATAAAAGGGTCGTGGAGGGGAAATGGTAATCAACCAGGGGGATATTTTCTGGGTTGAACTCGGAGAGCCGTCCGGATCGCGTCCGGGATACCGACATCCTCATGTCGTCATTCAGAACAATGTCTTCAATCGAAGCCAAATTGGCACCGTTGTGGTATGCGTGCTGACATCAAATCTGAAGCGAGCGGGAGCTCCAGGCAACGTGCTGCTGAGAAAAGGCGAGGCAAATGTGCCAAAACGCTCCGTTGTCAACATCTCCCAAATCGTGACTGTGAACAAATCGGACCTCATCAAGAGAATCGGCACACTATCCCCGAAGCGCCTGGGAGAGGTTCTCGGCGGGGTCAAGCTACTGATCGAGCCCATGGTGGTTGAATAGCTCCAGACCTCACCTCACTTTCAGTTTGCTCGTGATATCAAACGGTTCTGCTTGACAGCAATAGGCGATTCTCGCAGTATTCGGGATCTTCGAGCACCGTTCGAAACTTCTGGAGGTCTCCGTGCGCATTGGAAGGTCTGTAGTCGTTCACGGGAGCCTGGCCGCGTTCGTCATGATCGGATGTGGAGGCGGCGCCGAGGGCTACCACCCCGAGCAGCTTGCCTGCGTTCCGGACTCGCCTTGCGCGGACGCGGTCTGCGTCCACGGGGTGTGCCGGGAGGAAGACGGCCAGCCGGTCTGCGAATGCGACACGGGCTACCAGGACAACGACCAGGACGGATCCTGCAATCCCACCTGCGCCTTCGCAGGGCTGAGCTGCCCGGAAGGCGAGATCTGCTCGGACGCATCAGGTCTTTCGATTTGCGTGTCCGGAACCCGGCCGACTCTGTACATCTCGTTCCACTGGCACATGCACCAGCCGATCTACTGGCCGTACGAGAGCGTCGTAGACACCGAGGCCAACAACCGCATGGGCTATTCGGTCTACACCATCCACCACGACCGGGGCGGGCCGTACGGATCCTGGCCGCGCGACGCGGTGGACGCCGGCAGGCACCTGCCCCACCTGGGCGCCCAGGTGTCGTTGTCCGGCTCGCTGATGGAGAACCTGAACGGGATGACCGCGGCCGGGGCCTGGCCGGCCGGCTGGCAGGCGCCCTGGTCGACTACTACGTCTCGGCTACGGACGGCCAGGGCAATCCGGGCCGATCGCCTCTGATGCACGTCTGGGTGGCGGCGTCCGCTCGCTAGGAGAAGACGAGGTACTGCAATGCGCTCGATGCGAATCTTGTGTGTTCCGATCTGCCTGATCATAGCGACCTGCGACGGGTCCGGCGACGACCCCTGCGCCGGGGTGGACTGCGGCCTGCACGGCCTGTGCGTGGACGACGGGGGCCGGGCCGCCTGCGACTGCGATCCCGGCTACGTGGCGGACGGACTGAACTGCACGGCCGATCCTTGCGCGGCCTCGCCCTGCGTGTACGGCTCGTGCCGGACCAGCGGGCGCAACGCGATCTGCGACTGCTACCCGGGCTACGCCGGCGCCCGCTGCGACACCTGCGCTCCCGGCTATCGCCTCGAGGGCCTGGCCTGCGTGGAGGGCTCGCCCTGCGACGACGATCCCTGCGTCTACGGCCGCTGCCGCAGCGTAGGCGGCCTGCCGGTCTGCGACTGTTTCACGGGCTATGCCGGCGAGTTGTGCGACGAGTGCGCCCCGGGTTACCACGCGGTGGACCTGCGCTGCGTCTCGGACAGCCCCTGTGATCCCGACCCCTGCGTGCACGGCTCCTGCTCGGACGCGGGCGGCCTGCCGGTCTGCGACTGCCACACCGGCTACGCCGGCGAGTACTGCGACCAGTGCGCGCCCGGCTATCACTCCGAAGGCCTGACCTGCGTGCCCGACGTGGCCGGGCCGTGCGATCCCAATCCCTGCACCGGAGAGCACCGCCACATCTGCCAGCCCGACGGCGACTCGTACGTGTGCCTGTGCGACCCGGGCTACCACGACCAGGACGGCGCCTGCGTGCCCGACGCGGAAGACCCGTGCGATCCCAACCCCTGCCAGCAGGTGCACCGCAGCGTGTGCCAGGCCGACGGCGAGTCGTACCTGTGCCTGTGCGACCCTGGCTATCACGACCAGGATGGCTCCTGCGTCGAGTGGGTGTGCGACACGGTGGTGACCTACGCGCCCGAGCCCGGTGAGACCATCATCGCCCTGTACATCCGCGGCGAGTTCAACGGCTGGCGCCTGGACGATCCCTTCTACGAGAACCCGGACGGCTCGTGGACCGCGATCCTCTCACTTGATGCGGGCGACTACGCCTACAAGCTGTACGAGCAGGGCGGCGACCGCTGGTTCAATGATCCTGGCAATCCGTTCTTCAAGTGGGAAGCCGACATTCGGAACTCGCGGCTGCACGTGCGCGACTGTGACCTGCCGCTCTTGCGGCTGGTGTCCCAGCCGGTGGCCGGAGGCTCCGACATCTCGTTCCAGGTCGAGTACATCGACGGCGCCCAGGGGGCGGGAGTGGACCCGGCCAGCGTGGAGGCGACCCGCAACGACGAGCCGCTGGCCGGCGTGTTCGATCCCGGCACGGGGGTCTTCACCATCGCGGACAGCGTGCTGGCCGACGGAAAATACGCCTACCGCTTCCGGGCCAGCGACAACGCCGGCCGTCCGGCCGAGCGGCTGTACGTGCCGGTCTGGATAGAGGACACCCCCTTCGCCTGGGAGGACGCGGTTCTCTACTTCGCCATGATAGACCGTTTTGTCAACGGGGATCCTTCAAACGACGCGCCCGTGGGCGGACAGGTGGACTTCAAGGCAGACTGGCAGGGCGGCGACATCGCCGGGCTGCTGGCCAAGATAGAAGATGGTTATTTCGATTTGCTGGGCGTCAACGCCATCTGGATCTCGTCCGTGACCCAGAACACCGCGGGCGCCGGCGCGGGAACGGACGGGCGCATGTACTCGGGCTACCATTCATACTGGCCGATCGCCACCGGTTGGCGCGACGACGACCAGCTTCCCGGCGTGGTCCCGGTGGACCCCCACTTCGGCGACCTGGAGGAATTCAAGGAGCTGGTCCGCGCGGCCCACGCCCGGGGCATCCGGGTGTTGATCGACTTCGTGGCCAACCACGTGCACACCGACAGCCCGCTGTGGCAGCAGCACCAGCTCGACGATCCGCCCTGGTTCCACCTGCCCACCTACGTGTGCGGCTGGGACCAGCCCATCACCTGCTGGTTCGCCGCCTACCTGCCCGACTTCGAGTACAAGACCCTCGACGTCATGAACGCCGTGGTCGAACACGCGGTGTGGCTGATCCGCGAGACCGACGTGGACGGCTTCAGGCTCGACGCGGTCAAGCACATGATTCACGACTTCTCCTACACCCTGCGCGGCCGCATCGAGCAGAGCGTCACCACCACGGGCCTGCGCTTCTACATGGTGGGCGAGACCTTTACCGGCGAGGGCGAGGGCGAGGCCGGGCTGATCCGCGAGTACGTCCGGCCCGAGGAGTTGGACGGCCAGTTCGACTTTCCCCTGTTCTGGTCCGTGGTGGCGACCTTCCTGCGCGAGGAACGCGATTTTTACGGCATCGAGGGCATCCTGCAGACGTTCGACGGGTTCTACGGCGACTGGGCCGTGATGTCCAACTTCCTGGGCAACCACGACGTGGCCCGGGCCGTCTCGCACGCCAACGGCGACATCGCCGACCTGTGGGGCAACGGGTCCAAGGAGCAGGGCTGGAACAACCCGCCCGCAGACCCTGCTGCTGCCGAGCCCTACCAGCGGCTGCGGCTGGCCTGGACCTTCCTGATGACCATCCCGGGCATCCCGCTGATCTACTGCGGTGACGAGTTCGGCATGGCCGGCGCGGGCGATCCCGACAACCGCCGGATGATGAAGTTCGGCGCCGACCTCAGCGCCTACCAGCAGGCCACCCTGGAGCACGTCGCCAGGCTGACCGCGGCCCGCCACGCCCACCGCGCAATGCGCTACGGCGACCGCACCCAGCTCTTCAACGACGGCCTGTTCTGGGCCTACTCCATGGTGGAGGGTTCGGACATCGTCGTGGTGGCCTTCAACCGCAACAGCGACAACCAGACCCGCAGCGTGCCGGTCGCCTCGGCCGGCCTGCCCGACGACACCGTGCTCAGGGACGCGATCCACGATACCTTTGCGACGGTCAGCAACGGCCAGCTCAGCGTGAACCTCGACGGGCGCGACTCGGCCGTGTTCGTGCTGGAGTAGCCCCCATGGCTTTGATTCTCCGTTCCGGAATCCTGTTCGCGGTACCACTCCTCCTGTCCGCATGCGACAACGCCGGCGACGACCCCTGCCGCGGCGTGGACTGTTCCCTGCACGGAGCCTGCGTGGTGGTGGCGGACCAGCCACGCTGCGACTGCGATCCCGGGTTCGTCTCCCTGGGTCTGGTCTGTCACCCCGACTGGTGCAGGAACATCGCCTGCTACCGGGGCCTGTGCGTGCAGAACGCAGAGTTCGGCGCCTGCGAGTGCGAGGCCGGCTGGACAGGTACTTTCTGCGACGCCTGCGCCGAGGGCTACCACCCGAACAACGGCGAGTGCCTGCCCGACCAGCCCTGCGACACCGACCCCTGCATCCACGGCAAGTGCCGGGTCGATGACGACCAGGAGGTCTGCGACTGCGACGCGGGCTACGCGGGCGAGACCTGCGACCGCTGCGCCGAGGGTTTCCACGCCGAGGGCCTGACCTGCGTGCCGGACGGCGGCGACCCCTGCGATCCCAACCCGTGTGCCGAACCCAACCGCAGCGTGTGCTCGGACGACGGCCAGGGAGGCTTCTCGTGTGACTGCGATCCCGGCTTTTTCGACCAGGACGGTGCATGCCTGCCCGAGTGCGACGCGGACCCCGACCTGTGCGCGGCGGCCCATCCCTCGTTCGGCGTTCTGGTCTCTGCAAACGGCCACTGCGCCGTGGGCTACGACGTTGCCGGGCGCAAGGCGGCCAGCCTGCTCGAGCACCTCTATCGCAACTGGGACGAGGACGTCTGGACCCGTGACCTCCTGTATGACTCCTACCTGGGCATCCGCACGGCGAGCTCCAGCTTGTGGCTGAACACCGTCGAGCCCGCGCGGGTCGAGTACCAGGACCAGACCGGGATCATCCACACCGTCCACCGGGTTGAAGACCTGCGGATCGACACCTGGTTGTATGCCCCCTTCGAGCTTCAGCGCCCGGCCCTGGTGCTGATCGGCCGGGTGACCAACGAGGGCGCGGACGCTGCCCAGGCCTCTCTCTACACCCTGCACAACTTCCACCTGGGCGACACCCCGGCCGGAGACCCTACCGAGCCGGACGCCGCGGACGAGCGGATCGTCTACCAGCCGGCCTCGGGTGCCTACCTGGAGACCGGGCCGGGCGGCATGCTGTTGCACCGGCCCCTGGACCAGGCCAGCCACCACGGCTGCAGCCCGGACAACCCCTGGCAGGCCCTGAGCGCCGGCCAGGACCTGGCCGACACGCTGGACTCCGGCCTGGGCGACGACCGGGTGGCCGGCTTCCAGAAGGATTTTTCACTTGCGCCAGCCGAGTCGGGCTGGTTCGGGGTGGTCAGCGCGTTCGACCGCGTATCGGACCAGGCCGCCCTCGAGGCCGCCGTGCAGCAGGCCTACGGCGCTCTGGGCGCCCAGGCAGCCCTGCAGGCAGCCAGGGATGCCTGGGATGCCTGGCGCAACCCGCCCCCGGCCGGGCTGTCGCCTCCTGAGCTGTACGTCTGGCGCCAGAGCGAGGCCGTGCTGCGACAGGGCCAGGTGCGCGAGACCACGGACCTCTCGTACGGCCAGATCGTGGCCTCGCTGCCGCCGGGCAATTGGAACATCTGCTGGATGCGCGACATGGCCTACGCGATCGTTGCCCTGGCCCGCACCGGTCACCTGGAAGAGGCGCGCGCCGCGCTCGAGTTCGTGCTGCTGGCCGACTCGGGGCACTACGAGCAGGACTACGCAGGCGTGCCCTACCAGGTGACCATCACCCGCTACTTCGGCCGCGGCAAGGAGGAAACCGACTTCAACGCCGACGGTCCCAACATCGAGTTCGACGGTTTTGGTCTCTTCCTGTGGGCCCTGGGGGAGTACGTGGACGCCTCGGGAGACCACGGCCTTTCCGACGCCCACTGGGCCACCATCCGGGACCGGATCGCCGGAGCCCTGCTCGCCCTGGTCGATCCGGCAACCGGCCTGATCGCGGCCGATTCGTCCATCTGGGAGGTGCACTGGAACGGCAACCAGAAGCGGTACACCTTTACCTCCCTGGCCGCGGCCCGGGGACTGTGCCAGGCGGCTGCTCTTGCCGCGGCCCGGGGCGAGGCAGCCCTGGCCGCGGACTGGGTGGCGGCCGCGGTGTCCATCCACGACGCGCTGGCCCTGCACTGCGTGGACGGAGACAGCGTCCTGGCCTCGTCCTACGAGGAGCTGCAGAGCGGCTCGGGTTACCACGACGTGGCCTCGGTGGAGGCCCTGAACTGGCTGCTGGTAGAGCCCACCGGCGCGGAGGCCTCGGCCACCCTGGACTCGTTCGACGACCTGCTGCGGGTGGCCTCCGGTCGGGGCTTCTTCCGCAACGACGACGGCGGCTGGTACGACTCCCAGGAGTGGGTCTGGGCCGACCTGCGGGTCTGTGCGGCCTGCCGCCTGGCGGGCAGGACCCAGGCGGCCGACCGGCTGCTGGGCTGGATCACGGCTGTTGCGCTCGCCAACCACGGGATGATCGCCGAGCTGCATCACCCGGAGACCAGCGACTACGAGGGCGAGATCCCCATGGTCGGCTACGGCGGGGGCGCCTACATCCTGGCCTTGCTCGAACGGGAGAGCCCGCAAACGGTCGCGCCCGTGTGCGGGATTTGGGAGAGTCGATGGACGCCATGAAGTGGTGTATCGCATTTGTGGCCTTGTTGCTCTGTTGCTGCAACGGCGCGTCCGACTCCGGGCCCGACGCGGGCTGGGACACGGACGCGGACATCTACCCGCCCGACTTCCGGGACCCGGGGGACAGATCTGAAAACCCGTGCGGGTACGGCGACGGGTACGGGGACGGGGGAGGCGACGGCTGTGCGGGGTCGGCCGTGGATTGCGGTGCGGATCCCTGCGTGCACGGCAGCTGCGTAGAGGCCCAGGGCGGGGACTGGTGCTGGTGCGATACGGGCTATACCGGCGAGGTCTGCGACCGTTGCGCCGAGGGCTACGTGGCCGTGGGGCTCGACTGCGTTCCGGCCGGCGGCTGCGCTGACAGCCCGTGCGCGCACGGCACCTGCAGGCCGCAGCAGGAAGGCGATTTCACGTGCGATTGTCACGAGGGCTACGCGGGCAGGTTGTGCGACGAGTGCGCCGAGGGCTATCACGTCGAGGACCTGCGCTGCGTGCCGGATTGATGGAGGTCCAGTGAAAAGAAAGCTCGGAAAGGCGGTGGCATGGCTGGCGGCCGGGTGGTTGATCTGCGGGTCCGGGGTGTACGCCGGGGAACCCGCCGACCAGGAGCCGGCACCTCGGACCATCGGCGAAAACTTCCAGTTCGGCTCATACGGCCGGGTGTCGGTGGGCTCGGACCTGCGGGGCGGTACCGGCCGCCAGGTGCGCCTGGTGGCCCACCCGCCCCGTTTGCTGGAGGGGCCGTACGCCGAGGTGGATCTGGCCTACACCCACCTGGTCGAGTCCACCGATACGACGTTCCATACGCATCTCACCCTGGCCCTGGGCGAGAAGCTGTTCCACTACACCGGCGACTTCGCCGCCGACCTGGCCGTCCGCAACCTCTACCTCGAGGTGCATAACGCGCTGGTGCCGGGGCTCTCCCTGTGGGCCGGCTCGCGCATGTACCGCGGGGACGACATCTACCTGCTGGACTTCTGGCCCCTGGACGAGCAGAACACGGTCGGGGGCGGGGCGGCATATTCCTTTGGGGCGACCGACCTGCGCCTGCACGTGGGCATGAACCGGCTCGACGACCGCTTCCAGACCCAGACGGTGCTGGTCCCGGGCGAGGAGTTCGGCGCGCGCGAGGTGCTGTTCATGGATCGCCAGCGGACCGTGGTAAGCCTGCGCGGCGAGCACGTTTTTTCAGTTGGCGAGCTGCTCGAGATCAAAGCGGTGGCCTACGCGGAGAGCCACACGCTGCCGTCCGGCACCCGCCAGACCGAGGACCTTCGCGAGGAGAAGCTGCCGGCCGACGCGGGTTTCCTGGGCGGCGCCGAGGTGAGCCTGTTCGGGTACGGCGAGTACGACCACCTGAACCTGTACCTGAGGTACGCCACCGGGCTTTCGGCCTACGGCGAACTGGGCATTCCGTTCTCATTCGACCGCGAAAAGAAGGCCGCAGGCGCCCGCGAGGTGCTCTTGGGCCTTTCGGCTAACCACGAGTTCGGCAAGACCCTGGGCCTTCTGGCGGGCGTGTACGGACGCTACTTCGTGGACGCCGATCCCAACGTGTACGACCGGGACGACGCCTGGGAGCTCGCCATGGCCCTGCGTCCGGCCTGGTACGTCAGCGAGCATTTTCATCTGCTCGGCGAGCTGAACTGCCAGTACCTGCGGCCCAACGGCCTGTCGCCCGAGACGCAGACCCACGAGACGCCGCTGGCCTTCGAGCTGGGCATCATGCCCGCGATCTCCCTGGGCCGGGGCAGCTACTCCCGGCCCCAGCTTCGGCTGATCTACGCGGTTGCGTTCCTGAACGGCGCCGCCCTGCACACCTTCGCCCCCGAGGACCCGCAGCGCGCTCGCGCGATCCGCCACTTTTTGGGTTTGAGCGTCGAGTGGTGGTTCCACTCCTCCCGGTACTAGGAGTTACGCCATGAACCGATTCACAACCAGCCTGCTTCTCGCCGTATCGCTGATCGCCGGCTGCATCTCCCCGCCGCAGCCCGGCGCGGGACCGCTGAGCGACAACGTGGTCGACTGGCGCGACGAGGTGATCTACCAGATCATGACCGACCGCTTCGCCGACGGGGACGCCTCGAACAACCACCGCGTCAACCTGGCCGACCCGTCCGCGTTCCACGGCGGCGACTGGCGGGGCATCATGGACCGCTTCGACTACCTCGAGGCCCTGGGCGTGACCGCCTTGTGGATCTCGCCGGTGATCAAGAACGTCGAGGAGGACGCCGGGTTCTCCTCGTACCACGGCTACTGGGCCCAGGACTTTACACGCGCAAACCCCCACTTCGGCGACGTGGTGGCCCTGCGCGAGATGGTCGACGAGGCCCACGAGCGCGGGTTCAAGGTGATCCTGGACATCGTCACCAACCACGTGGGCCAGGCCTTCTACTACGACATCAACAAGAACGGCCAGCCGGACGAGTTCTTCATCGGCCAGGGCGGCGAGATCATCCCCATCGGCCAGGCCGACCCCGGAAGCGAGCTGACCCGCATCACCGAGTGGGATCCGGACTTCGACATAAACGGCGTCCAGGCCTGGACCTCGCTGGGCCCCTCGGGCCCGGCCCCGATAGTGTTCGTCCACGAGCCGGCCATCAACCGGGTGCCGCCCGTGCCCGAACTGTTCGCCCAGGACTACGCCTACAACGGAAAGGGCCGGGTGACCGTCTGGACCCACCCCGAGGTGTGCGGCTGCGCGTCCTGGGGATGCCCCTGGGACGACACCTGCCGCCAGAACCAGGAGATCCTGGGCGACTTCCCCGGCGGGCTCAAGGACCTGGCCACCACCCGGGCCGACGTGCGCGACGCCCTGCTCGACGTCTACGCCCGCTGGATCGACCTGGGCGACTTCGACGGCTTCAGGATCGACACCTTGAAGCACGTGGAGCAGGAGTTCTGGGAGGACTTCTGCCCGCGCATCCGCTCTCACGCGGCCGAGCAAGGCAAGCACAATTTCTTGCAATTCGGCGAGGCCTTCGACGGCGACGACAGTCTTCTGGGCTTCTACACCCAGGGGCAAGGCATCGACAGCGTGTTCTACTTCTCCCAGTACTACACCGTGTTCCGCGGCGCCATGCTCGGCGACGGCAGCCGCACCTGCGAGATCGCCCGCCTGCACTGCCGCCGCCACGGCTGCGAAGACGACCCCTGCGGCGAGGGTCTTGATTTTGATCCGCTCTACAACGGCGCCGGCAAGACCCAGGGCCCGACCGGCGAGGACGGCCTGGCGCTCAACTCGCGCCAACTGGTGGTCAACTTCCTGTCCAATCACGACGTGGGCCGCTTCCTGTTCTTCATGCCCCGGCAATGGCACAACGCCGACAAGCGCAAGCTTCTGCACCTGGCGCTGACCTACCTGATGGCGATCGACGGCATCCCGTGCCTGTACTACGGCGTGGAGCAGGAGTTCGAAGGCGGCAACGACCCGGCCAACCGGGAAACCATGTGGAGCCGGGACTCCTACAAGACCCGGGTCTGGGCCGACGGCCGCTGGCAGGAGTCCAACAAGACCTACGACTCGGACGGCGACGGCGCCGACGATGCGCTCTGGGAGCCCTACGACACCAACAACCCCACCTTCCGCCACATCGCCGACCTGATCCAGCTACGCAAGGATCACCCCGCCCTCAGGCGTGGCGATCTGCGCCTGCGCTGGTCCACGCCGGGCAGCGGCGGCGAAGACCACGGCATCCTGGCCTTCGATCGCGCCGCCCCTGACGAGACCGTGCTTTTGGTCATGAGCCTGGACGCCGACACCGAAAACACCGACAGCCGCACCTCCCGCGACGGCTCCACCATGTCCGTCGGCTTCGCCCCCGGTACTACCCTGGTCGATCTGCTCGACGACGAGTTCAGCTACACGGTCCAGTCCACCGGCTGCCAGCCCGACCCCGGCGAGGGCTGCGCAGAGATCGCGGTGCCCGATCGCGCAGCGCGCCTCCTGACAGCCTCAGTGCCGGGGGGCCATTAGGTGACCGTTACTGAAGACCAGAACGCCTCGGGATCGTGGCTGTGAACAAGTTTCGTTCATGATCCGACTCCAACTCGAGATCTGGCACGGCTGCCAGGGCGCGTCTGATTCCCGTACCGATCCCGCGGTAGGGCAGTTCCTTGGTCGCAAATGAGGTGATCAAGGGATTCCTGATGTTCGATACTCCATTTCGGATATTCTCAACGGTGAGGTTGTTGGGCAGAGCGCCAGGGCTGATCAGCTCGATGCGGTTGTCGAACAGCATGACACGCCACGGAGCGGAAATGAAATAGTCTCGATGGAGTAGCATGTTCACTACCAACTCCTCCAACGCCTCTGGCGCGACCTCCATGTCTCCTTCGGTGTTTACCCCTTTATCGCCCTGCAGTCGCCGCAGATTACGCGTGAGAAACGACATGGTGCGGGCGTACAACTCCTTAAGGCAGCCATCGAGGTCTTCGCTGTCTCGGTACTTATCGCCCGCCGGATCGTTGCCGACGAAAGAAACGGCTTTCACCACGAATACGGGGCGATGCCTCTGTGGCTTACTCGTGAAAAGAAGCAACCCGGCGAGGTTGAGCTTGCCATTCTTCGCCAACCCGAGATTCTCCAGCACTTTCCCCAATGGCTCGGTTCCGATGTCGAGTTTTTCGCCGTATCGCTTCTCAAAGAACGCCTTGAAGTGGTCCAAGTCGACATCCCCGATTGTGGTTCCCGTCACGGGGACTCCATCTGCGTGGACGAGATCAGCGTTCTGAAGCATCCGCTGGATTTCCTCGCGTGAAGTTGCCCTGCGCTTGTCCGCGCCCGACTTCATCCAGTATGCTGCCCTTTCATCCGAGTCACTCCTTCCATCGAGTTCCAATTTGGAAACAGACCACGATTCAACCTTCTGAGTCAAGCCCAGCGACGACAATCTCAGGCACGACTACGAGAAGAGACGTGAATCCAGGCTCGTCCATGTAGGTGCGAGGGCCGGCGTCGACCGTGACACCTGGATCCACGTCGGCACCGGGATCAGAATCGGATTCCAGATCTCCCAGACGCTGCATTGTCCATGGGCAATGACCCGGTCGGGGGGAAACCAGTGGGATCTCAGGTTAGTGTCTCGACCGCGCCAGGCCACCGCCGGTCAGGTCCAGGCCCGGGCCTGGATCTCCGACCAGGGCACCACGGTGGTGTGGCTGCGTGGCTGACCGGTCTCTCCGCCGTACACCAGCATCTGCTCCACCCGCTTGCCGATCTGCGGATCGCTTCGAATCAGCTCGCCGAAACGATTCAGGGAGCGGAAGAAGCCCCCCGATACGGTGGCGCCCGACTTCGCCTCCACCAGCACCACCACTCCGGACGCATCGATCACCAGGTCGATCTCCAGGCCCTTGGCGTCGCGCAGGTGGAACAACTCGGGCGGCAGCCCGCGATGGGCGCGGGACTTGTATATCTCCGATACCACCCAGCTCTCGAAGATGGCGCCGCGCAGGGGATGGTGCATGAGCTGGGCGGTCTCGTAGATTCCCAGGAGGTTGCACAGGAGTCCCGAATCGAAGAAGTGGAGCTTGGGTGCCTTGATCGCCTGCTTCCTCGTGCTGCGATGCCACGCGGGCAGACGGAAGCAGATGTAGCTCGCCTCCAGTACCGACAGCCAGGCCCGGACGGTGTTGTGGGACACTCCCGCGTCACCGCCCAGGGTGGACAAGTTGAGCTCCTGCCCGCTGCGACCGGCGCACAACTTCATGAACGTGGTGAACGCCTCCAGGTCGCCGACGTTGAGGACCTGCCGTACATCGCGCTGGACGTAGGTGGTCACGTAGTCAGCCAGCCAGCGATGGGCGGGAATGTTTCTATCGTGGATCCTCGGGTAGGCTCCGGCGCACAGCGTCTCGAACAGGCCGGCGGGCGGGTCCGGAAATCGGCGCAGTTCGTCGAGGCTGGGCGGAAAGAGGGACAGAACACCCGTCCTTCCCGCCAGAGACTGGGAGATGCCCTGCACCAGGCCGAAATGCTGCGATCCGGTCAGGATAAAACGGCCTGGCGAGGACCGGTTACCCTCACCACCGGGTAGTACCCGGCCAACTCAAGCAGCGTTCGGGTAAGATTTCTCTCAATCACACCGTGAGGTTAGCACTGATTTCATGCATTGTCAATCACACTTACAATTCATGCCAATCTTCTATCAAGGGCGAGGATAATCGGCTGGCACCAGGCAGGGCACCAGGCAGGAGAATTGAGACATCTCTCCAAGTTATCACAAATAACTTGACCCAGGGGTAAAAATATCATATACACTCGACATGGCCGGCAAGAGACAGACCCTGGTCAAAAGGATTCAGCGAATCGAGTTGCCTTCCGATCGTTCCGCCTTCCTGTGGGGACCAAGAAAAACAGGAAAGACAACCCTGCTGAGGCAACAGTTTCACCGCGCCTGCTGGATCGACTTGCTGGACTACGACCTGTTCCTCTCGTTGAGCCAGAAGCCTACCCGGCTGCGCCAGATTCTCGAGGCGCAATCTTGCCGAACGGTGGTCATCGACGAGGTTCAGAAGGTTCCCCACCTGATGGACGAGATTCACTGGTTGATGGAAAATAAAGGATTTCGATTCATCCTGTCCGGTTCCAGTGCACGGAAGTTCAAGAGGGGGCGCGTCAATCTCCTTGGTGGAAGGGCCTGGCGTTTTGAGCTTTTTCCCTTTGTGACCACAGAGATCGAGGACTTCGATCTAGCCAGGGCGCTCACCTCTGGACTGCTTCCCGCCCATTACCTTTCGTCCGACAGCAGAATGGATCTCAAGGCCTATGTCCACGATTATCTGAAAGAGGAGATCCAGGCCGAGGCGCTCACCAGAAACCTTCCCGCCTTTTCCAGGTTCCTGCAGTCCGCCGCCATTACCAACGGGATGCTGTTGAACTACTCGAATGCAGCCAGGGAAAGCGGCGTTTCCGTCAAGACCATTCGCGAGTACTACCAGATACTCGAAGACACCCTCGTGGGCCGACAGCTTTCGCCATGGCGAAAGTCAATGAAGAGAAGGCTGATCGAGACATCCAAGTTCTTTTTCTTCGACCTGGGGATAGTCTCCACCCTGCTGGGCTACCAGAGACCCATTCCCGGAACGACTGAGTACGGCAGAGCGTTCGAGCACTTCATTCTCCAGGAATGCTGGGCCTACCGGCACTACAGCAAGCTGGATTTTCCGATTGCCTTCTGGAGGACAGCCAGCGGCGCCGAGGTAGACCTCATCCTGGGAGATGCCGAGGTTGCCATAGAAGTGAAGTCCGCCGAGAAGGTCGCAGATAGAACAAAGGGAATCCATCTGTTCAGGGAAGAGCACAAGTGTAAAAAAAGCTTCATCGTCTCCCGGGAGCCTTTTCCAAGAAAACTGGCCTCGAACATTACGGTTCTGCCCTGGAAGACCTTCTGTGAAATGCTGTGGGACGGCGAGATCATATGAGATCTGGGTCTGGATTGACTTTCGTGTTGCTGTTGACCCTGGCGAATTACGTACTCGCCGGCGCAGTTGACGGTTCCATGGAACCGGATTGGGCTGAAGAAACGGATCCCGGCGAGGCCGGTCGTTCATTTGGATCCTTCATCGGATTGTACGGTGCTGGTTACGTGCCCTACGGGCCGTGGACTCGGCACCTGCTGGCCGGCAAAGAATACAGCGGAATGGGTCACCCGGACGACCTGACCCAGGTGGGGCCTGGCGGAGGAGGCTCCCTGGAGCTCGGGTTCAAGTTTGGAATCAACTCCTTCGCCCTGCAACTCGATTTCTCATGTTTAACCGCTACGGACTGGGAGGACTACGCCTCCCACCAAGGCAATGACCTGTCGGTCGATCTCACCAAATGGGACCTCAACATATTGTGGGGAATAGAGCTCTTCGGCAATCGGTACATCATGCTCGAGGCACGGGCGGGCCTTGGATACATGGTGGTGGAGGGCAGCGAGCATGACGACTACTACCGGTTGAGCTATGACTACGATTTCCTTAGGCACTCGTTTTCCATCAGGGCCGGGTTGAGCGCGAACGTCTCGATATCCAAGGGGCTCATGATTTCGCTCATCGTCGATCATGCGCTGGGAATACCCGGTATCGAGTACCGCGATGAAGAGTGGAGCAGACTTTACCTCGGGTTTACGTTCTCTCTTGGGCTTCGTCTGTGGCCTCAGGTGATATGGGGTGAAAGACCATGAAGATCCGCATGCGGATGATTCGGCTCCTCGCGCACTCCCTGTTCCTGGTGTGCATGATGGGTTGCTATGGCACCAAGTGCGATTGCACGGTCGTGGTTTTGAACAGCACCCCGTACTATCTGCACGTCCTGGCATGGGGTGAAGAGCACCTGTTCGTTTCACCAGGCGGAACGGTGAGCGTCACCGCAGATCCATCCGGCGAGGTCACGGTATTTATCTCACCAGGTCAAAATGCTCGCGATCTCGTGAACACCCCGATTGATTGCGACTGTTCACTCGATGTTTCCTATGATGACGGTTCACTAGTGGTTTATCTAAGCGACTGCCATACCGAAACGGATGGAGGTATGGAACACCCGGGGCAGGACGAACCGGGGGACCGGGACGGGGGGGACGGCGGATAGTCCGATGGGCACTTGTTCTTTCTAGGTCGATCAAGACGGGTACCGTTCCCTTGAACTCCGGCAGCTTCCGGATATCCTCTAGCCCGCCAGGTACGGGCACCGCATCGCCGTCCGCCAGCATGCCCTCGACATGAAACTTTAGGGCATTCTTCGCTCCTGCTACAGCCTTGTCCAGTGTTTCTCCGGCGGAGATGCATCTGGGAAAATCGGGGAACTCGACACCGAATACCAAACCTTTTTCCTTGCGAATCAATGCGATATATGTAGACATGACATGAACTCCTGAGAAATATTATACACTCTACTTCTCTCTGCATCTCCTGTCCACCTCCAGTCGCCCCGGTTGGCGTCCTGGTACTTCTGGCCGTAGGGGGAACCTTTGTGCAGCGCGCCTGTCCAACGTCCGGTTCCCGATTTCAGACTGACCCGGCAGTCCTGCCGGGGTCGGTCTGCCCATTGATGGTGCGCGCGGCGCCGGTTCCATCGGTGCAGGGGAGTTGTGCGTCCGCGCGCCGGTGAGATGAGGTGAGCCATGGAATGCGGCGTGCAGAGGTCGGTGTTCTTCGATCGGGACGTGGGGCGGATGGACCGGCCGGGGCCGGAGGAGCGGCGGCTGGAGGTCAAGGTGATGTGGGGGCCGGTGGTGCTGGACGTGCGCGAGTTCGGGCCCGGGGAGGTGGTCACGGTCGGTGCCCGGACGGACGCGAGCGTGCGGCTTACCGGCGATCCGTTCCGCGGCGAACTTCTCGAGTTGGCCAGCCCGGGCGGGCCGGACGGGGTTTTGATTCATCTGTCCGCGGGAATGCGGCTCGAGGTCAAGCCTGCCTGCCGGGAAGTGGAGCCGGTGGAGCCGCCCGGCATGGGGCAGGTGCGCAACCACGCCTTGAGGCTGGGGCAGCGGGCCCGGGTGATGGTGGGCCGGCTGGCCTTCGTGTTCCAGTACGTCCAGGACGCGCGACCGGTGCGATCCCGCGTGGCGGACCGGGCCGATCTGCGCATGCCCAAGTACTGGCTGATGGTCTTCATCGTGGCCCTGGGCGCCTGGTTCGCCGTCGAGACCACGCCGACCACGCAGGCCGCCTCGACCGACTACCTGACCAACCCGGCTCGCTTCGCGCAGCTGATCACGCCGAGCGAGCCGAAGGACGAGAATCATTTCCCGGAGATCCTGAAGAAGCCGGAGGTCAAGTCGCAGAAGCCCCACGACCAAAGCAAGTGGGAGGTCAAGAATCGGCTCACTCGGCGAGGCGATGCCATCCCTCGCCGCAGACGGCCGGATGACGATCGGAAGATCGCCGAGAATTCTGGTATCCTCAGGTTGCTCAAGAGGAGGGGCGGAACAGGCGGTCCGGATGGTGCCCTCTTCAGGGGCGTTCAGGCGATCAGCCTGGACGAGGATCTCGAGGGGATCAGGAGAGTCGGAATGGGACCTGCTGGCTCCTTCGCCGACATGGGTACCCGCACCGGCGATCCCGGAGGAGGAGGTCCGGGTTTCGACATCGATGGAATCAGCAGAGGTCCGTGGGGCAAGGTGGACTCTCCCGCCTATGGAAACATCCCGGTGGGCACGAGGCAGAAATCGAATGTGACCTGGGACAGGAAGAGGACACGGATCGTCGGGGGGTTGACGAGGAAGGTGGTCGGCGAGTACATCCAGCGTCGCTGGCTCCAGTTCAAGCACTGTTACGAGAAGGGGCTGGGCCGCTCGCCCAACATGTACGGAAAGGTGACCACCACCTTCACGATCGATTCAGAAGGCCGGGTGTCGGAGACCGATGTGTTGCAAAGCACGCTGGACAACGCCGACGTGGAGGTGTGCGTATTGCGTGCCATCCGACTGATTCGTTTTCCCAAGCCCCGCGGCGGCGGCGTGGTGATCGTGACCTATCCATTCCTGTTCCGCTCCGCAGGCGACTGAACGCCCCGGCGTATTAAGTCAGAGCATTTCCTTGACCGCCAGGATGACCGCGTCGTAATCGGGCTCCTGGGTGATCTCGGGGACGACCTGGACGTAGCGCACCACGTCATCCGGGTCGACCACGAAGACCGCCCGGGCCAGCAGGCGCAGGTCGGGCAGCAGCATGCCGTAGGCGCGGCCGAACGAGGCGTCGCGGTGGTCGGAGAGGGTATGGACCCGCTCGGTACCGGTGGCCTCGCGCCAGCGCTTCTGGGCGAAGGGCAGGTCCATGCTGACGACCAGCACCCGCACCGCGTCTCCGAGAGCGGAGGCTTCCTCTTCGAGGTGCCGCGTTTGAAGATCGCAGATCGGGATGTCCAGGGACGGCACCGAGACCAGCACCCGTATCTTGCCCTTGAGATCCGAGAGCTTGCGCTCGTTCAGGTCCTCGTCCAGGGCGGTGAAGTCGGGGGCCCGGTCGCCCACCTGGACCTCCCGGCCGGCCAGGAACAACGGGTCGCCATTCATGGTTACGGAGCGGGTACCGGTCATGCCGACACGACCTGTTCGATCTGTTCGTCCGGGACGAAGGGGGAGATCTGGCGCAGCCGGTCCACGATCCCGGGCATGTGCTCGATCACGTAGTCGATCTCCTTGTCCGTGGTGTAGCGGCTGAGGCTGAAACGGATCGATCCGTGGGCCGCGGTGAACGGCACGCCCATGGCCCGCAGCACGTGGGACGGCTCCAGCGAGCCCGAGGCGCAGGCCGAGCCGGACGAGGCGGCGACGCCCAGGTCGTCGAGCATGATCAGGATCGACTCTCCCTCGATGTACTCGAAGGAGATGTTCAGGGTGTTGGGCAGCCGGTTTTTTCCGTTCAGCACCGCCCCCTTGCAGCGCTCTAACAACTCGTCCTGGAGCTTGTCGCGCAGCCGGCGGATCTTTTCGTTCTCATCCTCGATGTGCCCGGCGGCCAGCTCGCAGGCCTTGCCCAGGGCCACGATCCCGGCCATGTTCTCGGTCCCGGCCCTGCGGCCGCCCTCCTGGTGCCCGCCGAGGATCAGCGGCACCAGCTTGGTGCGCTTGCGCACGTAGAGCGCACCCACGCCTTTCGGCGCGTGCAGCTTGTGGCCCGAGATGGCCAGCAGGTCCACCGGCACCCGCGACATGAGGATGGGGATCTTTCCGGCCGCCTGGACCGCGTCGGTGTGGAACAGCACGCCGCTGGCCCGGCATAGCTCGGCGATGCGCTCGACCGGGAAGATCACACCGGTCTCGTTGTTTGCCCACATGATGCTGACCAGGGCGGTGTCAGGGTTGATGGACTTCTCGAGGTAGTCGAAATCCAGGGTGCCGTCGCGATCGACCGGCACCTCGGTCACCCGGTAGCCCTGTTTGTCCAGGTACTGGAACACGCCGCGCACGGCCGGGTGCTCCACCCGGCTGGTGATGACGTGGCGCTTCTTGCCGGCCATGGCGTCCAGCGCGCCGCGGATGGCCATGTTGTCGCTCTCGGAGCCGCCGGCGGTGAAGACGATTTCGCCCGGCGTGGCGCCCAGCAGGGCGGCCACCTGCTCGCGCGCCTTGTCGATGTGCTTGCCGACCTGGGCTCCGAATGAGTGGATCGAGGAGGGGTTGCCGTACAGCTCGGTCCAGAACGGCCGCATGGCCTCGATCGCCTCGGGCGCGACCACTGTGGTGGCGTTGTTGTCCAGATAGACGTTCATGCCTCTTCCTCCAGCGACTCCGCCTCGACCACCTCGAGATCGTCGGCGACGAACTCGCGCAGCTTGGCCTCCACCACGTTCCTGAGGGTGAAGCCGGCCACCTTGCAGCTCGAGCAGGTGCCGCGCAAGCTGACGATCACGGCGTCGCCGTCCAGATCCACAAGCTCGATGTCGCCGCCGTCCTTCCGGAGAGACGGACGGATCTCGCGCTCGATGGTCTCCTGGATGAGCTGGATCTTCTGGATGTTGGTCAGCTTCCTGCGCTTGGGCTTGTGAGCGGACTGCTCCCTGGCTTTCTCGGTGCTGACCCGGGCCAGGATCTCGGAGATCTGCTCGTGGCAGCCGCCGCAGCCGCCGCCGGCCTTGGTGTAGTTGGTCACCTCCTCGACGGTGGTCAGGCCGTTTTCCCTCACGGCCCGCTCGATCTCGAGCAGGCTTATGCCGAAGCAGGCGCAGACCACGTCCACGTCCAGCTTCTGGGCCTTCGCGGGTGCCTTGCCCGACTTTCTGGCCCGGTAGTTGTCGATGGCTGCCAGCAGCGCGTCGCGGCCCATGACCGAGCAGTGCATCTTCTGCTCGGGCAGCCCGCCCAGATAATCGGCGATCTCCCTGTTGGTCACTTTTTCGGCCTCTTCGATGGTCTTGCCCTTGATGATCTCTGTCAGGGCCGAAGACGAGGCGATGGCCGAGGCGCAGCCGAAGGTCTGGAACTTGACGTCCGCGATGCGCTGCTCCTCGTCGAGCTTGATCATCAGCTTGAGCGCGTCACCACAGGCTATCGAGCCGACCAGGCCTTCGCCGTCGGGGTCCTGGATGGAGCCCACGTTGCGCGGATTGCGAAAGTGCTCCATGACCGTCTCGTTGTAGTCCCACATGGCTTTCCTCCTTCTTCTGCCGGCCAGACAGCCGAGGAAGTGACCTACTACTACACCGAGGAAGAGATGGACGAAGGTTGAGGCGGGGCCGCTTCTAATCCTCTTCGAGGGTGATGGCCTCTTCCGGGCACTCGTCCTCGCAGGCGCCGCAGTCGGTGCATTCGTCCGGCTTTACCACCGTGGCCTTGACGTCCTTCTCGACCTTGAATACGTTCGGTTCGGTCGGACAGACCTCCTCGCAGTCACCGCAGCCGGTGCACTTTTCTACGTCGATGATGACTTTCATGACCATCTCCTTTTGCTGTATTTTCAGTTGGTTCGGGTATCAGTCCTCTTCCAGGGTGACGGCTTCCTCGGGACATGCATCCTCGCAGGCCCCGCAGTCGATGCACTCCTCGGGGTGGACCCGCTTGGCTTTCTCTTCGACGATCTCGAACACGTTCGGTTCGGCCGGACAGACGTCGACACAATCGCCACAGCCGGTGCATTTCTCTTCGTCGATGATGATGTTCATGGCCGAGTCTCCTCCACGCGCGGCCGTTTCGCAGCCGATCCTTAGACCACCGGCAACCCGGGGTCAACACCAAAATGGGATGTCTGGCTGTTTTTTCCTGGATTCCTGGATTGACGGGTTGGCTGTGCGGTGGTATCCTTATAAATAAGCAGATTTGTCAGACCAGTATGCACTGGATCGGCAGGATGGACGAAAATAGGCTTGAGACACGGTGGAAACCTATCGCGTTGGCCGCCCTGGTGGCCGTCGTGGTCCACGTGCAACTGCTTCTGACAGACGTCCTGCCCTCCATGTACCGGTTCTGGAACGGCCTGTTCCCGAGGCATGAGATCGAGCAGACCACTGAAGTGACCCTGATCGCCATGACCCCGCGCCAGTTCGAGCAGAACAGGAGAGTCCAGCCCAGGGTCGAGGTGGAGGAGCAGGAGCGCGAGCAGGAGCAGCCCGAGGAGCAGGAAGAGGAGAAGGATGAAAAGCTCGTCAAAGGGCAGGTGGTGGACGTGGCGCCCACCCCCGACGCCACGCGGCCGAAGAACGCCCGCTTCCTTTCAGAGCACAACACCAACGTGGAGAAGGAGACGGTCAGCCGCGATCAGCGGGCCGACTACGGGGTGGCCCAGCCGCGGCCGACCGTGGCCGACGACACCCGCAGGCGTCCCGAGAAGCCCCAGGAACATCAGGGCGACGACCGGGTCGCGCTTCTCGTCAAGAAGCGGGGAGAGCGCGAGAAGGCTTCGGGAGAGAGGATCTTCTCCATTGAGATCCCGGACATCACGAGACGCGATAGGCTGAACCTGAAGCTGGACCTGTCCATGGGCGAGTTGGCCACATATCAGGCCAGCGACGAGCTGCGGGGCAACTCGGATCGGCTCCGGCTGCAGGACGGCCGGCCCGGCAGGAAGAGCGATACGGAATCGGGCGATCAGGGCGATAGCGACAACACCGTGGCCATGTTCACGCGCCCTTCCCTGGATAGACTGGACATGGTCTCGGGCGCGCCGTCGAACGACCACATCGAAGACGTGCCCAAGGGTGAGGAGACGCTCCTCAACAGCCGGGAGTTCAAGTACGCCACCTTCTTCAACCGGGTCAAACGCGGTGTCAGCCAGTACTGGAGCCCACGGGTGGGCGAGGAGTATATCCGGCGTGACCCGTATGGGAACATTTACGGGGTCAAGGACCGCCGGACGCTGTTGAGCGTCTCGCTCGACGCGAGCGGAGACCTGGTCGACGTGGAGGTGGTGCATTCGAGCGGAGTGCAGTTCTTCGACGACGTGGCCATCCAGTCCTTCAGGGATGCCTCTCCGTTTCCCAACCCGCCCGTCGGCCTGATGGAGAACGATGGCCAGATTCATTTCCAGTTCGGCTTCTACTTCATGATCGGCGAGCGGCAGGGCATCCGGGCCTTCCAGTTCCAGCGCCGGCCATTTTAGGAAGTTTCTTCATCAGGAACGTACACCAGCACCGGATTGCGGGCGGCCTGGACCTCGTCCAGGCGGCCGATGTGGGTTCGGTGGGGGGCGGACTTTACCATGTCCGGGTTGGTCTTGGCCTCCTGGCTGATGGCCTTCATGGCGGCGATGAACTCGTCCAGGGTCTCGGGCGACTCGGTCTCGGTGGGTTCGATCATCAGGGCTCCGTGGACCACCAGCGGGAAGTAGACCGTGGGCGGGTGGAAGCCATAATCGATCAGGCGCTTGGCCACGTCCATGGTGGTAACCCCGGTAGGCTCGAGGTGCTTGTCGGAGAAGACCACCTCGTGCAGGGACTGCTTGGTGAAGGGCAGGTGATAGGTATCGGCCAGACCGGCACGGACGTAGTTGGCGTTCAGGACCGCCATCTCGGTCGCCAGGCGAAGGCCCGCGGCGCCCATTTCGCGGATGTAGGCGTAGGCGCGGACCATGACGGCGAAGTTGCCGTAGAAGGACTTGACCCTGCCGATGGACTGAGGGCTGTCGTGGACCAGGACGAACCGGTCGCCGTCCCTTTCCACCAGGGGCACGGGCAGGAAGGGTTTTAATTTTTCGCCCACGCCGACCGGTCCGGATCCGGGGCCGCCTCCCCCGTGGGGGGTGGCGAAGGTCTTGTGCAGGTTGAACTGCATCACGTCGATGGACATGTCCCCCGGCCGGGCCACGCCGAGCAGCGAGTTCAGGTTCGCCCCGTCGCAGTAGACCAGGCCGCCCGCCCGGTGGACTATTTCCGTTATTTCGCCGATGTGCTCCTCGAACAAGCCCAGCGTGTTCGGGTTGGTCACCAGCAGGGCGGCCACGTCCTCGTCCATGACCTTGGCGATGGCGTCCGGCTCCATGATCCCGTCGAGACCGGACGGTACCTCCAACACGTCGTAGCCGCTGATCCTGGACGAGGACGGGTTGGTGCCGTGGGCTGTGTCGGGCACCAGCACCCGCTTGCGCGGATTGCCCTGAGCCTTATGGAAGGCGCGGATCATCTTGATGCCGGCCAGCTCGCCGTGCGCCCCGGCCGCCGGCTGCAAGCTCACGCGCGCGAAACCCGAGATCTCGGCCAGGTATTCGGACAGCTCGCAGATCAGCCGCAGCGCGCCCTGGCAATATGCCTCGGGCGTGTAGGGGTGCAGATGCACGAATCCCGCGAGCCGAGCCAGGAACTCGTTGACCCGCGGGTTGTACTTCATGGTGCAGGAACCCAGCGGATACATGCCGGTGTCCACCCCGTGGTTGAAGCGGGACAGCCGGGTGTAGTGGCGGATCACCGTGGGCTCGTCGACCTCGGGAAGCGTCGAGTCGGTCTTGCGCCGCAGGTCCTCGGGGATGTCGTCCAGGGCCCTGCCGGTATCCCCGAAAGATCGCGGCAGGCTGTGTGCGGTGCGGCCGGGCACGCTGCGGTCGAACAGCAACGGCTCCGCGTACACCAGGCCGCTGCGTCCGGACGATTCCAATCCCTTGCCGGCGTCGGTCATGACCGCAGACCCTCGGCGAGCCGCTCGACCTGCTCGGCCGTGTTCAGCTCGCTGACGTAGACCAGGAGGTGGTTTTTCAACTCGGGATAGAACCTGTCGAGCGGCAATCCACCGAGGGTTCCGTCGGCAGCCAGCGCGTCGAGCGCCCGCGTAAGGTCGCCGCCGACCTTGATGGCGAACTCGTTGAAGAACGGGGCGGCGAACGCACGCTCGATCCCGGCCTGGCTGGTGAGACGATCGAGCGCTGCCCGGGCGTTGGCCGCGTTGATGCGCGAAAGCTCTGAAAAGCCTTGCTTGCCCAGCAGCCCCAGGTGGATGGCGGCGGCCAGGGAGCACAGGCCCTCGTTGGTGCAGATGTTCGACGTGGCCCGGGCCCGGCGGATGTGCTGCTCGCGGCTGGACATGGTCAACACGTAGCCGGTCTGACCGCGATCGTCGACCGTCTGGCCCACCAGCCGGCCGGGCATCTGCCAGACCTGCTTGCGCGAAGCGCCGAACAGCCCGAGCCCCGGACCGCCGAAGTTCAATCCGCTTCCCAGACCCATGCCCTCGCCGGTGACTATGTCGGCACCGAGCACTCCGGGGGCCTCGATCACGCCCAGGGAGACCGGCTCCAGGACCACGGCTACCGCCAAGGCGCCGGCGTCGTGGGCCAGCCCGGCGATCCGCCCAAGCGGCTCGATGCAGCCCAGCGCGTTGGGTTGCTGGACGACCACCGCCGCGGTCTCACCGTCCAGCGCGCCTTGCAGTGCCTGCAGATCGGTGGTTCCATCGGGCCCGAACGGGACCAGCTCGGGCGGGTGATCGATCTCGCTCAGGTAGGTCCGGCAGGTGTCCTGCACCTCCGGGTGGACCGCGCGGGACAGAAGCAGGCGGGAACGCTTGCGCTTGACGCGAAGCGCCATCAACAACGCCTCGGCGGTCGCGGAAGCGCCGTCGTACATGGAGGCATTGACTACCTCGGTGCCCAGCAGGCCGGCCATCATGGACTGATACTCGAAGAGGGCCTGAAGCGTGCCCTGGCTCACCTCCGCCTGGTAAGGGGTGTAGGCGGTGAAGAACTCGCCGCGCAGGAGCATCTGATCCACGGCTGCCGGTACGTGGTGGGCGTAGGCGCCGGCGCCGATGAATAGCGCCATCCGGTCCGCCGAGCCGGTGTTGGAATCGGCCAGGCCGTGCAACAGCCCGACCAGGGATTGCTCGTCGAGCGCCTCGGGCAGGTCAAGGGACCGGCTCAACCGGAGCCGGTCGGGAATGACGGCGAACAGGTCGTCGACGGCGTCTACCCCCACCACGCTCAGCATTCGTTGCACATCCTGCCCGGTGTGGGGGATGTAACGCATCGTCCGTCGCCTTTCTGAGGATGGTTATCTGGATTCGTCTCTGATGTATTTTTCGTAGGCCTCGGCGTTCATCAACTGGTCGAGCTCGGATGGGTCGCTCATCTCGATGCGTACCATCCAGCCCTCGTCGTAGGGATCTTCGTTCAGCAGCTCCGGAGTGTCGAATAGAGGTTCGTTGATCTCCACCACCTTGCCGCTGATCGGCGAGTATATCTCCGAGGACGCCTTGACCGATTCGACCGTACCGAAGACATTGTCCCTGATCACCTGATCGCCTTCCTCCGGCAGTTCCACGTTGACGATGTCGCCGAGTTCTTCCTGGGCATAGTCGGTGATGCCCACCGTGGCCAGATTGACCTGATCGTCTTCCACCCGTAACCACTCGTGCTCCTTGGAGTACTTCAGTTCGGACGGAATGTTCATGCTTCCAATCCTCCAGCAGATGAAAACTTTTTCATATCAATCATCCCGCTGCAACGGGGGCTTGGCTGATTATCGCAAGCGGTATGGTATTGGAATACCGGACAGCGTCAAGGAAAAAGCGAGCGGCGCCGGCACCCCTTTCCGTTTTGCCCTTGCCTTTGGCCCAGCGACGGCGTATGTTCTTTTCCAGGTCGCCGCAGGCGGCCCTATCAATCAGGCGGGGGGTGGAGAGAGCGGAACTTGTCGGAAATGGTCCGCAGACTCGCCGCGATCAATCAGGCCGCCCGGGCCATGAATTCCATACTGGATCCGGACAAGTTGCTCGACACCATCCTGTCTCTGGTCGAGGACGTCTTTTCCCTGGACACCTGCGCCATCCTGCTGTTCGACCCGGAGCGCAACGCCCTGACCATCCAGGCGGCCAGGGGGTACCGGCCCGAGGTTGTGGAGCATTTCCGGGCCGAACCCGGACAGGGCATCACCGGGCACGTGTTCGCCACCGGCGACCCGATAATCGTCAGCGACGTGAGCGAGTGGAACGGCTACGTGGAAGGCGTGGCCGGCGCCCGTTCCGAGATGGCCGCTCCGCTGAGGCTGGATGACGAGGTCATCGGGGTGCTGGATGCCGAGAGCCGCCATCCAGGAGCGTTCCATCAGATCGATCTGGAACTGTTCAGGATTTTCGCCAACCAGGCAGCGACCGCCATCAACAATGCCCGGCTGGTGGACCGGCTGGAGCAGCGCAGCCGCCAGCTCGAGAAAACCGTCAACGAGCTCGCACTGCTCGATCGGCTCGGAAAGCAGATGAACGCCAACCTGTCGTTGGATTCGCTCCTTCACGAAGTGCTCAACTTGGCCCAGAAGGCGCTGCATTTCGACCAGTGCGCCGTGCTGCTGAAGGAGCACCAGAAGGACGTCGGCGAGGTGCTGATCCTGCGTTCCGCGGTGGGCTATCGCGATAAGGTCCAGGCCGGAATGTTCATCCGGGCGGGCGAGGGGATCACCGGCCGGGTGCTCGCGACCGGCCAGCCGATCCTGGTGCCCGACGTGCGCGATGACGGACACTACATCGAGGGGGTGGCCGGGGGGCGTTGCGAGATGGCCGCGCCGCTGATCGTGCGCGGCGAGGTCATGGGCGTCCTCGACGCCGAGGCCAAACAGCCCGACGCGTTCTCCGAAGACGATCTGCGTCTGTTCTCCACCTTCGCCTCCTGGGCGGCCCAGGCGCTGCACAACGCCGAGATCTATTCCAACCTGGAGCGCCTCCTGGAGCATACCCAGCAGACCTACTACGAGACCATCCGCAGCCTGGCCCAGGCCCTCGAGGCCCGCGATGCCTACACCAGGGGACATTCGGAGCGGGTCACCCGATACGCTCTGGTGGTGGCCGATCGGATGGATCTGTCCGAGAACAGTCGCAAGCTGCTCAGGTACGCCGGTCTGCTGCACGACATCGGGAAGATCGGAATCTCCGACACCATCCTGCACAAGCGCTTCGAGCTGTCGGACGAGGAGTGGGACACCATCCGCAACCACCCGATGTTCGGCGACACCATCCTGGGGCCGATCAAGTTCCTCGCAGACGCCGGGAAAATCGTTCTTCACCACCACGAGCGCTACGACGGTTCCGGCTATCCCGACAAGCTCAAGGGCGAGGAGATCCCGCTGGAGGCCCGCGTCATCGCCGTGGCCGACTCCTTCGATGCCATGACCTCGGACCGGCCATACCGCAAGGCCATGAAGCGCGAGAAGGCCATCTCCGAGATCCGGCAGGAGTCCGGCAAGCAGTTCGATCCGCGCGTGGTCGACGCGTTTCTCGCAGCCATCGGCTAACAGCGCTAATTGACGATCGACAGCTTCAGCCGCACGCGCAGGCTGAAGTACTCCTCGCTCACGCAAAAGCGCAGCAGCTCGCACAGGACCGGGTGGCGGGACATGGCTGCGGCGATCTCGTCTTTGGAGTTGAAACGCTTGTCTTTCAGCTCGGGGACCTCTCGGCACAGGTGCATGATGGCGTTGGCCAGGTCGTTGCACAGCGTCAACCCGGCCCGGTTGGCCGAGTGCTCTACGCCCAGGAGGTAGGCCTCGTAGTCGGGAACATTGGTCAGTTCGGGCGTTTCCCGGCTCAGAAGCTCCTCGATCGCCTTGCGGCTCCGGCGCGAGAGCGTCTTTTGAAGCCGCTTGGACAGGTCGTCCGACAGTTCCGACGGGTAGGTGGCCACCGGCGAGTTGGGGTAGTAAGGCTGGACCGCGACGGCGATCAGCTTGGCCAGTTCACCGGCACCCAGTTGGCTGGCAAGGAAGCTCCCGTCCATGACGCGCTTGATGGCGCGTCCGATCGCGAACCGCTGCTCCTTGACCTGGGTGCGCTTGACCAGCCCTTCGCCGACCACGATGGACTGCGGCGAGGTGTTTTCGATGGCTACCAGGTGGGTGGGCTGGTTGGAACGATACAACTCGAATTCCATCTCACCCAGGTTGTTCACCATGCCCTCGGTCAGGGTTCGCAGCGGGTCGTCGGGACGGGTCCGATCGCCCTTGCCCACGCCGTGCCGGGCCAGGTCGGGCGGGTAGGCCTTTGTCAGGTGCGGTCCGAGGATCTGCATGATCTGGCGGACGATGCCGCGCTCGGCCGGATGGATCAGCAGGCGATCCAATTCCTCGGGCGCCAGGCGCTCTGAGGACTTCTCGGGCGCCTTGTTGGTGTTCTCGCCGTAGAAGAACTCCTCGTTCTGGTCGGCCGTTCTAAGGAAGTGGAGCACAGCGCACACGCAGAACACCTTGTCGAACGCACGTTGTTCCTCGAAGATGCGGCGCAGCTCGTGGTAGGATTCGATGCGGAAGGGATCGATCTCGAGCAGCTTCCGGTGCTCGTCGACAGCGTTTGCGTAGTACAGGCCGGTCTTTCCGTAGATCTCGGCCAGCGCCATGTGGGCGTCCTGGTTGTCCGGCTGGATCTCGATGACCTTCTTGTACTCGATGATCGCCTTGTCGTTGTTGTCGATCTTCTCGTCGAAAAGCCTGCCGATCTTCATGTGGAGCGGGATGGCCTCGCCGATGCGATCCGGCGGGAGCAGGCCGATGAAGGCGTGGTAGGCCTCGATCAGCTCGGGCCAGCGCTCGAGGCGTTCGTACAGCTGGCCCAGCTTGCCGATGACCACAACGTCGGACGAATTCAGCTCCAGCACGCAACGGAAGGCCTCCACCGCCTTGTCGGGATCGTCAACGCCCGATTCGTAGATGCCGGCTTTTTCCACCAGGTGGGCGATCTCATTCCCCGGATCCGCCTCGACCAGTTTCGACAGTGTATCGATGGCCTCGGCCCATTGTTGGCGGGCGCTGTAGATCACCCGCAAGCGTTGCAGGGCCTCCACGTTGCCCGGCTGGAGCTCGGAGACCTCGACGAGGTGTTGTACGGCCCGGTCCAGCTCCTGCTTTTTCTCCTGGTAGACGACGCCAAGCATGAAATGGGCCTCGGCCGCCAGATCCGGGTCGTGGGCCAGCTCGAGAATCCGGTTCGAGAACTGAATCGATTCGTCCCAGTTCTCGGCCTCGAACGTTATTCCCGCCAGTGCTGACAGCGCCTGCAGATGGGAGGGGTTGATGCGCAGCACCTCACGGTAGCTCGTGGCCGCGTCCAGACTGCGCTGCAAGCGCTCTTGCAGCAAGGTGCCCTGCTTGAGGTACAGCTCCGAGAGCATCCGGCTGTCCTCGGTCACCTCGATCCGGTTGCGGTAGAGGACCGACAGTCGTTCGAAGTCGTTCTGCTGGTTCAGCAACGCCTCGAGCTGTCCAAAGGCCTGCGACTCCCCGGGATCCCTTTCGAGCACCTTGAAGAAGCATTCGATGGCCCGGGCGTGGTCTCCGAAGTGGTCGCGGTACAGTTCTGCGGCTTGCAGCAAGGTGGCGATGGCCTGGATGGGATCCCGGGTGACCTGACCCTCCCGGTCGAGCAGCCCGATCATGGCCTGGGCGTCGTCCCTGGACTTGTGGATCCTCTTGAGCGCCTTGATGGCCGGCAAGTGGTTCGGGCTAAGGCGCAGCGCTTCCGAGTAGTAGTGGATGGCCACCTCGATCTGCTGCAGGCGAGTCTCGGCCAGGTCGGCGATGCGCATGCACAGGTCGACGGCCTCGTCCAGCGTGGCGGTGCGGTTCAACCTGCGCTCGTACAACATCCGCAGCCCGTTCCAGGTGCCGAACTTGTGGTAGAGGATGTTGAGCGCCCGGATGGCCTCCGGGTGGAAGGGATCGAGTTCCAGCACTTTCAGGTAGTGTTCGGCGGCGTTCTTGGGCGGTTGCAGCCGGTTCTCCTTCAGGTCCGCAATCTGGCCCTGCAGCGAAATCTGCAGTTTCGGATCGGAGGTGCGCCTGGCCAGGGACTCGTAGATCCTGGCCAGCGCATCGTAGTTGCGCTGAGTCAGGTAGATCCGCTCCAGGGCTTCGAGCGACGACATGTGATCGGGCTTGATTTTCAGGATCTTTTCGTAGGTCTCGGCAGCCTGCACGAGGTCGTTGACATTGGCCGCGTAGATCTCCGCCATGCGGAACAGGATTTCCACCTTGCGGGTCTCGCTCGTCGTGTTCTGCAGTTCGCGTTCGTGAACCGCGAGCAACTCGCGCCAGCTCTCGCTATTGGTGTGCAGCCGCACCAGCGCCTGGAGGGTCGGGCCGTGAGTGCCGACGCTCTGCAGGATGCGCTGGAGGGTCTCGACGGCCTTGTCCTGTCGGCCGAGCTGGTTCTCCCAGATCTCCGCCACCCGGAACAGCGACATGATCTTCTGGTTGGGATCCTCGATCGCGTCGGCTTCCTGCTCCAGGACCTGAAGCAGGTTCTCCCAGTCGCGCTTGTTGGAGTAGATCCGGATCAGGGCCTTCATGGCGGGGAAGTTGTCCTGCTGGATCGCCAACACTTCCCGGTAGGCCGCGATGGCGCTATCCTCCTGGACCATCTTCTCCTCGTAGAGTTCGCCGATCTTGTACAGCAAGATGATCTGCTGGGACTCGTTCCGGGTGACCTCGATCTCCTGGCGGAACATATCGATCAGGTCTTCCCACATGCCCTTGATGAAGTACAGCCGGCCGAGGCTCTGTAGGGCTGGCAGGTAGGCGGGTGAAAGGGTCAGCACCTGTTTGTAGGTCTCGATGGCCTTGTCCTTGTCGTTGAGTTTCTCCTCGTATATCTCGCCGTTCCGGTGCAGCAGGGAAATGACCTGCTTCTGGTCGTTGATCAGCTGGGACTCCAACTCGTTGACACGGATCAGATCCGTCCAGCGGTCCGCCCGCACGTAGAGCTTGCCGAGAGTCCGGATGGCGGGCAGGTAGTTGGGCGACCTTTCCAGGATGCGCTGGTAGGTGGCGATGGCCCTGTCGACGTTTTTGAGCTTTTCCTCCCAGAGCGACCCGATCTTGTCCAGCAGGAACACCGCTTGGTCGTGATCCGGGGTGACGGCCAGCTCGTTCTCGTACATCTGGATCAGCGATTCCCAGCGGTTGTACTTGGCGTACAGCCGGCCCAGGGCCTTGAGGGTCGGCAGGTAGCCCGGGGTGATCTCCAGGCATTGCTCGTATTTGTGGATCGCCTCTTCGTCGCGACTCAGGCGCTCCTCGAGGATCTCGGCCAGCTTGTAGATCTTGACCGAGCGCTGTTTGGAATCCTGGGTCTCGCGGATCTCCACCTCGTACATCTGCACCAGGTCGTCCCACTGGCCCTTGCGGTAGAACAGTTTGCCCAGCGCCTGCATGGCCGGCAGGTAGTTTGGGTTTATCTCCACCACCTTGCGGTAGTGTGGTATGGCCCGGTCCTCGTTGAACATCTTCTCTTCCCAGATGTTGCCCAGCCTGAAGTACAGCGAGACGAGCTCCTGCCGGTCGGAGATGACCTCGATCTGTCTCTCGAACACCTCCACCAGCTCCTGCCAGCGCATCAGGTTCTCGTAGATTTGGGCCATCTCGTCCAGGACCATGTGATCGTTCGGGCTCAAGCCGACCGCTTTCTTCAGCGCCGCGATGGCCTGTTCCTCGTCGCCCAGTAGTTCCCGGGTGATGCGGGCGGCCTGGTAGTACAGGTTGGTGGCCACGACCGGCTCGGCCGTGAGTTCTGCCTCCTTGTACAGCAGATCCACCAGCTTCTCGTATCGCTTGGTATCGGCGTAGATCTGGCGCATCGCCTGAATCGCGATCCGGTTTTCGGGATCCTTTTCGAGCACCCGTTCGTAGAAATCCTCCGCCTTCTTGTCGTCGTTGAAGTGGACGTGGAGGATCCGGGCCGAGGAGAGCAGGAGCTGGATGATCGGCTGGGGATCTTCGATCAACTCGAGCAGCTTGCCGCGAACTTCGAGCACCGTATTCCAGTCGCCGCCGGAGATGGCCAGTCGCTCGATCTGCCGCAGCACCTCCACGCTGTCGGGTGCGGCGTCCAGGGCTGCCTCGTACGATGCCCGGGCCTCGTCCGGCTTGCCGAGCTTCTCCTCGAGGATCAGGCCGCGGCTGTGGTAGAGGTGGGCCTTGATGCGCGGGTCGCTGGTGGCCTCGATCTCCGATTCGATGATCTGCACGGACACGTTCCAGTTTCCGATCTGGGAGGCCAGTCTCCGGGCCGCGCGGATGTTCGGGATCAGATGCGGCTGCAACTGGAATGCGCGGTTGTAGGACTGCCAGGCGTTGCGGGGCTGGGCGAGCTTTTCCTCCCAGATGCGTCCCGATTCGTAGTGCAGGATGGCCGACGCAGGAACTTCGCCGATGGCGGACAGTTCCCGGTCGTACTCCGCCAGCAGCGACTGCCAGATCGGTGCCTCGCGGGGATCGAACGGCGCGGGCTGTGACCCCGGCCCGCCGGCGAGCGGTAGCGGCTGGTCCGCGTCGGCCGCATCGGAAGCGAGGGTGACATCGGGCACGAGATCCTGCTGGACTGCCGGCTCCGCCTCCGCCGGCTCGTCCATAGCGGGCTCCGCCTCCTCGTCCATAGCGGGCTCCTCCGGCTCGGCCGGCGCAGCCTCCGGCTGGTCCACGGGCCCTGCCTCGGGCGGGGCTGGTTCTCGTTCATCCATGGTGGGGTCAGGGCTTTGCGGGTTCTTCTCGTCGGTGCTCATCGAGATACCCTCCGCGTCATGGTTCCCGTCGGCTGCAAGCCATACATGTTTTTCCACTCCAGAAGAATCCATTTATCACAAGTAATTGATACAGTCCAGGGCCGCGAACATCGAAATTTCAGGGGCTGTTGGGCGTCAGCGGCGGAGGAGGCAGGTCGTCCTCGTCCACATCAAAGTCCTCCATCATGCGAAGAGCGAGCGACCTGGCGCGGCGCTTGCGAAGCCAGGCGGCCATCAGCACCAGCGTTGCCAGAAACCACAACGTCGCGGTTCCGGTCAGGACAGGCAGCCATGTGAAGCGCATCTTCAGATCGGCATGCCACTCCATCTCGATGTGGAAGATGCCTTCGTCACATGCCTCTTCCACCGCGTTCACGAACGACCATCCTCGCCCTAGAAACTCGATCAACCGGTGGAACCGCTGACGGCCGTATCGACCGAGCAGGAAGGCCACGAAATCGATGCTCTGGGCGTATGCCAGCTCCACGTCGGGCGGAGCGGTCGGGAAGCTCTCGGTCAGGGCCTGCAGAGAGAACAGGCGTCCGGACAGCACTCCGCTTCCCAGGGCGGTGACCCGGCCGAACGACCATTCGCCCGACTGGTAGATGGCGAACCCTTCGTGGAACCAGCGGGGCACCTTCCGGTGTCCGACCGCCTGTCCCAGTGCCAGGTGGGCCAGTTCGTGATGGAACACCCGAAGCAGGTTGCCCCCGCGTCCCCTCCTGCCGTCCACCCTGAGCAGGATCAGATCGTGTCGTTCGAACGCCATGCCTGCCGCCCACGGCGGCACCTTCGCGTTCCTGGGCGCCGCCCGGCGCATGCAAGCCAGACCGTCGCAGATGTACACCCGGATCCGATCGGGGCCGGGAGTGCCCAGGTCGGCCAGGATCTTGCGACGGAGGCGCTCGGCCGCCCCGGCCAGGTCGACGGCAAGCGGGCGTTGTCCCTCCAGGTGGAACAAGTCGAAGTGGCTCGTGGTCACCTGGCGCCACTCCCCTGGGATCCCCGCTGGCGCTGGTGCCGCCAGCAGGAGCAGGGAAAAGATCGCCGCGTGCCCCATGGCCGGGGATTACTTGGCTTTCCGGGAGGCGGTGGCCTTCGACGAGTCGGAGGATTCGTCGGGCTGTTCGAGCTGTTCGGGCTTGGGCTTTCGCAGCACTCGCAAGGTCTCCTCGACCTTGCTGCTTCTCGACATGTGCTCGGCCTCCTCGCGGGCTTCGAGCAGCTTGGAGTGGGTGTCGATGGCGCCCTGGATGCGCGAGATCAGGTTGGTCTGTTGGGTGCGCAGCCGTTCGACCTCCTCGCGCAGGTCCTCGACATTGCGGTCCCGGTCGAGCCCGAGCAGACTGGCCTGGGCCTCGAGGATCTCCTTGAGTTGCGCATGCAACCGGGTCCGGCGCTGGCGCAACTCCTCGATGCTGACGAACATGGATTCTGCCCTATCCTCGTGCACCTCGTGCAGCAACCTGCGGTGGGACTCTATCACGCCGATCAGGGTGGTGCGCAGTTGTTCGCGCTGGCGTTTCATCTCGTTGATGTCTTCGATGATCTTGACCAGCCGGTCGTTGGCCGCGTAAATGATCTTCTCGGCCTGGATCTCAGACCGCGAGATGATCATATCGGCTTCCTTGCGAGCGCTCTCCTTGATGTCGTCGGTGATTCGCTGGGCGGTGATCATGGTCTCCTTCAGCGTGCGCTCGCGATCCTTGTGCTCCTCCACGATGCGCTGGGTGCGGGCCAGTTCCTCTTTCAGCCGGTTGTTCTCCCTGAGCACGGACTCGAGTTCGTCGCTGACGAGATTGAGGAACGAGTCCACCGCGCGGGCGTCCAGCCCCCTGACGCTCCGCCGGAACTGCTGCTGACGAATGTCTATCGGTGTGATCTTCATCGATTGCCTCCACGCCTGCTTTCATGAAATGGCCGCCATACGCCGGCGCGTTCGAGCATGTCCACGGTCTCGCACAACGGCAGGCCCACCACGCTGGTGTAGGAGCCGGAGATGGAGCGCACCAGCATGGCGCCCATCCCCTGGATGCCGTAGGCTCCGGCCTTGTCCATCGGTTCACCGGTGTCCAGGTACCCGTCGATAAGGCTCCGGTCCAGGGGCCGGAAGGTCACCCGGGTCTCCTGAAGCAGGGAGTCGCTGGTCGAGGTGCTGGCCCGGGTCAACGACACGGCGGTCAACACCCGATGGGTGCGACCCGACAACAGGCGCAGCATGCGCCGGCCGTCGGTGCGGTCTCTGGGCTTGCCGAGCAACTGGTCGCCGACCACCACGCTGGTGTCCGCCGCCAGGACCCAGGTGCCGGCCGGACAGCGCGCGGCCACCTGCTCGGCTTTTTGGGCCGCGGCCCGGCTGGTGAACTGCTCGGGAGCCTCCCCCGGTCGGGGCCGCTCATCCACCTGGCCGGCCACCACCCGGTGCGGAACGCCCGCCAGGCGCAACAGTTCGCGGCGCCGGGGCGAGGCCGAGGCCAGGACGAGATCGCCCTGCGGCACGCTGGAATCCTCGCGATCCATCTCGTAGATCGTATGTCATGGGCTTGTCGGGGTCAAGATAGCTGCCTTCATGAGTTTGACTTGACGGGGGTTTATTGTCACAATGACGCTTCTCGAAAGAGGGAGATCGATGCAGAGGGACCAGATGCTCAAGGAGATGACGCGCACCATCGAAGAGCTGCGCGCCTTCAACGAGATCGGCAAGACCCTGACCTCGACACTCGACATCTCGGAAGTCCTGTCCATCATCATGGAGAAGATGAGCCAGTTGATGAAGCCCACCAACTGGTCGTTGTTGCTGGTCGATCAGGATAGCAACGAGCTGTACTTCGAGATAGCGGTCGGCGAGGGCGCCGAGAAGCTCAAGGGCGTGCGGCTGCCGATCGGCGAGGGGGTGGTGGGCTGGGTGGCCACGGAGGGCGCACCCATCCTGGTCACCGACGCGTATAAGGACGAGCGCTGGTGCAAGAAGATGGACGACATGACCAAGTTCCAGACGCGCTCGATCCTTTGCGCGCCGATGATGTCGCGCGACACGGTCCTGGGAGTGATCGAGCTGGTCAACTCCCAGCCCGATGCGTTCTCCGAGTCCGACCTGAGGCTTCTGAGCTCGCTGTCCGCTTTCGCCGCCATCGCCATCGAGAATGCCCGCAACTTCCAGCGGGTGCAGGAGCTGACGGTTACCGACGACGTCACCAGCCTGTACAACTCCCGCTACTTGCACGAAGCGATCGAGCGGGAGTTCGAGCGCTCCAGGCGCTACGGCCATCATTTCTCCGTGGTGTTCTTCGACCTCGACCACTTCAAGCAGGTCAACGACCGCCACGGCCACCTGCACGGCTCGAGGTTGCTCGCCGAGGTGGGTGAGTTGATCAAGGGGCAGCTCCGCTTGGTGGACATCCCCACCCGTTACGGCGGCGACGAGTTCGTCCTGGTCCTCCCGCAGACATCCAAGGACCAGGCCGTGCACGTGGCCCGCCGGTTGCGCATGGCCCTGAACGGGGCCGTGTTCCTGCGGGATGAGGGGCTCGAGGTCCGGGTGACCGCGTCGTTCGGGGTGGCTTCCTATCCGGAAGACGCCGGGAACAAGGACGACGTCCTGCGCTATGCCGACGAGGCCATGTACCGGGTCAAGGAAACCACCCGGGACGGCATCCAGATCGCGGATCCGCGTCCACCCCCACCCCGGCCCTCCCCCTTGAAAGGGGAGGGGGCGATCAGCCGATGACGAGGGTCTCCTTCTTGACCTCGCCTCGTTCGAAGCGGCCCAGGTCGTACTTCTGGAAGATCGGATGGTCGACCTTGCGCAGGATCCATTCGGCTGTCATCTTGCCGATGACCGGCGCCATCATGAAGCCGTGACCGCCGAAGCCGTTGAGCTGGATGAAGCCGTCCACCGCATCCACCCGCCCCAGGATGGGTTGGCCGTCCGGGGTCTCGTCGTAGAAGCCAGCCCACTGCCTGAGGACTTTCAGCCCGGCCAGCTCGGGCAGCACCCGCACGATCGAGCGACACATGCGTTTGAGGAAGTCGAATGATGATCCGGTCTCCATCGACGAGGGCTCGTCCGGATTGGACAATCCGCCGCAGATCTCGCCGCGCATGGTCTGGCTGAAGTAGGTGCCGTCGGACAGATCCGAGACCATCGGATCCAGAAACGGCTTGACGGGCTCGCAGATCATGATCTCGTGCCGGTAGGGCTTGTTGGGCAGCTCGACCCCCAGCATGCGGGCTATCTTCCACGACCAGGCCCCGGCGGCGTTTACCGCGCGATTGGTGGCGATGGCGCCCCGGTCGGTGACCACCTTGACGATCTGCCTGCCTCGCGTCTCGATCCCGGTCACGCGGGTGAAGGTGTTGATCTCCACGCCCAGATCGGATGCGGCCTTGGCCATGCCCCACACGACCGGAAACGGGAACAGCACGCCGTCTGTGGGATTGTAGGCGCACACCTCGAGCCCGGCGGTGTTCAGGCCGGGAACTACCCTGCGGGCGTCGGCGGGCGCGAGCAGCCGGGTGGGAACCCCGCAGCGGTTCTGCAACGCGACGTTCTTCTGAAGTTGGGCGGCGCTTCCAGGGTCGCGGGCCAGGAAGAGGTAGCCGCCCTGGCGGAACCAGATGTTGTAGCCGGTCTCGGCCGCCAGCCGGCGGAACATCCGGACGCTGTCCTTCATCAGCAGGATGTTCTCCTCGGTGGACCACTGTTGTCGCACGCCGCCGCCGTTGCGGCCCGAAGCGCCGAAGCACAGGTAGCCCTGCTCCAGCACCACTATTTCGGAGAATCCCATCCGGGCCATGTGGTAGGCCAGCGACAGGCCGATGACGCCGCCGCCGATGATCACCAGGTCAGCCCGATCCCTCATGGCGTGGCCTCATCTGAGGTCTCTTTTGCGGTCTCTTTTTTGATGGCCGGTTGCTCCTCGCCCGCGAAGCGGGCCACAGGCAGCGGATGCAGCAGCGGCCGGGTGCGAGGCGGATCGGCCACCATGTCGTCGCCGCCCATGAGCGCCCCGAGGAATCGGGCTGTATTCGCCGTGCAGCACTTGCCCTGGCAGAACCCGGTGGCGAAGCCGGTGTAGCGCTTGAGCGACTCCAGGTCCCGGAAGCCGTCCTCGAAGGCGTCTCGCAGATCTTCGATGGTCACGTCTTCGCAGTGGCAGACGATGGTCTTCGCCATGTACCCTCCAGTTTTGAAGCGCAGGCCAGGCCCGCCCGGACGCCCTGGGCCATGGCTTCGGCCGTGTCGCGTGCGCCGGCGCAGTGGCCGGCGGCGAACACCCTGACGTCCGAGGTCCGGCCGTTTTCGTCGGTGACCACCACGTAGCCGCTCGCGGAGCGGAACTCGACCCGGCATCCGGCGTGGTGGGCCAGCTCGTAGGCCGGGGACTCCGGCGCCTCGACGGCCAGCATGCCGCAGTCAAGCACCAGGTCGGGCTCCGTGCTGCTGGCGGTCGCCAACTCGACCCGGTCCAGCCAGCGGCCGCCGCGAGCCCGCAGGATACGGTGACCGTGGATCAAATCCACGCCGGCCTTCGAAAGCACATCGACCAGCTCGCCTTCGCGGCGCTCGGTGAGCACGCCGGCGAGCTCGACCGAGGCCAGGGACAGCTGAAGTGCAAGCTGCAGCGCCTCGTCGCTCTCGCCCGCTACCAGGATCGGCTCGGCCGGCACGACGCCCCAGCCGCACACCAGGCGATCCAGCCCGCGCAGGGTGAAGATTCCCGGAAGGTCGTTGTCCTCGAACAGCGGCACCTGGTCCCAGGCGCCGCAGGTCACGATAAGGCGCCTGGCGTCGATGGAGATGGTCTCGCGGTCGTTGCTGGCCACCACGCAGGGCCCGTCTGGGCCCGGGTACACCGCCACCACCGGGGTGCACTGGTGCAACTCGATGCCGTGCAGTTTCTCGAACCTGGACTTTATTTCTTGCCGGACTTCCCATCCCGACCGCTTCCGGTCGTCGTCGGTGGGGATCCGGCAGGCGCGGCCCAGCAGCCGTCCGCCTATCTTGTCCCCGTGTTCGAACAGGATGACCGGATGCCCGGCTTCGGCCAGGGCCATGCTGGCCGCCAGGCCCGCCGTCCCGGCTCCGATCACCACCACCTCGGCCTCGCCGCGCTCAAGCAGGTTGATCCGCGGGATGTCCGCGGTCGGCGGGTCGCCGAAACCGGCCATCTTGCGGACGAATCGCATGGCCATGCGGTTCAGCGTGCCCGAGGAGGTGAACATGCCGTGGTGGTCCAGGCGCTGGCCGTAGATCCAGTCCATCAAGCGGAACAGGTCCCGGCCGGATCCCGGCCAGCCGATCTGGCGCTCGACGACTTGGCCCGAACGGCAGGGGGTGTCGCAGGTGCGGACGTTGGGCACGCCGTCGACCCGCATCAGGCAGCCGGAGCAGTGGGCCTGCAGGCAGGTCGCCCCGCGCGGCCGGTGATACTTGATGCTGCGGCCGAACACCCGCACGCCGGCCGCCAGCAGGGCTATGGCCAACGGCTCGTGACGATAGCCCTCGATGCTGCCGCCTTCGAACTGGAACTGGATCTCATCGCCGCGCTTGTACGGGCAGTCGTTCGGGAGGTTGATCCGGCGGGCTGGTGACATGGGCGTCTCCGTAGATCTGCGACAGAAAAGCGCATCGAATTGGATGTGTCAAGGTATGAGGTGTCAGTGCAGGCGGCGGAACACGCCGGTGACCACGCCCAGGATGTCGGTCTGGCGGAACTCGGAGCGAAGGACGACGATCGGGTTCATGGCCTGGTTGGCGGGTTCGAACACGATCCGGTCCTTGCGGGGGCGGAAGGTCTTGACCGTGGCCTCTCCCTCGATCATGGCCACCACGACCTGGCCCGGATCGGCGTTGTTCTGTCGCCTGACGAACACGAGGTCGCCGGCCAGGATGCCCTTTTCGATCATCGAATCGCCCTGGACCCGCAGGGCGAATGCGTTTTGGCTTCCGCCGAGCATGGTGCGATCCACCTGGAGGTGTCCCTCGAGGTTTTCCTCGGCCAGCACAGGCTGGCCGGCGGCCACCCGGCCCAGGATGGGGACCGACACGATGCTCTCGTCGAAAGCGCCGGGACGCCGGGCGGTCCGGCGTCCGGAGTTCCTTCCGGTCAGGGCGATGGCCCGCGATTTCAATCCGACCTTGCGTATGAGGTGGCCCTTGCGCTCCAGGGCCTTGAGGTGGTCGTTGACCCCGTTGGTGGAGCGGATGGCCATGTGTTCGCCCATCTCGCGAATGGAGGGCGGGTAGCCGTTGGTGACGATGTGATCCTCGATGAATGCCAGCAACTGGCTTTGTCGTTCGGTCAACGCTTTCATGGGTTCTCCCAGGTTCGTCACTGGAGTTAGCATACTGAACAATTGTGCAGATGTCAAGGATCCGAGATGCCCGCTTGGGCCCGAGATTGACCCGCCCGCACAGGCGTGTAAACTGCCGGGCATGAGCCCTGCCGCCGCAGACAAGCCAGCGAGGCGTTTCACGGCCCATCCGGGCTGGCACGCCGTCGGGCTCTTCATAGTGGCCGGATGGCTGGTGGTGCTGGCGATGATGTTCTGGCCCGTGGACGAGGCGGCCGGGGCCGTGGACCTGGTCTACGCCGGGCTGGACGGCGCCCTGGTGGAGGGCGAGGTGTGGATGGGCGCCTACCAGCAGGAACGCAAGCTGGGCTGGGTCCACTCGCGGGTGACCCGGGCCGGGACGGGATACCAGATGTTCCAGGAGTCCCACCTGAAGGTCTCCGTGGCCGGTGTTGCGCAGCAGGTGGAGTCAAGGCTCGATGTCCGGCTGGGCGGCGAGTACCGGCTCGAAAAATTCGAGTTCAGCCTGAGAGCCGGTCCGCTGCAGATGCAGGCCCGGGGACGGATGACCGGGCAGGGTATTGAGGTATGGCTGATCGTGGGCGGGGAGAGCAGGAAGCGGCTGGTGCCCATGGCCGAGCCGCCGCTGTTCGATCTGGCCGTGCCCTACCTTATCGCGCGCCAGGACCTGAACGCCGGGGCGCGTTTCCGGATGACCGTGTTCGACCCCCAGACCTTGACAAACCGCCCCCGCGTGGTGGAGGTGGTCGGGCCGGAGGCCGTCCCGTCCGGAGGCAAGCTGGTTCCGGCCGTGCACCTGCGCAGCACCACGGCCGGCCTGCGACTGGACAGCTGGATCGACGCCGACGGGCGACTGCTCAAGGAGCAGATCCAGGGAGGGCTCGTGCTGCGGCGCGAGGAGCCCGAGCAGGCGAAGAGCGGCGTGATCGGCCTGGACGCCGCCGAGGAGGCCGGTGTCGGGTGGATGCGGGCGTTTCTTCGAGAACAGGGGCCGGGACCAGGGACGGAGTCGCCGTGATCACAATTAAAAACCTCTCCAAGCGATTTGGTTCGTTCTGGGCGATTCGCGACCTGAACCTTGCGGTGCGGGCCGGCGAGGTGTTCGGCTTCCTGGGGCCGAACGGCGCCGGCAAGACCACCACAATGAAGATGCTGGTCGGGTTGATCAAGCCCACCGAGGGAAGCCTGAAGGTGGACGGGATCGACGTGGTGCAAGACCCGATCCGCGCCCGGCAGATCGTCGGTTACATTCCCGACCGGCCTTTTCTGTACGAGAAGCTGACCGCCCGCGAGTTCCTGTCCTTCACCGCCGGGATCTACGGCATGGACTTCAAACAGCAGGTCGCGCGGGCGGACGAGCTGATCCAGCTGTTCGACCTGGACGAGTGGTCCAACGAGCTGATCGAGAGCTACTCCCACGGCATGAAGCAGCGCCTGACCATGGCGGCCGCAATTCTCCACCGGCCCCGTTTGCTGGTGGTGGACGAGCCCATGGTGGGCCTGGATCCGCGCGGGGCGGTGCTGGTCAAGACCCTGTTCAGACGGATGGTAGCGGGCGGCAAGGGCACGGTCTTCCTGTCCACCCACACCATGAATGTGGCCGAGGATCTGTGCGACCGGGTGGCCATCCTGCAGCGAGGAACGGTGATCGCCATGGGCAGCCTGGACGAGATCCGGGCCCAGGCCGGTGAGGCCGGAGATTCCAGGCTGGAGGATCTGTTCCTGCGCCTGACCGGCGGGAAGGATGTCGATCAGAGCATCGAGGACGCCGGGCTGTGAGCCAGTCCCTCAAAGAGCTGGTGATCCTGCTGGTGCCCAAGTTGCGGGGGCTGACCCGCATGTTCAGCAAGGGCGAACAGAGGCACCCCTTGCGCCTCCTCGCGTTCGGCACCCTGGGCCTGGCCTTCGCCTGGGGGATCTACGCGGGCTCGGCCTGGTTCTTGAGCCACGTCATGGAAGTGGAGCTGGTCGGCGCGCTGATCCCGCGCATACTGATGTCGCTGGTGCTGCTGATCCTGGTGTCGATCCTGTTGATCTCGACCACCATCAGTTCTTTTTCGATATTTTTCCTGTCCGACGACCTTCAACTGCTGATGTCGGCGCCGATCCCGATAGGCCCGCTGTACTTCGCCCGCATGGTCGAGATGATGGTCCACTCCTCCTGGATGGTGTTGTTCTTCGGCCTGCCGGTCTTCCTGGCCTTCGGGTCGGTGTACGAAGCGCCGTGGACGTACTACCTGTGGGTCGCGCTGCTGTTCCTGGCCCTGATCCTGATCCCGGGCGCGTTGGGAGCGATCATCGCCGTGGTGCTGACCCGCCTGTTCTCCGCCAGGCGCTCGCGCGACCTGATGGTGGTGCTCGTGGTGCTGGCCTTCGTCTTCATCTACCTGCTGATCCGCACCATGCGACCGGAACGCCTGCTGGACGAGGACTCCTTCGGTACCATGATGGAGTTCCTGAACATGTTCCGGACGCCCGAATCGGAATACCTGCCGACCAACTGGATGACCGAGTTCCTTTTCCCCCTGCTCGAGGGCCGCTCCCCGCCCTCGTGGCTGCCGGCCATAGGGATCTGGATCACGGCGGGCGCGCTCTGCGCCATGGGTGGCTGGATCGGAACGGCCTTGTACCTCAACGCCTACGACCGGGCCCAGACCAGCCGGGTCCGATACGGTCCGGGCCGGGCAACGAAGGGCCGGATGCTCGGCGTCTGGCTGGACCGGACCGGCGCAGCTCTGGGGCGGTTGACCGGATCGCTGCTGGTCAAGGACCTGCGGGTCTTCCTGCGCGACACCAACCAGTGGCTTCAGCTGCTGCTGCTCGGAGCTCTGGCTGCCGTGTACGTGCTCAATTTCTCCTACCTCAAGCTGGCCGAGTTCAGCTGGTTCACCCTGTACACCATCAACCACGCCATGGTCGGGCTGGTGCTCTCGGGCGTGGCGGTGCGGTTCGTCTTCCCGGCCGTCAGCCTCGAGGGCCGCGCCTGGTGGATCGTCCGCAGCGCGCCGGTGAGGCTCTCGAGGTTCATGCACAGCAAGCTGCTGATCCACTTCGTGCCCCTGGCCGCGCTGGGGGTGCTGCTGTCCGTGCTGTCGTGCACGGTGATCGGGGCTCCGCTGGCGTTCTCGGCCATCTCCGTCGGCCTGGTGCTGTTCGTCTCGCTGTGCATATGCGCCATCGGGGTGGGCATCGGCGCGGTCTATCCCAAGTTCACCGCCGAGAACCCGGCCAAGATTCCCACCGGGGTGGGCGGCGTGGCCTTCATGATCGTCTCGATGTCCTTCGTGCTGGTGTTCCTGCTCGCCAGCGTATATCCTACCTTCGTCCTGTACCGCTGGCCCGAGAGGCTCGCCGACCCGGTCGCCAGGCCCGGATGGCTCATGGCCTCGGTGGGGACGATCGTGGTGCTGGCCGTTCTGGGCAACTGGCTACCCATGTGGCTGGGCCACAGGTTCCTGAGCCGGCACGAGGGCTGATCATTACAAGCCGTGTTTGCGGGGAGGAACGATCTCATGCCAGAAGAAATCCTTCTGAGTTCGTCCGTCGAGCGGGTCGAGGTGTACCGCGTATCCGCCCTGGTCACCCGCCGGGTCTGGGCTTCGGTGGCGGGCCGCACGGGCCGCTTGAGCTGCACCCTGGGCGGCCTGCCGCTCGCGCTGCGGGAGGACTCGGTCCGGCTCGACCTGGGACAGGCGGGTGCGCGGGTGGTGGACGTGCACCTGGGCTGGAGCCTGGGCGGGCGCGACGGTGCCCTGCGCACCGAGGCGCAGGCCAGGTTGCGCGAGCTGGCGTACGAAAGGCTCGAGCTTCAGGTGGCCCGCGAGCGTGAGCAGGCCCGGATCCGTCTCGTCGAATCGCTGCTGCCTGAGAGCCCGGAGGCCACGGAGATGCCCGAGGAGCTGGCCTTCGAATCGCGCCACCAGACCAGGGCCTGGCTGGACCTGGCCTCCTGGGCCGGCGAGCAGATCCTGGCCGCGCGGGGGCGGATCCGCGAACTGGAGAAGAAGCGCCGCGACGTGTTCGACCGGACGGCCCAGGCCGAAGACGAGCTTCGGCGCGAGAGCCGCGCCGAACTCGAGGCCCTGGCCGTCTGCCGCAAGGTGGCGCGGATCCAGATCGATCTGTCCCGGGAGATCGACGAGCTCGAGCTCAGGCTCAGCTACCTGGTATCCGGGGCCCGCTGGGTGCCCGAGTACGAACTGCGGGTGCTCGCCGAGCGGGACGAGGCCGAGCTGGTGCTCCGCGCGCTGGTGGCCCAGCGCACGGGCGAGGACTGGGAGAAGTCCGAGCTGGCTTTCTCCACCGCCGACCTGCGGCGCTCGACCGACCTGCCCGAGATGGATTCCTGGCGCATCGGCAAGGTGCAGCCGCCGCGCGCCACCGGCTGGCGGCCCCTGCCCGAGGGGCTCGACGAGCTGTTCGAGGCCTACGACCGCGGGGTGCGCGCGCTGCCCGCCGCCCGGAGACCGGACGCTCCGAGCCTGCCCGACACGCCCCGGCTGGGCGAGCCCGAGCCCGCGCACGAGTCCTTCGACATGGAAACGGGAGCAGAAGAAGAAGAGGAGGAGATCTACGAGGCCGACGAGCCAACCGGCGAGTATGCGGCGCAAGCGGTCGACCTGGCGTCCCCGCCTCCGGCCGTGCAGGCCGTGTGTGCCGTGCGCCGGCTGGCGCCGGCCAAGAAGGGTCGGTGGGGAAAGAAGAAGAAGGCCCTGTCCGAGGAGGAGGAGGTGATGATGTTGCGGTCGTCCATTCCGGCCGCGGCCGGCGGCATGCTCCCGGGCGAGGGTGCCGCGGATTTTCTCGAGGACCAGGCGGCGTTCGAGCCCGAGCCGGTCGAGGCCGGCCTGGCGGCCAGCCGTGACGCCCTGGGTTACCAGGACCTGCGCATGCAGGGCCCGAAAGCGGGCCCGGTGCGCGGACAGCTCAAGGCGGCCTCGGTCGCGGACCGACTGGTGGACTCCCTGGCCGGGGCGCCCGACGAGGTGATCGCCGGCGTCAGGCAGCTTCCCGAGCACGCCTTGAACGCGGTCCTGGCCGGTTCCGGGGCCGACCTCTCAGACCTTTCGCTCCCGCGCCACGCGGTCGAGCTGGACCGCTCGGCCGGCCACTTCGCGGTGCGCTATCCAATGGAGAGCCTCGGCTCGGTGCCGCCCGACGGCCAGCTGCACGCCCTGACCCTGCTGCGCCGCGAAGGCTCGGTCCGGCGCCTGTTCCGCTGCGTGCCGCTGCTCGACGACCACGTCTACCAGGTGGCCGAGTTCGAAAACCCGCTCGAGATCCCCCTGCTGGCCGGGCCGGTGCGGGTCTACCTGGGAGGGGACTACGTGGTGACCTCGCCCCTCATGACCACCCCGCCGGGCAAGACCCTGACGGTCAACCTGGGGGTGGAGCCGGGCATCGCGGTAGCCCGCAACGTGAAGTTCCACGAGAGCACCGAGGGGCTGTTCAAGGGCGACACCGCCCTGGTGCACGAGGTCGAGATCGAGGTGCGCTCCAGGCTGCACTTCCCTGCGCGCGTCGAGGTGTTCGAGCGGGTGCCGCACAGCGATGAAGACGACATCGAGGTCGAGGTGGTGAGAACCGAGCCCCGGGCCGAGGCCTACGACCAGACCGACCGCGGGCGGCCGATCCACGGCGGCTGGCGCTTCGCCTTCGACCTGCAGCCGCAGCAGATCGAGACCTGCGTCCTCGAGTACCGCATCACCATTCCCAGCAAGCAGGTGCTGGTGGGAGGTAACCGCCGTGACTGAGCAGAAGAGTCTTTTAGTGGCGATGCAGCCCGTCGACCGGCTGGAGGTCGAAGCCGCTGTGTGCGCGGTGCTGGTCATGGAGGACCGGGCCCAGGTGACCCGCCGGGCCCAGGTCGCGCTCGAGGCGGGCCGCAACCTGGTGGCCGTGGGCGGCGTCACCCCGCTGGCGGCCGACAGCACCCTGCGCTGCCGGGTACGCGCCGTGGAGCCGACCGGCTCGGCCGACTCGGACAAAGGCGACCCGCCGCGCGTGCTCGACGTCACGGTCCGGCGGCGCTACCTGATCCGCAAGGCCCGCCCGGAGAGCGAGCAGGAGATCCGCGACGCCATCGACGAGGCGGCCCGCGAGCATCTCGGGGTCCACGACCGCATCCGCACGCGGTTACACGAGCGCGGCCTGGTCGACAGGACCCTTTCCGGGCTCACACAGCAGATCCTGGATCGGCTGGTGGTCGGCCCGTTCGAGCCCGAGTGGGCCGAGGAGCTCGAGCTGGCCTTTTCCCGGCGCGCCGAGCTGGAAAAGGAAGTCCTGGCCGACCAAAGGGCCCAGGACGACCGCCGCGTGCGGCTCGACCGCCTGGTCGAGGAGCTCCGCGTGGTCCTGGCCCCGGTGTCCGAGTACACCGCCTCGCTGGGCGCCGAGCTGTGGGTGCCCGCGGACGGCCGCTACGCTATCGAGTTCGAGTACCAGGTCCCCTGCGCCCTGTGGCGCCCCTCCTACGGCGCCGAGCTGCGCGAAGAAGAGGGCGCGGGACGGATCGCCTGGCGCTCGGCCGGCACGGTCTGGCAGGCCACCGGCGAGGACTGGAAGGCCATAAAACTCTCTTTCTCCACCGCCCGCCCCACCCTGGGCGCCGAGTTGCCAATGATCGCCGACGACGAACTCGATGCCCGGGACAAGACCGACCACGAAAAGCGGGTGGTCGAGGTGACCTCCCGCGATCAGGTGATCGCCCGGACCTCGGAGGTTCCCCAGGAGGAGCAGATCGACACCCCGCCCGGCCTGGACGACGGCGGCGAGGCCCGTACCTACACGGTCTCCGAGAAGGTCTGCGTCCCCACCGACGGCCGCCCCCACCGGATCGAGTTCGACCGCTGGGAGGAGCCGGCCGAGCGCGAGCTCGTCTGCCTGCCCGAGAAGGCCGAGTTCGTGTTCCTGCGCTCCATGCAGAAGAACCCCTCCGCCCTGCCGCTCCTGGCCGGCCCGGTCCGCCTTACGAGGAACGGCGGCTACGTGGGCCGCAGCCAGATACGCTACGTGGCCCCCGGAGAAAAATTCGAGCTCTCCTGGGGCTCGACCGACGGCCTGGTCGTCATGCGCGAGCTGGACCGCGACTACGAGGAGACCACCATCCGCAAGCGCCGCCTGCACGACTTCAAGGTCGAGCTCTACCTCGCCAACCACAGCGGCTCGAAAAAGTCGCTGCGCCTGGTCGAACGCGTGCCCGTGCCCGAGATCGAGCAGGTCGAGGTGAAGATCCAACCAGAGGAAACCACCGCAGGCTACGTCAAGGACGACCAGGGCCTGCTCAACTGGACCCTGGACCTCGAGGCCGGCGAGGAAAAGCGCGTCGAGCTCGCATTCCGCGTGTCCATGCCCCATTCCGTGGTCTGGCACGGGTAGAGCGTACAGTGGGGTGCATAGGGGAGGAGAATTGGCTATTCAGCTCCATAATCAGCTATTAATTGGCCACTAGGAGGTCGCCGGTGCGGACATTTCACCCTGATTACCTGAGGTCTCTGACCCTGCCCGGCTCCATCGGCTGGCTCATCGGCGCCTGCATGGAGGCCAAGGGGAAGCAGGACCTGTGGCTCATTCAGAAGCCAGAGGTGCTCGAGGCCCTCAGGGAGATGGCCATCATTCAGAGCACGGAGTCGTCGAACCGCATCGAGGGGGTGACGGTCGATCCTGAACGCCTGCGCCCTGTCGTGCTCGGGCAGTCCGAGCCACGAGACCTTCCGGAAGAGGAGTTGGTCGGGTACAGGCGGGCCCTCGACTTGATCCACACGCAGCATCCGAACATCGACATCACGCCTGCGAGCATCCGCAGGCTGCACGAGACCTGCCAGGGCGGATATTCCGGCGATGCCGGGCAGTGGAAGGAGCGTGCTCGTCAGGCAGACTATCCTTCGCCAGACAGGTCCCTTCTCGCTGGCCGACCTGAAGGCCCACTGTCCATCGGTGAGCGAGCAGACCATCAAGAAGGTCTTGTCAGGGCTGCGAGATTCCGCCAAGATCAGGCTGACCGGCAAGGGGCGAGGTGCTCGGTGGCAGCTTGTCGAGGAGTGAGACAACATGGCGCAGAAACGACGCCATCAGCCACCTGGAGCGCGCAGGTGAGCCACTGGCTCACGACGACATGCAGATCGCCTCCATCGACATGTCCCGAAGCCTGCGCCTGTTGACCGGGAATGTGCGGCATTTCAGCAGGATAGCTGGCCTACAGATCGAAGGCTTTTGATCGAGGGACGGGGGGACATCGGTCCCACCGGTGGGTGCTATACGAAAAAGGGGATCTCGATCAGCAAGCCCCAACGGGGGCGGGATATGAAAGCCCAGGGCGAAGCCCTGGGAGTGAGGAGTGGTGAATAAGTCAAAGCCCTGAAAGGGCGGAATAGATATGCGAAACGTCATTTCTATTGCGCCCTTACAGGGCTTGCGTCTTGTTGCCCACCTGTTCCCAGGGCTTCGCCCTGGGCTATCTTATGCCGCC